>JAEEGJ010004358.1_pt1 | contig 48296 bp, 42 predicted proteins | sample 8958761 | NCBI WGS metagenome assembly JAEEGJ01 (sample SAMN16246546, study PRJNA631951) | gut metagenome | biome: gut microbiome; feature: rumen; material: RS-attached | host: Bos | place: Iran: Karaj | collected 2018-10
GGGATGTGCAGATAATCCTGAGGCTCAAGCATCTGATACAAGAGAAAAAATACACTGTTGAGGGTGCGCAGGAACAGCTTGTTCTGGAAGCGACCAATTCCGACAAAACAAATCTTGTCAAAGAAATCAACATGCTCAAAAACGAGTTGATAGACATTTACAGGATTATACAGGCACAAAAAGGTGAGGAACCCGATGGAGAAAAATAACGGCACACCTTTTTACAAAAATCTTGCCACAAAGAAAAAGCCCAAAAAGGTTGTTCAACCACAAAACAAATCCGTACCCAAAAAGGGTTCTCCTGCAACAAAAAAGGAAAGGTCTGCCGCCTATCCATACAAAATTACAAGTTCGCTTTTTGGCCGCATTCCGGCGGATGCTTCTTCGTTTTTGAATAACTTTGACTCGGCGATTCAAAGCGTTTATCCGCTCAGTGCCAAGCAACTCCAGCAGCTGCCCAAAAACATAAACGAATTGTCGCACCAGCTTACCGACGAACGCTCGGACCGCAGGCTCGGCTATATGAACAGTCAAATCAATCTGCTGGCTTATGCGCACTATTTTCAGTGGTGGAATCTATACCGGTTCACCTCGCTGTTCTCGTCTTTTCCGGAAGATGCTTTTAGCTTTTTAAAATCGAATTCCTTTGCCCTTGATATCGGATCCGGTCCATTGACAATACCGATCGCTCTGTGGCTTTCCCGCCCGGAACTGCGTAATCTCAACCTTACCTTTTATGTTCTGGACATCTCGCAGACCGCGCTCAAACTCGGCGAAGAATTGTTCCTTTCTGCAGCAGCTGCCTGTCCTGCATCCAACAACAGTGATCCGTGGAAGATTGTCCGCGTTAAGGGCAACATTACTACGGAAATCAAGCAAAAGGTATCTTTTGTCACTTGCGCAAACATGTTCAACGAGTTGATACAGAATTCGGAAAAATCGCTGATTGCGCTTTCAAAGGAATACACGCGAACTCTGTTGTCGTATGCGGATAAGAATGCGGCTGTGCTGATCATTGAACCGGGCATACCCAAAGACTCGCATTTTGTGTCGCTGCTCAGAAATAATTTTGTCAAAAGCGATTTTTCGGTTGTGGCACCGTGCTCACACAGCGAACATTGTCCGATGGGCGGCGCAAACAGCAAAAAGTGGTGTCACTTTACGCTGGACACAAAGTATGCTCCCAAAAAGCTGACTGAGCTTTCGACTGCAGCTTTTTTGCCCAAGGAAGACGTTACGTTGTCCTTTGTTTTTGCTTCGAATTTTAAAAAGCTGCAGGAAAAAAGATATCTTACGCTACGGGTTTTTTCGGATGTTATCAAACTGCCTGGCGGCATTGTCGGCAGATACGCCTGTTCTGTACTTGGTTTGGTTCTTGTGACGGGAAGCCCTACCCTAAAACTGAAAAGCGGTGTTGAGCTTTTGGTCAGCATTTCGCCTGAAAAGGCCGACAAGCTGCCGATAGACATAAAAAGCGGTGCTTATGTAATCAACATAGGATAAAAAAAGGGCTGCCCATTATGGACAGCCTTTTTTATATTAAAAACGGTTTATCAGTCTGCTACTTCGACTACTTCAATGTCGAACATAATCGGAGTATTAGGCGGAATAACGTTTCCAGCACCTCTGTCACCGTATGCGAGATCCGGTGGCAAAAGCACTGTGCGTTTTTCATTGAGTTTCATGTCCTGAACCATCAGATCAAAACCTGGAATCATGTTTCCGGATGCTGTCTCAAATTCAAGATCATCATGCATGTCTGTGCTATCAAAAACACGACCATTGAGAAAGTAACCCTTGTACTTGCAGGTTACGCTTTTTCCCTTTCCGATTTTGTCACCTTTACCCTCTTTAACTATTTTGTATCTGAGTTCATTCTCGAGCTTTTCAAAACCGTCTGAGTATTTGTCCATCAATGCTGTAAGCTGTGTCCGTTTTTTGGTTTCGGTTTCTTTTACAATTCTATCAAAATCAGCCTGTGTTGCTGTAAACTTTTCTGCTTCGGCACCCTGTCTGACAATCGTAATCTTTTTCATTACATCATTCTGCAGAGTCTTGTTGACCACATTCTGTCCTGCAATTACACGACCGAAAATTGTATGTTTTCCATCAAGCCAATGTGTGGCTACTTGAGTAATAAAAAACTGGCTGCCATTTGTTCCCGCGCCGGCATTTGCCATTGCCAGAACACCAGGACTTGAAAAATTGAGACTTGGTACGATTTCATCGGCAAAACGATACCCTGGTCCACCCATTCCTGTTCCAGTTGGATCACCACCCTGAATCATAAAATCCTGTTTATCTCCGTTTGCACGGCTGATTACTCTGTGAAATTTAAGTCCGTCATAATAGGGCTTGCCCTTGGCTGCATCGAGTGTCCCTTCAGCAAGACCTACAAAGTTTGTTACGGTCAAAGGTGTTTCCTTGTAATAAAGCTGTAGGATGATATTTCCTTTTGTTGCTTCAATTATAGCAAAAACACCTTCTTTGCCTTCTATCAGTTTTAAACTGCTTTCCATTGAATCGCATCCTCCAAATGATAATATTGAAAAAGCCAAAACAAAAAATAATACTATTTTTTTCATAATTACCTCCAATGCAAAATTTGTAAGTTATTTATGAATTCAGTTTTGAATACATTTCTTCAAACCAGACAGATAAGGCTTCTACCCTGGCGGCAAAAGATTTTTTTAATTTGTTCTCGATCATCGATACAGATGCAACATCAGATTCTACTAGCGCATAAAGAACCATAGAATCACCGAGATCTACAATTTCAATAGAAATGATCAAATCTTCAGGTTTGATTATAGGGATCCCTAAAAAGCGGATTGCATCGTAATTGGAACAGATTGTCAAAACTTCTTTTTCGTTTTGTCTGTAATCGTATTTGTAAACATAACGTCCGAATGTTAAGTCTTTTTGTATCGCATACAGAGAAACCCCGTCAGCGTTACCTTCAACAGGATCGGGAACTTTTGTTTTGTCTTCGGGACTTGCGATAACGTAGGACTCGTCATAGAGGGTTCTCATCTTTTTGCGGCTTGGAGAATAGTATTCCATGCCTTCCAAAGAAGAGATAGACCGCAGTATGACAGAAATATCGTCGATTTCTGCGCCGGCTTCTGTCGGAGTTTTCTTTTCATAATACTTTAATGCTTCATAATAGAAGACAGGTTTTGATGTTTTTCCACTGTCTGCCCAAAGAGACGGCAATGTTTTTCCGATAGCAGTTTTTGGAACGAGATTCGGTTCATATTCTTCCATATAAACCGTTTTTTCGATTTTCTTTTCTTTTCTAAGTTCTTCTGCCACATCGGCTGAAAAAATATCTTCCAAAGTCAGTTTTTCAGCTGCCAAAAGGCTGAAATCAAAGAGAAGAACACATAAAACAGCAATAAGTTTTCTTATCAATTATCTACTCCCTTTGTAAATAACTCTTACCTGTTTATATAAACCATCTCCCTCGCTTTTGGTTTCAACATCACTGATATCATTTAATGTTGTATGAATGAGTCTTCTTTCAAAAGGATTCATCGGTTCAAGCAGAATGGAGCTTCTTGAAGTTCTTACTTTGTCAGCTGTGTTGTAGGCAAGGCGTACAAGGGATTCTTCCCGGCGGATGCGGTAGTTTTCGGAATCAAGTATGATTCTTGTTTCTTCGTGTCCAAGGCGGCCTGCATAAACGTTTGCCAAAAGCTGCAGCGCATCAAGGTTCTTTCCTTTTCTTCCGATGAGGATCGGGGAATGTGATGATACCAGGCGCAAACCGACTTTTTTGTCCTCGCGGAACATAATGTCTACTTTTACGTCGTAGCCCATTTTGTCGATCATTGTTTTTACAAAGTCTATAAGTTTTGCTTCGAATTCATCTTTTGGAACAGGATCTGCAAACAGCTTTGTGTTCTTTGGCATTGCACCGTCAAACTCTGAATCGCTGTGGCTGTGGATTGTATCTACAGTGTGAACTCTTATTTTTACAAAGCCTTTCTTGAAAATACCGTTTTTCTGGGTTTCAAGAATCTCTACATCAAACTGGTCTCTCTCGAGTCCCAGTTCTGCAGCAGCCATTTCGATGGCTTCTTTTTCTGATTTAGCTTCATATTCATATGTCATTTTATCACCTCTCAGTCTGTTGATAGTTATTTTTTACCGTTTGTTTTTACAAGTTGCAGTTCAGCTTTCTTTTCTTTCATAAACTTGTTTATAATCAGCTGCTGAACCAACTGCAAAAAGTTACTCAATGTCCAGTACAAAATCAATCCGGACGGTGCGTTGTAAAGAATAAAGAAGAAGAATATCGGCATACCGTACATCATGATCTTCATAGAAGCATTATTCTGCTGACCCGGTGTTGTTGCCTGAGTTACCTTACTGAAAACCAACTGTGAAGCAACATAGATAATCGGCAGGATGTGCAGTTCGTTGCCCATTCCGAAAGGCATATTGAATTTGAAACTATAAATTGTATCGCCTTTTGAAAGGTCCGAAATCCATCCAGGGATAAACATTGCACCACGGAATTCAAAGTAGTTGTTGAACAGGTTGTACATTGCGATGATTATCGGGAACTGGATCAAAAGCGGCAGACAACCGGAAATAGGATTGTAGCCTGTTTCCTGGTACAGTTTTGCCATTTCCTGATTCATTTTTTCGGGCTTGTCTTTGTATTTTGTCTGAATCTCGTTTATACGCGGCTGCATTTCCTGCATTTTCAAAGTGCCTACGGAGCTTTTCTTTGTAAGCGGGAAGAATGCAAGTTTGATGAAAATGGTCATCAGGATGATGGCAACACCCCAGTTTGGAATCAGCTTGTAGAAGATTTCAAGTATCCATTTGAGGATTGTTTCCAACCAGCCGAACATACTGCTTGTTTCCATACTGTCGTTCAAATGCAGCGATGCCAGATTCCATTTATTATCTGATGCGTTATTATAACGTTTAAGAGTTTTTTCGGTTCGAGGACCAACATATATATAGAAAGAATCCTGCAGTTTTTGACCGGAAAATGCGTTTCTTGTCAGCATGAGCTGGGCATTTGCATAGTCTGGATTTGAATCGTAACGTGTTGAATAAAATGCGTTCTTAAAATCCTGTGTTGAAGGAACTACTAATATTATAAAGTATTTGCCTCCAACGCCTGCCCAGGCAAATTCTTTGTCATATAATTTTGTCTGTCCCGGTTGTAGCATCTGCTTTTTATTTTTATTATTCGTATATGCCATAAAAGAACGATATTCATATCTATTCTGTTTTTGAACAAAATATGGTCCTATTTGAGGTGATGTCATAAGCGTATAGCCTGCATTGTTTATATTAAGACCATACATATTCTCTTCACCGTCAATAAGAACATCAAGCTTAAAAACATAATCATCTGGTTCAAATGTATATCTTTTTACCAAAGTAAAAACACCTTCGGTTCCATCTGAGTTTTTAATTTTCATCTTTTTGTAAAAGCCGATTGTGTTTTCGTCTATTCTTTTTACATTGAATATTTCATCAACAGCCGCATTGTTGTAATCGCCAAGGGCTAAAGAAAATGCTCTGTTTTTGGCCGTAACGTTGTCTGCCATCTGCAGATACTCATTGCGGTCTTTGTGTTCCAAAAGCTTGTACGAGATTATATCGCCGCCGCGATTTGTAAAGGTTACTTCTACAAGATTTGTTGTGATTTTGAATGTTTGTTCTTCTGCGGGTTCTTCTTCATCAAAGCTTATAAGACTGATACTGTCTGCAGCTTTTATTTCTTCCTGCGAAACAGAAGACTGTACTTCAGTCTGTTCTGTTGTCTGCGTTCCGGCTGCTGGTTCTGCAGGCGGAAAAAACCGTTGCTGAATATAAACACTTCCGATCAATACAATGGCAGACAGCAGAATTGCCAAGACTGTATTTTTTTCCATCGATAAAAACTCCTAAAATGAGCAGTTTTTAAGGTACAGGATCATAACCGCCCCTGTTGAATGGGTGACATCGTAAAATGCGTTTTACTGCCAGATAACTTCCTTTGTATGCGCCGTATTTTTGGATTGCTTCATGTGCATAGTGAGAACATGTAGGATAGAACCTGCAACTGCGAGGAAATAATGGAGATATTCCGACTTGGTAAGCGCGGATTAAAACACATAAGATACGCGACAATAGTTTCTTCATATTATGAAAATACCGGCTTTCTTAAAAAGATATCTTATTTGTTCACACCGCGTGCTGAACGAGTCTTTTCCCGGGTATACCAATAAAATCATGTCATATCCGGTGTTCAGGTGTGATTTTACTTGACGATAGGCTTCGCGGCTCAGTCGTTTAGAGTGGTTTCGTTGGACTGCTGTACCATAACCGCGTGGAAGAGCAAAACAAATCCTGTTAAAAGGATTCGTACTCTTTTTGAAAAATAGTTTAGCACCGTCGGTGCTTATTTTTCTTCCTTCCTTAAAAAGACTTTTGATATCTTCCGGCTTTTTCAGATGTTCGTTTTTTCTGAAAAAACCGGTTTTATGAAAGTCCGTAATCATTTACCTTAATCAGTAAGGCTTCTTTTCATCAGAAACAGTAAGCTTATAACGACCCTTCTGTCTGCGACGTTTAAGTACGAGGCGACCACCTCTTGTCTTCATACGGGCGCGGAATCCGAATTTTCTGTTACGTTTTACTTTACTTGGTTGATATGTCCTTTTCATGAACACGTCTCCTTTATGTTAAGATTCCTTTTGAGAATCTTTTGATTTTCAAATGTTGGAAAATCAGTATAAATGGATATTTTTAATTGGTCAACAACTTTTTATCTTTCTTTTATACTATTTTTTATAGATTCAAACAAATTGTTTATTTCATCATCTTCTATAGGCTTGTTTTGTCTCGGATTTTCCGCTTGCTTTTCGATTTTGTCAGGCAGAATAAAATCCTGTCCATGAAGTCTATAGTGCATAGTTTTTATTTCCAACTCGGGAAATTTCATTCTCAAGCCTTTGAGAATATATTTACTGTTGAGCTGTAAAAGCTGTGTCCAGCCGGAATGATCCGTTTCAACAAGTAAAATTCCATTTTTAAAATCAATAACTCTGCTATGATCTGCCATTTGAGGTCCGTTTTCATATATTGAAGAGACAACTTGTTTCCAAACGTTTATAATTTGTACAGGTTTGTTTTTATCATCTATATTTATATTTTCGAAAAGTCTGTTAATCAATTCTTTTACATTTTTATAATCTCTATTCATGCCATGTTCCATTTTCTATAAAATAAACTTTAGTATTCTGTCTTTTATATTTTTCATAAGGTTCACCAGGAAGATACGTACAAAAAAGCTGATTGTATTCCGGTAGAAGTGAAGTTACTTTTTGTCTTTTTTGCGGATCAAGTTCAAGCAACACATCATCCATAAGAAAAACAGGTTTTTTTCCAGTAAAAGCCGAGCAGTAAATAGCCTGCGAAACTCTCAGAAGAATGGACAAAAGACGTTTTTGTCCTGTCGATGCTGTCGGAACAAAGGGTTTTTCATCTTTTACGAATGTTATCATATCCCTGTGAGGACCGGACATCGTTGTTCCCATAGCTTTGTCTACTTCTTCCTTTTGTTCGAGAATTGAAAGAATTTCAGGTACATTTTCTGCTTTCCATGATGGATTGTAGAATACCGAAACATTCGTGATTCCTGTGACTTCCTTATACAAGTTACTGAAAAAACGGTTGAATTGTGATACCACATTCCTGCGTTTGTTTTTTATCTCAAGTCCTGCTTCGGCAAGCTGGCAGTTCAATGTTTCAAGCAGTGTATAATTACGCTCTTTCAATAGAATATTGCGGGATTTCAATATCTTTTTATAGTTCCGCATAGTATTAACATAAAGAACATCAATCAATGCTATCGATTGGTCAATAAAAAAACGTTTTTTTTCGGGTTCACCGGAAGCAAAATCCAAGTCTTCATGGCAGAACAAAATACAAGGAATTACAGATATTAAATCTTTTCTGTCAGAAAGAATTTTTCCGTTTTTTTCTATGCGTTTTCTGTTGTTTTCAAAATAGATATTGATGTTGTTTATTTTATCACTTTCATCTTTAAAAACAGCTCTAAGACTAAAGCAGTTTTCACCGTGTCTGACTATTTCGGAATCTGTTCTTGTTCTGAAAGACGAACCGTAAGCAGAGTAATAAATCGATTCAAGAAGATTGCTTTTTCCCTGTCCGTTTTCGCCGACAAAAAAGACTTCTTTTTCGTACAAATCAATAGGTTTGTTGTCCAGGTTGCGAAAATTAGTACAGGATATGTATTGAAACGGCACTCGGCCTTACTCCATCATAGGCATTATGATATGAATAGAATCTGATTTTGGTTCTGTTCTGAGTGTTGCTGCCTTCATTTTTTCTGTAAACTCAAAGCAAATTCTTTCGCTGTTCATGACCTTCAAAGGTTCTTCAATGTACAAATAGTTGAATGAGATGCTTATAGATTCACCGTCATATTTGCAGGGTATTTCTTCTTTTGCAGTACCGATATCGGATTCCTGGGATACAACTGTAAGTTTTCCGGGTTCAATCTCAAAATTGATTTTGCGTGTCTTTTGTTCAGTCAAAAGCGATACACGTTTTAATGCTTCTACCATATCGCTTTTTTGAATTTCGAATACATTGGCCTGATTTTCGGGTATAACTCTCTGATAATTAGGAAACTGTCCATCAATAAGAACAGAAGAAAAATTGTAGTTCAAAAAGTTAAAGAAGATGTTTTTATCAGCAACTGCTATTTTAATATTTCCTTCAGAAGAAGCTCTTCTTATGATGATATTAAGGATTTTCGGCGGTATTATTACACCTTCAAAATCTTCAATATTCTGAGCGATTTCTTTCTTTATTATTGAAAGTCTTCTTCCATCCGTTGCAACCATAACAAGATTGTTTCCGTCTTTTACAAAATAAACACCGTTCATAAAATAGCGGGCTTGATCATCAGATACTGCAAAAATAGTTTGATTGACCATCTCTTTGAAGTCTGCAGAAGATATTTCAAAAAAATTATAATTACCAGTTGTTGAGAATTCAGGAAACTTGTCAGAAGCTATGCTTTTGAGTCTAAAATTTACTTTTTTACTTGTGGGTGTAATTACAATACCACTATCATTCTGAACAAATTCAATTTCACCTGAAGGCAATGAATTCAAAATGTTAAGGAATTTGTCACAGAATACTGTTGTTGAACCTTCTTCATCTATTTCTACAGGAATTTGAGTTTCAAAATTTATTTTTATATCTGTTGCTCTTATTGTGAGAGCATTTGAACTTGCTGAAAAATATACATTGGAAAGAATTGATACCACATTTTTTGTTGATATTATTTCCTGTGCAATTGATATTTCTTTTATCATTGCGTCTCTGTCAAATCTGAATTTCATAATATCTCCTTTTTATTTTTTATATATAAAAAATAATAATAGTAATAAGGTTTGTTGATAACTGTATAACTAATATAAATTAATAAAATAAAATGATATATAAATAGGATAATTCAAAAAAGTTTTTGTAAATTTATCCACATTTACACATCACATGAAAAATAATAACATCTTTTCCACAATTTTCATACAAAAAAATAACAGTTTTTACTGTTTTTTAAAGTCATAAATCTTTCTTTTGAGTGTTTCCATTATTTGTTTAAGAGAAGGATCTGCTTTTATATCTTCTTCTATTTTTTCTATTGAATGCATAACAGTTGTATGATCTCTACCACCGAATTCGGCACCTATTTCCGTTGTTGAATATTCTGTAAGTTCTTTTGTTATGTACATTGAAAGTTGTCTTGGAAAAACAATATTCTTTGTACGTTTTTTCCCTTTGAGATCAACAAATGAAATTGAATAGTGTTCTGCAACAACTTTTTGTATAGTTTCTATCGAAATATTACCTTGTTTTGGCGAGCCAAAGGTATCTTTAAGTTGTTGTTGAGCTATTTCAAGTGTTATTTCTTTTCCTACAAGTTCTGAATAAGCTATGAGTTTTGTTAAGGATGCTTCAAGATCACGGACGTTTGAAGAAACATTCCTTGCAATTAATTGAAGAACATCTTTTGGGATTCTTACGCTTTTCCCTTCAAGCTTTTTTTCGAGAATTGCCTGTCTTGTTTCAAAATCTGGTGGAGCAAGGTCAACGTTCAACCCGCGTTCAAATCTCGAACGAAGTCTGTCGGATATATTTTTTATTTCAGCAAGAGGACGATCGCAGGTAAAAACGAGTTGTTTGTTTGAATTATAAAGAGCATCAAATGTATGGAAAAGCTCTTCTTGTGTACCGTCTTTGCTTTTAAAAAAGTGAATATCATCTATCAAAAGAATATCTGCTTTTCTATATTTGTTTTTGAATTCAGTCATCTTATTACCGGAGATAGATTGGATAAACTCATTTGTAAAGTTTTCAGCTGTAATATATATGATTTTTGATTTTCCGTTGCTTTTGGAAAAAATTTCGTTTCCAATAGCCTGCATAAGATGTGTTTTCCCAAGTCCTACACCACCATATATCAAAACCGGATTATATGCTTTGCCAGGATTTTTAGATATAGCAAGTGCAGCATTGTAGGCAAAAGAATTGTTATCACCTTTAACAAATTTGTCAAATGTATATTCTTCCTTTAATAGAGGGTGATGTACTTCTGTAGTTTTATTTACAGAAACAGTTTTTTCAGATTTTTTATCTGAAACTGAGGAAGAATCTTTTTTATTGGTTATAGGAGATTTTGAAATTGTAAAATCAATTGTAATATCCTGACCAGAAAGTTCAGATATCTTTGATTGTAATAATGCCAAATAGCCACGTGTTTTAAGCTGGTCAGAAAAAAAACCTGACGGTACAGAAGCTGTGATTTTATTTTGAGAGGATGAAATGTAACTTATTGGTTCAAACCACATAAAGAAATCAGAAGAATCACCGTTTTTTTCAAATTCATCTTTAATTTGCTTAATGGTTTCTTTCCAGAAAACGCTGTAATCAAAAGTTGACATAGGGCTATTATAACTTGTCTTTACTTTTTTTCGCAATACAGATATACTTTTTTTACCTACTTTTATTAAATAACCCGCAGGAAAATAAATGACACCAACATATTCAGCGAATAATATTCAAGTTTTAAAAGGTTTGGAAGCTGTCCGTAAAAGACCCGGTATGTATATCGGTTCAACAGGTCCGGACGGACTTCATCATCTTGTTTATGAAGTTGTAGACAATTCAATAGATGAAGCAATGGCGGGTCATTGTGATTTAGTTACGGTTGTACTGGAAAGAGATGATATTTGCCGTGTTGAAGACAATGGACGCGGTATTCCTGTAGATATTCACCCTACTGAAGGTGTAAGTGCTCTTGAGCTTGTACTGACGCGGCTTCATGCGGGTGGTAAATTTGACAAAGGTTCTTACAAAGTTTCAGGTGGATTACACGGTGTAGGTGTTTCCTGCGTAAATGCGCTTTCAAACTGGATGGAAGCTATAGTTTATAGAGATGGAAAAGAATACCGCCAAAAGTATGCGCAGGGTATCCCACAGACAAAAGTAGAAGAAACAGGAACTTCTGACAAGCACGGAACCGTAATACGGTGGAAAGCCGATAACACGATTTTTACTGAAACAACCACATACAATTACAGTACATTATCAAAAAGGTTGAGAGAACTCGCCTTTTTGAACAGTGGTATAAAAATTGTTTTTCGTGACGAGCGGCTAGAAAATCCAAAAGAAGAAGTTTTTCAATTTGAAGGCGGAATAACACAGTTTGTTCATTATTTGAACGAGGACAAAAAAGTAATACCGGAAGAACCTGTTTTTATAAAAGGTGAAGAAAACGACGTTATTACAGAACTGGCCCTTCAATATACCGATGAATATGCGGAAAACATTTATTCTTATGTAAATGACATAAACACGCATGAAGGCGGCACACATCTTGACGGTTTTAAGAATGCGCTTACTTTCGTATTGAATAAGTTCCTTGAAAAAAACCCTAAACTCCAAAAAAAGCTTGATAAAGACGAAAAGCTCATGGGAGACGACGTAAGAGCCGGATTAACAGCTGTTCTATCAGTAAAAGTTCCTGAGCCTCAGTTTGAAGGTCAGACAAAAACAAAACTTGGAAATACAGAAGTGCGTACTATTGTAGATGCACTGACCAAAGAAAAGCTCACGTTGTATTTTGAGCAGAATCCAAAAATCATAGAAGCCATTCTCGAAAAAAGCCTGAACGAAGCAGCTGCCCGTATTGCCGCAAGAAAAGCAAAAGAAAACACAAGAAAAAAGTCCATGTCAGACGGCTTTGGAATGCCTGAAAAACTGGCAGATTGTTCATTGAAAAACCCTGAGCTTTGCGAAGTTTACATAGTTGAGGGAGATTCTGCGGGTGGTTCAGCAAAAAAAGGCCGCGATCCAAAAACACAGGCTATTCTGCCTCTTTGGGGAAAAATGCTCAATGTAGAAAAAGTCCGCCCCGAAAAGGTCATGAACAACGACAAGCTAGAACCAGTAATTGCTAGTTTAGGAACAGGATTTGGAAAAGATTTTGACATAGAAAAGCTGCGCTATCATAAAATCATAATCATGGCAGATGCGGATGTTGACGGTTCACATATCCGTACACTGCTATTAACATTCTTTTTCCGCTATATGCCGCAGGTTATCGAAAAGGGCTATGTGTATCTTGCAATGCCGCCTTTGTTCAAAGTTCAGGTAGGAAAAAAAGAACCGGTTTACGTATATTCGGAAGAAGAACGGGATGCTGTTCTGGAATCACTTGGAGATTTGCGCGAAAAAGCAGATGTGCAGAGGTACAAAGGTCTTGGTGAAATGGACGGAAAACAGCTTTGGGAAACCACAATGGATCCCGCCCACCGTAAAATGCGTGTTGTAACAATACCGGACGCAATTGCCGCCGACAAAATCTTTACAGTCTGCATGGGCGAAGAAGTTGAACCCCGCCGCCGCTTTATAGAAGAAAACTCCAGCTACGCAAATTTGGATATTTAATAACAATTTCGCAATAATATTTTGGTTAATACCCTTAACGGAAACATTTTGGAGAGTACCCTTAACATTCTACTAGGAGAGTCCTTTAAACATTACTTGGAGAGTGTTTAAACATTGCTTGGATTATCCGTTAACATAGCTTGGAGAGTCTGTTAACACAGCTTGGATTGTTCGTTTTCCAAGCAGTATAAAACCATAACTTTAATGCAACTCGTTACATTATGTGATACTCTTTTTACGTACCGTAGAAGGAGATTTTTATGCCGAAAATTACTTTACCAATCCTCGAAACAGAACGACTTATTTTGCGCCCACTAACTGTAGATGACTGCGACGCGGTTTTCAAATGGACCGGCGACCCGCGAGTAAATAAATATATGATTTATCCGCTTTACAAAAGCGTAGACGAAGCAAAACCTTGGATAGAAACTCTGTACGAAGATGAAAAGAAACTGGATTACGGTTTTGTTCTTAAAAAGAACAACGAGTTGATAGGCAGCGGTGGTCTTTATTATCACGAAGATATAGATGTGTGGAGCATCGGCTATAACATCGCTTATGACCACTGGCATAACGGATACACTCCGGAAGCAATAAAAAGAATTCTCGAATACGCACAAAGAAAATATGATGTGAATATTCTTGCAGGAACATTTGCCGTAGATAACAACGGTTCCCGCCGTGTAATGGAAAAACTCGGAATGAGATTTTACGAAGACACCGAATACACCAAACTTGACGGCAGCGAAACTTTCAAGGCAAAAACTTATAGGAAAGTGTTTTAATTATTCTTCAAACAAATATGGAATAAATGCGTAAAAACATTATAAAGTAGGTAAAGAAAATGAAATACTTTCGTGTACACACTTCTGACATCGCATATCTCACACAAAAGCCACGCGGTATTTTTACAACTGTCGGTAAACTTGTAGATGCCAAAACCCTCACAGAAGAAGAAACAGCCGAATATTGGAAACAACGTGCATACTTTGAAAAAGTACTGCCGGTTCCACAATTCTATGAACAGGGAAATCCCGATCACGCCGTTACCTGGTTCAAAAATACGGAGCAGGGAAACGACATCTGGCAACAGCTCATATTTTACCGCCGGATGTGTGACAAGTACGGAATAAAACTTTTCAAATCCGAATGTTCCGAACTTCCCGGTAAAGTTATTTATGAAGATGATTTTCAAATAGCAGTTATAAATCAGCCGGACGATTTGCAGGTTGTTGTAAGCGAAGTATAAAAACAACCGTCTTCTACCTAAAGACTAAAATTGCAAAAAGTTGTATAATAAAATGATTTTAAAGGATTGTACTGGGGAAGGTAGATAATGGAAGAAATCGTAACACCTGAAGGCGGAGCTTTAATTAAAATCCCGATAGAGGACGAAGTAAAACAGGCCTATATTGACTACTCAATGTCGGTTATTGTACAGCGCGCCCTGCCTGATGTTCGCGACGGACTAAAGCCTGTTCACCGCAGAATTATGTATGCTATGGACACGCTGCATCTTACAAGCGGCGGCAAAACCAAAAAGTGTGCTACGATTGTCGGTGAAGTTTTGGGACACTACCATCCGCACGGTGATGCCTCAGTTTACGATGCATTGGTTCGACTTGGACAAGATTTTGCACAGCGCTATACTACCGTAACTCCACAGGGAAACTTTGGTACAATCGCAGGCGATCCTCCTGCAGCCTACCGTTATACCGAAGCAAAAATGTCAAAAATCACGGAAGAAATGACGGTTGATATCAACAAAGATACTGTTGATATGACACGAAACTTTGACGACACTTGCGACGAACCAGAGGTTCTTCCCGCAAAGTTCCCGTTTCTTCTTTGTAACGGTACAACTGGTATTGCCGTTGGTATGGCAACGAACATGCCGACCCACAACCTACGCGAGGTTGCGGACGCAATCTGCGCTTACATTGACAACAAAGAAATTTCAATAGAAGAGTTGATGCAGTATATTAAAGGTCCTGATTTTCCGACAGGCGGCATAATTTACGGCAGAGACGGAATTAAAAAAGCATATACAACAGGACGCGGAAAAATAACAATCCGCTCAAAGTTTACGATTGAAACGGACAAACACGGCCGCGAATCAATAGTTTTTACAGAAGTTCCTTACGGTGTAAACACTACAAACATTATCCGCAGAATAAAGGAACTTGTGCGCGACAAGCAGATTGACGGTGTTGCCAACGCTAACGATGAATCTTCCGACAGAACTGGAATGCGACTTGTTGTTGACTTGAAAAAAGGTGCTGTTACTAAAATTGTTTTGAACCAGCTTTTTTCAAAAACAGAACTCCAGTCAAACTTCGGCGTTATAAACCTAGCTCTTGTTCCTCAGGAAAAGCAGGGGACAGTCCGCTATGATGAACCGGGGCTTCTTACTCTTCCTAAAACCTATCTAAAACCGGAAGTTCTCAACCTAAAGCAGCTGATACAGCATTTTGTAAATCACCGCGATGAGGTTATCACAAGAAGGTCAATATATGATTTGAAAGTTGCAAAACACCGTATGCATATATTGGAAGCTTTGATTACGGCAATTAATAATATTGACGAAGTTATCAAGATTATCAAAGCGAGCCGTGATACGGAAGACGCAAAACTTCAGCTGGAAAAGAGATTTAATTTTGACGATGAACAGGCTCAGGCAATCGTTGATATGCAGCTTAAACGCCTTACACATTTGCAGATTGAAGATCTCGAAAAGGAAATAAAGGAACTTCAGACCTGGATAGATTATCTTGAAGATTTGCTTGCTCATCATGAAAAAGTTCTGCAGAAAATAAAAGACGAAACAATTGAAATTGCAAGAAAATACGGCGATGACCGCAAGACTGACATTGTTGCAGATGAAATAACGGAAATTAATATAGAAGACATGATTAAGAAAGAAGAAGTTGTTATTCTTATTTCTAATTTGGGTTATATAAAGAGAATTTCCGCTTCAGCATACAAACGGCAGGGACGCGGCGGCAAAGGTTCAAACAGTGCCAAACTTGTTGAAGACGATTTTATAAACAAGATATTTATTGCTTCAACGCACGATTATGTAACGTTTATAACTAATGAAGGCAAGGCATACTGGATTAAAGTTCACGAAATTCCTGAGGCTTCGCGTAATTCCCGTGGTGCGCATATAAAAGGTTTGCTGGCAGTTTCTTCTGATGAAGAAATAACAACAGTTGTTACACTTAAAGATTTTTCTGACAATCAGTTTATGTTTATGTCAACCGCAAAGGGCGTTGTTAAAAAAGTAAAAACCAGCGAATTCCAGAATGCAAAAACAAGAGGAATAATTGCGATAAAGCTTGATGAAGGCGACAAACTTGTAAACGCCGTTCTTTCCGAGGGAAATGACGAGATTGTTATGATAACAAGAAAAGGTAAGGCGCTTAGAATAAACGAGGAAGAAGTAAGAGCTATGGGTCGTGCTTCAAGGGGTGTAACCGGAATACGACTTTCTTCTGAAGACGAGCTTACCGCAGCTTTAAAGGTTAATGACAACGAAAAAATGCTTATTATGACTGAATTTGGTTATGGAAAGCGTGTTGAGTACAACGAATTTGCACAGCATGGACGAGGAACCGGTGGTCAGAAAGTATATGAGGTTAAAGAAAAGACCGGCGAGATTATCGGTGCTGTTTCAATACAAACCAACGAAGAACTTGTTTGCATAACAAGTCAGGGAAAAACACTTCGTGTTCTTGCATCGTCTATTTCTGAGCAGTCAAGAACTTCACAGGGAATAAGAATTCTGAATATTGACAAGCCTGATATGGTAATCGGCTTGGATAAAATAGCGGAAAAAGAAGAAGATGATGAAGAAGATTTATTCAGTAATTGATTCTAAGTTGATGAATAAAATCCTTTATTTAGTGTGTTTTTGTTAAAAAAACAAAAAAAAACACTAAATGTGTACATTTTTGGTTGACTACAAAAATAGCATAGTGTACTATATTAAAAGAGGGTGTTTTGGAGGGGAAGCACTTTCGTAGTCATCAGGCGCCAGAGTTTGGGATACAAACTCTGGTTTTGTTTTATAGGTGAATACTTTTTATGATAGTTATATCAGTTGTCAGAAACAAAAGTATGTATGAAGATTTTTTTGAGAAGAATTCCAATTATACACCTGATACAAAATTTATTTGTTACGACAATTCTACTGAAAATATTTCAATTCCTGTCAGATATAATACTTTTTTAAACTCTTACGATTATTCAAAAGAAGATTGGTTTTTATTTATCCATGAAGACTGGCAGTTATTGCAGAAAATAAACAAAAAACTGAAAAAGCTTGATAAATATTTTATTTACGGAGTATCAGGTAGTTTTTACAATAATAAAGACGAAATAAGATACCTGTATGGACATATAATACAGTCAAATAAAGACGGATCAAAAAAAATCAGATATGGTCTACATATTCCTTTTAACAGACCCCTGATAGTAGATACAATTGACTGTCAGTGTATTATTGTTCATTCTACTTTGGTAAAAAAATATAACTTACGCTTTGATGACAAACTTATGTTTGATTTATATTCAGAAGAATTATCAATGAATGCAAAAGAAAGCTATAATATAGAAACAAAAGTTGTCCCCATAAAATGTCATCATTATTCATATGGAAATCCTACACAGAGTTATTATGAATCAATAAAGTATCTTGAAGAAAAGTATAAAAACAAAAAACATACGTATGCAACTACTTGTTCTGATAATCTTATCGGGAAACCTGTAAAAGGTACAAGAAATCTAGATACTTTACAAAGACTAAAAAGAAAGCTGAATAAAATAATAAATTCATAAAAGAAAATCACAAAAAATTTGTATTATGAATAAAGTGGATATATAATAGGAATTGTATAGATTATACATACCTGCTCTGTATGAGAGGAAATTTTCGTTTTTGTGATATAGGAGAATTATTATGGCAAAAGGAAAAGGAATGACTTCAATGTGGAAAACAATTCTGCAGATTGCAATGGCAGTATTGCTAATCATCGGCGGATTAAGTGTTTTCATGAAAGCACCGGACGATCCACTTATTAAAGCTGTAGGTTCAATTTTCAACGGTCAAGTTAAAACTATCGTTGTTTATGCACTGGCAGTTATTGAAATTATCTGTGGTGTATTGTTGATTTTAGACTTCTTCAACATAAAGGCATTGGACAAATTAGACGACATTTTCTTGTTAATCATTATGATTTGCTGGATAGTTGTATTTATTGTTCTTGGTGATATTATTCCTTTAGTAAAAGGACAGGTTAAATTCCTGCCATTCCTTGTACAGCTTGCAAAAGATGCAATTATGGTTGCAGCAATGGGAATCATCAAAGCTAAAATCTAAACAATATCTTTAGATATTAAAACACCTCTGAGTAATTCAGAGGTGTTTTTTTTGTTAAAAATGTTTCACGTGAAACATTACAAATTTATTTTTAGAAGTTTAGAACCACGTTTTTCTGACCATTTTTCTCGTCTTTTTTTTGGAAGTGTGTCTATGGGGGCTGCCGTAAATCCGAGGGTTTCAAACCAATCAGCAGATTGTGTTGTAAGAACAAAAACGCTTTTTGCGTGTAAGGATTTTGCCTTTTCAATCAAATAATGAACCATTTTCGGCCCAACACCGAGATTGCTGTAATTTGAATCTACTGCTACTGCAGCAATTTCCGCCTGACCGTCCTCATACATATGTAAAGCAGAGCAGGCTCTTATCTGGTCATCTAGTTCATAAACAATATAATCTTCACAGTGGTCAGAAAGGTCTCCGGCTGTTCGTGGTAAAAGTATTGAACGTTCAACAAAGGGTTTGATGAGATTCAGCACATCGGTAATATCGTCCAGAGTCATTGAGCGGATTCCGCCGTAGTTGTCTTCATAAATCATTGTACCGGAGCCAAAGTCCGAGAAAATTTCACAGGGAATAGCTCCGTTTATAGAACCGTTTAGTATGTGAACGCGCGTAACACCTGCACGGCAGGCGTTCAGTGCAAGACGGCACAATGTGATAATTTGTGGAATTTGTTGGGAAGTTGGATTTGCTTCGTTTACTTCGATAAAGTGCGGCAATTCTTTCAAGTTCAGGGAAAAAACATTACCTTCCGGTGAAAGAGGAATATTTTCCGGAATGATAGAATTTTTGTTCGAGATAGAAATACCTTCCGTTATGAATAAAAGTTTGTCTGCATCCAATTTTACTGAAAGAGCTGTTGCCAGTTGTAAAGAAGAAATGTTATAAGGCTTACCGGTAATACTCCATCCTATGCATGGAAAAATAGGAATAAAATCGTTTTCAAAAACCGCGTTTATGGAATTGATTTCAATTTTATCAATTTCGCCGGAAGTTCCAAAATCTATTCCATCGTGAATTCCTTTTCCCCTTGAGCGAACCCAATTTCCAATAACAGCGGTGTGCTTTTCTGCTGCTAAAGCGGTCATTACTTTGTTGGCAACATCAAAAGCTGCCATTTTTATTAAGGGCATAGCACTATCGTCTGTTATACGATAACCATTTTTTATGGTCCAATCTATGTTTGATTGTTTTAATATTTCATCAATTCTTTTGCGTGCTGCCGGTACAATTATAACTTTCAATCCGGCTTCGTGGATAAGGCAGATATCCCGAATGTGGTTGTGAAATTCGGCAGAATCTATAACATTGTCATCTATATGAAAAATCAGAGTTGAATTTTCAAAGAGGCGCAGGTAGCGAAAAACATCGCGAATCTGTTCGGCTTTTATTAAAACTTCATTCATGTATTCAGTATATGAGTGTAGGAAATAAAAAACAAGACTGTTTTTCTACTGCATAAAAAAATCTCCTGAGACGAAATCCTTTCAGGAGATTGGAGTTTGTTTTGATGAAAATCTATTTTGAATATTTGGCGGATTTCAAAATGTTATCAAAATACTTTTGATTTGTTTTGTAAGCATCGCTCAAAATTGTCAGAATTATTACGGAATATGTGTTATTTTTTCCTTTAATAAAATATCGGATATTTTTCAAATCTTTATCAATAGAGGGCGTATAGCAAATATTCTCCACAAAAGTTTTTTTGTCGGACATGTTTACGCTGATGGATTCAAAACGTGGTATACAGTCAATATCACCAAAGATAGAATTTAAGTATGACCTTGCCAAATAAAGAGAGGGATCTTCTCCGTTTTCTGTAAAAGAAGAATCAATTTCAATTGAAGCAAGAACTAATGTTGCACAATCGCCTAAAAGCCAAACATTGTCTGCTATTTTGTTCCATTGATTATCTAAAAGAACAGAAGAATTGGATGCGCTGATTCTTTTTCTGAAACCCTGCTTTTTCAATTCATAATTTGATGGTTTTGGATCAGAGTTGGATTTTAAAGTACCTGTGTAAAGTGAAAAGGAAGAATCCTGCGAGCTTGAAAGCTTTCCAATTGAAGCCAATTCAAAAAGCTTTTTCCCGTCGGAAGAAGTTATGGAACGAAGATTAAAAACTGGAATATAAAAATCATACGTCATTGTTACATCACCACCGAACTGCGAAAAATTTTCCTGCAGTACAAGTGGTTTTGACAAATCAACATCATTTATATTTTTTCTATAGGCTGCAAACTGATATAAAAGTTCATGTAGATAATTCAATATGAAAACATCATCATTTGATACATTTGATAATACTTTTTCACCTGTGAGTTCCGGAGCGTCTTTTAGCGGATTAAGTGAAACAGCAATTTCTATATCTTTTGAACCCTGTTGAGCTTTTGGACTGTAATACTTTAAACCAAGTGTGAATTCATCATAATATAAAAAACCTATATATGTTTCATCCTTAAAAGTGTAATCATGATAATAAACGTATTCTCCTGATTCTGTAGGTATAAATTCTTTTATACCGGGAATGCAGAAAATAAATGTAGAACATAAACTGAAAATAATCGCAAGCAAGAATGTTTTATAAAAAGTCTTCATTTGAACTCCTTTCTTTTTATTTACGGCATATATAATAGTAAGACTTTATAGTTAGAGTTTTTTTCCAGATATAGTTGTTAGCTATAAATTATTGTAAGACATAGAATAATTTGAATTTATAGAATGTGAAATGTTCGTACAAGAGAAAAAAGAACCCCAAAATCTTGTATAATTTTGGGGTGATTTAAAATGGAATTCTTATATATCAGGAGTTCAATTTGTTTGATTCGTCTTTTATAAAGTCAGCAACAAATTTAATGGTTTCTTCATGTGGTAAAAGTTTCATTTCACCGTTATTGCGGATTTTGATTTCCATATTCGGCAGGTTCTTGTCACCAACTACGATGCGTACTGGAATACCAAGCAAGTCGATGTCCTTGAATTTAACACCCGGGCGTTCGTTGCGATCATCAAGCAATACTTCGATTCCCGCTTTCTGAAGCTCGTCATAAATCTTGTCAGCAGCTTCCTTCATGGCCCCTTCGTACTTAACTGGCACAATCGCAACCTGATACGGCGCAACTGTCATCGGCCAGATAATGCCGTTGTCGTCGTGGTGCTCTTCGATAATAGACGCAAGCGCGCGGTCAACGCCGATGCCGTAGCAGCCCATCGTCGGAATCTGCTGCTTACCGTTCTCGTCAAGATACGTTACGTTCATCGTCTTTGTGTATTTGTAGCCGAGTTTGAAAATGTGGCCAAGCTCATTACCTTTTTTGCTGTAGAATTCGGCGCCGCAGTTAGGGCATTTGTCGCCGGCAACAACTGTGCGCACATCCGCTGTCATGAACGGCGTAAAATCGCGACCAGGCTCAACATGCTCAAAATGTACGTCTGTCTTTAAGCCGCCTGTTACGCAGTCGTGCATAGCCATAACAGTTTCATCTGCAACTACCGGCACGGTATTAAGAGAAACAGGGCCTGCAAAACCAACGACTGCGCCTGTGATGCGTTCAACATCTGCATCAGAAGCAAGCTCAACTTCACTTGCCTTGAGCAAGGCGGCAAGCTTTGCTTCGTTCACGTCGAGGTCGCCACGTATGCATACTGCAAAGAAGCTGTCTGGGTAATATGGGTTTGCACCGCCGTTTTCTGTTACACGCTTGAGCTTTGCACAGCCTGGCGCTTTAGACAAATCAAGCTCGCTGTTAATAACATGATAGATGAGCGTCTTGATGAAAGATTGCGGTGTTGTTTTTAAGAATTCTGAAAGCTGCTCGATTGTCTTTACATTAGGCGTATCAATCGGAGCATAAGGTTTGTCTGTTGCTTTCTGCGACTCGCCGTCAATCGTTTTTGGCGTGTCGGGCGCACATGCCGCTTTTTCAGTGTTTGCTGCGTATCCGCATTTTGGGCAGAGAATGAGTGTGTCATCGCCGATTACGCTTTCAACCATAAACTCTTCTGAGCCGTTGCCGCCCATTGCACCGGAATCAGCACGAACAGGAATTACGGAAAGACCTAAGCGTTTAAAAATGCGCCTGTATGCTTTTGCAAATTTTTCATAAGTTTCATCCAAGCTTTCTTGTGTTGCATGGAATGAATATGCATCTTTCATGGTGAATTCACGTCCGCGCATTACGCCGTAACGCGGGCGGATTTCATCACGGTATTTGGTATTTATTTGATAAGCTACAATCGGAAGCTGCTTATATGAGTTGAGTTCGTCGCGGATAGTCGCGGTAAATGCTTCTTCCGCAGTAGGACTTACAACCAGGTCTTGTTCAACGCGGTTTACTGCTTTAAGCATACCGGCTCCCATTGTTTCCCACCGGCCGGATTCTTTCCAGATGTCGCCGGGAACAACAACCGGCTGTTTGAATTCCATAGCACCTATGTTATCCATTTCTTCACGGATAATATTTTCTACTTTGCGGAAAGCCCGCAAACCAAAAGGCAGATATACAAAAAGACCATTTCCTAACTTACGCATAATGCCTGCACGGAGCATGAGTTGATGACTTGCAATAACCGCTTCGGCAGGGATTTCTCTGAGTGTTGAAATAAAAGTTTCTGATATTTTCATTATGAAATGTATTTTATATTAGAAATAAATGTATTTCAACTGCCCCCTTATTCTCCAAAATAAACAAAAACAGTCTTTGCTAGAATTCAGCATTGATGATATAATGTGTTTTAAGGGACTATTTAAAAAAACAAAAGGGGAAAATATGACAAACGAAACAAAAAAAATTGCTGAATTCATTGCAAACGGTAATGCGGTAATGGGTCTTGAATTTGGTTCAACAAGAATCAAAGCCGTTCTGATTGATGATGAACACAAACCGATCGCTTCCGGAGCCTTTGACTGGGAAAATAGTCTTGAAAACGGAATATGGACTTATTCACTGGATGAAATTCATAACGGTCTAGCTACATGCTACGCCAACATGAAAAAAGACGTAAAAGACAAATACGGCGTAACACTTAAAAAAATGAAAGCAGTAGGTATCAGTGCAATGATGCATGGATATCTTAGTTTTGATAAAAACGACAAACTTCTTGTTCCATTTAGAACATGGCGCAATACTATCACTGGAAAAGCCTCGGAAGAACTTTCTAAATTGTTCAATTATCCGATTCCCGAGCGATGGAGTATTTCACATCTTTATCAGGCCATTCTGAATAAAGAACCGCATGTTAAGGATGTTGTATTTTTTACAACACTTGCAGGCTATGTCCATTGGCAGCTTACGGGAGAAAAAGTTCTTGGAATCGGGGATGCTTCAGGAATGTTCCCTATCGATATAAGTACCAAGAATTATAATAAAACAATGATAAAGAAATTTGACGAGCTTACGGCAAAAGAAAAATTCGCATGGAAGCTTGAAAATATATTCCCCAAGATTCTTCTCGCAGGAGAAAAAGCCGGAACATTAACAGAAAAAGGTGTTAAATTGCTTGACCGTGACGGCGACCTTGCAGCTGGAATTCCGTTTGCACCGCCGGAAGGAGATGCAGGAACCGGTATGGTTGCTACAAACAGTGTAAAGGAAAGAACAGGAAACGTTTCCGCAGGAACATCCGTATTCGCGATGATTGTTCTGGAAAAAGATCTTTCTAAAGCTTACAACGGAAAAATCGATCTTGTAACAACACCGTCCGGCTCACTGACAGCGATGGCACATGCAAACAACTGTACAGGTGAATATGATAACTGGATACGTCTGTTTGGACAGGCTATAGAAGCATGTGGTTTTAAAATCGGTAAAGGCGATTTGTACGAAAATCTGCTGGCAAAAGCACTTGAAGCTGACAAGGATTGCGGTGGGCTTGTTCCCTACAATTACATTTCCGGAGAATCAATGACAGGTTTTTCTGAAGGACGTCCGCTTTTTGTTCGTACGCAGAAAAACACTTTTAATCTTGCAAACTTTATGCGTGCACAGCTGTTTACATCGCTCGGCGCATTGAGAACAGGAATGGATATTCTGTTCAATCAGGAAAACGTAAAAATCGACAAACTGACAGGACACGGCGGATTCTTTAAAACACAGAAAGTTGGTCTGCTTATGATGTCTGCTGCAATGCACACACCGATTTCCGCTTTGGAAACAGCTGGTGAAGGCGGTCCTTGGGGTATGGCGGTTTTGGCTGCTTATCTGGTAAACAAAAAGAATGAAACTCTGGATGAGTACCTTGAAAAAACAGTTTTTGCTAACAGTAAAGCAGTTACAGTTAATGCAACAAAAGAAGACATTGACGGATTTAACAAGTTCTTTGAAAATTACACAAAAGGACTTGCTGTTGAAAAAGCCGCCGTTGAATCGTTGGCTTAATTGGAGAAAATATGAGCAGCTACAAGTATTTGAAAGAAGAAGCATTTGAAGCCAATATGGAAATTCCGATGCGTAAATTGGCAATATACACCTGGGGAAATGTTTCCGCCTTTGACAAGGACAAAGGTGTTTTTGCCATAAAACCCTCTGGAGTTCCATACGACACAATGAAACCGGACGATATCGTTGTTATGGATTTGGACGGCAACAAGGTTGAAGGCAAGCTAAATCCTTCATCTGACACCCCGACACATATTGAATTGTACAGGAGATTTGAGAATATCGGCGGTATAACGCATACTCATTCGCCGTACGCTACTTCATGGGCGCAGGCATGCCGCTCGATTCCACTTTTTGGAACAACTCATGCGGACCATTCCGCCAACGAAGTACCATGTACACCGATGATAACAAAGGAAGCCGTGGAAACAGCCTATGAAAAGGAAACAGGTATTCTCATTGCGAAAACCTTTTTGGATCCGGCATCAGTAAATGCGCTTGATTGTAACGGTAAGCCGCGAAAAGCACTTGTTCCGGCGGAAAATCCAATGGTTCTTGTTGCAGGACACGGACCTTTTGCCTGGGGTTCTAACGCAACAAAATCTGTTTATAACGCGGCTGTTCTTGAAGAGGTCGCAAAAATGGCTTGGATAACGTTATCCGTCAATCCGTCCGCAAAGACGTTACCGGAGTATGTGATAAATAAGCACTATGAACGTAAACACGGTAAAAACGCATATTACGGACAGGGTAAATAAACCAGAAAGAGGATAACGTTAGTTATCCTCTTTTTTTTCGTCTTGTACTACGAGTTGTTTTTTTAGATAGGAAGAAATTGTTTCGTCGTCGGAAAGAGTATATTCCTGCCAGGGACTATGCTCTTTCAATTCTGTTACAAAAGAATTAAAATCCACAAAAATCGGCGGGAGGATAACAATTTTGTCTTCTGTTTCCATATAGGCAAAGATATGATTGTTATTTTTACCACCGGTTATGTGACCAGCATGAGTTATCCTGTTCCAGTTAAACTCCAGTTTTTCGTTCGGAGAAGTGTAAACTGTAAAACCATCTGAATAAGTTACGATTTTTGAACCCATAAAGCTGCTTATTGCTTTAACAATGGACCATGAAACATACAGACATGCAGCACAGCAAAAAACGGCAGAAAGTGTTTGCATAAAAAAGAAAGTAGAAATTCCTGCAAGAACACAAACAAAACAAATTATATAGAAGAGAATTCGTTTTTTATTTGTTTTGGGATTATATTTATAAGTCATAAAAAGCCTTATTTCTTATGTCTTTTATCAAGTTCATCCAGAATATCTTTCCAGTTAACTTTTTCTTTATACATCAGTACACTCAAAAAGTAGAATAAATCAGCAAATTCCCAAATAACATCTTCTCGCGTTTCAGCTTCATCGGTAAGTTCTTCGGCTTCTTCCTTAATTTTTTCGCGAACACGCTCATCGGTGAGCGTAGCTGTGTAGGAACCCGGCCGTGGATTTGCAAATCTCTCTGAAATAATTTCGTATAAAAATTCCATTGAATACGGACGGTCAGCGTTTGTCTGAAAGCATGTCCATGCGCCGGTGTGACAAACTCCGCCGTGTGGAATAACTGTTGCAAGAACGGTGTCACGGTCACAGTCAACTCTCAGTTTTTTTACTTCCAGATAATGACCGGAATGTTCACCCTTTGTCCAGAGAACATTACGTGTCCGGCTCCAAAAGGTAAGCTTTTTTTCGGTAAAGGTTTTTTCAAACGCTTGTTTATTGGCATAGCCCATCATAAGTACTTCACCGGAAACAGCCTGCGCAATTACAGGAACAAGTCCGTTTGATGTTTGGTTTACTTTTGCCCAGTTAAGACAGTTTATGAATGCGTCTTTCAGGGCAATTTTTCCTGTGTATAGTGCCATTCCAAGCTGAACATCACAACCGAGTTTTTCCAAGTCAGTAACTTCATTCAGTGTAGAAACTCCGCCGGCTATAACAACGCGGCACTTAACGGATTTGCGTAGTTCTTCCGCCATTTCAAAATCTGTTCCCTGCATACAGCCTTCTTTTTCAACGCAGGTAAATAATAATTCAGAGGCATATTTTTCTGCAGCTTTTGCACCTTCAATCAAACCGACACAGATGGTCTCTGTCCAGCCTTTTACAGCGATTTTTCCATTTATGGCGTCAACCGAGATAATAATCCGGTCTTTACCTATTGCAGCGGTCATTTCTTCCAGGAATGGCACATTTAGGAAAATGCCTTTTTTCTGTTCTTCTGCAGTTGCCCAAACAGCTGAACCGAGAATGACTTTTTCCGCACCAAGTGAAATAAGTTCTTTTGCACGTTTTACGGTTTTTATACCACCGCCTGTGCGGACATTTCCTTTTCGCAGCAGACTTTTTAAAAGAGCGGTGTTAGGTGTATCACCATTTTCGTTGAAGTGTCCCATCGCAGCGTCAAGGTCAATAACCGCAACTTCACCGTATAAATCAAAATCAGAGATTAATGAATCAGCATCATTTCTTTCGAGAATCAAGTCTTTTCCGTTTTTAAGCTGTACAACTTTTCCGTCTTTTAAATCAATTGAAGAAATTACCATAGTATAAAGCATAGCAGAAACACAGTTGAATTTCAATGCAAGCGGATTATTTCGCTTTACATGTAAGGATGGGAACTTTTGTACCGGTATGCAATAGACTTTTGGCTTTAGTTTTGTTAAAATAAAAAAAATATCTTTTAAAAGAAACTTAGTAATAATGTGAGGACATTTGATGACAAGTACAATCAGTTTTATTATTGCTTTTGTTCTTTATCTCGGGCTTATGGTTTTTATCGGTCTCAGAGCTATGAAAAAGAACAACTCAGCAAGTGACTTCTTTCTTGGCGGAAGAAATGTCGGTCCTTGGACTACTGCATTAAGCGCGGAAGCATCCGATATGTCAGGCTGGCTTTTGATGGGATTGCCCGGACTCGCATATCTCGGTGGAATGAAAGAAGCCTTCTGGACAGCTGTAGGTCTTGCGGTCGGAACTTATTTGAGCTGGCTTATTGTTGCAAAACCATTAAGAAAATGCACAATTGCATTCGGCAATTCTATTACAATTCCTGAATTCTTTACAAACCGCTTTAAGGACAAATCGCACATAATAGCTGCGATAACTGTAATTTTCAATCTTTTGTTCTTCACAATTTACGTTGCTTCCGGTTTGGTTGCTTGTTCCAAATTGTTTACATCAGTTTTTGGACTTGAATATCATGTAGGACTTGTTATCGGATTGATTGTAATTCTTTCATACACGATTATGGGCGGTTATCTTGCAGTTTGCAAAACGGACTTTATTCAAGGCACGCTGATGATTATCGCACTAATTGTTACAGGAATCGCTGTTACAGCTCTTCTTGGTGGATGGGGTCCGGCTTTTGATAAAGCAAACGCATTTACACAAAATGCGCTTAATGGCAAATTCGGTGAAGAATTCCAAAAAGCTGTTGCAGGTAATCAGTCTTACGGTGCAAGCTCCATTATTTCTGCTCTTGTTTGGGGACTGGGATATTTTGGTATGCCGCACTTTATTATCCGTTTCATGGGAATTCGTTCCAATAGAGAAGTAAAAATCTCCCGCCGTATAGCAATTGTTTGGGTTGTTATTGCACTTGGTGCCGCAGTTTTGGTCGGAACACTCGGAACAGCTTTCCTTACAGAAACATTGTCAATCTCTGGCGCAGAAACGGTTTTCTCGGCTGTTATGCAGAAAATCTTCCCCTCATTCATTGCGGGAATTTTCCTTTGTGCAATCCTTGCGGCTGCAATGCGTACTGCTGACAGCCAGCTGCTTGTTGCATCTTCCTCCTTCAGCCAGGATGTTTACAAAGCATTTATTAAAAAAAATGCTTCAGAAAAAGAAATTCTCAAAGTAAGCCGCATAACAGTATTTGTTGTTGCCGCTGTTGCTTTCTGTCTTTCACTTGACCAGTCAAGCTCAATTTTTGGCTTGGTAAGCTACGCTTGGGCAGGATTTGGTGGAACACTCGGACCGATTATTCTTCTTGCTTTGTTCTGGAGAGGAACAACAAGAAACGGTGCTCTTGCAGGTCTTATCTGCGGTGGTGTAACGGTTATTCTTTGGCACAATCTCCACGGCGGACTTTTTAATTTGTATGAGATTCTGCCTGCCTTTATAATCTGTGGTGTTGTAGCGTTTGTTGTAAGTTTACTCGACAAAAACAAGGATGCTGAGATGTTGGCAGAATTTGACAAATACAGAAAACTTGAAGATTAGTATTCTTTGAATTCTAAAAAAGCTGTCCCTATAGAGGACAGCTTTTTTTATGTAAAATATTGATTTTATTATTAAAAAAAATGACAACTCCGCAAAGGTATGATAAAATATAAGTAATCGATGAAAAATATCCGAAAATGATTAAACAGCCATTTGTTATATGGATGTATATAATTAGGAGATTCCATGAAGTTACGCGCAAAATTGAATGTTTTGTTTGTGGTTGTTGCTGCGCTCCCTTTGCTTATTCTTTCGACAATTATAATTCTTATGTGGGATGCCGCAAACATAAAGACACTTAACAATTATGTAAGCACTTTTTCAAGAGATGCCTCAGAACAGGTAAGTGCTTTTTTTGATGATAAACTGATGACGGTAAAAACGCTTTCAGTATTCCCCGATGTAAGTTCACACAAATGGGAAGAAGTTAGAGAGCCTATACAGAAAATTGTTAATGAAAAAGTATTTGAAAAAGTAATTCTCGCTTATAATGATGGTACTTATTACAATACAGGCGGTGGAAACCCTTATTTTGGCGGAATGCAGACCACAGATAATAAAAGTCCGGATGCAAAAAAATCATCAATCGCAATCCGTGATTATTTCAAAGATATGATTACAAACAATGCATCTGAAAGGGATTTTTCAAAAGTTTCTGAACCGGTTATCTCTTTGAGTAATGGTGTTAAACAAATGATGATCTGCCAGACTTTGTTTAATGAGAATGGCAGATTGAGCGGTATGCTCGCCGGTTCTGTTTCTTTCGATTTGTTTGAAAAGGAACTCGAGACTATCAATGAAATGGCAAGAAGTACTTTTGGAACTGATATTAAAATGCTTGTTATTAATACCAACAGAAATATTGTATATCATTGGGACAGTTCCAAAATGCTGCATGTCGAAGAAATCGACGGCAAAAAAGAATCTGTTATTTATTCGATTGACACATTGCCTGAAGATTTTAGGGACAATGCGATAAAAATGGCATCACAGATAGTTTCTTTCAATACTGTGGAATATCTTTTGGATGGAGAACGCCATTTGTTCTGTTTCTATCCTATAGCAGGGACAACAATGAGTTTGGGTGTTTTTATTCCGAGAGCAATTCTCTTTAAGGAACTTTTCAATTCTATAAAAACAGCGATTGTTTCGCTTGCGGTAACAATTCTCATAATTTCTATTTTTGGTTTCATCTTTACAAATAACGTAGTCGCACCGTTGTTTACGATTTCTTCCTCTTTGGGTGAACTTGCAAACGGAGGCGGTGACCTTTCAATACGTCTGCCGGTAAAAAATAATGATATTATTTCTGAAATAGCCGGAAACTTTAATAAGTTTGCTGATATGCTTTCGGGCATTATCGGCAAGATACAGAAAGAAGCCGTTAAGCTTGGTGATGTATCTAATCAGTTGAACAATGATGTTCAAAATACAAAGAATGCTGTTGCCGAAATCGGTGACAAATCCGGTGCTCTTTCCGAGAATGCGCTGAACCTTAGTGCAAGTATAGAAGAAACTTCATCAACGGTTCACGAAATTGGCAAAACGATTGAAAACCTCAACAAGCAGATTTCTCATCAGTCCGGCAGTGTTAACGAATCATCTGCCGCTATTGAAGAAATGGTTGCCAATATTCAATCTGTTTCCAACAACCTTGGCAGAGCAAACAAGACCTTTACGGAACTCAAGAATTCGTCCGATGATGGACGCAATACGATGGAGGCTGTAATCGAAAGTATCAAGGCAACTGCACAGCATTCACAGCAGCTTCTTGAAACAAACGAAATGATCGAAGCAATTGCAAGTCAGACAAACCTGCTTGCTATGAACGCGGCTATTGAGGCTGCACATGCAGGTGACGCAGGAAAAGGTTTCTCGGTTGTTGCTGACGAAATCCGTAAACTTGCAGAAGATTCTTCTGAGCAGTCAAAGAAAATTGCAGAAATGCTCCACATCGTTGTATCAAACATCGAAACTGTAGTAAAACAGGCAAACAACGCCAACACTGCTTTTGAAGATATTTCTGCAAAAATCGGTAATGTAAGCGATTTGATGTCCGAAGTTTCAATGTCCATGAATGAACAGTCCGAAGGTTCTCAGCAGGTATTGGAATCATTGAGAACAATTCAGAATATTACATCTGAAATCCTTAATGGTTCTACCGAAATGACAACCGGTGCAGAAATGGTACAGAAAGAAATGGTACACCTGAGCGACTTTGCTTATCAGGTAAAAGATGTTACACAGGTTGTAAACAATCAGGTTACTGTTATCAATGAATCGGTCGGTAGTGTTTCTGCTCTGTCCAAAGAGAACAATGATTTGTCAGATGATTTGATTGAACAGACAAACGGCTTTAAGCTGTAATAAAAGCTTAGTAATTTCAACAGGCTGTCCAATTCGGGCAGCCTTTTTTATTCTATAAAGCCTGATTTCCAATGCCAAATTGGTTTTGCAAGTGATGACTGAAAAGGTTGTGTTCGCGAAAAGTCCGGTAGCCATTCCGTGTCCTGAACAAGTTCCTGATAAAATCCGTTTTGAATGTTGTACTCGTCTATAAGATTTTGGAGCTCGCCGAATTCCTGCTCGTCCACATAACGGTTTTGGAAGGATGACAAAGCTTTTTCACGCTTTTTCATTTCGGTTTCATCAAACGGTACAGGCGTATACTGTGACATTAGAGACAAATAGCTTTTTCCATCGGCATGTGCCTTGAACCACTCCAGAACGAGCTTTGTATCGTCAAGTCTGCCGGGCAGTATAAGATGGCGGATTATAACTCCGGAAAGCATTTTGTTATTTTTGATTATCGTTTGTGTATTTGATACCATATATCTGATTGCGGTTTTTGCCACTTTAGGATAATCTGGTGCGTCAAAGACAGATTGTGAAATAATGGGATTCAGTGTTTTTAAGTCAGGCAGCCAGATAGAAACAACATCCTTTAAAAGTTCCAAAGATTCAGGTGTTTCATAAGCGGAACTGTTCCAACAAATTGGTATAGCCAAACCTTTGTTTTTAGCTTCTATAAGATAATCTCTTAAGACAGGAATAGCATGGCTTCCTGTGACGATGTTAATATTTTCTGCACCCTTGTCCTGAAGTTTGAGGCAAATGTCAGAAAATTCAGCGGCAGTAACGGTTGATCCCATTCCCCGCTGCGATATTTGGTAGTTCTGGCAAAAGGCACAGTGAAGATTGCAACCAGTAATGAAAATTGTACCTGAGCCGCCTTTTGCGGTTATCAGCGGTTCTTCGCCAAAGTGCAGACCAGCCCAGGCAATCCGTAAATCCAGCGTTTCAAGGCAGAATCCTTTTTGTCCTTCGTTGCGGTTGGAATTACATTTTCGCGGACAGGTATTACAGGGTGAATATAAAGATGACGGCATAGCCTAATTCTCACTCAAAGGATCTACCTTGTACAGTTTGTACAACTGGTTGCGTAATGCATTCAAATCACGGGGGTAGGGCGCTGTAAAAGTTACCGGTTCGTTTGTCTGAGGATGGTTGAGTGTGAGTTTCCATGCATGGAGAGCGAGGCGTGAGAGCAAAGGACGTTCTTCAAAAGTATCACCTCTCCAGGAACGTTTTATTTCGGAAAGGAAAACAGGCTTTTGGTTTCCGCTGTAAAGAGGGTCGCATACGATACTCATTCCCAAATCCGACAAATGTGCCCTGATTTGGTGGGTCCTGCCGGTTTTAGGAAAAGCACTTATCCACGAGAAAGGACCGCATGTACCGATTAGGTGAAAAATAGTCTCGGCATCTTTGCCGCGTCTGTTTATTATGGTTCTGTGACGGTCGTCGCCGTTCACAAGCAGACGTGCTGTTACGGTTTTGTCTGTCCAGGTCGGTCTTCCGTAAACAAGAGCATGATAAGTTTTTTGAACCTGTCTCCTTTCAAATGCCATTGAGAGGGAACGATGGGCATCAGGAGTGCGTGCATAGATAACAAGACCGCTTGTGTCTTTGTCGATTCTGTGAACTGCAAATAATTTGCCGAATTCTTTTTCGGCCTCGATGTCCAAACGTTTAATATCGGGATTATACCTGTCTGCTGCGGTCAAAATTCCCGAGGCCTTGTTGAGAACGACAATACTGTCATCATGGTATATTTCAGTGTATGCGGTATTCTTAATCATTGCAAAAAGTATAGCACATTTTTGAAAAAAGAAAATAAAACATTGACCAAATGATTCATATAAAATAAGGCTTTGTCATTTCGATAATATGTTTCTTTTTTTTCTTTACAAACAGCATTTTATAACTTAATCTGATTTTATGAAAAAGCTTTTTTGTCTGATTATTGGTTTATTGCTCGTATTGGCTGTTTTTGCACAGGATTTGTCAATTGCAGAAGATTATACCCTCAACTATTTTAAAAAGCTTAACAAGACTCAGGACAAACTCACCTATATGCACAAAAAAAGCTCTCTCGCAAAAGTCGGTACAGAAACTGTAAACGGAGATATTTCGGGAACACTTTTTTATGATGTTAAAATCAAAGGCATGGGTGCAGTCGTAACTCTCCGCTACACAAACTATTGCGATGAAGAAGGCTGGATTTATGACGGTGAAATTATCACACGTGCCAATATGGCACAAAACGGAACTTTTTCCGGCATAATAAAAGTAAGTGGTGTTTCGCCATCAGAAGTTTGCTATGATAACGTTATAATGAAAAAAGGCCAGCCGCAGGGTGGTTATTATCTTTTGACTCAGCCCGACTTGCCGCCGGCAAAAATCGACTATACATTGTATCAAAAATCAAAAGAATAAAAGACGTATTTTTGAAGAATTGAAAAAACTCTCCTTTTGTAATAATCTATCAGTAACACAAAAGAATACAATGGAGAGTGAAAATGAAAAAAGTATTATACTGTCTGATTATTTTTACCCTGTTATTTATATCTTGTAAGAATACCGGAAATGAATCTGCTAATAATGAACAGGGAACAACAACTGCAGTGGAAGGATCTTGGCGTAATATTTTGAATTCTTCTTCAGGATCAACAACAACAACGATAACATTTACTGGCTCAAACTTTACTATGGCTGCAACTGGACAAGGAGATTATGAAGATCCTAATTCAACAGATCCAAACAATCCTACAATTATTGGTACAGCTGCGTAACATTCAGTATGAATGGAACTTTCAGGCTAAATAACAACCAAATTCTTGTAACACCAACAGCTGCAAATCTAACAACTGTTGTAACTTTATCAGCAGATCCAACAAATCCAACAACAGTTCCTTTGACAGGTGATAATGCGCTAGGTGGTTTAGGATTACAATTAAATCATGAAGATCCTCTCGGTACCTATACATTAAACGGTAACGTACTGGCTCTTACATATACAGGTGACTCTTCACCAACAAATTTCGATAAGCAGTAATCGTCAATTTCGTGAAATAATTTAAAATACGCTTTTATAATTTTGTCAAAAGCGTGTTGAAACTTTGCTAACACGCTTTTGAAACTTTTACGGAAGTGTGTTGAAACTCTTGCGATACGCTTTTGCAGCTCCTGCGGAAGCGTGTTGAAGCTTTGATGACACGCTTTCGTATGGTTCTTTGTTCTTGTAAAAAAACAGTTGACATTGAATAAAAAAATAGACGACCGATTGTAGGTCAGCTTTCGCTGTAAAACTCGATATATCTTGTCAGATATTCATAGAAAACCTGAACATGAATGTTATCACTGTTGATATTATGCTTTTCGATGATTATGTCGCGGGAACATTCCGGTTTTTCTATTTTTTTCAGCAGTATACCCTCTTGTTTTATACCGAATGATGTAAACTTTGGCCAAAAGCCGACGCCCATTTTGTCACAAATCATGAACCGCACAACACCCGGATCATCGCTCTCAAAAACGGTGTTCGGGCTGATTCCGGCTTCATTTAAGAAATTGTCACAGAGACTTCTGAAATTTTTTATGTGTGAAATATGTATAAAGTTCATGTCAGCGACTTCGCTCAGCAGAATTGAGTCCTTGTTGCGGAAGCGCGGGATATCCGGTACTGCGAGATAAACCGGCTCAGTATATACATGAAGATTTTCTGATACCCGCTTTTTGGAACGATAATGGCGTACAGTTGTTACGGTTATGTCCGAAAGTTCTGCTTGTTCGTACTGCATTACTTCAAAATTCAGGTCGGGGTCTATCCTGTGGAATTCACGGATTGCGTTTATTACGATAAACCAGGCGGCAAAGACATTCAATCTTATAGTGGCTTTTTCATGAAGCCTTATATTCTTGATTCTATCAGGCAGAGAATGGAAAGATTTGTATAAAGGCATCAGCTCGTCATAAAGCATTTTTCCGTATGGAGTTAGTCTGATTGAACGTCCTTGCTGCGCAAAAAGTTGCACACCAAGTTCGCTTTCCATACGATGAATTGCATTTGTAACTGCAGGCTGGCTTACGTGCAGTGTTTCGGCACTGTTCCTTACATGCTGTTGTCTTGCAACTTCGAGAAAATACCGTAACTGATAAAGTTCCATATAAAAGAATTATATCAGTGAAAATTAATATTGAAAATATAATTGATAATATTTTTTTATCAGTTGGATAAAATGGATAAAATTATACTTTTTTGTAGCTGTATTTTAAAGCATTAGAATATTAGCAATTATCTTTTATAATAAATTATAAGTAGAAACAATAAACTTTCTTAATTGATAACAAAAACTATAAAAAAGCTTGTTTCTATAGAACATTCTGTGTTGCAATCGCAAAATTCATGCCGTAGAATGTAATAATACACATTACAGCTTCATGATGGAACAATAATTGTAAGTCATCAGAGGGAATTACTTATGGCAATGAAAGAATTGGACAGATTTGATACTAAGGCCCGTCGTGCAATGACACTTCAGACCAAGCTCATTGGTCTTATCGGCGGTTGTATCCTGCTTTGCGGTATAGTCGTAGCTTTTGTATCGCTTACCGTGTTTGATAAAAAGCTTATACAGAACACGCAGGATGAATTACGTTATACCGAACATGGTGCAAAGAACGTTATGCAGGACTGGATTTCTACTCTTGCCCTTTGTTCCGATCTTTTGTCTGATTCTCCGTCTGTAATGCAGGTAGTGTCACATTCCGGCAATAATGGGATGAATTCATATTTACAAGAGAAAGTTGATGAGCTTGACCTTGATTTTGTCGCCGTTGTTGATTCAAGTGGTATTGTAGTAGCAACAAGCAGTTCTGATCTAGCTGAGGGACAAAACGTCGCTTCGGTCAAATGCGTATCCAATGCGCTCAAAGGCAATATGTCAAAAACATACGAAAGTGCAGGTACGGTAGATTTTGCCGCTCTTGCGGCAAGCCCTGTAAAAAACAACGGCAACGTTATTGGTTGTGTTGTTTCGGGTTATGATCTGACGGACGGTTATTTTACTGATCTTATGCAGAATACCTACAATGTTGAATCAACCGTATTCAAGGATTATTTGCGTGTTTCTTCTACTATACCGAATGCAACCGGTACAGAACTTGATAATAAGGCAATTATCGATCAAGTTTTATACAATGGTATAACCTTTGAAGGTACTAACACAATCAGAGGCAAAGAATATTATTCCACATACCAGCCGCTTGCTGATGATGACGGTACTGTAAAAGGTATGCTTTTTGTCGCAAAAGATGTTGAAGTTGTAAATGCTGTTAAAATGACTACGCTGACTATAGTAATACCGATTGTTGCTGCGCTGATAATTCTTCTTATGATAGGCAGTTATTCATTCATACACTGGCTTATGTGGCGTATTTACAACGTTACGAACTTCTTGAAGGAACTAGAAACAGGTGAAGCAGATCTTACCAAGCGATGCAAGTTGTTTATTCGCGATGAAATAGGCGATTTGATTATTCACTTTGACCTGTTTCTCGACAAACTTCAGCAGATTATGCGTGATGTACAGAATTCCAAAGGTAAACTGAATGATTCAGGTTCTCATATGGTACAGAGTGCGGATGATACCGCCGAAGCAATTTCGCAGATTATAACTACTATTGATGGTATTTCTTCGCAGATTGTAAGCCAAAGAGACAGTGTATCGCAAACAGCGGCAGCTGTAAATGATATTTCACAGAACATAACAAGTATGGATGCTCTTGTAGAAAGTCAGTCGTCCGGTGTGGCGGATGCTTCTTCTGCTGTAGAAGAAATGATTGGAAACATTTCTTCTGTAAACCAGTCAGTTGATAAGATGGCAGATTCATTTCAGATGCTTGCCGCGGATGCTAATACCGGATTTAACAAGCAGCAGGATGTAAACGAAAAGATAAAACAGATTGAGAATCAATCAGAAATGCTTGTTGAGGCTAACTCTGTAATTTCAAATATAGCTGAACAGACTAACTTGCTTGCAATGAACGCTGCTATTGAGGCTGCACATGCCGGTGAAGCGGGAAAAGGATTTGCTGTTGTTGCGGATGAAATCCGAAAGCTTTCTGAAACTTCTACAATACAATCAAAAACTATCGGTGAACAGCTAAACAACATTAAAAACTCAATTACACAGGTTGTAAATGCTTCAAGGGAATCAAGTGAAGCATTTTCATCTGTTTCTAACAGAATTAAAGAAACTGATGAGCTTGTTATTCATATCAAGTCTGCAATGCAGGAACAGAATTCCGGTTCAAAGCTTATAAGCAATGCTCTTAGGAATATGAATGAAAGTACGGTTGAAGTTCATAATGCTTCCAAGCAAATGTCCGCGCAGAATGAAAAAATCATGAGTGAAATGACTTTGCTTCAGGATATGACCGACAAAATGACTCAAAGTATGGATACAATGTCTGCCGGTGCACAAAAAATTAACGAAACAGGAAGTGTACTCGGTAGTATTTCATTGCAGATGACCGAAGCCATCGAAAAAATCGGCAGTCAGATAGATTTGTTCAAGGTATAAACTTATAGATTGTTTAATAAGTAAAAATAACCTTTTCGTTCTCACTCTTATGACGCATTTTTAGGAATAGTGTCTGCGAAGGTTTATCGTATACATATCCGGCTGAGTTGTAACTCTCGAATCTTTTATCCGATCGATAGTTGAGGCCATAAATTTCTATGAAATTAAATGCTTTTAATCCTGTGATAATAAGGTACTGACTGTCGCCGACAGGGAATGAGGTAGAAAGAACAAGCTGGTTTGTTCCTTGTTTTTCCAAAGTGATATTCGGAGAACATGTCCAGGCTGTGATATTGGTTGTACCCTGTGAAAGAACCGTAAAATGTGGATAATAGTCGTTTGCGACAATAACAGGATATAAATCCGACAATACGGATGTTTCTTTTGGAATATTCTGCAAGACACTGTTCGCCAGCAAATAGCCGGTTGCTTCGACACTTTCATTTGAAACGAGTTTGCCGTAACGGATAAGAGCTACTGCAAGCTTGCATGCTTCGGACAAAGTTGCCTCGCCGTTCTCGGATGCAAGAATCAGAGTTTCATCATCACTTGTAGAAAACAATGTAAGAAGATAATCGAGTATATTGTCGATTACCGGATTGATTTTTGCAGCGGTTTCCTTTGAAAGCGGATATAAATCGGTGTATGTGTTCAAAATACCGGTTATCTGGGTTAAGGTCGGAGTTTGGAGTTCATTTAAAGCCGGCATTGAAAACAGTTGATTTGCAAGAGCAAGATTATTTTTGTATATAAGCACAGAAACAAGCTTATCAATCTCAAAGGCTTCGAGTGTATTATTATCTATAGATTGCTGTATTTTATACAAAAGACTGTTGTTATAAGAAACCAACGTCTTGTTTGTGTTAAGCAAATTATTCAGATAAGGAGAAGAAAGATAGGTTTTTTTACTGTCCTGTTTGAATCCTGCATTAACAGAAGCAATTGCGTTTTTATACTTACCCTGCAAAGCAGATTCAGCAAGATATGCCGTGATTTCCTTTTCTGACGAGGATGGGATATTTTCCACTTTATACGCTGAAACAAAAGCATTTCTGAATTGTTTAACGTTTGAATCATAAGCATCCTTTTGAGCTGAGGGCAGACCTGCGAGCAGTTGATATGTAATGTTGGCCGCGGGATTGTACAATGCATAGGATGTGTAGTTGTCAGTTTGTGTCAAGCACAAATAATTGTTTTTGTCCAACGGGCTGTTGAGCAAAAACTGACTGTCCTTGCCCGAGACAAGTGCAAAACCGTTCTTTTCAAGTGGCTCAAGATTGTATGTCGCAACCGGTTTGCACGGCAGAGCGATTTTTGTGATGTTTTCTGGAAGATTTGCATGAATGTAAAGGTTTTCATTTTCGTCTTTTCCGCTTACAGAAAACAACAGTTCACAGTTATTGTCAAACTGCAGTGAAAGAGTATTGTCAGCGATTTCGTAGTTTGTCAGAACGCCTTTTTGTGTATTGTCGTCAGAATCATAAAAGATGACGTTTGTTTTTGATTCTGCATAGAATGTGATACCACGGAAAACTACCTGAAAGACGTTTTTCAAATTATTTTTTTTGTCAGGAGAACTGATTTCATGAAGAGAGAGTTTTAAAGAACCGATATTTTTATTGATTAGTATTTCGTTTCTGAACTGAATGGCAAAAATGCCGAGAATAATAAGGCAATAAACAGCAACGAGGCGAAAAAACTTTTGAACAATATGATTTGTCATTGTTAATGTGACATTTTGCTATATACAGAATGTCAACTCCTTTAAATACGATTTGAAATATAAATCGGAGAGGTCTTCAGACCTACTTTTATTTTAGCTGAACCGGCAGACAAAATCAACTGCCGTGTAAAAAGGCGGGCTTATTTATGAGAAAATTTGCACTTATTCTGACCATATTCATTTTTGTGGCAACGGGTGTTTTTTCGGAAAATTCATCTGGAAAAGTTGACAAAGATTTTACTGTTGCAAGATTTGCAGAACAGTTAACTGATACAATAGGAAAAAAAGGAATAGAGGCCGGTTTATCTCTGTTCGCCGAAGTTCCAGAGAGCTTTTGCGATGATTATTCAATAAACTATATGCATGCATCGTTGCTTGTTTCGGCTCAAAAAGCGTCTGAAGCAGAAAAAATAGCAACGGATTTACTCAAAAACAATCCAAAAAATCTCGATGTTTTGTTTTTGAACGTAATGATTTGCAAGCAGCAGGGAAAACTGAACCAAAAGCGCAGTTATCTTGAGAAAATATTACAGATAGACCCTATGAATTCTGATGCCAATGCGGAAATGGGAAACGAGCGTATGTTGGCAAAATCTTATGCGGATGCAAAAAACTATTACTTCAAGAGTTTTCAGAAAAATCCCAAATATACTGCCGGTTTGTTTGGTTTTGGTCAGGCTTGTTATTATCTTGGTGATTTTTCAGAGGCAAAATCAGCTTTCAAATCTATTATTTCAATATCACCCAAAGAAGACATAGCATATTCGTATCTTGCAAAAGTTGATGCAGAGACTGGTGATTATGAATCAGCAATCGGATACATATTAAAGGCAATAGAATATAATCCCGAGTATTATAATTACTGGATTGATTATGGTGATTATCTCCGTTTTTCAACCAAGTATTCGGAGGCTGCCGAAGTTTTTTCCAAAGCCATAGAAATAGATCCTGATTATTTTTTAGGCTATATTTACAGAGGTGGCATGTATGAGTATACGGAAAAATATGATGAGGCTCTTGCCGACTACAAAAAGGTTGTAGCCCTCAATCCCCAGTATTATTATGCTTATGAGTCCATCGGCATGATTGCCTGGAAGAAAAAAGACTGGAAAGAATGTCGGAACGCTTTTCTTAGAGCCTATGAAAAAAATCCTGACAATGTTTCATATCAACTAATGGTTTCTGCATGTTATCTTCGAGAGAAGAACCAGACAAAAAATAAGGAATTCCTTAACAAGATGCTCAAAAAATACGACCGCTCAACACCGGAATATGTGGTATTGCGATTGTATCTGGATGGTTTGGGTGATGCCGATGCTCTGAGAAAAGTTCATTCAGTCGAAAGTAGAAATTTACGAGGAAAATTACTATACTATATGGGCTTGTTCTATGACTTGAACGGAGGCACAGAACATGCTAAAAAGTTATATCTTGAAGTAAAAGACATGAAAGCTCCTATGTTCTTTGAGTACAGGCTTTGTGAATGGGCTTTGGCGGAATATGGGCTTGAGATTTTTTAAGGATTGAGCAATGAGCGGATGCGTTAAAAAGCTGCAGTTCGGTGAAAGAGAAATTATACTTATTGGAACTGCACATATTTCACAAGAAAGTATTGATGAGGTAACAAGGGAAATAGAAGAGAAAAAACCGGATTGTGTGGGGATTGAACTTGATGATGAGCGTTATGCGTCATTAAAAAATCCCGAATCTTGGCGTAACCTTGATATTGTAAAAGTTCTCAAGCAAAAACAGGGTTGGGTTTTACTTGCAAACCTCGTACTTGCTTCTTTTCAAAAAAGAATGGGTTCTGATGTCGGTGTTAAACCTGGTGAAGAAATGAAAGCCGCCGCTTTTAAAGCAGATGAGCTCGGAATTCCGGTCGTTATGGTTGACCGTCCTATAAAAATCACATTGCGTCGTGCTTGGGCAAAAAACTCATTTTGGGGCAAGTCAAAGCTTTTGGCGGCATTGTTCTCCAGCATGTTTGAAACTGAGGAGATTTCTTCAGAAGATATAGAAAAGCTCAAAAATTCCAGTGAGATGGATCAGATGATGGCGGAACTGGCGGATTATCTGCCGGTCGTAAAAACGGTTCTTATTGATGAGCGCGATCAGTATCTGGCTTCAAACATTTGGCAGGCAAACGGCAAAAGGATTCTTGCAGTTTTGGGTGCAGGACACTTGCCCGGTGTTGAAAAATGGCTCGGAGATTTTTACAAGAACGAAAAAAAGCCGGAAACGGAAGAACTATGTTTTGTACCAAAACCGACAGTTTTTTCAAAGATTGTTTCGTGGATTATCCCGGGCGCATTGATTGCACTCGTTGTTGCAGGTTTTTTTAAGGGCGGTATAACAAAATCAGTAGAAATGATGCTTCAGTGGTGGATTACAAACGGTGTTCTTGCCGCATTGGGTTCTCTCCTTGCACTTGGGCATCCTCTTACAATATTGGTGAGCTTTTTGGGTGCATGGTTTGCTGCAATCAATCCGTTTATCGGTATTGGTGTAATCGCCGGTATTGTACAGGCCTGGGCACGAAAACCCAAAGTCAGCGATATGGAAAACCTTTCAACGGATATAAACTTCAAAGGTGTCTATAAAAATCGGATTTTACGTGTTCTGTTGGTTTTCTTTTTGTCATCGGTAGGCGGTTCAATAGGAACATTTGTTTCCGTACCGGCGCTGATAAGTAAAATTATACATTAGCAGAAAACTTAAGACTTATTTTTCCCGGGGAATATATTCTGTTCGTATTTTTGTAAAAGCTGCTTTAATTCCAAATACATTTTTGCAGTTTGGGGATTATATTCCACATTGCTTTCATTTGCGCATTTGATATCTTCTTCCGATTCTTCAAACAAGGCGGAAACTTTAACACCGAGAGCTTGCGTGAGCATTTCGATAATCTGAAAAGAAGTGCTTGTTTTTCCGTTTTCAATAAGCCCGATGTAACTTGGTGTAACTTCAACCAGATCTGCAAGCTGTTGCTGGGTCAGGTTATGCATTTTTCTGTACTTATAAACATTGTTGCCGAATATTTTATACACGCTTCCCATAGTTTAAATATATCTTAGAAATCGTGCACAGGATCGCAGTGATAGTTGTGTGAAAAACTAAAATGTCACTTGTGTTGGTTATTCAACCCAATTTTTAATTAAATTTACAGCGCTATTACGTTCTTCTTGATTTACAAATTCAAGTACAATAACACCATTGTTTTTGGTAACGGTTTTGAGCATCTCCGGCGGAATTGAAGAAGCTTCAGGTGAATCATTTTCGTAGGCAAGAGTAGGAAAAGAAACTATTTCATCCTTTGTAAGAAATCTACCTGCAGTTATTATACCGTTTTCGTAAACACCGCCTTTTCTTTGCAGAATATAGTCTCTAAGCCCAAGTTCAACGGCAAGAACACATGTAGCGCTCAAAATTAAGGTAATAAACAGCGAAAAGCGCCGTACTAAAAGCAGAGCAAATATAACGCATACGAATACCAGCATAGGATACAATATGCGGCTCTTTTTTTGCGTCAGTGGCAAAATGCAGTTGCCAAGTTTTTGGAATTTGGTTTTTTCAAAAAACAGATGATAAAGAAAAATAGCAATTGAAGCTGCAATTCCGATGAAAGGTATACAAACATGCAGAAAATTCATAGAGGTACTGTAGCATAAATCATATTATTCAGTCCAGTTTATCACACATTCGTTCTCGTTGAGATCGGTCAGAATGTGGATTAGTGGAATGGTAATCATGATATTGTTGTTTTCTGTTTTAACTGTTCCGAAAGAAGGATTTGATATCGAACATGATTTAACTTTTCCCGGAATTGCAAACTGCAGTTTAACTTCTGAAGCAGCAAGTTCTGCGGCAGCCTGTCCGCCGTATGCAATTGCCATTAGCTCGATGTATTCTTCTTCTGACATTTCTTCACCCGTAAAAACAGGTGCAACCAAAAGGTCTGTATAAACCGCGGTTTCATCCGGCATGAGGGCTACGACCTTCTGTATGTTCTCCGGAGATAAAAGCAACTTCATTGTTGATACGGAACCTGATTTTGAAAACTTGATAAAGTTGTTATCTTCGGGGAGGATTTTGCTGAAATCATCGGTATTTGCAAATACAGCCAGAGAGTTTGCGGAAGGGCAGGATAGACCTGTTACTTTAAGGCCTGATTCTTCAAGTGATTTTTGAATCTGCGCAAGGTCAAAAATATTCAAGGTTTCGTCTGTTCCGAAAAAGCTGCTTGTGAGAGAAGTAACAGTATGGCTTACAGCGGTATGTAATGCTATAGAACCGGAAAAATCTTTTTGCAGAGAAGCATTTATTGCTGTTGAACAGCCGAAAAACATAAAAAAAGAGACAAAAATGATTATAGCAGGTAAAAATTTGATTTTCATAACAATTACAACAACTAATTACTCAGTAGTTACATTATTATCGGATATTTTAATCAAATTTTCAGAAATCCGGGGTAAAAATCGTCTTGTAGATACATAAGTTCTTTCCCAATAGTCTTCATGTATAGAAGAAATAATAACACCGGTTTTGGGACCGTCACTTACAGCATGGATTATTTTGTCATCACCGAGATAAATGGCGGCATGATTAATACGCGTATTTGCCATAAAAAAGAGAATGTCACCGGGCTGTCTTTCTTCATCGGATACTGGTTCTGTTTTAAGATAAAGATCTTCGGAACGCCTTGGTAACGAAATGTTAAGGCTGTTTTTTGCAACCGCATAGATAAACCCGGAACAGTCAAAACCTTCTTCCGTCAGGCCGCCGTACTTGTAAGGAGCACCGAGAAATCCATATGCGCAGTCAATAAAAATCTGTCTTTGTTCCTGTGGTGAAGGTAATGCAAGTGCAGTTGCTATTGAAAAGCAGAATAAAACTGATCCCAGGCAGATTAAAATAAAAGTTATTTTTTTCAAAAGAACCCCTTAATTCATTATATCATTATTTTAGATTATTGCGGTAAAAAAGATTGTATTTTTAATTTTGGAATGTTAAAATCTAGAAATATGCGGAGGTTGTGATGAAAGGACGTTTTGATTTTACAATTGATACTCTGGGTGAGTGCAAAGTTCCTTCTCCAATAGAATTGTCGGATATACACGGCGATTTTATTGCAAATTATGTAAAAGACAATGAGTATGTGAGATACAATGTCGATGTTTATGACGATGTTCTCGAGACAGAGGCTGATGCCTACAATAACAATCTCATTCAAAAAGCCGGACCGCGCAAGATGATTTATTTTAATCCAAAGCATGTTCACGCTGCTATTTGTACATGCGGTGGTTTATGTCCTGGTCTGAACGATGTAATCCGTGCAGTAGTACGTTGTTTGTGGAATCGTTACGGTGTCCGAAGAATTACAGGAATCCGCTATGGATACAAAGGCTTTTTGAGCGATTATGGATTTGATACAATCCCGCTTGATCCAATAAAAGTAGACGACATTCACAAAACTGGAGGTTCTATTCTCGGAACAAGCCGTGGTGGCGGAAACAGAGTTATTGATATTGTTGACGCTATCGAAAGATTGAACATAAACATCCTGTTTATCGTCGGCGGTGATGGAACTCAGCGTGGTGCATTGGAAATTGCGGAAGAAATAGAAAAACGCAGTGCAAAGGTTTCTGTTATAGGTATTCCTAAGACTGTAGACAACGATTTGATTTTTATTCAAAAGTCATTCGGTTTTGATACAGCTGTTGTTCAAGCAGTACAGGCCGTGGCCGCCGCGCATATGGAAGCCCATTCACAGATTAACGGAATCGGTCTTGTAAAGCTTATGGGACGTGAATCTGGTTTTATTGCGACAGCGACTGCTCTGGCGAGTCACGAAGTCAATTTCTGTCTTATTCCGGAAGTTCCGTTTGAACTTGAAGGTGATCGAGGATTATTGAAAGAGCTTGAAAACCGTATTCTTAGCAGAGGGCATGCCGTTGTAATAGTTGCGGAAGGCGCAGGTCAGGAACTTCTTCAGGCAACAGGCGAAAAAGATGCATCCGGTAATATCAAGCTGGGCGATATCGGTACTTATCTGCGAGACAGAATTACCGAATACTTCAAAGAAAAGAAAATCCACATCAACCTTAAATATATGGATCCAAGCTATCAGATCCGTTCCGCTCCTGCGGCTGCTGTAGATTCAATCTATTGTGAGCGTCTTGGCAATAATGCGGTTCATGCGGCTATGGCAGGCAAGACAAAAGTAGTTATCGGTCTTGTACATGACAAGTTTGTTCATCTGCCTACAAGGCTCGTAACAGCAAAACGTAATAAGGTAAATCCTGAAGGTTCTTTGTGGCGTGATGCTATCGATGCAACCGGACAGCCGATTTTTATGGGTGAGCCCGACGACTTGATGAAAAAAATGCAGGAATTAAAAACAAAGTAAGACTTTTGGCGGAGCTGGCTAAATGGATATTACAGTTTTAGAAATGCCGCTGGATTTTGGCGCAAACCGCCACGGCTCTGATATGGGACCTTCTGCAATAAGACTTGCAGGATTAAAGGAAATGATAAGCAGTCTTGGGCACAAGACTGTAAAACACTTTTCACCGATGCAAATTCCTCCGCAGGAATACGAGAACGAGGGCAACCCAAAGGCAAAGTATCTGGAGCCGATTGTTACGGCTTGTAATCAGCTGGCAACCGAAGTTGAAGCTGCGATGTCAGTCGGAAGTTTTCCACTTGTTCTCGGCGGTGACCATTCAATCGTTTTAGGAACGCTGGCTGGCGTTTCTGCCTATGCAAAAACAAGAGGTCTTAAAACAGGTGTTTTGTACGTGGATGCGCACGGCGATTTTAACACGTGCGAAACTACACTGACTGGAAACATACACGGAATGTGCCTTGCCGCTTCTTGCGGTTATGGAATTGATGAGCTTGTAAATCTTTATAAACCGGGTAAAAAGATAGATGCCGCTGATGTTTTTTACATGGGATTGCGCGATATAGATCCCGAGGAAAAAGTCCTCATGAAAAAAGCTGGTGTAAAAGCTTTATCGATGACTGATATCGATCGCACCGGATTTATTGATTCTGTAAGGAAAGCGGTGAATTATTTGAAGGATCGTGTGGATTTTTTCCACATAAGCATAGATATGGATGCTTTAGATCCAATGTTTGCGCCTGGTGTTGGAATCCCTCTCCCGGGCGGGCTTAGTTATCGCGAAATTCTTTTACTTGCTGAAGAAGTTGCTGCCACCGGCAAAATGTGTTCCGCGGAAATCGTTGAGGTAAACCCTGTACTTGATATTCGCAGCCAGACAGCAAGAATGGCAGTGGAAATAATAGGGCATCTGCTCGGGAAAACTTTTTATTAGCCGGTACTACTTGTAAACTAAAAAACCACATGGTATCATTTAACGGTGAAATTTGGAGGTGATTTATGGGAAGCCAGTTCCTTACTTTCAAACTTGATGGTTCTCAATATGCGGTAGAAGTATACAATGTTCAGGAAGTTCTCGAATACACACAGATAACAAAAATCCCGTGTACAGCTCCTTATATTGAAGGATTGATCAGCTCCAGAGGAAAAGGGATCCTTGTAGTAAACCTCAGAAAAAAATTCAGCATGGAAGACGCAGAACCAGCCAAAGATACCAGAATTATTGTCATGGAATTGCATGACAGTAATAACAACATAATAAATTTCGGGGCAATCGCTGATTCGGTGCAGGAAGTAATTGAGCTGCAGGAAGAAGAAATAGATCCTTCACCAAAATTCGGGAACAGCATATCCGCTCAATATATCAAGGGAATAGGAAAAAAAGAAGACAATTTTATAATCTTGCTCAATCTGGATCAGATTTTTTCTACTGAAGAAATAATAAGACTTGAGAGTACCGTTTCGTCTTTGAATCTTTAACAACTTGGGATAAGTGAAATCGATATTATGAACAATCTGTCTGTGCAATTAGGAAAACCTTTTCCATTGGGTGCAACACTGGAACATGACGGTGTAAATTTTTCGGTTTTTACACGAAATGGAACAAAAGTTTTTTTGGATATTTTTGAAGACAAAAACGATACATACCCTTATTTTTCATATGAATTTGATCCCAACATGAATCGTACGGGTGATATTTGGTACATAAAAATAAAAGGACTTAAAGCAAACAGCCTTTATCTATACAGAGTTGACGGACCTTTTGATCCAGAACAGGGACACAGATTCAACAAAAAGCAGTACCTCCTTGATCCTTACACAAAAGCTATCACAGACGATTCCATTTTTGAAAATTTGTCCGATGACTACATTATTCCTGTTGATTCAATGGACATTGAGTTCTCAAAACAGCGGAGTGCTGAAGGTTTTCCAAAGTGTGTAGTAATCGACCCTGACTTTGACTGGCAGGGTGACCGGCCGCTTAATTACCCGCTTAAAAGCTCCATAATCTATGAAGCCCATCTGCGCGGTCTTACACAAAGTCCTAGTTCCGGTGTAAAGCATCCTGGAACATACAAAGGCTTGATAGAAAAAATACCATATTTAAAAGAGTTGGGAATAACGAGCCTTGAACTGCTCCCGATTCAGGAATTTGATGCATACGAGAATACAAATGTTAACCCCAAAAATGGACAGCGTCTTAA
>JAEEGJ010004360.1_pt1 | contig 48276 bp, 50 predicted proteins | sample 8958761 | NCBI WGS metagenome assembly JAEEGJ01 (sample SAMN16246546, study PRJNA631951) | gut metagenome | biome: gut microbiome; feature: rumen; material: RS-attached | host: Bos | place: Iran: Karaj | collected 2018-10
AATTCCTATTACAATAAGCCCTACTGCCGATACTAGGCTCTCCGCCTTAATAATCAAATGCAGAATCCAATTCAATATTGTCAGTAATACGATTACTGGGAATGCTAATACTTTCTTTATTACTCTCATATACTATGCTCTATCCCTTCCGGAAACTGTTCGTCCTTCCACTTTTGAAGCAATTCAATTATAATCCGTTCTCTCTTCGATGCAGGATAATCTGCCGGGAAGAATTGATTCAACTTCTTTTCTGTAAACGACACCTTTGTAGGACGCTTTCTTTCTCCCAATGCCTGCTTCATTATCTGCATCACAGTATATGGTGTAAGGTTTTCCAGATTAGGTTGCTTTTTAAGTGCTGCAAGTTGTACCGGAGAGATGTTTCCTTTCTCTTTGATATATTGTAACAGATATTCCTGTACTTCTTTATTAAAAGATGCGATATCCACGCCATTTACAAGAGATAGTCTTTTATCATCTACCATTTCCAAAAGTTCCGGAAGCAAATCCGTAAGCTTAATATATCGCTGAACACTTCTTCCAGTTAGACCGCTCCCCTCTCCTACTATGGTTGCTGTCTTCCTCTCTAATGGACTCAACTTGGCGACATCATGTCGACAAGTTCCCTGATGTCTCATTGCATCCATCTTCATCTTAAATGAAAATGCTCTTTCACTCGGAAGAATCTCTTCCCTTTGTAGATTCGCATCTACCATTACAATGGTTGCTTCATCATCTGTTAGTCCATCCATGATAATTGCAGGTATCGTTTTCAACTTTGCTCTTTCAGCTGCATGTAGTCTTCTGTGACCAGAGATCATCTCATATGTTCCATCTCCGTTTGGACGAATCAAAACAGGAGATAAAACGCCTTGCTTAATCACACTATCAACAAGCTCATCCATCTTCTCATCATCTACAACACGAAAAGGATGGTTCTTAAATGACTTGATAAGGCCAATATCAACCTCTTCTGTTCCTCCATTAGCAGGAACGCCTAATAATTCATCGATACTAGTAAGTTTCATCTTTTCACTTATATTCTTAGCCATTGATAACCTCCTTAGTAAGCACTCTATATGCTTCAGTTGCTTTTCCGCGTGGATCATATTTGTAAATACTACTTCCTTCAAGACTGGTCTCGGCAGTTTTAACAGATAGAGGAATCCTTGTTTCAAAAACCTTCACTGCTGTTGAATAAGTATCGTAAACCATCTGAGAAATCTCTTTAGCGTAATTCGTCCTATTATCAACCATTGTCAATAAAATGCCCTCTATTTCGAGTTTAGGATTAAGCTGACGTTTTACCCTACCGATTGTCTTAATCAGCTGCTGTAGGCCTTTAACAGGCAGATACGCCGCTTGTACAGGTATTAAAACTGAGTCTGCACACGCAAGGGCATTTATTGTCACCATTCCAAGACTAGGCATACAATCAATGATTATAAAATCGTATTGGCTACGCAGTCCCGAAATAAGTTGCTTCAGTATCAGTTCTCTGCTCATGACATTCACCATAGAAATTTCCAGTGCAGACAACTCAATATTTGCAGGAATAAGGTCTACACCCTCTTCGTGATGAAGAATAGCCTCGTCTATCCGAAGATCATCTTCATTCACCACTCTCATCATCAATGTTGAAAGAGTGACTTCCATTTCATCCGGCTCCGGATACCCCAAACTGATAGTCATTGATCCCTGGGGATCTGCATCAATCAATAGTACTCTCTTTCCTTCGCTAGCTAACCCAATTCCTAAATTCACTGCGGTTGTACTCTTAGCAGTTCCGCCCTTCTGATTTGATATAGTTATGACTTTGCACATAATTTCCCTCCAATCCTGGGAACCCTTCTCTGAGTTCTCAAATATGTATCAAATTCTGCTCTGTTAATTCTGGTCATCTTACCTATCTTATAAAAAGCACCTGCCTCTTTTGCCATTCTTATTAGAGGCCTCTCACTGAATCCGTAGTATTCAATTCCCATTGGTACGGTAATAAACTCATGTTGTAAAAAAGCTAGATCCCTTTCATCCAATTGGCCTGAATACTTCCATGCTTGTCCTGCCATATAAGCACCTTCTTTCTCATATTTTCACATCAGGCTTAGCTGGCTGCCTGAACTGCTCAAGAAAATCATCAAGAATTTCTCTGTTTATAAGGACATGAACATCATTGATTCGATAGACTGCTCCAGCAGCTTCTGATAAATCCCTAAGTTTTCTGTGAGAGATGCTATAAATCACCTCTGCCTGCTCATATGTCAAAAACTTCCTACGAAACAATCTCGCCTCTTCCTTAATTGCTGTTCTTCTTTCAATGTCATAGTATTGATCTTCCATGCTGTTATCCTCCATATTCAATGATTGTTGTAATCAATGCCTTGCATCGCCATTCGGTTTCGTATATTTCTCGTATACTGTTTCGTATGTCAAAAAAATATACGAAAAAAGGACCACCCTCTTGAAATTTCTTTCAAGAAAGCGGTCCCTATGGGTCCAAAATTCTTATGCTGATTTATGCTCGACAACTTATGATTCTTTGTAACAACTCATCATTCTTTACAAGATTGATGTCAATTTGCTGTCAATTCGTTTTCTCGACGCTTGGAACCCGCATAAACACTGGGTTTCAGTCCTTAACACTTTTCATAGTCGGGAAGAGCAATACATCACGGATAGCAGCGCTATCTGTAAGAAGCATGCAAAGTCTGTCAAGACCATAGCCTATACCGCCTGTAGGTGGCATACCGATTTCAAGTGCGTTGAGGAAGTCCTCATCTGTGTGCTCAGCCTCGTCGTCACCAGCCTCTGCATTGGCATCCTGTGCTGCGAAACGCTCACGCTGATCGATTGGATCGTTAAGCTCTGAGTATGCGTTACACATCTCCCATCCATTGATGAAGAGCTCGAAACGCTCTACCTTTGAAGGGTCAGATGGCTTCTTCTTGGTAAGAGGTGAAATCTCGATTGGATGGTCCATGATAAATGTAGGCTGAACCAAATTGTCTTCACAGAATTCCTCAAAGAAGAGGTTAAGGATATCGCCCTTCTTATGACGGTCCTCAAACTCAATGCCCTTTTCACGGGCAAGTGCCTTTGCAGCCTCATCGTCTGCAACTGTATCAAAATCAACGCCAGCATATTTCTTAACAGCGTCTGTCATTGTAAGTCTCTCAAATGGCTTGCCAAGGTCAATCTCGATTCCGTTATAAGAAATCTTTGTAGAACCAACAACCTTTTCTGCAAGACGGCGGAACATAGTCTCAGTAAGTTCCATCATGCCTTCATAATCTGTATATGCCTGATAAAGCTCCATAAGTGTAAACTCAGGATTGTGACGAGTATCAACACCCTCATTTCTAAATACACGACCAATCTCGTATACACGCTCAAAGCCACCAACGATAAGTCTCTTAAGGTAAAGCTCTAGAGAAATACGAAGCTTAACATCCTCGTCAAGAGAATTGTAATGTGTCTCAAATGGACGAGCTGCTGCACCACCTGCATTTGAAACAAGGATAGGAGTCTCAACCTCCATGAAATCACGCTCTGCAAGGAAATTACGGATTTCCTTCATCATAAGTGAACGCTTAACGAAAACATCACGAGAATCCTTGTTCATAACAAGGTCCACGTAACGCTGACGATATCTCATATCTGTATCTGTAAGTCCGTGGAACTTCTCTGGAAGAATCTGAAGGGACTTAGAAAGTAGAGTCATCTCCTCAGCATGAATAGAGACTTCACCGGTCTTAGTTCTAAATGCATATCCCTTGATACCATAAATATCACCGATATCAGACTTCTTGAAATCTGCATATGAATCTTCTCCAATTGCATCTCTTGCTACATATACCTGAATATCGCCCTTGCGGTCACGGATGTTGCAGAAGCTTGCCTTACCCATAACACGCTTAAACATCATACGGCCTGCGATGCTAACCTGAATTGGGTCAGCATCCATGATAGCACGACGCTCATTGTAATCATCGTTAACTGCTTGCTTTGCAGCTTCCTCGTCCATGCCGTCAGTATTAACTGCTTGACGACCTGCAAGAAGCTTTTCCTCATGCTCCTGATATAAATTTCTTACCTCATCTGTGTGATGAGTCTGATCAAACTTTGTAATCTCGAATGGATCCTTGCCAGCCTGTTGAAGCGCTGCAAGCTTTTCACGACGAACCTGAAGTAACTGATTTACGTCCTGGTTGCCACCATTATTCTGCTGTGCCATAATTTCTCCTTTAAAAATATATATGTAAATTTCTTATAAAATCACGCAAGTCATTCAATTATAGTCCTAGAGTTCACTAAGTGTCAAGGCTATACCATAGTTACCAACCACACGTTACTCTTGACCATGAAATATCCCGTGATATTTTTAATAAGCTCAGTTCCACAAACCACGAAAAAGATTTCAACGATACCAAGTGGAGAATAGTGGGCTAATACAAATGCAAGTGGTGCGATTATTACCCATTCAAATACTGAATCCCACAGGAAGGTGACAAGCGTCTTGCCTCCTGAGCGAAGGGTAAAGTATGCGCAGTGGCTGAAGGAACAAAATGGCATCCATATGGCAGATACTGCAATGAATTTGGTTGCAAGCTGCCTTACCCCTTCATCAACATTATAAATCTGTGGGAATAATCCACCGCAAAGGAACATAATAATCGCCATCACGGTACAACATGCCACTGAAAAAAATATCATCTTGTTGTCAGCATCCTTTGCCTCTTCAAGCTCACCTGCACCTAAGTGTTGTCCGACTATAATGCTGATACATGCACCTAGTTGGATAAACACTATGTTAAATAAATTTGAAACTGTATTAGATATGCTTAAGGCTGTAAGCACATTCATTCCTCGTACAGAGTAGCTTTGAGTTACTGCAGTTACACCTGCTGCCCAAAGCATCTCATTAAACATGAGTGGAGCACCCTTTATAATAATCTTCTTGAACAAATCTTCAGGTATTCCAAGTCCAATATACGCACCTTCAAGATACTTATTAACCTTTTGATGAGTGTGTGCCCAGACAATAACAATAATAGCTTCTATGTACCTAGCTATTACTGTAGCAATTGCAGCTCCCTCCACTCCTAGTTTTGGGAATGGTCCAAAGCCAAAGATTAAGCAATAATCCAAAATAGCATTTGTTGCAACTGCTACCATTCCTGCCACCATAGGAACAACAGTCTGACCTGTCTCTTTAATAGTTGTCGCGTAGGCTTGGTTTACTGCAAAAGGCACTAAACCAATTAAAATAATCTTTAGGTATTTCATACCATACGAAAGAGCAACTTCTTTTGAAGTGCCTGCACTTTCTGTAAGGAAAAGAGATATTAAGTCTCTTCCCCAGAATAAAAAGATAAGTGTTCCTATAAGTGTCGCTATAAGCGTTGCATACAATTTGAATCTAAAGGTGTACATATGACCTTTATGGTCACCCTTTCCAAAGTATTGAGCTCCATATATACTTCCTGCTGATGCTGCTCCAAAAACAGCCAGCAAAAAGACAAAGTTTAATTGATTTACTGTAGCTACCGCTGAAATTGCTTCCTCTCTTAATTGCCCTACCATTATGTTGTCCAAAAAGCTAACGAAATTCGTAATTGCGTTTTGGATAATCATTGGTGTTGCAAGAAAGATGTAACGTTTATAAAAAGCTTTATCGCCGATGTATTTTTGTTTGAATTTTTCTAGCATATTTTCTCCTTTTACCCCTCATCCCCCAAGGGGATGCCATTAGTCAAAAAAATGCCGCGACCCAAATGAGTCGCGGCACTAAAAATAGTCATCACCTGTATTTATTTACTCTTCTTAGCTGCAAGAATCTTGTACTTAAATTCACCAGCTTCTGTCTCAACTGTGACTGTATCACCCTTCTTACGTCCAAGAATGGCTTTACCAACTGGGGATTCGTTTGAAATCTTGCCCTTAAGGCTGTTTGCCTCTGTAGAACCAACGATTTTGTACTCTACTTCCTCGTCGAACTCTACATCAAGAAGGGTAACTGTCCAACCGATGTTAATATTCTTTGTGTCGTGCTCGTCTGTAACGACCTCTGCATTTTTAAGGATTTTTTCGATTTCTTCGATTCGGGCTTCGATATCTCTCTGCTCATCCTTAGCAGCATCGTATTCTGCATTCTCTGAAAGATCGCCCTGCTCTCTGGCTTCTTTAATCTTCTGAGAAACTTCTTTTCTTTTATTGACCTTGAGATCTTCAAGTTCGTCTTCTAATATCTTAAGTCCTTCGGCTGTAAGTAAATTCTTCTTTGGTTCCATATCGATTTCCTTTCACTTCGGATTTCATATTTTTAGAAAAGATTCCACTTATCGAAATCTTATTAAATTCAATAACTTAGGCAATTATAAGCCACGCATAAAATGATGTCAAGAACTCAAAATTATGTTCATAAAATATTTAGAAAATCTAGTTATACTGACTCATAAATGTTTCGAAAAGTTGCTCTAGTTCTTCGTAGGATTCTACATCATTTATCTTGCCTCTAAGTTTGCTTGCGCCTTTGTAACCAGCAGTGTACCAAGCTGCATGCTTTCGCATCTCGCGGATGCCTAAATAATCGCCCTTAAATTCAATCTGCAGCTTTGCATGTCTAAGCATGGTCTTTACCATTTCTTCCATAGGAGGCTTGCCGATTAGTTCACCGGTTTCAAAGTAATGTAGTATCTGATGGAAAATCCACGGATTGCCTTGTGCACCTCTTCCTATCATAAATCCATCACAGCCAGTCTGCTCCTTCATAGCAATTACATCCCTCGCATCAAGGATGTCGCCGTTTCCGATTACTGGAATTGAAACTGCCTCCTTAACCTGTCGAATGATATCCCAGTCAGCCTTGCCCGAATAGTATTGTTCTCTTGTACGACCGTGGACTGCCACAGCCGCTGCACCAGATTCCTCCGCCACGTGAGCCATTTCTACTGCGTTGATATGATTATCGTCAAATCCTTTACGAATCTTTACAGTTACGGGCTTTTTTATTGCCTTTACCATGCTCTCGATTATTCGTCCTGCGAGAACTGGATTCTTCATAAGCGCCGAGCCATCACCATTGTTTACTACCTTTGGCACTGGACATCCCATGTTGATATCAAGGATGTCGAAGTTTCTATGCTCTATTTTGGCTGCCATTGCTCCCATAATCGCTGGGTCAGAACCAAACAACTGCAAACTTACTGGTCGTTCTCTTTCATCTACGGTAAGAAGGCTCTCTGTATTTTTGTTTTTGTAGTAAATACCCTTGGCACTAACCATTTCCATGCAACAAAGAGCTGCTCCTTGTTTCTTGCAAAGCAAACGAAATGGCAGGTCGGTTACGCCTGCCATTGGTGCCAAAATCAAATTGTTCTCTAAAGTTACGTTTCCGATTTTAAGTTTTTCTATCATTTTAATTAATTATAATACTCTTTCCCCGATTTTATCTTTTTTGTTTATCATAGATAAACTTCATTCCATAAAGTGTTAGATTTGGATTATAGATATCAATACACTGTGTCTCGCTTGAGATTAGTCCGCCAAGACCACCTGTTGCTACAACCTTTACATTGTCAAAACCTGATTCTTCTATCATGTGCTTAACAATGTATTCTGTCTGACCTATTTGTCCAAAAACAAGACCTGCTTGCATAGAAGAAATTGTCTCCTTGGCAAGGATTGTATCTGGCCTTTTGATTTCAATTTCTGGAAGCTTGGCAGCGTCTTCCCACAATGCCTTTGCACTGATTCGGATGCCAGGAGCAGTAACACCTGCCAAGAACGCACCAGTCTCATCTACCAAATCGTATGTAGTTGCTGTTCCATAATCAAGCACGAGAACTGGTCCGCCGTAAAGCTCATATGCACCTGCTGCATCTACGATTCTGTCGGCACCAATCTGCTTTGGATTTTCAGTGGCGATGCGGATGCCTGTTTTGATACCGGCCTCTACTATGACAGGCTGAATGTCAAAGTACTTGATGATAGAGCTTGTGAGTGAGTGCATAATATTAGGCACAACTGATGCGATGATAACATCATCTATCTGGTTAGCATCTAGGTCGTTTGAACGCAAAATGTCTTTTATTATGATACCGAATTCATCGGATGTACGATTTATCTTGGTGGTAACTCTAAAGTTGCCTCTGAGTTCGTCACCATCAAAAACACCCATTGTGATGTTTGTATTTCCAACGTCGATTGTAAGTAACATTTGGTAATGCTCCTTTCGATACTGTAAGAATTTTTCATGCTAAGCATGATTGCTTAAAAGATTTAGAGAGCTTGCTCTCCAAGGAATACCACCTTGTAATATGTCTCAAGAGCTTCGAATAATTCTTGGCGCTCTCTTTGCATTCTTTTGACCTCCAGGGCGGAGCCGATTTCGTCGTACAAAAGGTCGTCTTCGTTGTGGTCCACAAGAATTCTTAAGGAGCCGTCTTCATCAAAAACCATTTGGATGGTGCCGCTAACTTCTTCGGTATAAAGAACGCACATAACCTTGAGTTCGTCCTTAACCAGCGGAGGAAGTCCTTCGAATTCTGGATTTAGGTAGAATTTTTTGGTGTAACAGCTTGCGCCGCATAAAACTATTTCTTCTTGCATTTAGTACCTTTCTATTGTCCTTCATCCTCCAGTCGCTCCCCTATGGAAATACTATGAATATCCGTAGATACCTCTAACGGAAACTTCTCCGGTGCGGATGATTTGCTCTTGACCGTCAACCTCTACGATGAGCTCACCTTGGATGGTGATTCCTTTGGCGATGGCCTCGTAAGAGTTTTCTTGAGCCTCTATTCTAACAGCTTTGCCAATGTTGGCTAGATGTCTTTCGTATTCTTCTTTGAGAGCAGATAAATCTGCAGTCCTCACGAAAATATTATAATACTCTTTGAAGTATTCCCAAATAGCTTTTGTGATTTCTTTGCGGCTAGAATGGGCTTTGGATTGTATTTTTTCTAGTTCAATATCAACCGAGGTTGCCTTGAAGGCAATCTCCTCTGGAAAATCCCTGTTGTGAACGTTAACTCCTATTCCACAAACTACATACCAAACTCTGCCGTCCCGCATTTCCATCTCGGTAAGAATACCGCAGATTTTTTTGCCATCTATGACTATGTCGTTTGGCCATTTTATCTCGGACTGTATGCCGCAGACAACTTCTAGTGCTTTTCTAACAGCCATAGCTCCGATGATAGTTATAGTAGGCACTGATTCAATAGGGATGTCTGTTGGTCTTAGCAAAATAGATGTAGCAATAGTATCTCGCTTCGGTGTCTCCCACTTGCGCCCTATTCTGCCCTTTCCTGCAGTCTGAGTATCCGCAGAAATTACAAGACCCTGCTCGCGGTCTTCACGAGCAAGGGCTTTAATTCGTTCGTTTGTTGAATCTACTGATTCTAAAAATTCATAAGTTATTTTGTCTAGCATTAGCCTAATGTTGCGTACATAACAGCCTTGATAGAATGCATTCTGTTTTCTGCCTCGTCAAAGACTATTGAACGCTCACCTTCAAAGATTTCATCAGTAACTTCCATACAATCAATCCCAAACTTGTCGTAGATTTCTTGACCGATTGTTGTTTTTAAATCATGGAATGCAGGGAGACAATGCATGAATTTTGCATTCGCCTTTGCGTAAGAAAACGCCTTTGCATTAACCTGATATGGGGATAAATCTGCGATACGCTCTGGCCATACCTCGTCAGGCTCGCCCATAGAAACCCATACATCTGTATAAATAACATCTGCATCCTTGCAGCCAGCTTCAACATCCTCTGTGAGAGTGATTGATGCGCCTGTTTGCTTTGCAATTTCTTCGCACTGCTTTACAAGGTCTGCCTCTGGGAAATACTTTTTGTTGGTGCATGCAACAAAATCCATTCCTAGCTTTGCGCATGTGACCATGAGAGAATTGCCCATATTGTATCTAGCATCTCCCATATATACGAACTTGAGTCCTTCAAGCTTGCCAAAGTGCTCTTTGATTGTCATCATGTCGGCAATCATCTGTGTAGGATGTGATTCGTTTGTGAGACCATTCCACACAGGAACACCTGCATACTTTGCGAGATCCTCAACCTTTGTCTGTTCAAAACCACGATACTCGATACCATCGTACATTCTTCCAAGAACACGCGCTGTATCTGCTATTGATTCCTTCTTGCCAATCTGAGAACCTGATGGGTCGAGATATGTAACGTTGGCACCCATATCGTATGCTGCCACTTCGAAGGAACAGCGGGTACGTGTAGATGTCTTCTCAAAAATAAGAGCTATATTTTTGCCTTCTAAATAACTTTTCTGAGATTTACCCTGTTTCTTTTCAGCCTTTAATTTAAGGGCTAAGTCTACAAGACCATTGATTTCTTCAGGTGAAAAATCCAACATCTTTAAAAAGTGTTTGCCTTTTAAATTCATAACGTACCTCCAAGTGTTTAGTCATGTTTGTTACTATTCACAGTTGACTAATTCTACATTCATAATGGAAGTCTTTCAGAATTAGTAACATGTAACGCCATAATACAACAACAGGGCTCTTGGGTAAAGTCCCAAGAGCCCTAATTTCTTTTAATTTATACTTAGCATTACTATTCTACAAAATAGTTTAGTAGAATACCTGGTTGCCAATAATCAAACCTTCTCTGCTTCCTGCGCGTCTGAAGTGGGTTAAACCACCAGTTGGATCTGCGCCTGACAAAGCATCCCGTGCTGCTTGATAGCAAGATGCCTTTGGTCCCTTTGCTATGACAGCAGACATACGAGATGTTGCAAACTGTCCTCTTGCAAATACAACGTCACTAATTGAACTTGGAAATGCACCGCTGTGAACTCTGTTCATGATAACAGCACCAACGGCAACCTGTCCCTCATATGGCTCATTACCAGATTCAATCTGGATAATTGCAGCCATAACTGTAAGCTCATCAGCTGAAGCGATAACAGCCTGATCCTGTGCAGCTGCTGCAGCTGCCTCTTCCTTCGCCTTGGCTGCCGCTTCTTCTGCTGCTGCCTTAGCTGCTGCTTCCTCTTCAAAAGTAATGGCCTCACCTGTTACCATATCTACTTGAACATAATCTGCCTTTACATAGCCAGACTTGCCCTCTGTAGTAACAGCAACCCAACCATCAACTTCCTCAGCATCCTTGTTGACTGTGAGCTTGGCTCCCTTAGGAACAACCTTGAGAATCTTGGCATCCTCTGAAGCCTCGCTACGGACACGAAGTCCTCCAACACCCGCTGAAGCATAAGTATTACATACATCCATTGCAAGGATGTAAGCTTCTTTTCCAGTAACACAATATTCTGCTGATACGTATCCATGTGCATTACCTGACTGGATTTCGTACCAACCATCAAAAGGTTCAACGAGTGTGGCTATATCACCTGCACGAAGCTTTCCGATTGATTCAGAATTCTCGTCTGGCTCAGCGTGGATGTAAAGAAACTCATTTACATCTGCCAAAACCTTGTCGTTCCACTCGTCGTATTGATCATCTTCGTTTGGCTCCACTTGATCAGTAGTAGCCGCAACCACTGTAACATCTGCTGATGCATAAATTAAGTCCGATCCCCCAACGTTAACAGTAATATCCGCAACTGCTGATGTAACACCCGCTGTAGCGACTGAATCACCTTTAACTTCTGCGGCAGCCTTTTTGTCCTCTGCTGGTGCAGTTATGTATGCTCCAACGATTAGACAAGACAATGCTAGCGTTAGAGTTGCCCCCTGTACTGTGCGCTTATTAAGAATCTTCTTATTAGCGGACAAGCCAGAAAGATTTTCCCTATATTTACTCATAAGCCTCCGTTGTTTTTTACAAAATGTATCTATTTATTACAACTTTGTTACAATCGCTAATATATCACCTTTAAAATTTTTTGTCAAATTTACATGATTTCATTGATAGCGTCCCAAAGCTCTTGATACTTGACAGGCTTTTGAATACACTGCTTTGCTCCCATGAGCTTGAACTTAAGTAATTCTGTCCTAGGACGGCCAGAGCAAACAATGATTCTAGCATTTTTGTCCGTGCCAAGAATCTTTTCGATAAGCCACTCTCCGCCGATGCCGCCTTTCATCAAGATATCGGTAATTACAACATCTGGATGGAACTCCTGATACATTGTGTAGGCATCATAGCAATCTTCAGCCTCTATGATTTCTACATCGTCATAGCCAGATAACAATCTCTCAAGTGTTTTCCTAGCAAATATCTCGTCGTCTACAATTAATATTTTCATTATTCTGTCCTTTTCTCCCTTTAGGGTATCTCTTATATGATAATTTAATTCTATCACGTATTGCCCATTAATACACCATCTATTTGACTTTTATTTGAGTATTGTTATCATTATTACTAAAGCAAAAATACATATCATTCAAGAGGTTTCTTATGAAAAAAATAGTTATGACTGGCGGTGGCACTGCTGGTCATGTTACACCAAATTTAGCTCTTGTTCCTTATCTAAAGGAGGCAGGCTACGAAATCTTTTATATCGGTTCCTATACCGGTATCGAAAAAAAGCTTGTGGAGAATGCAGGTATTCCGTACTACGGTATATCTTCCGGTAAGCTTAGACGTTACCACGATTGGAAAAACTTCACGGATCCTTTCAGAGTAATCAAGGGATTTTCTGAAGCAAATCAGCTTTTAAAGCATATTGCTCCTGATGTGGTTTTCTCTAAGGGAGGCTTCGTTTCAGTTCCTGTTGTTATGGCTGCCGCCAGACAACGTATCCCTTCTATCATTCATGAATCGGATATGACTCCTGGCCTTGCAAATAAAATCGCTATACCTTTTGCATCAAAAATTTGTTGTAATTTCCCGGAAACAATGAATTATTTACCTTCTGGCAAAGCCGTCCATACTGGCTCACCTATCAGAAAGGAATTGTTCACCGGCTCCAAGGAGGCAGGGCTTGAGTTTTGTGGTTTCGATGAAACGAAACCTGTAATCCTTATCATGGGCGGTAGCATCGGCTCTAAGTTTATTAATGAAGCGGTTTGGTCTTCTTTGGACACGCTCTTAGCAAAGTTCCAAATTGTTCACTTGGTTGGAAAGGGAAATATCAACAAAGCTTATTCAGATAAAGCCGGTTATAAACAATTCGAGTTTATTAATGAACAACTCAATGATGTGTTCGCTATGACCGACCTTATGATAAGTCGTGCAGGTGCCAATTCAATTAGCGAGATTTTGGCTCTTAATATTCCAAATATTTTGATTCCACTTTCTGCTGCTGCAAGTCGTGGAGATCAGATTTTGAATGCAGCAAGCTATGAAAAACAGGGCTTTTCAACTGTGCTCCAAGAAGAAGATTTAACTAGCCAAATATTAATCGATAGCGTTAATAAAGTTTACGAGGAGAGAGAAGTGTTTATTGAAAAGATGAACCAATCTAAACTGGTAGATTCAAATAATACAATTATTGAACTTATCAAAAATATTTAGTATAGTACATCACCAAACCTCGTTTTTTGCTCCTAGAAAAATAACTTTCCTAAGGAGTAAAAATACAAAAGCGACTGAGAAAAGTTATTAAATCTTTTCCCAATCGCTTTTTCTTTACTAATTATTACCTATTGCTATATTACATATACTATTAAAACACATGTAGCTTAATATTGTATCAGGTTTTTCTTAGTCCAAGTTCATCTTCTTTTTATAATACATTCCCGCAAGGAGTTCTATTGCACACTGTAATCCCAATAGGAACATAACTATAATACTTACATTAGAAATCGAAAATTTAATATCCTTATCTAGGAATGTTGAAAATCCAGCCCATAGAACAAATGCATACCACAATAAGGATGATGAATGAGATTTAGATCGTAACAAAACCTTCTCAAAATTCTCATTATTCTTATTTTTTATTCCAACAACTATAGTCCAAAATGCCCATCCCAAAATTCCTACTAATGCTATTATAGCAAGTACTAATAAAATGCTCTGATTAACCATAATTTTTTCCTCCATTTTCTAATTACTTGTTTTATAAGTGTTTAATCTTTAGTTAACAATATCAAAGCTACAACGTATATAATGTGTTATTCGCCTTTTCTCCTCATAATATATATTTGATATATCTTTTTCCTAAATTATATTGTGAGTCTGTTTATTAGCTGTCAAGTTTACTCCTCCATCTGATAATAGATATCCATGATGAAAAAATCACTGTCCACATCTCCATCTTGTAGCTTACTATATATTTTCATATCATTATTTTCTGCTCTTTTTTTATAAATTTTTTTGAGAAGCTCCTCATGTTCATCCAAACTGCCTTCAAAGCGTATTCTTGCAGCTGGATCGATTTCTAAATGAAACATGGATTTATTATCCAAACTCTCATCTATAGACTCATTCAAGGAATAATAAATCTTATACTTTTCATTTTCGTATTCCAAAATCACGCTACTATTTATTATTTTTAGTTTACTTCTGAGTTCATCTTTTTCTACAGTAACTTTATCCGTCAAGTCTTCTTTAAACTCTGTATACAGTTCAGTTTTAATCAAATCTTATCCTCTATTCTATTTAAGATATATCTAATTCAAACCATTCCTAGCAATCTTTCTAATAAGTAATAACTATATATCTCGACCACACCAACTACAATAACAAAATGTTAACGTTCCCACTATTTACACAAAAACTCTTTTGATTCATCAACATAACTATGAAAAGATGCCAGGGAGTGAATCATTGTCACTCCCACGGCATTATCTTTTTATCTCTTAATTATCCGTAAACATCTTTACACCATAAGCGTAGCACTCGTCACTAATTTGTTTGTCAAAGGTGAAGTTACTGCTGTCAGAGATAACACTGCTGCTGTCTCCGCATTAACATCACCTGCGCCTTGAGTCTGCTCCATATCTTCTGTATCAAGCTCCTCAAAAGGTTCTCCAACGACCTTTTCTAAATTTTTATCATCAGACATATTCATTCTCCTCCTTTCTGAGTCATTTTTCTAAAAAAATGATAATACTTCACTCGCATTACAATTTCTTAAATTGAAGTCTTTTTTCGTTGTTATCACTTGTCTAAACTTAGCATTTCTTTGAAGAATATATTGCACTAGCGATTGTTGCAATTGATACCGCTATTGGTACAGTCTCAGCATTAACATCGCCTGCACCTTGTGCCTGCTCCATATCTTCTGTATTAAGTTCCTCGAAAGATCCTCCAATTACCTGATCTAAATTCTTATTCTTTGGCATATTTAATCTCCTCTCTTATTAGGGAACAATTCTGTTCAAATAAATATACATCAGAAACATTTGATTTTAACTAGCATTTTGCAGCTGAGAGCGCACCGCTTGCAATTACTGTAACAATACCTGATACAGCTTTAGAAACTGCTGGTGAAGCAATTGCTGATGCAGCAGGAGTTGTCTCTGGATTTACATCTCCAGCTCCCTGAACATTCGCCATTTCGTCTAAGTCCATATCCTCAAATCCTGCACCTACAACATTTTCGATTTTCTTTTCGTTTTCCATTATGTAATCCTCCTGTTTCATTTGATTTAATTATTTGTATTACACATTTCTGATAGTTATCATTATTCTTTGATAAGTTTTGTAATAGCAACACTTGCAGTTGCTGTAGCTGCGCCAGCAATTACTGCTTCACTAGCAACCACAAGTGCAGGAGTTGTCTCTGGATTTACATCCCCAGCCCCCTGTAAAGCTGTCATTTCATCAACCTGAAGTTCTTCAAACGAATCTCCTACTACATTATTAATTCTTTCTTCTGCCAATTCTGGTCTCCTCCTTCTTTTGTTTTGTTAGCTAACTGTTGTATGTATAACCATTTCTATTTGCTTTTAATTAAGCTTTATAGAAACAGGTGATACCGTTAATGATGGTACAACTGTATTGATGTCTGCATATGCTAATGGAATATTAAATCCCGACTCTGTATTACCCGAGCCTTGCACCAATTTCATTTCATCAATTGTTAATTCCTCGAAAGCATCTCCTAAAAACTTATTACCTCTCATAGATTGTTTTCTCCTTTTCAAATTAGTTGTTTTTATCGAATCAATTACCCTTGTTTCAAGTACTTTCTTTTGCCTATGTCTTTCTACAAGTTTATATTACCAACATATATTTAATATTTTCTCTTTTTAGAATTAACTGTATTAAAATTGTAACAAACTGTATTTTTTATTTTGTAATACTTATAAGTGATACGTTATCCATAAGTTCTTTTCCAGTTCCTACAGCTGTAAATCCAAAGGTCATCGAACCCCCTGACGGTATATTCTGATTACTTCCTTCGTTAAGAACTGAATAATAATCACCATCTTTTTCTTCTAGTGATGCATTCCAGATACTATCTATATCTGCTCCATAAGTGAATTCCAGTCTCCAATCTAATATTGGTTTATCTGAAAGATTTGTAATTGTCACTTTTGCAACAAATTCTTCATCACTACTTGATGTGACTTCAAGATTAACACTATAGTCCTCCGGTTTTATCATATATTTCTCGTTTACTAGTAATATTTCGTCTGGAATTTTTATAGTTTCTTCACTTGACTTATTAGCAATAAATCCAAAGCTTACAGATTCCCCTGCGGAAATATCTTGATCATATTCTTCTCCTGATACTAAAGTTAGATTACTATCCTTATTTACTTTTGCATCCCATATCTGCTCAATTTCATCTTCGAAATCCATAGCTATTTGCCATTTATGGATAGTATCCTGTGTATCGTTGCTAATAGTCACATCTACTTGATATTTGTCTTCGTATTCTTCTGTAATTGTGTACTTAGTAGTTATTCTGTTATTGTGATATGTTCGCGATTTCTCACTTTCCTGAGTAACTTCGCCCTGATATCTTGGCTCGCTTTCACCAATTGCCTTTAAAATATTAATCTCGCCATTTCCATAATGAATATCTTTTCCTTCAGCGCCCAGATCATCACTCCCCGCCATCATCAAATCTAAGGCATCATCTGTCTGAAAGTATGGATATTTTTCTTTTCCATACGAATAGATATCTGCAAAACAAGCTGCTGCAATAGCTGATGATAAGCTCGTTCCATAAGATAAGTTGTATCCATTTGGAACACCATATTCTTCTATGCCATTGTCCATATATGTTGGAAACGTAACATAGATAAGCGCTGTTAAATCAAGTAATCCATCCTGATATATTATTTCTCCCCCTGGGGCACAATAGTCAACACAAGACCCATAATTACTATAAGAGGCTTCCAAACCATTCCATACTGATGATATTGTATTGACTCCTTTTATTTCTCCAGGTAAATGCAACACTTTGTTATTTGCATAATTTTGGTCAAGATCAATCCCCTTATTTCCAGACGAAGCAAAAATTGCGACTCCATTGTTTTGCGCATATCTAATTGCTCTTTTAAATGCTGCTACCAAAATTTGTTCGTCACTGTCATCCACACACTTATATGTTCCCAAGCTTAGATTAATTACATCATTTCCATCGTTTACTGCATCAATGATTGCAGCAATAGTCCATCGTGATTCTCCATCCTCTGCATTCATTACTTTATATGGTGTAATAATCGCTTCTGGTGCAATCTGTGCAATTACTCCAGCTGTCTCAGTACCATGACTGTGATAGTCCGTAAGACTGTCATCGTTTTCAACATATGATTTTCCTCTTTCCAAATCAATTTTTCCTTGTAAAACAGGATGTGTCGTATCAACACCACTATCGATATGTGCAATCCTTACACCTCTACCCGTTGCGTATTCGAGAGATTTTCTATCCTGCGTAACCTCATCTAAATGCCACGCCAATAAGTCAAACAAGTCATATTCATCATCACTCACTTCTGTCATTTCTTCACTTTCAGGAGTGATGTCGAAACTACCTACTTCTTTCAAATTGTTCTTTGCCCCTTCAAACTTAGGAAGCTCACCAACAATTTCTATCTCGCCACTAATATTCGCATCATGAACAATCTTTTCTATATTAATTGTCTCTGGATAAATAAGATGAAATAAATTGATATCTTCATATACTTCTATCTGTATTTTTTCATCTTGTTCTACAATCTCTTCTCTAACTTTATCGATATCTGCACCTTCTTTTAGCAGAATATCAATTGTTTGGTCCTCATTCTCTGCGGCTTCCACCTTGATGGAAAAGCCGCAGCATAATATGGTAGTAAGGACAGCAAGAATCTTACAAAATATTTTTTTTCTATAATTTTTTTCCCTCATATTCATCTCTCACTTAGACATTATTTCATCATGCTGTGGTTGCATTCTGTAAAGATTTGCATAAAAACCATTTTTTATCATTAGCTCTTCATGATTTCCTTGCTCCACAATTCTTCCCTTATCCATAACTATAATTCTGTCGAAATCTCGAATCGTAGAAAGTCTGTGCGCAACAACCACCAATGTCGATTTCATATTGAATAAATAATCCATAACAATCTTCTCTGAAGCATTATCTAGCGCACTTGTTGGTTCATCCATAAACACTATCTGAGGTTTAGAGATAATGGTTCTAGCTATTGCTATCTTTTGTCTTTGTCCACCAGATAAATTCTGGCCACTTTCCGAAATAATAGTATCGAGACCTAATGGAAAGCTATTTAATAAACCGTTTAAATTTGTAGCCTCTATAACTTTATTTATCTCTTCATCAGAGAAGTCTCGTCCCATTGTAATATTCTCTCTAAAGCTGCCGCTAAAGAGCATATTCTCTTGAAGTACTATTCCTACCTTTTCCCTTAGCTTATGTATATTTAAATCTTTTACGTTTTTTCCTTCATATAACACATGTCCTGATGTAACTGGATAAAGACTGGCCATGACCTTCATCATAGTTGATTTACCCGAGCCACTACTACCGACGATTGCAACCTTTTCAAAAGGTTTGATATCTACTGATATGTCAGATACCGCATATTTGGAAAACTTACTATATCTGTAAAAAACGTGATCCATTCCAATAGCTCTACAAGACTCTGAAGGAAGTTCTTTTCCTTCTGTTTCTGTCTCGTTCGGTGTATCCATTATGTCGAGAAGTCGTTCCAAATATATTTTTACTGCGACAATCTGTCCATACGAACTCATTATTGCAATAATTGGTCCAAGGAAAGATGCTCCTATAGAACTGAATGCCACTATTCCACCTATAGTCATCTTGTTCCTTAGCATCAAAAAATATCCACCTAGAAAAATACACAAAGGATAAACACTCTGGATAGTTTGTGTCGCATTACTCAATATCGATGAATACTTTGCGCGCTTTTTCTCAAGACCAATTTGTTTTTCAAAATTGTCCGACCATTTGTTAAATAGATTTTTTTGAGAATTGGTTGACTTTATGGTAAATATATTGTTTATCATTTCATTTATCATATCCTGCGATTTTGTCGTGACAACCATCTCATTTTGTGCAATTTTTCTATTTATTTTTGTATTTGCATCTGAAATCAAACACAATGCTCCAGCAACAAATATCGTAAATGTCGCCAATGCTGGACTATAGCACATCATAGCAACCAGATATATGAAGAAGAAAAATACATCGATTACTATTTCAATCATTCTATCAATGATAACCTGCCTGATATAAGTATTAGAATTTATCCTGTATATCAGTTCGCCCTTACTCCGATTAACAAAATAAGAGTACGGTAAATCCAAAAGCTGCTTAATTGTATCCCCTAAAAATCCTTTATCGAACGCTGTTTGCAGCTTGGTTATTACCCTCGTTCTTATCAGGTTAAATATGAAATAGTTTGCTGATAATCCTATAAGTATTGCAAGAAGCAATTTCAAACTAAAAAGCATATTTCTTTCAAAACCATCTATAACAAACTGTATAGTATATGGAATTAAAAGGCTCAGGCACTGCATTATCATTGAAAAAATAAGTGTACCTATAAGCAATTTACTATTCTTTTTTGCGTTCTTTACAAGCACAGGATGAAGCTTGGGCATCTGAAATTTTCTTGTACTTTCACTCGTAGGATATAGAATTATTTTTGAAAAATGCTCTTCGAATTCATCATTAGTTAGCTTCTTTTTTCCTGATGCTGGATCTACCAATGATACGGTGCCACCCGATACCTTTTCGACCACTACAAAATGTTTGCGATCCCAAAATGCTATAAATGGTTTTGGAACTGCCTTTAGTGACTCTATACCAATTCTAATTGCTCGTGAAATGACCCCATTTTCTTTAAGCACTTCTTGAAGTTGTAATAAATTATATCCGCCATTTGGAACACCATACCGTTCTCGCATCCCTGATAAATTTGTTTTGTCGACAAAATAATCCAACATCATCGACGCACAAGCGAGTCCGCATTCGGAATGTTCACATTGTTGTTGAAATCTAACCCTCAAACCACTGCCTCCTCATATTTATATTTTTGTTTTAAATATTCTTCGAAAGTTGCATAATTAAGCATTCCCATATCTCTCCAATAGCAATACTCATGCAGCTCATAATCAAGATTTAAACGTTCTTTCTGCCTACTTTGAAGGAGTGCAATTTCCTTCATAGCCGGAAACATCTCTTCTAAATCGGCATTTGATTGATGCGGAATAAATGCATACTTGTTAATACGTGATGCTATTTCTGATGTTACTTTGTCCATCCATTTACTATTATCAAGCTGATTTGGAATATTCGACGCATTTGAACAAGCAATTACATTTCCACCCATATAAGTCATGATTTTATTTAAAGGCTTTATAACTGTATCATGACCGTTAGTATCACAAGTACTTAACACCACTACAGGTTTTCCTTGAAGTCTTAATGTGTGCGCCCACCATGAAGATTTATCCATAATAAGCTTTAAATCAGCTGTAAAATAATGCATATATACTGGTGATGCAATGATAAAGACATCTGATTCAAGTATCTTTTTGTGCAATATTGGCAAGTCATCTTTACTTACGCACTCTGTCTGCAAAAAACATTTTCCGCAACCTAAACATGGTGCAATAGTAAAATCTTGTGGATAAGCATATTCAATCTCAAACTTTTCTTTATCTAACCTATCCGTTATTTGTTTAGCAAAGCCAGTAGTCCGACCATTCTTTCTTCTGCTTCCTATAAAAACAAATATTTTTTTCATATAATTACCCCACTGTTATTTATTCATCTCAAGTATGGCGATATTGTTTATATCAAGAGCTGCATACAGGTACAACCAAGCCACTCCGTATATGCCATCAAATACTCCTTTACTCTCGATATCACTAACCTTACTCACTCTATATCCTTCATAAAGAGAATGCATGTACATATCTGCCATATACTTCTTAAGATAATCTAACCACTTATTATCCTTGGTGTACTCATATATCATCTTTAACGTTGTAACTATACTTCCTGTTCCATGGCAAAGACTATCCGATGCCACGGATTCATTTAATATCGCCTCAAATTTACGTATCAAACTATTTAGCTGTCTCTTATCAACAACGCTTCTGTCAATTTTATTAATCGCTATTCTTGCCTGAATCATGCCAGGGTATCCCCAACACCATTTAAAGTCTTTTTCCGGATTCACCCCAGCATGGTACTCATAAGAAAGTAAATCTTTAACTTTATTGGCATCATATTTACCTCCAGAGACAAGACCATACATCATTCCACTGATACCATGAGCCATACCCTCTTTAGACTTTTTATTTTCATATTCTTTTGTGATTCTTTTCTCTGCAAGAGAGATATATTTTTCTAATGTCTCTTCCTTAAGTCCAGCCTCAGGCAAATATTCCATAACAAGCTTCAATAATCGTATTATTCCAGCAAGTCCTGTGATGTAATCGTGGTTTTCGTACTTCTCCATCTGATCCTCAGTTAAAGCATCTAAGGCTTTCATCACATTTTTAAGATAATCAATATCATAAACTGTCTTCAGATATTTCTTTTCCAAAAGCAACGGATATATTGGTGATAATCTTCCTGTAAATGCAGATGACACACTTGCCTGCTTTGCCTGGTTAATTGCGGATTTCATTAGCATGTGATAGAAGTCTAAATACTTCTCTTCTTTTGTCGCTCTATACAGCTCTAAATATACAACTGCTATTCCACTTAAACCGCCGTAAAGATCAAGCTCACAAGCCTTTAACTCCCACTCTTCTTCCTGATTACAATCAAGATTAATAAATGCGCATTCACCCTCTTTTTCATAAGCTTCTAGCATCAATTTATTTGCCAAATCCTTTGCCTGAGCCATGTAGTTAACAACTTTTGCTTCCTGCTCAATTGGCAACCTTCCCCCTCGATCATTAAGGAAAGGATTCATAATTCCAAGAGCCAATGCCATTATTGTCTTTTGGAGTTTTATTTCTTTATCTGTCAGCATCAATATTTTTTTTCTTGATACTTCGTACCCTGATATCTCATAATAATCTAAATATTCTTTACCAAAACTATCAATTACATCGCGTGAATCGGTGTATGTAAAGAAGATAGGAATATCATTAAATAACAAATCTTTTACTTCACTATTTATGATTCTTTTATCTCTATATGGATATGCCCATATATTCATCATTAAACGCTCTCTATACTTCATATCCTCATTGTATCTAGGATGATTAGCATAACGAATCATTGCTGCATAGCGTTCAGTTGACTTAAGCAGTGCACGCACTTTTTTCCCTTTAAATAACTCAAGTGCCTCAAGCGCCTCGGTCTTATGTTCAAGAATGAACTTCATAAATTGCTCAAAAGCTTCAATAATCAAAAGATTATATTTTGAAATATCTACATCCTTTTCCTCACCATACTGAGGTATATTGTCCCCGCCTCCGAAACGGCCTTTTATGTTTTCAAAATGAAAATCCACCGTATCTACATTCTTTGGTACTAGCAATTCTTGTTCTAATTCTCCACCTTTGCCATTAAGTGCGCTAAGATTTATTTTATCTTTTCCTCCCATATGTAACTGATTTGGAAGTAGCATAGAGGCTGCAACCGATTCTGTTTCCAACCGTTTTAGCATATCTATATATGCTGATTCTCCTGTTATCTGCGCAGGCATCTGGAATAGTGTCTCCATATCTATAATTACTGGATGTTCACCACTGGCTATAATATTTTCTAGATGAAGATCATTTATATTTAGTAAATAACAGATGGCTACTAAATAACCATATCGGGTGTAAAATCTCTCTACTTCGCGTTCTGATTTGCAATAAATCTTTTCTATAAATTCGTTATATGCATAGTTAACTTTATAAATACCTTTAGGAATCTTAATCTCAAGCATACTTGATTTTTCAACATACCAATCAACAAATGATTCAAACGCCTGATTTATCCTAAGGTCCTTAGGCTTATAAACTAGTTTTTTGTCATCAAATTTAAGAATAGAAACTGAATTACCTTGCTCATGAGAATCTCCTGTTGATAATGAAATATCTGTTAGTACAAGATTTTTTTTGCCTAAGAACTCTTCGATTTCCTTATAATCTTTGTTTACATGCTCAAGAATATTAGTATAATTCTTTATCATATAGTGAGTTCTTGCGGTAGCCACCCTTGCGGCTACCGGGTAACCCTTATAAAACGAAATCAAATCTTCTTTCTTTCCGAAAGAATTCTTTAGAAACTCAACAAACTGTTTCTTTTCATTTCTTGCTCTAAACTTATGATTTTCTTTGTAAATTGCAAGTTTTAAAGCTGTGAGTTTTCCAAAAATACCAAACATTTCTGTTAAGTGACTTTCAACAAATGCTTCAAGTACCTTTTCTTCTACTTTTATGTTTTTTAGATTATCTATTACTTGAATCAATCTCTTTTTCAAATAAATTGTGTAAGGCAATGCCACAAGTCCAACACCTGTTTTTGTGTCGATCATCTCGTCGGAAAAGCCATCCATTATTTCTTCATAAGTATCATACCATTTGTCACTTTCCTGCTTTTCAAGTTCTACATCTGGCTGAAGGGTATATGCAAATTCTTCTTCAGTCATATTATTCTCTTTAAGCATTTCTTTGAATTGTTTATCTTTTAATAATGTTCTTACATCTCTCCACTCTTTCAAGTAACTAAAGTCCACATTTGCATGTGGCGTATAAGCTTTTCTCTTCTCCTGCGTTGTCCTAGCTCTTTTAATCATTTCATTCATTTTTTTAACCCAACCCTTCTTTATAAATGCTTATTTTTTTCTTTTTCTTTTTATATAAATTTTTTACTTGTCATTGTTATTTGTATCACCAGACATGCATATCTTATCAATTTATAATCTGATAAAACGTTATTTGGAATAAACATAAAAAAATAAAGAACCAACTGCATTTTTAGTACAGTTGATTCCTTTTGGATATCCTTAACACCTTTTTTGATATTTAATTCAGAAAAAAGAGCCAGCCTCCTTCGGCTGACTCTCCCCCCCCCACATAATTTTTGACTTTTAGCAACCTCCGCCGCCAAACAAGCCTTTTAGATAATCATACATTTCATCATCCCTCCATCTTTTTTTTGTGTAGCCATATCTATATCTTATGGTTAAATATTACAACAAAATATTTGTTATAACGATAAATGGAATGAACTGTATTGTCTAAAGAATAAAATGTAAAATCATGCAGTTAACATTAATGTTGCTCTGGCTGTAAACACTTGATTTTCGCAACTAAGCAACAAATTACCATCATACTTTTTAGTTACACGCTCTACATTTGAAATCCCAAAACCATGTGCTTCTTTGTTCTCTTTAGTAGTTTTAATTTTGTTTTCTTTAATAACTATATCTTTCACACATGAATTTTTAACAGATAGAATCCAAATATTCTTTTTGAGTATAGATTGTATTTCTATTTTTCTCTCGCCCTCAACCTGTTTTGCTGCCTCAATAGCATTATCTAACAAATTCGAAATCAGTATAACAAGATTTACATCTTCAATCCTATTTGTTGGGATGTTTCCAGATACGGTCAAAACAATATTGTTTTGAGTAGCGACCTTAGCTTTTGATTCTATCAATGCATCTGCTATAAAATTTCCAGTGTCAAACGCTTTGCTTCTGCTTGCCTCTATTGAATCTTGCATCTTGTCAATATATCCAACCGCCTGCTCAAACTTCCCATCCGCTATGAGCGAACGTAATCCTATCAGAAGATTTTTAGTATCATGTCTAAATCTTCTTAGTTCTGTGTTTTTTTCATTCATCTCGATATACGAGTCTGTAATCTGCTTCATCGGCTCTTTCAAATTACCTATCATATTATTCATAGATATGTTCTGATCACGAACCATTATTATATGTGAAATAACCATCATAAGTAATACAAACGTTAGAACACTTAGTTTTCTCATGAAATCACTACTACTTGAATTCACATAAACTTCAAGCTGTAATGTACCATAAGCTGCACAAATCAAAAAGAGAATTATATGTTCTGGTATCGTAAGTGTAGTAAAACATATTTTTAGAACGTTAACCCTTTTTAGCAATATCAATGTCATTAGGAAACCACATATTATAATCTCCGTAATTACCTCTGATATATCATTTTGTATTTTAAAATATCCTACTATATTTATCTTTTTTATAAATAAAAATTCTATGTTTTGAGCGATACCATCTACAATACACTCGTAAAACAAAACTTGTATCAAAAACCCTAAATTCCGCCCATATCTATTCCATAAAAATGGAATTATACGGATGAAAAATAATCCCCCTATTATTACAAAAAATATTCTATTCTCAGAATTAATTGCAAATCTATGCAAAAGTGTAATTATAGCGTAAAAAGAAATTCCAAACCAATCTTTCTTTTTCGAATCGAGCTTCGGGAAATCACAAAAATATTCAAACACCATCCAAAAATTCGCGAAACCCACTATACCACGAACTAAATATATAGCTAAAACAATCCATATATACGAGTTGATTTCTCCCATTGATTCTTTATCCCCCAACTCTTACAAGAAAATCTGCATAGATATTGTTAAACTCCTTATACTTCAATCTGCTAATAAGAAGCTTATCTCCCGTACTCATGGTTACTTCATCATGATTATAGGATTTAACCTGCGCAAGATTAATTAGATACGATTTGTAACATCTATAGAATTTATTAGAAGAAAGACGCCCTTCAATGGCTCCAAGTGTCTCATGGCACTCCATATCATCGCGCCCATCACAGAAATGAAGAATACAATTTTTTCCCATCCCCTCAACATACGCTATTATGCTTTCCTTGAAAAAATGATTTTCACCATCAAGACGAATCTTAAGAATTGTGTCTTCTTGCATGGTCTGCACGAAAGCATCCATAACATCATAAAACTTATTGTCATCGACTGGCTTTGTTAAAAATCTAAATGTACCGACCTCAAAAGATTCAAATACAATAGATGGATAACTGCTTACAAATACTATTGTAGAATTCTTATCATTCACCCTAATCTGTTTTGAAATATCTAATCCATTTGCCCCCTTATCTTCGAATTCATAATCCATAAAAATCAAATCGTATTTCTCGCCAGTTCCAACCAATTTCTCACCGGTATCATACTCGTCTAATACATAATCAAGATCTTTTTTCACCGAATAGTTAAGTATCAACTTCTTTACTTCACTACGTATGTATTTTGAGTCATCGCATACTGCTATTTTTAGCATTCATATTCTCCTATTTGTCAGCAATTGATATTTTTAGCACATTTTAATTATTCGATTATTTAGAAAGCTTCTTAACAACTTCTGCTGTTTCAGTCTCACTAAAGCTCTGATGGCTCCAGCCACAGATTGTTTTGTCTGGATCATCCTCGTATCTAGGGATAACGTGGATGTGGAAATGATGAACTGTCTGCCCTGCTGCTTCTCCATTGTTTTGAACAATGTTGATTCCAATGCAACCAAGCTTTTCCATCATTCTCTTGGCAATTTTCTTTGCTACAGGTAAAGCCTTGGCTGCCACTGCATCATCCATCTCCAATAGATTAGCAAAATGCTCTTTTGGTAAAACAAGTGCGTGACCCTTAGTTGCTGGGTCTGCATCTAAAATCACCTTGAAATCATCATCTTCATAGATGCTATTTGTAGGGATTTCTCCATTTGCTAGCTTACAAAAAATGCATTTCTCGTCCTTCATGTTCAAGCCTCCTAATTTGAAAATGTAAAAATGTCATCTAACATTCTAAGTGTTCTAAAATTGCCCTTGGCCGTCATATCTCCAACAGAGAACGCTCGTTGGAAGGTTTCGCGACCGGCGACAATGTTGTCCATTATATTTGAAGAAAGCTTCATATAGACATCTATACCTTCTTCTTTACCATAGTGGCCGTCAATCTTTTCACCGTTGATATGAATAAATAAAGGCTGATTCTTCCCCTCTATCATGAATAGATATTTGGCATTGAATTCTGGGTTGCCCTTAAAATGAATCTTTAAATCGTTGATGTATTCGTTGGAGCTATCCTCTTGCTTTTGCCCCATCATATCTCGGAAAATATTTGTCAAATCTGCGATGTCAGCCTTTTGTGTCTGGACATATTCGTCGTCAGATACGAACTTGGAAAGCTGCTCAGATTCCTGAGGAGATAATTCCATCTGCTGAGTCCTTAAAATGCTTCGAGTAACAGCCTGATTGCTGGTAGGCAAGCCCTTGGTATGCTGTGAAATTGTACGGTAAAGTGTCTCTACCTTTTTCTCAATAATGTGGGCATACTCAACATTTTCCCTGAACTCACGCAAGTCCTCAACGTATCCGCAGAAGCCAGAGCATGGCAGACCGCCAAGAATTTCCCATGCATTTTCGAGAGTGACCATTGCCTCTCGCTCACCGTAGGTTGTAGACATTACAACTGGCTGCATATATGTAGTGGCAAGCGCATTCTTGTCTGCATACAGCCAACAAGCATCGAGGAACTGATTCATGTATCCGCCGATACCCAACCACTCCACTGTGGTTGCAAGGATGATTCCGTCTGCATCCTTAAGTGTCTGTGGAAGCATAGAAATAGCATTCTTGTGCTCGTAGATGTTGTAAAGATTAACCTCAACCTGGAGCTCGATAAGAACCTGCTCCATCTTGTTGATTACATATAATGTAGGATCTTCTAAAAGACCTCTACCGCCATAGTATATATTTACCTTCATTATTGACCCTCTTTTTTATCATCGTTATTTAAAGTATAGGGTTTTTCTTCTGTAAAATCAACGGAACGATTTCTTTTGATGATTGTTGGAATGCCATAGGTGAGCATGGTCAAAATCGCACCGCTAATAATGCCTCCCAAGTGACCAATATTATCCGTTCCAGCCGTTGCAAATCCAAAATATAAGGTAAGAAGCGCCATGAAAAGCATACGCCTTGTACTGATTCCAGCATATCTGCCCTTGTGCACCAAGATAACAATTAGCATGCCGCCGATGACACCAAATATTGCACCTGATGCCCCAGCAACTATATCGTTTTGACCATACAAGCACATGCTGAAAAATGACAAAAAGGAGCCAGCTAAGCCTGACCCCATATAAATACCTAAACAACGCGTAGGCCCCACCGCTCTTTCATATATCTGTCCCATGAAAAATAGCAGCAGCATATTATTAACAAGGTGTTCTATTCCAAAATGCATAAATGTGGCAGTGAAAAGTCGATACCACTGCCCGTACTTTAAAATTAAGGATGGATTCATCGCTCCATTATTTAACATGAAAAATGGATTCAATGTGTTTCCCATTATTTCCAACACAACAAAAACAATGATATTTATTGCCACCAGAATAAAAGTGATTGGTGTTTCTTTAGGCTTAAAATAATTGGTTTCCAAACTTTGTCCCCTCTAGATAATGTCCTTACCGTTCTCCTTGATAACTTCTGCTATCAATTCCCTCTCATCCATGTGGTGTTTGACACCCTTTATCTCTTGATAGTCCTCGTGACCCTTGCCTGCAAGAACTATAATGTCCCCCTTCTTTGCCCCGGTGAGACAATAACGGATTGCTTCCTTTCGGTCTGGAACAGTGACATATTCGCCATCTGCTTTTTTAACTCCAACAAGAATATCGTTGATGATGTCCATTGGCTCCTCATCGCGAGGATTGTCCGATGTGACAACTGTTAAATCAGCAAGCTTAGATGAAACCTCCCCCATCTCAAATCGTCTTGATTTCGAACGGTTACCTCCACAACCGAACATGCAAACCAATCGACCTGGCTCGTAAGCCTTAAGGGTTGTTAGCAAGCTTTCAAGAGCCATTGCGTTATGAGCGTAATCAATCATCACTGTAAAGTTCTTTGAAACTGGAATAAGCTCGATGCGTCCCTTGACGTGTACGTTCATCAGAGCTTCCTTAATCTTGTCCTCAGAAACCTTAAACTGCTTGCAGATTGCAACTGCGGTAAGTGAATTATATACAGAGAATGTACCTGGAACATTTACCTCTACTGTCATATCTTCTCTGCCAGTGATGTGGTATTTAACTCCAAGCGCTCCGTTTTCATTTAGGAGTTCAACGTTTTCAGCGATTAAGTCGTTGTTCTTACCATATCCATATTTAACAACCTCGCAGGTGTGACCCTTGAGGATTCCCTCGATGTGCTCGCTATCTCCGTTGAAAATTCCAAGCTTACACTGCTGGAAGAGAAGACTCTTGCAGTGCATATAGTCTGCAAAATCCTTGTGCTCGTTTTCACCGATGTGGTCTGGCTCAAGATTGGTAAATACACCGATATCAAAGGTAAATCCAGAGACGCGATGAAGCATGAGTGCCTGAGAACTAACCTCCATTACCACCGCATCAAGTCCCGCATCAACCATCTGCTTGAATAGCTCTTGAACGCGGTAGGATTCTGGAGTTGTATTAACTGCGGGGATGCGCTCATCTCCTACGATTGACTCGATTGTTCCGATAAGACCCGTCTTGATGCCAGCGCTGTCTAAGATAGATTTTACCATGTAGGTTGTGGTTGTCTTGCCCTTTGTGCCGGTGATGCCAATTGTTTTAAGCTTCCCAGCCGGATGTCCAAAATATGCAGCCGAAGTAAAAGCAAGGGCCTGACGACTGTTTTTAACCTTGATATATGTGATGCCATCAACTGGCTCTACGTCCTTTTCAATGATGATTGCTGTTGCACCTTTTTCGATTACGTCTGGGATGAAATCGTGAGCATCACGAACAGTTCCTGAGATGCAGACGAAAAGTGAACCCTTTTCAACTTTTCTGGAATCGTAAACCAGAGTAGAAATATCCTTGTCCAAGGATCCTGAGTGCAAATCGTATTCTAAACCTTCTAGTAAATCTGTTAATTTCATTTTAAGCTCCTACCTGTTATATTATTTCCCCTCATCAGTCGCCTCCGGCGACAGCTGTCTCCGCTTCCGCTCCGGTCGGCTCGGACCAGAGGTCCACTGGACCTCTTTCGCCCCCATGTGGGGGAAGCCTTAGAGAGAAATTTCCCCTGTGAAAACCTCCACAGCTGGTCCTGTCATGAATATGTGGTTGGTTGCGCGGTCGTATTCGATTGTGAGGTCGCCTCCACGAAGGTGAACCAACACCTTGTCATCGGTTTTTCCATTTAGAATGCAAGCCATTACGCTAGCGCAGGTGCCTGTGCCGCAAGCCCAGGTTTCAGCAGAGCCTCGCTCCCATACGCGCATGTTTGCCTCGGACCTAGAGATAATCTGAACAAACTCGGTGTTGGTGCGCTTTGGAAATCTCTCGTGATTTTCAAACAAAGGACCGTATTTTTCTAATTCAAAGCTTGCTGTGTCATCTACGAAGACTACCGCGTGAGGATTGCCCATAGAAACACAGGTCATATTCCAAGTCTTGCCGCCCACTTCGATTGGAGCGTCGATAACCTTATCACCCTCGGCAACAACTGAAATCAAGGATGGCTCCAAAATTGGCTCTCCCATATCCACTCGAACCTGTGCCACCTTGCCGTCTTCCACAAAAAGTGTAAGATACTTTATCCCTGCACCTGTTTCAACAGAAATCTCTGTTTTGATGGTGAGGTTGTGGTCGTAAACATACTTTGCCACGCAGCGGATTCCGTTGCCACACATCTCGCCCTCCGAACCGTCGGCATTGTACATTCTCATTCTAAAATCTGCTTTGTCGGATGGGCCAATTGTAATCAGACCATCTGAACCTATACCAAAATGTCTATCGCTAATCTTGATTGAAACTGCTGCAGGATCGTCAATTGTTTCCTCGAAAAGATTTACGTAAACATAATCGTTTCCACAGCCATGCATCTTTGTAAATTTCATATTTGTTTCAAACTTATCCTTTCCGTATGTATAATGAATCTTCTAAATATAGTAGCCATAGTTTCTTTTTGAATCCATTTGATTATACCATACTCAGATTTTCTTGGCGCAGCAAAAAAAGACCTATGGCACCAGCCCTCGTAAGAAAGCTGAGTCACAGGCCTCTTTATCATTTTAATGTATCTTTTTGAGATGTTAGCAAATGTCGTCTTTTAATGCATCTATGATATTGTCATTTTTAACCTTTGCTGTGCTTAGCAGCATGCTGATTGAGACAACTGCAAAAACAGCTACTATTACTATAGAGTACAACTTCCAATTCACTACAAATGGCATCGCCATTCCACTTAATGCTAAATTAATTAGATATGTAATCAAAAGTGATAATGGAAGTCCCATTCCTAGAGACTTTAATCCATAGAGGATTGTCTCCAAAGAAAGCAGCTTTTTAAAGCCTTTTTCTGTCATGCCGACAGATCTTAGCATAGCAAATTCCTTACGTCGTAATATCACTCCAGTTGATATCGTATTTACGATATTCGCAATTACGATAAGTATCAGCAGAACTGTAAATCCATAAACAGCAGTTTTGAGTGCAATCGAAATTGTATTCATCTGCTTAATATTTTTTGCTTCGTCAAAACAGCTATATGCCTTGTACTCGCCATTTTCTAGCATATCAGAAATAGTTGCTACCATTTTTTGTGAGTTTTTACATTCAATGGCATATGTGTAAACTAGTTCGTCTGGATTGACAATCTTGCTCATTCTATCAAAATACATTGATGATGGTACAATGACGTTTATTGTTTGATTTGCGCAAAGATTACATGCCTGTTTGCTTGCATCATAATCAACTAATCCAACAATATTAACCGCTGGAGGATTGTTTTCAGGATCATCGTAGTAAAGCTTTTGTCCTATAATTTTGTCGTTAAACAATCCTGTCATTCTTTCATCATGGTAATAATTATTTAAAACAACTCCGTTTAACTGATCTCCATAAAAATCTTCTGTTGAAAGATTGTTTGATTTAATTAAATCATTAAACATGTCATCCTCGAAAACCATGAGGCATATTTTGGTGATTTTTCCGTCTAGCGCCTTGTAGTTCTCTTGGAAAAAGTCTGGATTTAGGATATCCCTGTTAGGAGATACCCAATCATCATCCCAAGATGGTTTTTCAAAATTATAGAAAATCATCTCGAAGTGAAATACTCTATCAACACCTTCGGTCTCCTCAAGTGCTTCCTTTAATCTATCTTTATCGCTATAGGCTGCACAAGCAGATACTTGATAACCTATATTTACATCGTAAATATTTGATTTTTCAAAGATTGTATCGAAGTAGTCTACGGTTAAGAATAAAACAATTGATAAGGTTATTGTGGCGATAATAACTTTACTCTTTTTGCCATTTCTTTTGATGTTTTTATATGCAAGTTCGCCCTCGTAACCAAATATCTTTCTAACAAGCTTGTTAACTCTAAGCTGCTTAGCCTTAACCTTTACTGTATTGTTTTCTCGTAGTGCCTCAACTGGCATAATAGACGATGCCATACGTGCAGGCTTAATAGATGAGATAGCAATGGTGATTGCTGAAAGAATCACTACAACAACAAGTAGTGCAAGTGGAGCTCTAAGTGGAATAGTTCCATTTACAATCTCCATTCCTTCAAATATATCTGCATCATACATCATTCTTCCTAAGATATGTAATGTAGCATAGCTACCTAAAATTCCGCATCCAATTCCAATTGGGATTCCTACTATTCCTAAAATCAATCCCTCGAAATATACTGAAAGGCGTTTTTGCTTCTTGGTTGCACCTACACTTGCAAGCATTCCCAAATATCTAATACGTTCGGTAGTAGACATGGCAAATGCGTTGTAAATAAGTACTACAGAAACGAACACAACTATACCAAGCATTGTACCAATGATTTTTAAAATAGGACCTGCATTATTTCCCCAACCCTCTAAGCAGAGATGGCCACCTAGATACTCAACATTACATACAAAGTTTTTAATGCCATTGTCTGCCATTGTCTCCTTAATTGTTTTGGCAGTTCTAACATTTAAGCCCTTCATGGTGATTACTGCAACTCTTGATTTTGCAGTACAGTTTGGCTCCAAGCCTCTGACTATATTAAAGCCTCCAGTTGCCTTATTTCCATGAAGAATTGCTGTAATTACGCAGCTTTCATCTGATTGCTTCTCAAACTTTTCATTAGAGCGATAGGTTCCTCCGATTCCTGTTTTGGAGCCGTCTGCCTCCTCCATATAGCGTCTGCCTTCTTGAAAATTAATGGTATCGCCAATAGAAAGATTTAGATTGTTGTCTTTGAGAAAATCTTCCTCTACTGCCACTTCGCCTGAATTAGTTGGTAAAGTACCGTCGTAATCACTTGTTATGTACCATTTTGAAGCTATTTCATCTATATGCCTGATGTTTCCAATTCTATAGCGAGCCTTTGCGTCACTATCAACTATGAAGCCTGTTATAGCTTGTGTATCGTCAGTGAAACCAATTTCACCTACTCTATCATCGGCGCGTAGCTTTTCAAGCTGCTGATCTGTTATCTTGCCAACGGTCACATGCCAGCTTCCAGTTGTTGCTTCCGCTAAATCTCCAAAAAATCTAAAGAACGAAAACAATCCGACTATAATCGCTGTCATAAGTGCAGTTGATGCAATAATACCAATGGTTGTTACTATTGTACGTTTCTTGTTTTCTGCAAGATGTCTGAGTGTGAGTCTTGATACGATATTCATTATGCTCTCACCTCAGCTTTCTCCTCATCATCAAGGCCTGTAGTTTTGATTCTTGCTTCATCACGTGTAATCTGTCCATCCTCGATAGTGATAACTCTATCTGCTGAAAGAGCGATTCGCTCGTCATGTGTAATTATAATTACTGTCTGGTTATATTCTTTGTTGAATTTTCTAAGTAACTTGATGATTTCTTTAGAGTTTTCTGAGTCAAGATTTCCTGTTGGCTCATCTGCTAAAAGTAGTGCAGGATGATTGATTAGGGCTCGACCAATTGAAACTCTCTGCTGCTGTCCACCTGAAAGCTGGTTTGGTAGATGCTTTAATCTTTTTTCAAGTCCAAGCTTTGCTATTAATTCTTTCACCAAATCCTGATCTGGTTTTCTCTTATCTAAAAGAATTGGCAAGGTTAAGTTTTCTTCTACTGTAAGGATTGGAATCAAGTTGTAGAACTGATAAATCAATCCGATGTGTCTTCTTCTAAAGATTGCAAGGTCTGTTTCGTTTAGCTTGCTGATATCTGTCTGTCCGATTAACACCTCTCCTGAAGTTCCTCTATCTACTCCTCCGAGGATGTGCATCAATGTAGATTTACCTGAACCTGAAGGACCAACTATTGCAACAAATTCTCCCTTTTCTACTGTAAAAGAAACATCCTTTAATGCTTCAACTCTTGTTTCGCCTTCTCCATAAACTTTGCTAAGATTTTTAATTTCTAAGATATTCATATATCTGCTCCCTTCTCACATGTTCATTAATTCGTATTTACGAATGCATTTCTTTTGCATTTCGTATCCTATGAGAAAAAGATACTATTGCAATATTACTTTACCGTGACTCTTTTATTACAATTTTGTAATTAAAGTTACTGACTCCACCCACATGAGCAATGTTAGATGCGAAGCATCGAGAATGAAGTCTGAAAGACTTCTATTGCGAATGTAGGTGGAGTCAACTGCGAATAGTAACAATACTCTTTAGATAACTGTCTTGTACATCCTAATAATAAACTTTGTACCTACACCCTCTTCACTCTCGACCTTAATATCTCCTCTTTGGTTTTCAATGATAGATTTTGAAAGAGCAAGTCCTATTCCAACACTATCGGTTCCGGAATTCTTTCCTCGATAGAATCTTTCAAATATATGTGGTAAATCCTCTTCGGCTATACCCTTTCCGGTATCCTTTATGGTGATTTCATTATAAAGATTGGTATCTAAATTAGATATTTCTAAAAATCCGCCCTCATCCATATGTTCAATGCAGTTTTTCACAATATTTTGAAGTGCTTCTCTAGTCCATGCCTCATCACATTCTAACTTGGCATCCGTCAAATTTAGTTTTAAGTCTATGTTTTTCAAATCTATGTTTATCATAAAAGGATTCATCACTGATTTAATGAGATCTTTGCTTGAAATTGTCTTCTTTGTGAAGGTCAACAAGCCTGCTTCCAGCTTTGATGTTTTTAGAAGTGTTTGAATAAGCCAGTTCATTCTATCGAGCTGAACTGACTGTGTGTTAAGAAATTCTCGCCGCTTGTCCTCATCCTGTTCTTCCTCAAGCAAATCGTTCATCACCATCAAGGATGTAAGTGGCGTTTTGAATTGATGACTGATATCCGCCAAGGCATCTGCCAACATAAATCTATCTTTTTCTAGGGTAGAGCGCTGAGATAATAGAGCTGTCGTCGTCTTATAGATATTTGCTTTTAATATACCCAGCTCACCTTCGGTTTGATTCATCACCTCAAGCTCTTTTCCGCCTGCTAGTATTCTTTCTAGATAATTGTTAAGCTTTTTGATTTCCCTTTGCTGTGATATGTATTTGTACGATAAAAAACCTATCGCAATAACTAATATTAAAAGTATTGCCCACATAATAATTCTCCCATTTATTTCTCAAGAATATATCCTAAGCCACGCACTGTTTTAATAATCTCTGGATTGGTTGGATCTATTTCTATTTTGTCTCTGAGTCTTTTTATATAAACCGTCAAGGTGTTGTCGTTTACGAAGTCTCCGCTTACATCCCACAAATCTTGAAGTAGCTGATTCCTAGTTAAAACATTTCCCTTATTGTTTACAAAATTGAGAAGCAACCTGTATTCTACCGCGGTAAGCTCGGTGTCGATTTCTTTGTTTGATTCTTCATCAACCTTTACAACCTTTGCTTCTTTAACGTATATACGAATATTCTTGATTGATAAATACTCCGGTTCCGCCGTTCGCGCTGATGACTTTTCATTTCTTCGTATAACCGTTTTGATACGCGCCATAAGCTCCTTGACTCTAAATGGTTTGCAGATGTAATCATCTGCGCCTAGCTCAAGCCCCATTACAACGTTTACTTCGTCATCATAGGCTGTCAAAAAGATTACTGGTGTATCATTTTGGTTTTTGATTTCTTTACAAACCTCATAACCATTTCCGTCTGGAAGATTTACATCTAAAAGACATAAATCATAATCATCATTTTTAAATGTCTCTTTTGCTTCAGCCACTGTTTTAACGTGATTGACGGTGTAATTCTCATTTTCAAGAGAATATATCAACCCCATTGCTATGGCTTGATCATCTTCTAAAAAAAGTATCTTCATAACTATTGTTCTTCCTTTTCTAATATTTCTAGCACGCTTTTTACTATTCGCTCTGAGTTATTGATTATCGCTTGTATTGATTCCTTTGAATCTTCATCCTCTGCTTTTTCCATAAGCAGATCCGCATTACCGCGGATAACTGTCAGGGGAGTTTTTAAGTCATGGGCAATTTGCGCCATTTCGGATTTGGTTTTCTGTTGTGTACGCCACGTGTAATCGGCAACCTCTTCCACACCCTTTTTGATTTTAAAAATTACAATAGCTGTGGGTATAATGATTTCTACCGCAAAAATAATCACTATTAAAGCTAGCATAATCCATTCGTTATCGACATGTAGACTATAGTGAATATATGCCGTCTCTCCTGACACCTCTTTAGCCAGATATACATCCTGACCCTGCAGATTTCTTTCAAGCTTTTGTGATTTGAAAATCTTTACAAAGTCCTCCAAATCATTCTTTGAATCCAGCTTTGTTTTAAATACAATATCGCCGTTCTCATTTTCAATAATACATTCTGCCACTTCAGGAAAGTTCTTTGTGTCAAATCTATTGGATTTCTCTGCCTCTGCCAGCCAGCCCTCAACCTGCTTTTCAATTGCATCAGGGCTAGCATGATTGCCATCAAGATACTCTCCTACTAATTTTGCAGTTACAACACTTGTGATAGTAATCATAGTTAACACTGCAAAAATATATATCATAATTATTCTACTTATATCTATTGTTCTTTTTTCCATTTATATCCTATTCCCCATACTGTTTCTATAGGCTGTGTCCCCTGCTCTTTTAACTTTCTACGAATGTTTTTTATGTGCTCGACAATGGCAGATTCATCACCTTCCTTGTCGTAGCCATAGATATCTTCATATATTTGACTCTTTGAAAAAACTTGACCTGAGTTTTTAAATAATAAGGTAACTATATCAAATTCACTTTTGGTTAACTCCACAACCCGGTTGTTTACTGCCAGTAGGCATTCTTCTTGGTTTAATGATATTGGCCCACTTTGTATTACCTGCGCCGCTTTTTCTCGATTATCTCTTCTAATGTGAGCTGCTACTCTAGCTCTCAATTCAGCTACTGTAAATGGTTTTCTAATGTAATCATCCGCCCCTATTGATAATCCGTAGATGACATCCTCTTCTAATGCTTTTGCTGTCAGAAAAACTATTGGGCATGTTACTTTGTTTCGTATTCGCCCTAGTATTTCATAGCCATCCTCTTTGGGCATCATCACATCTAGAATTATTAAACTGTAGCTGGATAAATCCTCTGGAATGGCCTCAAAAGGCCTAAGGACAGTATCTACCTGATACTGCCCTGCCAACGATTTTTTTATTAAACTTAGTATGTCCCGTTCGTCATCTACCGCTAATATTTTCATTTAGTCACCATATATATCGCTATCGATATGCCGTATAAAATGTATATGTGGGCTGGATAAAACCAGTAGAAAAATCTAGCATTTCCTTTGCCTCGACTACCATTGTAGCATAACAAAAATATTATAGAAAAAACAGAAATCCAGTCATACAATTTAAAAAATAAAGTGTCTGTATTAAATGGCATTCCTGCTAATTTCACCGCAACGATACCAATTAGTATTTCCACTATCGCATATGCGAATATTCTTATCCTTTGATTCTTGCAATTACTAAATAAGTATATCACTAGACCTTCTATTAATGTCGCTGTTCCACCATCTTTTATAAAAGAATGCATAGGGAGTATTGTAAAGTTTATAAGATTTGTAATCCACAAACCTGTGGAATTATCAGTTTTTATAAAAGGTGAATATATAAATACATTCATAAGAAAAGGTGCGATTATAGGCAGAATTGCTGCTGCAAAACCAATTAAAAATCTTTTCTCCTTAATCCATTCTATCCCCTGCATAACAACAAACAGTATGGCGAAGCTTGATAACATTGCGTTTTCTGGAAAGAATCCATCGCCTCTTACAAACGGAGATAAAACATTATAAAATCCAAATTGAATCGCACCCATAAAAGCAGCAATAAGATAGATTTTTAAGAAGTACTTCTTGCGGTCGTGAGTGTGCTTAAAGCCCTCTATAAAACAAAATAAAAACAGGGGTGCAGAAAGCCTTCCTACCCACGAGAAGACTATCGGCACTTTCCCTGTAAATCTGAAAAAATAATAAATATGATCTAACACCATAAATATAAGCGCTAGATATTTTAAATCAAAGCCTGTTAATCCCTTTTTTAATACTCTTTGCATCTTACTACCTCCTTTTGAAGGCATGATAACAAAGAAGTATAAGGAATTTATAAGGAAAACCTTTTATATTTTTTGCTTGCTAAACCACTACCTCAACTTTTACAAGTTCATTATCATAATCAATCTTGAAGCTTCCATCGTATTTATCTACCACAGTTTGAATATTCTGCACTCCAAAGCCTCTGGTTTCATAGTCTCGCTTTGTTGATAAAAGGACTCCATCTCTATATTTTAAAGAATGATTGGTTGTATTTGTTGCAATAATACATAACTTGTCATTAAACAAGCTTGTTTTTAAATCTACCTTACCACCACTGTCATTTGCTTCAATAGCATTGCTTATAATATTCGAAAGAAGAATACATAAATCGTAATCACTTACTTTTTTCTCTTTGGGAATTTCCATATCAAAATCTATATCTATGCCATGTTCATTGGCTATTCCTTTTAATCGGCCTAAAACTCCGTCCACAGCAAAATTTCCAGTGTATGATACATTAGTAAAATTATATGTCTCTGACAAGAGATTATTGCAATAATCTTTTACCCTTGCCACTTCATCGTTTGCGGCAAAGCTTGCTATAGCATTTATATGAGAAACTAAGTCATGCTTTAAAGAACGTAATTTTTCTTCAACCTTAACAACCGATTCGATTTGTTCTCGTTGAGCGTTTAAAAGATATTCTTTTTCTTGCTCTTTTACTTTTAATTCGCGATTGCGCATATGTATATTACCTAAAGAATATGCCAAAATACATAAAAGTAGACAGGTTGCCAACATCGCACTGTGAATTAATCCAATCTCTTTCATTTGACCGATTCTTGGTTGCCCAGATATAAAGAATTGCATTTCTCTAAGGATCAATAATATCCCCAGTGAACCAATTATCAATGAAATGCTTTGCAGCAAAGTATATTCGATGATAATATCTGCTTTTCTGAAAAAGAAATATATAATTACTAAAATTGCAAATGACATAAACCCAAACAATGTTCGTTCATAGTAGGTTCCATGCCAAAGACCTAAAAAATATCCCAAGGACATCGCCAGCGTTTGCACTGTAGATAGTGCTGCGATGGCCGGAAAAAATAACAGTAATCCTTTTTTAATAGATACAGACAGCAAACACATCGTAAATGCGATAATTGCATTATGTACCCACGCTTGAACAGTACCCTGCAGTTGCAGCAAAATAATTGTTTCCACCGCAGTGATTACTAATAATAAAACGAACGTCTTTAATACAGAAAACTTTAATTTAGCCCATTTAAACAATACATAAATAATAATGAACGATGCCAAATCTTCCAATAACTCAACCCCAAAACATAACTCTTGCATTTATAATCTAGCACCTCGTATTATTAGAAATTCTGCTATATTTTAGCATAATACTCACTATTGTTTCAAATGTATCTTTTCTAAAATATAGTCCATTACGCTTCGCTCTCCCACAATTATTTTACCCGTACAGGACATTCCATTTTTTAGACTTACCTCGGTTCCATCTTTACCAGATAGCGTCATATTGGAACATGCTACCTTTACAATATAATATGCTTCACCAGTTGTTTGATTTACAGTGATATCCTTAGAAATAGAGCTAACCGTTCCTTTAAAATATCCGTATTCTCTAGACGGGAAGGCCGCAATTTCAAATTTCACATTCTGACCCTCTTTTATTTTTCCAATATCGCTATTCTCAACAAATATTTCCGCATAAAAATCCGATTCTTCCTTTGGATAGATTTTACCAAGCGTCGAAGATTCTTGAAGATACGTTCCAACCTTTACGTCCTCTGTCGAATAATAATATCCACTAGAAGCAGCTCGAATAGTACAATTATCATTTTGTATGCCATAGCTAGTAAGATAATTTTCACATTCATCTTTCTTCTCGTTGTAGGTTAATTCCTCGGCATACACATTGCCTTTCTCCGTTAAAATGGCAATTTTTCTTGTAGATTCTGCCGAGCCAGTCGTATTTGCATTTAACTCTAATTGTGTTTCACTGAGATTTGAATTTAAAGTCAACAAAGTGTTATTTATACTTTCTATCTGAGCTTCGATTTCAGAAATCTGTTGCGTCTCTAAACTAGACAGAGCTTTACTACGTTCATTTTCCAAATTATCGGTGCTTAAATACATTGAGTCTCTTTGTTCTCGTATAGCTTCTTTTGACTCATCATCCTCCGCTTCAAGGATTTGCCGATTGCACTCGTCCACCTGATTATCATACTCTGAAATCTTATTATTGTACTGGACTCGATTGTAATTGTATGAAGCCAGATAGCTATTAACCATACTATAGTAATACGTATCCTCAGGTTGAAATGTATTTTCATGATTGATAATACAGTTTTTAACCTCTGTAAGCTTCTCGACCTTTTCAGTATAGACTGCTATTGTTGCGTTAATATTGTCTATACTTCCTTGGTATATCGCTACCTTACTTTCTTGATCCTCGCTGTTTACTGAAATATTCTCCAGCAAAAGCTTTCTCTTGTTAACGAATTCATCATAGTAGGGATTTTTCTTAAGACTTTCTGAAATACCACTACCTGAATCTAAGCTTTTCTCGTATGCCTGTAATATTTCTAATCTATTCTCAGCATCAGTTTTCTCTTTTTGATAGTTTAGGATTGTTTCTGAAAGAGATTCTATGTTTACTACAAATAGAACATCTCCCTTCTCAACAAACTGCCCATCCTCTACCTTTGCCTCTTTCACACAACCAGTCACGGCACTACTAACCTCAAAAATAGAATCTGTTCCCTTGAACACACCATTACTCTTAACAACATTATCAAGTTTAAAATTAATTGCCCAAATGACAGATGCTGCTAGTATGAGAAATATAGTATATATCGTATATACGATTGCAGGGTTAGGCTTTGATTCATATACTTCAACGCTTTCTGTTATCTCTCCAATATCTATAAAAACTGGTTTCATGATGCTTCACCTTCTTCTTTTATCTCTTTCTCGTTTTCACTAATCGAGATTTCACCCAAAGACTGTTGTCGTACCAGTTCTGCATACTTTCCGCCTAGATATTGTAGTTCTTCGTGATTTCCACTCTCGATAATCTTTCCCTTCTCCATAACATAGATAACATCACAGTTTTTAATTGTACTAAGTCTATGAGCTATAAATATAGTTGTTATATCCTTTGCAAATTCGTTAATTGTTTTATCTAGCGCCCTCTCTGTAACAGCATCTAAATTACTTGTTGCCTCATCTAGGATTAAGATATCAGGTTTTTTGAGCATCGCTCGTGCAATCGCTAATCTTTGACGTTGACCTCCCGAAAGATTCGAGCCATTCTCTTCTAACAAGGTTTCATATCTAAGTGGCAAATCATTTATAAAGTCATGGGCTTGTGCCATTTTCGTCGCCTCAATTACATCATCCATGTTCACTTCATCTAATCCGAGAGTGAGATTCTCATATATTGTTCCCGAGAATAAGAATGTTTCTTGTGGTATGTATGCAATCTTATCTCGCAATTTTTCAATCTGAATATCCTTGATATTATTTTTATTTATAAGTATTTCTCCCTCTTCTGCCTGATACAAATTAAGTAGTAGTTTTGACAGAGTCGTCTTACCAGATCCACTTTCGCCTACAAAAGCCACTCGTTGACCCTGTTTTATATTTAAGCTAACATCATCAATAACAAGTCTACGTGTTCCATATCTAAACTTGATATTCTTTATTTCTATGTCACCGGCTATTCTCTCAGGCTTAAGCTTTCTAGATTCGCCTTCCTTCTTCTCTGCCTCAAGGTCCAAAATTTCACCTAATCTATCAGCAGCAACTATTGCTGTCTGCATCTGTGGTTGTAGATTGATTAGATTCTTAACTGGATCTAAGAAATATGCTAAAAGCGAATTAAATGTAATCAATCCACCAATTGTTAATTCACCTTTGATTACACTTATTCCTCCCACCCAGAGGATAACAACTCCACCTACCAACTCAACCATGGTCTTCAAAGAAATTTGAATGTTTCCAACCCATGATAGATTGAAAATGCTTTTCAACAGCTTTACAAATTTCTTTTCTGTTTCGTGATTTACTTTTCGCTCTGCATTATATGATTTTACTGTCTGAATACCATTTAGAGACTCAACCATATATGAAGTTAGCTGAGAATTGTCTTCCATCTGTTTTCGGTTGAGGCGCTCATACAACCTATTAAATCCAAGCACAATTGCAAAATACAAAACAACTATTACTGCGGTTATTCCAAACAGCTTTGCATTTTGCATATACAGAATTATTCCGCCTGCTATCGCCATCAAGGTATCAATCATTATAGTAAGCGTCGCTCCTGAAATAGCATCTCGCACTTTTCCCGCATCGTTAAAACGGGAAATGATTTCACCTACTCTTCGTGTTCCAAAGAAGTTCATTGGAAGCTCTAAAACATGCTGGTAGTATCCTAATAGCATAGCGACATCCAGCTTTTGACTAAGATACAATAGTAGATGAGCTCTAAATGCATTTAATATAACTCTGAATAAGTTAAGCGCAATTACTCCAATAGATAATGTCATCAAAGTTTTGGATAATGCGTCAGGCAAAACCGTATCAATCATCTCTTGGAAATAAAAAGCTCCCAAAATTCCTAGAATCGTATACACTAGCGAAGCAATAAAGATGTGAGCCAAAAGCTTTTTCTGAGGTACAAGCAAACAAAAAAAGCGGCTAAACAATCCTTTTGTCTCGTCGCCTTTTACAAATGTTTCTTTCTTGACTAGAAGAATCAAGACACCGCTCCATTGATATGTTGGGGGCTTGTTATCTTCGTGTACTTCTCCAAAAAATTCTTCCGGGCTAATCTTTATCAGACCTTTTGCAGGATCTGCTATTGTAACTTGTTTCTTTGTGATTTTATGAATAACAACATAGTGAAGAAGTTTTCCTTCCGCCACTACATGGGCTATACAGGGTAACGGTATTTCAGAAAAGAATGCCTCCTTTGTACCCTTTACACCTTTCGCACTAAAGCCAAGCTCTTCAGCAGCCTTGATAACGCCGAAAGCGTTTGTTCCTTTTTTATCAGTACCAGCTATTTCTCTAATTTTTGAAATGCTGAGTTTGTATCCATTTTGTTTACAGATTGTAGCAAGACATGCGGCCCCACAATCTGTGATGTCGTGTTGTTTAACGCAGTAGTACTTCATTTCTCCCTCATAAATTTACTTGTTTGTTCTTTTCCATTATCTAATTTCATTATTCTCATTTATTTTTCTAAAGCATCCTTATTCTTTTTCCCGTTTACTAGATGCGAAAAGCCATATAACGCAGACATTGCAATTAATTCTAAGCATATCGCAAATTTGTATTCTTTAGTGTATACAAAATACAACTGCCATAGGTACGACCATACAATAATTATTCCAAGCAGTATTCGCAAAACGCTTGCCTCAGATTTGATTTTTATGGTTTTTATGGCATCCTTTAGCAATAAACCTATCATTAAATTTTCAAATAATATAATCAAAATATGCATTACAGTAATACCTCAACTATACCAACTAAGTCACTATACATTTGCCATAAATCGCCATCTGTCTCTTAAAAAATAGCTGCGAAGCAAGTACAAGCTTTCTTTGACAAAAACAACTCCACCTCTACGCTAGCAATTCCCTCAAATCTAGTCTCTAAGCTGTCTGTTTATCCGCAATACATCTTCCTGGTAGTATGAAGGAACTATAGCCATGCATTTTTCTTCGTCAAAAATAAATTCAATTGGAGTTGTTAACCAATCTTTATACCTATTTCCAAATTTAAAACTACAAGTCTCTTTGGTCTCTACTTTATTATTTCTTTTCCATTTTTTGCTAGCCACTTCAGAAAGCTTATTAATTAACACTTGCCGATCCTTCACCGTAAATGTTATTGTGACCGGCTTCGCCAATGCGTAGAAAAATAGTGCCATAGAAAATACAAAAAACATATCTAATAATACTACTACTGACATAAAAAATGGTTGTATTAATTCTCCTCCATCTAATATAAGCAATATAATAAATATTATTAACGCTGATATACCTATTATTCCAGAATGAATTATATATCGATTTAACGTATTCATCTTTTTCTCCTAAACAGCACCCCAATTCTATGTAAAAAATTGGGGTGAAATTTTTAAATGTATTTATAATGGGAATCCTACTCCGCCAATCGCAGCTCCGGACAAAGCACCTGCAGTTGTAGCTTTCCAAAGCTCATTTCCGGACAATTCTCCTGTTGCAACACCTTTAATTGTTGCGCCTACTAAACCTACGGTTCCGCCTAGAATTCCACCTGTCAATCCACCAGCCAAACCGCCTCCATTAATAGCTTCTAGATTTTCTTTTTTGATATTTTTAAACTCTTTCATAAAATTTCCTCCTTAATATTGAATTTGTAAACATCATTTTTCTTAACGCAAAACAATCAATCAAACGCAGAATAAATTATTGCTCCGATTGCTGCACCAGCTAATCCTCCGGCAACACCTCCAACAGCTCCTCCTATTTCAGCGCCAACTTTTGCTCCAATGTACATTCCGGCACCTCCTGAGACAGTCATTCCTACACCATCCCAATCAACGCCACCTTCAACAAGCATCTCATCGCTTGCTGAAAGCTGTGAAAAATCATTTGATAATACTAAATCCATGTTATACATCCTCCATTTTTAATAAATTTGAAAAACTACATTCGCGAATTCGTATTTCTAAATTTCATTCTATCTATTAAAATTACTAAAGCAATTAAAATGTTGTAAGTTACATTTTTTTGTGATGAAATGCAGTTTTTATTAATTGTTGCTCTATATCCCTATAAATTGTTCATCAATGCCTGTACTTATCCAAGGAAATACAAATATTTTACCTAGAAAAGAATTACTTAAAAGCGAGTTTTTATAATTCTTTCTATTACTAATAGTATTCATTCTAATATGAAATATTTTCAAAAACCTTATTTTAATATAAGACTATCTATAGCATCATCTTCTACCCTTATGTTATAGCTTAATCGTAAGATAATCTTTGAAATACTTTTGTTCTTAAAGTCTCGTATTCATCGAGAAACAATTTGTCAAATCCTATTTTTTCATCGCCCCGCCATAAATAAATCAAGACAATTTCTCCTTGCCATGAATATAAACTTTTTTCCTTACTAATATCTTCAATATTATTATATTCAATGTAATAATCTCCAGAGACATATCCATCTTCTCCAAAGGCAACGATTGCAGTAACTATAGTGCAATCAAAATAGATCATGATAGTAACTAACGCCAACCAAATTATTATAATAGTGTTCACTGTATGCGTCGTGCATAACAGAAATATTAAAATCACTGTAAATGCATAAAACATATATGCAATATATTTATAAAATGATATTGCTTTTCTATAGTATGCAGTTATTTTTGCTTTATGCTGCCTAACATTTTCTTTGACACAAAGCATGTGCCCAACAAAATATGCCACGATACATATGTTTAAAAGTATAAATCCAATTTTTTTGTTGTATAACATTATAGCTACAGCCATCATTTCTAATAAAAATGTTGTAAACTTGAATTTTCTATGGCAATCTATATTTTTAAAAAAAGATTTTCGAGAATAAATCAACATACACGTTTGTCTCCTATAACTATAAATATATAGGAGAACAGATACACCGCTCTCCTATATTTCTCACTTTTTAATCTACAATTGCTACCGCAATTGCGATTGGTACAGCAATCTCTGGTGCGGCAAAACAGAAGCATATTTCTCCAGCGAGCAACATCCAGTCACTTGCATTCTCTAAAGCTCCTCCATTAACCATCTGCATTTCATTCATAGACAAAAAATCCATTATACATCCTCCTAATATGCTCCAGTTGACTTTCCAATCAATCCTGCTCCTGTAAGTGCCATACCTGCGCCTACAACAGGATTAAAGCAAGCTCCAACAGGAGCCCATGTTACCAGAAGTGTCCCTACAAGTACAGCGCCAAACTCATCACCGCCATCAACTTATTGCATTTCATCAAAAGATAATTCTTTGAAACAAGTTGTGTTGTTCATTTTTCATTTCCTCCTCTTTAAGTTTTGTTTTGAGGTTAACCCCGTGTGCACGAGTTAATAGTAAATGTGGAGGAATAAAAAACAATCAAAATGTTATGAGTTGCAGATATTTGTGACGGAGTGCAATTCATTATGAATTATTGCTAATATACATTTAGAAATTGCGCCTATTATATAAGTGCAGGACCGCCGTATAAACCGTCCAAAAAACCGCCAATATAATCTAAAATACTATCAGTAACACCTCCGCCTTGTATTTCTAATACATCGTTTTCATTTAATTCTATAATCATTTTTTATCCTTTTCTATTTAATATTAATATTTAGGTTAACCTCTTATGCACGAAATTATAATAAACGTGTAGTAAGTATAAAACAATAAAAATGGGATAAAGTGGATTTTTTGTGATGAAATGCAGTTTTTAGACGATTCATACTTAATTGATGGCATTTCATAACAAAAAAATGTCTTTCATCCCTATTATTATTGTTTTCTAAGTAATTTCACTTTATTATTAATATTAATTATACTCGAAAGGAGCAACTCTTATGGATAAAAAAAGAATGGAGAACAGCCATGAAAAAACAAACGAATAAAAAACCTCGTTCTCAAAATTCCTTTCTAAAATAACTATCTATGCCCCATTTGTCGTTGGCTTAGCGATTTATGTGGTCTATTCTCTAAAGAAAGGGACTTTTGAACTAGATACTTTCTTGGTTTGTTTGCTAGCCTTACTTGGTCTTTTCTTTGCAATATCGAAGGCTAGTAAGATAAAAATATAATTAATCGTAGTTATAACTGTTATGAAGGATATTACTAATTTGTATAATAAAAATAAAAGAGAATCAAATGCTTTGTTTATAGGTCTTTTATTTCTTGCTATCTATAAATTTGGATACGCATTAGGCGTGGCAATATGCAATCTTTTTAATTAATATATTGACTGATTTGAATATTATTTTGATGGAAGAATTCTAATTATTAGAGTTCTTCTTTTTATATATCTGTTTTGACATTTACACGATATCGTGTAAATGTTTTAATTCCATGCTGAAATCATTTAACTGAGAAAAAACTACCCCTCGCATTAATAGACCATTTAAGCAATTTCTTGTTTCGATGAACAATACCCATAATAAAATGTAGTTCATCACAAAAAAAACCACTTTATCCCATTTTTATTGTTTTATACTTACTGCACGATTATTATTATCTCGTGCACACGGGGTTAACCTCAAAACAAAACTTAAAGAGGAGGAAATGAAAAATGAACAACACAACTTGTTTCAAAGAATTATCTTTTGATGAAATGCAATTAGTTGATGGCGGAGATGCATACGATGT
>JAEEGJ010004361.1_pt1 | contig 48271 bp, 38 predicted proteins | sample 8958761 | NCBI WGS metagenome assembly JAEEGJ01 (sample SAMN16246546, study PRJNA631951) | gut metagenome | biome: gut microbiome; feature: rumen; material: RS-attached | host: Bos | place: Iran: Karaj | collected 2018-10
CATCTTGATAAACCTCCTTTTGTACACAAAAAACCGCCGGGTGAAAACTCACCCGACGGCGTTAATGACTCTTATAAAAATGCCCGCGCAAACTACTTGCTTGCTTGCTTTCTTGCTTGCTTGCTTGCTTGCTTGCTTGCTTGCTTGCTTGCTTGCTTGCTTGCTTGCTTGCTTGCTTGCTTGCTTGCTTGCTTGCTTGCTTGCTTGCTTGCTAAATGAGCGTACGGTCATCTTCATTCTGTGTCAATCCTTTTTGTGTATTTTTTTGATATAACCGATTCTAACAACCACCTTAAAACGACCGATAACTATTCTGTGAACAAACATTAAACATCCTTGATTATTTTGAGATACCGGACAACAAATAAACACTGCCTTTCGGCACGTAGCTTCAGAACGAATCAACTCCCATTGATTGAGAAGAAACAAAAAACTGCGCCCCGGGGGACGCAGTTCGAATAAGCATGTCAACTATTCTAAAGCCTATGTCTCATAGTTGATCATCTGCTCTGCATTACCGTGGTCAGCACAGATGAACATTACGCCGGTCATATTATACACGCTTATAGTCCCAAGGCTTCCTGGAATAATAATCGTTCGCGAAAGGCGCCTCCGACAGAAGCGACATATCCACCTTCTTTATGGACTTAAGGTGGGGCCTTACCGCGTTAAGGACACCGGAAAACACCTCATGCTGTGATGACTTTGGTGCATCCAGAATAATGAGATAACTTGTCTGACCGTTCCTTATGAGGTACAGCAGACCCGCTTTCTTAATATCAGGATTGCCACTGCAGAAAGCTGATATCGCATCCTTAATATCGGCAGTCTCATCGGAGGGCTTAGGCACGCCGACAACTACCTTGGAGCCGTCATTAATAACCTCTTTGTTTACATTGCCTCCGGCGATATGCTTTCTTGCGATCTCGGCAATGCTCTGAGCTGCCTTGGAAGGAAGACCTACCGATACAGGACCTGAAGGATTGATCGCGATGTCAAATCCGTCCTTCTCGATAAACTTGGCAGCCTCTAGGAAATTCATAACAACTACCGTCGGCTTCTGATCGCCTTCAAAGATCTTTCTCCACAGATAGAGAGCCTGAAGATCAGTAAACAGGGGAAGTATCCTCTTATTAGGATCCTCCTTCTTCGTAAACATGATAAGCTGCAGCTTCTTCTTTCCGGAAGCATCACTTCCTTCACCCGCATTCATTGCCGGGATAAGGAATCTGCCGTTCACGATATTATCCGTAAGGTGGTTCAGGTACTCCTTATCCTTATTGAACTCGGGATATCTGAACATAAGGCCGGACAAAGAAGGATTCTCTATAGCCGTCTTGCCGTCAGCACCCTTAACAGGAGGTCTGACAGTTGTAACTACAGAATACTTCGGAACAGCATTCTCCTTCGTAAAACCGGTCTTCTCGTAATCAATAACGATCGTAAGTCTCGCCTTCTTCTGTGAGACTTCCTCGACAGGCTCAAACACCTGACCGTTAAACTCTTCTATAGCTAAGATCTTGGTAGCCAGCGCTCTGCCGTCGTTTCTAAAGAGGAAGACATCGTCATTCTTCTTGCAGTTACCGTATACAAGTCCGGTTACATACGCTTCCTTCTTAGCCTCATCGCACTGGGCCTCTTCCACCATGAGAAAGTATCTTCTGCCTTCGTTGGGAAGACTCTTACGAAGATTATCTATCTTCGCCTTTCGCTCTTCCTGCTCGATAGCAGTTATGCGGGCCTGCTCTGCACGCTCCTGATTCTCCTGCGCCTTCAGCTCACGCGCCAGGCGTTCCTCTTCATCAGTCTCCTCGATCGCAGCCATCAAAGCTTCGTCGAGCGCATCTCCTTCGAGGTCGAATATATTGTTATCTTTATCGGACATATTTAAATCCCTCCGCTCGGGCATTATATCTCATTACAACGCACAAAGGAAATCTACGGCTTCAACATACCCGTCAAATCCGTGTCCCTTGATGGTCTTCTTCGCGATTAAAGACACATATGACGTCTTCCTGAATTCCTCCCTCGAATCGACATCGCTTATATGGACCTCGACAGTGGGAATGGCTACAGCCTTAAGCGCATCAAGGAGCGCAACAGAAGTGTGCGTGTAAGCACCGGGGTTGATCACGATACCGTCACACTTATCGAAAAGCGCCTGCTGAATATAGTCCACGAGATCTCCTTCGTGATTGCTCTGCTTGAATATAACCTCAATTCCCTTGCTGTCGCAGTGCTCTTTGATCATGCCGATAAGATCGGTATATGTCTTCTTACCGTAGATATCTGGTTCCCTTACACCCAGCATGTTAAGGTTGGGACCGTTAAGTACAAGTATTTTCATCGTAGATCCTCACTGCCTCCTTAAGGTATTCTTCACAGCTGCTCTTAGCATCAACACAAATACGCATATCAGCCAAAGCTTCATATGCATCCTTGCGCTGCGCATAGAGAGCCTCCACTCCATTCTGCGCCGTCAGCGGTCTGTCCGTGCCGCACAGCACCTCGAGAGGGCGCTCGTTATAAATAACATTGGAATTGCACTTAAGAGCAAAGAAGTTTTCTTCCCTCGTTACTATACCGCCTCCGCAAGATACTATCAGTCCGCTTCTCGAGAGCACGTCACGTGCTACCGCGGACTCCTTCGCGCGAAAAGCATCTTCACTCTCTTCTTTTATAGTCTGCGAAGGTGTCTTGCCATAAACTGCCGTAAACTCATCATCAAGGTCTACGACCTCACGGTTAAGATGCTCACCGAGCTTGCGGGCAAGCCAAGTTTTACCGGAACCCGGCATACCTATAACGGTAACGTTCTTCATCTGGCGTTCGAGAGCAGAAGTAACCTTCTCGATGTCGTCAGCAGATATCATACTCTCAGCTTCTTCATCGTCCTTGGCACCCTTGAAGAATGCCGAAGCCTTAAACGCCTGAGCGACCAGCATCTTAAGGCCGCCTGCAGTCTTAAGTCCTGCCTTCTTCGCATCATAAAGAAGCTTCGTGCACGAAGGGTTGTAGATTATATCCGCGACAGCCTCAAGCTTATTAAACTTTCCAATATCGACAGGCGCCGCATCTATCTTCGGATACATTCCAACCGGAGTGCAGTTAACTACGATCTGTGCAGCTTCGCACAGCTCATAGACATTATCGTAATTGATCTCGCCCTTGCGGCTCACAAAGCTGATGTCGCCGGCACCCATATCCTTGAGTGCTGTGTTAACAGCAGCAGATGCTCCTCCGGTTCCAAGGATCAGGACCTTCTTCCCCGCAGGATCGATACCCGATGACTTGAGCATATACTCGAAGCCGTAAACATCTGTATTGGCACCGAGACTTGTGCCATCCTCCCTGAATACGACCGTGTTGACTGCACCTGTATCAGATGCACACGACGTAAGCTCATCACACATCGCGAAGGCATTCTTCTTATAAGGGATAGTTACATTAAAGCCGCCGTATACTCCCTGCCTGCCCTGCTCCCACAAAGCCTGCAGCTCATCCTCTTCCCTCTCTATGATCGTATATCCGTAGTCGGATGTGATCATGCTGTGAATCTGCGGGGAATATGTATGCGGCAAAGACTTACCGAGTACGCCGAACAGAGGCTTGGACTCTATGTCTTTGGCTATACCCATTATCTCTGTATAAAGTCTCTTAATATGAGGTCTTACTTCAGCAGACGCCAGATTCTCAAGCTGCGCGATCTTCTGCTTCTCACGCTCGGGATCGAACACAGGTCTGCCCTGCGCTTTCTTTAATTCGCCAATCTGCTTTACTGCATCGAGCCTTCTTGCGAATGCATCGATCAGATCCTTATCGGCTGCATCGATCTGTGATCTTAATTCATCAAGCGTCTTCATCTGCTCTCTCCGTCAGTATCTCATCGTAGATTGCAAGCGCTGCAGCAGCTTCTACTACAGGAACCGCACGCGGAGCGACACAGGGATCGTGTCTGCCCTCTATGTTGATCGTCGTATCCCTCTTGTTCTCAAGATCAACTGTCTTCTGAGTCTTGCCGATAGAAGGCGTGGGCTTAAATGCGCAGTCAAATACAAGAGGCGCTGCCTCACCGACGCTTATGCCTCCCAAGATGCCGCCGCATCTGTTGCTTGCAAGTTTGATCTTATCGCCGTCCATCACGAAAGGATCGTTATTCTCGGAACCTCTAAGATCTGCCACATCAAAACCTGCACCGAACTCGACACCCTTTACAGCCGGGATAGAATATACAAGCTTAGCGATGTTGCCTTCGAGACCGTCGAACAACGGACCTCCGAGTCCTGCCGGCAGACCGTAGATCACACACTCGACTACAGCGCCTACGGAATCGCAGTCCATCCTCGCCTGCTCGATTCTTTCCTTCATAAGCTCGCCTGCCTCATCAGAAACGGAAGGGAACTCCTTCTGGCCTGCGCGAACCAATGCCTCCTTGAAAGAAACATCATTTACATCGTGATCGTAGTAAGAATCATCCTTAACTCCGCCGCACTTTTTAAGGTGTGCGTGCACCTCTATGCCCATCTTCTTAAGCTCGTTCAAAGCGATGGAGCCCGCGATGCATAAAGGTGCCGTCATTCTTCCGGAGAAGATTCCTCCTCCGCTCTGTGCAGCCTCATCCTTATACTTAATCTTGCCCGTGTAATCTGCATGTCCGGGCCTGGGCTTATTCATAATGGAAGCGTAGTCCTTGGGCTTCGTGTTGGTGTTAACGATATACCCGTGAAGTGTGTCCCCTTCCTTCTCCCAGAGAACCGCATCCTTTTCGCGGCGGGGTGTGGACCACGCATTGTTTCCGGGTGCTCTTCTTGCCATGAGCTTCGCCGTAAATTCCGGGTCGGGTGCAACACCTTCTGGAAGGCCCTTGATATACACGCCGATCGTGGGGCTGTGAGACTGGCCGTAGATAGTAAGCTCCAGTGTGCCGCCTCTTAGTGTACTGTCCATGCTCATGTTAAGAGAACTCCTCTCTTATTAGTTCCTTAAGTCCCGGGAAAGACTTGTCCACGGGATCTATACTGTCTATTTCAAGATCAACACCCAGTGCCGCTGCGATAAGCATCGCCGACATCACCATGCGGTGATCGTTGTACGACTTAAGTGTAATCATATCTTCGTCAAAAGTCTTGTTGTTTCCGAATACTGTAAGAGTTTCCTCTGTCTCTTCCGTTTGTATTCCGGCCTGCGCGAGCTGCTGCCTTACCGCCATAACGCGGTCCGACTCCTTGACGCGCAGCCTTCCTATATTATTAAAAACAGTAACCTTATTTCTGAATGCCGCGACCATAGCCATATAAGGAACTATATCAGGAATGTCCCTGCAGTCCCATGTAAGCTCATCCACGCCGACGGCTTTCAGGAAATCTACAATGGCTTTGTCACCTTGAACGGAATCATCATCAAGATTACCGACTGTTATTCCGCCCTTGATAAGCTCCTTAAGACACAGCAGAAAAGCTCCGCCGGACCAGTCTCCCTCGACACGGAAATCTTCATGCTTGCCATTCTCATATTTATCTATAACTGACTTTGTAAGTTCGATGTAGTGAACGGACGAAGGCTCGCCTGTTACCTTGATCGAAGAATCAGGAAGAACTATCAGCGCCATCATGATGCCTGAGACATACTGTGAAGAGACACTGCCGTCGATAACGAACTGACCTTCTGTAAGCGTGCCCTTAAGACTAATGGTTCTCTCGCTGTCATCTCTTACCAAAGATACGCCGCGGTCCTTAAGGCAGTTCTCAAGATCATCAAGCGGCCTGTCGTACAGCCTGCCCGCCGTCTTGAATGTAATCTTCCTGTCAACGCCCTGAGCTTTAACCCAAGCCGCCGCGACCGGGATCATGAATCTTAATGTAGAGCCGGACTCGTTGCAGTCCAACACAGACCCGCCATCACGAAGTGCGCGCAGGCAATTCTTCGTTGCCGCTATGTCCTTACTGTCTTCAGAACTAACTTCAAGATCATCCTCATAACCTTTAAGAAATCTGACTATGAGCTCTCTATGGAAGACCGACTTGCTAGGCGGCGCATCAACAGAGAATTCGAAAGTCCTGTCCTTAAAGCGAAGTATCATCTGATCTTCTTACCCTCTTCAAGGAAGCTTCTGAATTCATCGGCACTCATCTTACGGATCTCGGACGTGCCTATCTTATTAACGAGGATAACAGACAAAGTGTTTCCTCTTTTCTTCTTATCATTCATGGCACCTGCAACCGCAGCCTCAGGTGTGATATCGTCCTCGACAGGCAGTCCGTATGAAGTGATGAGTTCTCTCATCTTCTGTGCTTCATCGCTCGCAAGAGTTCCTGCTGCTTCACACGCATCGATCATAATTCCCATGCCCTTCGCGACGCAGACTCCGTGAAGCTTTGTAAACTCACTGTCTCTCTCGATGACATGTCCTACAGTGTGACCGTAGTTTAATGTCTGTCTTCTGCCGTTATCGAGTTCGTCACCCGCTACGACATCAGCCTTATCTGCCACGCACATGCCGACGATCTTCTCCATGAGCCAAGCGTCTTCTCTGATAGCAACTCCGCGAGAAGCATTCTCATGCAGATAATCATAGAGAGGCACGTCCATGATGAACGCGTACTTCAACACTTCGCCCATGCCTTCTATGAACTTCTCATCGGAAAGCGTCAGCAGACAATCCGTATCTTCAATAACTGCAGACGGTTGCCAGAAGGCACCCACCTGATTCTTTCCTTCGGGAAGGTCGATACCCGTCTTTCCTCCTACGGCTGCATCAACCATCGCGAGCAAAGACGTAGGGATCTGAACTACAGCAATACCTCTTAAGAACGAAGCCGCAGCGAAGCCTGCCATGTCACCTGTAACACCGCCTCCGAGAGCTGCCACAAGGTCAGTTCTGGTAAAGCCGGCCTTAGCCATAACCGCCCACATACCTGCTACGGTATTGATATTCTTAGAGACTTCCCCCGCCTCGAAAACATACTCATACACTTCGAAGCCCTCTGCCTTGGCAGAAGCCTTTACCTTATCAAGATAAAGGGGAGCTACGTTAGTCTCAGAAACGATCAAAAGCTTGATGGCATCCTTAGCGACATCGCGCATGATCTTTCCGCATTCGTTGATAAGACCTGCGCCTGTTATTACTTCATATTCTCTTGAAGCACTTACTGTCGTGCGTATCATACTCCGTCTACCTCTTCCTTAATCTTTCTTCCCTCATCGAGAAGTCCGATAAGTCCGTCAGCATCATCATTAACAAGAGCATCCTTATATTTCTGAAGCTCCTTCTGAAGATTATCAATCTCGAAGATAAGATGATCCTTGTTCTCGAGGAACAGCTGTGTCCACATAACGGGGTTCAGCCATGCTACACGTGTCATATCCTTGTAGGAGCCGGCAGAGAACCCTGTGTGGTTTCTGGAATTAGGGCTCTTGATATAAGCGTTGGATATAAGGTGCGGCATCTGGGAAGTAAATGCGATCATCTGATCGTGCTCATCTGCATGTGCCAGATGGAAGCTTCCGAATCCGCAGGGAGCGAACAGCTCCTTAATCTTATCGATGATACCCATGTCATCGAATCTGGGAGGTACGATGACCATGGGGGCGCCTTCATACATATCCGCTTTGGAATGAGCCATACCGGAGAAGTGTGTTCCAGCCATGGGATGGCATCCGACAAATGTGAATCCTTCCTCTTCGGCAATCGGGAAAGCCTTCTCACAGATATATCTCTTTGTTCCGCAGGCATCTGTTACAATGCCGCCCTTCTTGAAGAAAGCTCTGTGGTCTTCCATCCACTTAAGAGAAGCTTCAGGATACAGGCTCAGGATTACGAGGTCACAGGAAGACAGATTCTGATCTGTAAGTGCATCATCTATCACGCCCTGCATCTTCGCCATCTGTACAACAGACTCTGTTCTGTTCCAGCCGTATACAACAGCCTCAGGCTCATTCGCCTTATAAGCTTTACAGAAAGATGCTCCTATAAGTCCTAATCCTACAACGCCGACTGTGATCTTCATCAGAGTATGCTCCTTGCCTTCTCGATATCCTTCATTACACCAACGAACTGCTCAGGTGTAAGCTGCTGAGCTGCATCGGACAAAGCCTTCTTAGGGCAGTTATGAACCTCGATCTCGAGACCGTCTGCACCGGATACAACTGCTGCCATAGCCATGGGCTTGATGAGTGATACCTTACCTGTAGCGTGTGAAGGGTCACCTACAACAGGAAGATGTGTCAGCTCCTTCAAAGCTGAGATGGCACTTACATCGAAAGTATTTCTTGTATATGTCTCGTATGTTCTGATACCACGCTCGCAGAGGATTACGTTGGGGTTACCCTCAGACATGATGTACTCTGCACTCATAAGCCACTCCTTGATAGTAGCGGAGAGACCTCTCTTAAGAAGTACAGGCTTGTTTGTCTTACCGATGGCCTTGAGAAGGTCGAAGTTCTGCATGTTTCTTGCACCGACCTGGAGACAGTCAACATCAGCGAATACCGGAACCTGATCGGGACTCATGATCTCGGATACGATAGGAAGTCCTGTTACTTCTCTTGCCTTGATAAGAAGCTTGATGCCTTCCTCATGAAGTCCCTGGAAGTCGTAAGGTGAAGTTCTGGGCTTGTAAGCGCCGCCTCTCAAGAGTGTTGCACCTGCAGCCTTAACGGCCTTTGCTGTCTCGATGATCTGCTCTTCGTTCTCTACAGAACAGGGGCCTGCCATTACTGCGAAGTTACCTCCACCGATCTTAACGCCGCCGATATCAACGATGGAATCCTCAGGGTGGAACTTTCTGTTGGCCTTCTTGAAGGGCTCGGAAATTCTCATTACATTGTCGATAATGTCGAGACCTCTAAGAAGATCAATATCGATCTTTGTTGTGTCACCGATCAATCCAAGGATTGTGACGAAGTCACCCTGTGAGCGGTTAACCTTCAAGCCCTGGGATTCGAACCATGAAGTAAGGTTCTGAATCTGTTGTTCTGTTGCTGTTTCCTTAAGTACTGCGATCATTTATTTGTCCTCCTCACGATCGTGTGGCGCCTTTTTGTGTCCGGCGGCGTAAAAAGCGCCGCCCGAGTGATTCGTGCGGCGCCTGATCAGCTTAATCAATTAATTCCATGAACTTCCTTGCTTGCACAAACCACTCTTACTTCACGTTCGTAAAGTAGTAATAATAGTTGTATGCAAATGCGTAAAAGTTCTTGTTCATGCCGTTAATTAAACACACTTAACAAATGAATGTCAAGAAGAAATTACTGTTATCAGCTTACCTTGGCTTTCTCTTCCTGGATAAACTCAGGGATCTGGTGAACATCGAGACCGAGTGCTACGGCAAATTCAGCATCCATACGTCTCTGTGCATCTGTAAGGATCTTCTCGTCCTGCTGGTTAAGGCTCTTTCCCTCATCCTCGAGCTGCTTTCTTCTTGCAGAGATTGTGCTGATAAGATCAATGATGTCCTTACGGTCACCGCTGCTTAGAAGTCCGTTGAACAGCTCCTTACGAGCATTTCTGTCCTCGACCCACTCTACATTATTATCATCGATGTTATGGATAAGCTCGAGAGCTTCCTTCTTAGTGATGACGGGCTTGATCTTGGCCGTAAGCTTCTCATTGTTATAAGGAACATATACGACCTGAGCCTGGTTAACAAAGAGAGGCTTCAGGATGTAATACTTCTGGGGACGCTCATGATAAAAACGAACGTCTTTGATATCATCAATCTCGCATACACCGCTGCCGCCGTAAACTACAGTTTCTCCCTTCGAAAAGCTCATATTGCCGCCTCTTTCTGTATGATATTAAACAAATTGAAAAACGATAACGTGGCGGAAAATTGCCACGTATAGATTATAGCATCGCGGCCCTTCTCATATCACTTGGCAGAATGGCTAAAAAACGCCTCGAAACGCCTTATTTTTTGCGCATTTACTGTTGTTCTGACCTATAGATGTCAGCTACTTCCGAGATAGTCAAATATGCATGAGGATCTGCCTTGTGTACGAGCTGTCTCATGCGTGCGATCTGGAACCTGTTAACAACAAAATAAACTACCGTTCTCTCCTTCGATGTATAACCGCCTATGGCAGGGATGATGGTAGTACCTGAACCGAATTCTTCCATAAGAGCCTTAGATACCTTATCGCCCTTCTCGGTGATGATCATGACCGACTTAGAACGGTCAAGACCCTCGGCGATAAAGTCGATGGTGTTAAGAGCTACATAATAAGTAACTATAGAATATAGAGGGACTATCCAGCTGCGGAAGATAAGGCCGCATATAATGTACAGACAGATGTTGTAGATCATCATGAATGTACCTACTGTAAGATTTAATGACTTCGCGAATATGACTGCCATGACTTCCACTCCGTCTATGGCTCCGCCGTGCCTTACCGCGATACCTGAACCCGCACCGCATATAAGGCCTCCGAACACGGCACACAGGAGAATGTCTGTGCCGGCGATTGGCGACACCGACTCGAGATTCGTCTCATATTCGATGATCAGTGCTGTTACCGAATAGACAACAACCGCAAATACCGAATATACCGTGAAAGCCACGCCTTGCTTCTTAAAACCATAGAGCATAAGCGGCACATTAAGTATCACAAGAAACAGTGACAGGCTGCACCACGGAGGTGTCAGCTGTGACAGAAGAAGAGATGTTCCGGCGATGCCGCTGTCATAAAGGTGCATGGGCGACAGAAAGCATGTAATGCCGAATGCAGATACAATGCCGGCGACGATCATCCAGATAAGCTTTAACGGTTCGATGTTGTATTTCGCGAGGACCTTCATGTACTTATTCCTTGCCGAATGAATGCGCGACAAACGTTACGAAGAACGCACCTCCTAGAAGGAGCACTATCATCGGGCCTGAAGGTGCACCCGTGTAGTAAGACAGGAGAAGTCCTGCCACACCCGCGACCACAGAGAAGACTACAGACCACAGATGGTATGCACGTGTGTTGCGGGAGATATTACGGCTTGAAGCCGCAGGAAGGATGATAAGCGAATTAATAAGCAGTATGCCAATCCACCTTATGGAGAACATGATGACAACTGCTATGAATGCAGAGAAGATGTAATCATAAAGCTTACCGTTGATACCCTTACTTCTAGCAAGGTCACGGTTAAGGTTGTCTGAAGACAGAGCATTATAAGACAGTGTCCAGAACACGATAACCAGAACAAGGCATACAGCCAGCGATATTATCTCTGTAGTTGTGATGCTTAAGATATCGCCTACAAGATAAGACGAATACTTGTTGAAGTTTCCACCCTTGGACAGAAGAACGAGACCCAAAGACATCGCGACAGAAGCAAATACACTTATGATAGTATCCGCACCGTAAGTCGTGCGGTCCTTTACGAAGTTCAGAAGCATGGAGAACAGGATGGCAAATATTACCATCGATACGGATCTGCTCGTGAAGCCAAACACTATGCCGACAGCAATGCCGCACAGAGCAGAATGGCCTATCGCATCCGAGAAGAAAGCCATCTTCTTATTGACTACCATTGTGCCGAGAAGTGCGAATATGGGAGACGATACGAGTATCGCAAGAAGCGCATTACGCATGAAGGCATAGTCAAGGAAATCCATCATACTGTCTGCCCTCCGAATGTCTTCTTGAAGCTGTCATCTTCATATACTTCTTCAGGTGTTCCCTGACACAGGATCTTGTTGTCGAGAAGAACAACTTTATCTGCATATTTCTTAACGAGATAAAGATCGTGCGAGACCAGTAGTACTGCAAGATCATGCTTTCTCTTCATCTCATCTACGAGCCGGTAGAAATCTCTTACACCGTTCTCATCAATACCTGATACAGGCTCATCGAGAACAAGAAGATCCGGCATGGGCGTTACAGCTATAGAGAGCATAACGCGCTGCAGCTGTCCTCCGGACAGTTTGCCTACCTGCTTATCTATACAGTCCTCTACTGAGAACAGCTTGAGCTGCTCCTTGATCTTGTCGTAAAGCTTTCTGTTCTTGAACATCCAAACAGGATACTTCGATATGAACGAAGCGAACAGATCGTATACAGTCATCGGGATCTCACGCTCTATGTTAAGAGACTGCGGTACATATCCGATCTTCATGACGTTGCTGATGTTACCGGTCTTCGTCTCCTTAAACTCGATCGTACCCTCGTGAGGGATCTGACCCAGGAGAGCTCTTAACAGAGTAGACTTACCGGCACCGTTCTGACCGATGAGCACCGTAAGCTCACCGCAGTGCATGTGAAGGTTAACATCATCGATGATCTTCTCCTCACCGAAGCTTACACTAAGACCGTTGATCTTAATGCAGTGACAATGCTCGTGGCATACATCTTTAAGCTTGTGAGAATGCTCCGCCATCTACTTATCCTATTTCCTCAAGTAATGTGAGATTATCCTGCATCTGCTCAAGATAAGCATCCGCTGTAACCTCGCCTGTCATGCATGTATTCATTACATATACAGTTGCTCCGGATTCAGAAGCAATCGCATCAGCTATAGCAGTATCGCTGTCAGCACTTATGAAGATTACCGATACGCCGTTGGTGTTCATCCAGTCAATGATATCAGCAATATCTCCTGCAGAAAGAGCAGACTGTTCATGATCCGTCTCGACCATCTCGTACTCAAGGCCGAGCCACTCACAGAAAGATGGCAATGTCTCGTCGATAACAAGCACGCTCATTCCGCGCACAGCTGACATACAATCAGCATTAGTTACCAGCAAGTCATTGACCTTACCGATGTATTCATCAGCATTAGCCAGATACTGATCCGCATGCTCGGGATCTGCCTGCGCCAATCCTTCAGCCACCTCAGCAATCTCGATAATGTAATCCTCAGGACTTGTCCATACATGTCCGTTTACCTCGCCCTCATCTTCGGGCGCATCCGTAACAGAAGCCGCAGCTTCTATAATCTGAAGGTCAGGATAAGCCGAGAGAAGCTGATCGTTAAATGTCTCGAGTCCCAATCCGTTCTCGACATAGACATCCGCATTCTCTACAAGTCTTAAATCATCCGTCGTGAAAACATGATCATGTATGCAGCCTATATTAGGATCAGACATGCACTCGACAGAAACACCATCAATGCCTCCTGCGATATTCATCACAAGGATCTGCATGGGGTAAAAAGATGTAACTATGTTAAATTTTCCGTCGTCCTCAACAGCAGAACCGGCCCCCGCACACGATGCGAACTGCATCGCAAGAACCGCTGACATAAGGACAGATAAGAGTTTTCTTGCGCTTTTCATAACAAAATCATTCTAAAGATGCCCATAGGCATTGTCAATTATAACGCGCATTAGTATTATTAGACGCGTGAATAAAGAACGTAACATCAAAGGACTTGTACTCGAGGGCGGAGCTCTGCGCGGACTGTTTACCGCAGGCATCCTCGACGTGCTTATGGAAAACGGCATAGTCTTCGACAAGGCTGTCGGCGTCTCCGCAGGTGCAGCATTTGGCTGTAACTATAAGTCTCATCAGATAGGACGAGTTTTAAGATATAACATAAAGTATTCAGACTACTGGCGGTACAAGAGCAAGAGATCCCTGCTTTTCACAGGGGATCTCTACGGCGCAGACTTCTGCTACCACAAACTTCCGTGCGAGCTCGATATCTTTGACACGAAGGCTTTCGCGGAAGACCCCATGGAGTTCTACGCAGTTGCTACGGATATCATCACAGGAAAGCCTGTCTATCATCTTCTTACAGACGGCGGCTACGAAGACCTCGAGTGGATCCGCGCTTCCGCTTCAATGCCGATCGCATCAAGAGTCGTAAATATCAACGGAAAGCTTCTGCTCGACGGCGGCGTCTCGGATTCGATTCCGCTTGAATTTATGGAAAAGCAAGGCTGCAACCGTAATCTCGTCATCCGTACGCAGCCCGACTCATACACAAGACATCAGTACAAACAGTTCAAAGCCATAGCTTTGGCTTTGCATAAATATCCCGTACTCGTGCAAGCACTTAAGGACAGACCCGCGATGTATAATGCTCAGGTAGCATACATCAAAGTCCGCGAGAAAGAGGGCTCAGCCTTCGTACTTCGCCCTTCAGAACCTCTTAATATCTCCCCTCTAGAGAAGAATCCCAACGAGATCCGCCGTGTCTACAATACAGGCCGAGATCTTGCCCTTCGTAAACTGCCTGAGATAATAGATTTTCTGGGCTGATGTGATATAATTCAATGGCTATGGGGGCGTAGCTCAGCTGGGAGAGCGTACGGTTCGCATCCGTAAGGTCGAGAGTTCGATCCTCTTCGTCTCCACCAAGTTTGTTATCCGCGTCCTGTAAACCCTGCGTTTCAGGACTTTTCTAATTCTTTATGTGATGATACGGTCCATAGCCCCATAAATCGAGCTGTGAAATACTCACTCAATTCGATGATACAAGCTACAATCCGAGGTCTCATCATACATAATCAATTCATAGTTATTTGTTTGATTCATGTTGCGAGTTAAAGCTGCATTATATACAACATAACTGTTACCAATAATTACATATTCAAATTCATACTTATCAAGAAAGCTTTGAAACTCATCTTCATCCGCACTGCTTAGGGCTATTAATTCATCGAAACTCGAACAATCTGAATCTGTGATTCCACTGGAGTATGGTTGTTGACGGCTATCAACAAACGTAGGTATTCTCTCCCATACAAGGTAGTTTCCCATTATATACGAGTTTAGAATAGAAAACCCTTCCTGGTCAGACTCTGACTTTAAATAATCAAGAATATCTTGAGACACAATATCTTCTAAGCATTTATCACTATCATACATATCAACATAATAAGAGGGATGGAAACCGTGCTTTGCATAATCGTCAAACGACTGAAAATGCGAAACAAAAGGGATAGTAATAATCAGCGATACGAAAGCAACTAACACTACTGGTAATCCCTTAATCATATAACCATCATGTAGGTTAATAGATTCTATTTTTCTCCGCAATCCAGCTTTCCCAAGCAAAACATCATCAATAACTATTTCTATGTTTCTATAGGCATACGACATAAAGAACAGAATAACAACAACTGCACTTTTCTGAGACATCAAACCAAGACAAATAATTGCACAAACAACTACTGAACGCCGGCATTCCATTACATCCTTTGCTTTATATGCCACAGAGAAACCGTATCCTATGGAGAAAAACATCAGGGCAATAACAAAAGCAGCCATTGCACTCGATACAGATACAGGACTCCATTCAGGAATATGACTGGTTGAGGGGTGATAAGCAACCTTAAACATTTCGACAAAACGATATGGACCAAGAGGATTAACCATATATCCAAATAAGAAGGCAATCGCATAACTTATAAGAAAAATCTTCCGTTTCTTACAATTATCGCCACCTAATTTTTGTACAAAAAATATTTCAAATACAATATTAAGAACAAGCACTGCTAGTGCAGCAACTATCATACCAGCATGAAAATTAGATAAAAGAACTCCTAAAAAGGCGAAAAGCATTAGCTTTTTGGTGTTTGATAATCGCTTTGTATCAAAAACAATCATTATAGCGAGAATAGTGAACACACTATACCAAACAGGTCGATTAATAGTATTAACGCTAAATACATAATACATCGAATAATACATTAACAGTGAGAGTATTCTGTACTTCCAGTTGTTTATAATATAGGGGATAGCATATGTTAACCCAATAATAAGCAAGCCGATAAACATATATCCAAAAACGTTTAAGTGTTTAGAAACAAGGTAAATTACAACATCAAATAACCATTCATGTTGTGTCCACAACGTACCTTCAATCCACGAATAATTATTAATAATAGAAATAGATCGATTACAAACAATATCTTCACCAACACGAATATGCCATAACAAATCAACATCGAAATACTTGAATACATCGAACTTATTGAGGAACAAAACAATAGCTACCACACTGAATAAAAAATAGTACATAGCTCTCAAATATATTGTCCTTCTCTTTTCCACAACATCCTCCATTAAAGAACAGTAGTATTTCATTACCAATTATAAATAATTCCTTAGAATTAATCTATTAATACTGCATGACAATCAATCACCAACACAAGCAGCCTTAGCGGGTTTCCAATAACAAAGCATATATACTTTCAGCAAACATTGTTTTCTATTTATAACTAGCTCAATTTGATATATTATTTTTTTATGTCATCATTGGGGTATCTGTTCTTCCTTCTTATTGAGCCCTTAAGGCTTCTTTTTGAGGTCGTCTTTTTCTATGCGTATAAACTGAACTCTAACTGCGGGTTGTCCATCATCGCGATGAGCCTCGTTGTTAACTTCCTTCTTCTGCCTCTTTACTTTCGCGCTGACAAGCTCGAGAAAGAGCAGAACGACAAGAAGAAAAAGATGGAGCCCTGGGTAAACCGCATCAAGAAGAACTTCAAGGGCGACGAGCGCATCATGATGCTCCAGACCTACTACAAGGAGAACAACTATAAGTCAACGGATGTCTTCAAAGAATCCGTCTCACTCTTCCTTCAGATCCCGTTCTTCATCGCAGCGTACTCTTTCCTTTCAGGACTTCAGATGCTGCACGGCGTATCCTTAGGACCCATAGCAGACTTAGGTCTTCCTGACGGACTTATCCCTGTTGGAAGCTTACACATCAATCTGCTTCCTATCCTCATGACAGTCATCAACATCATCTCAGGATTCATATATTCTGAGAAGGGACACTTCAAGGATAAGATCAAGCTCATACTCATCGCACTTGTATTCCTTGTACTGCTCTACGGTTCACCTTCAGGACTTGTCTTCTACTGGACTTTGAACAACCTTTTCTCACTTATTAAGAACGTTGTCGTTCATATTAGAAAACCCAAGCCTGCTAAACCTTCGAAAGCCACAAAAGCTTCCAAAGGAAATCCTGCGATCATCGTGCTGTCACTTGCCATAACCGCAGTAATGACAGGCCTTCTCATTCCGGCTGATGTTATCTCCGAGAACCCGCAGGAGATGGTTAACATCTACAGCGCCAACCCTCAAAGTCCTGCTATGTATCTTGTAAGCAGCATGCTCATCGCTACAGGATTATTCCTAATCTGGATACCGCTGTTTGTTTATCTTACAAGAGAGAAGACAGAGAGAATTGTTACTTACATAACTCCTGCAATAGCTATTGATTCCATCATCAATTACATCCTGTTCAACAAGAACTTCGGGTTGCTGTCGAGTAATCTCATGTATGACTTCGAGATAACTTATACTCTTCAGGAGACAACTATTAATCTTCTTGCTGATATAGCAGTTGCTGCCGCTGTAATCTATCTTGCATTCAGATTCAGACGCACCATCAAATACATACTTGCGATAGCTCTTGTGACAGTAACCGTTCTGTCTATCACGAACACATATCTCATCGTATGGAAGATCGAGGGCCATAACTACTACAACGATTTTGACCCTGAGGATATAAACGTTCCCATGACCTCCACAGGAGAGAATGTTGTGTTGATAATGATGGACCGCATGATGGGTCTTTATATCCCATATATCTTCAACGAGCGTCCTGACGTAGCGGCTCAGTTCGAAGGATTTACTTTTTATCCTGAGACAATTTCATACGGTGCTCACACTAACTTCGCAGCCCCTGCTTTATACGGCGGATATGAATATACACCTGCTCAGCTTAATGCTCGTTCTGACGAACTTCTTGTCGATAAGCATAATGAGGCTCTGCGCGTATTGCCTACCATTTTCGCAGAAAACGGATGGAGAGTATCTGTAGGAGATCCTCCGTACGCCAACTACGAATGGGTTCCTGACGTAAGCATCTATGATGACAATGCTGACATTAACGCTTTCCTGCTCTCAGGAACATTCAACGACAGAAGCGATCTTCTCGCTCACGAAGATGAGACATTCGAGACACGTCTTAACAGAAATCTGTTCTGCTTCGGAATAATGAAAACCATGCCGTATCTCATTCAGCCTGCGCTGTATGCTTCCGGCACATATGACTATATCGATCACTACTATGAAGGTTTTGTTGAAAACGATTATCTAGGGAACTCGCTTCATACACAAATTGGTATCTACGGACCTTATATCCAGGAATACTTAGCTCTGGATGCGTTGCCCGAGATTATCGATATCAGCGAGGATCCGCAGAATTGCTTCTTCATGTTTTCCAATTGCGCTACTCATGAGATCAGCGTCTTGTCTGAGCCGGATTATCTGCCCGCACCCAATGTTGATAACACTGAATACGATGTAGCTCATATGGACAGATTTACTGTCAACGGAGTAACTATGAATATGGATGGCGATTACCGCACATATGCTCACTATGAAAGTACTATGGCAGCGTGTATAGAACTTGGTCAGTGGTTTGACTATCTTCGCGCTAACGGTCTGTGGGATAACACAAGGATCATTATCGTAGCAGATCACGGATTCAATATGCCGCAGTTTGATAGCTTGATCATGTCTGATCCTGACTTCAACGTTCAGGAAGTCAATCCTGTGCTCATGATCAAAGACTTCGGCAGCAATTCCGGCTTTACTGTCTGCAACGACTTTATGACCAATGCCGACACCCCTTTCCTTACAATGAACGGTGTCATCGATAACCCGGTCAACCCCTTCACAGGCAATCCGATAACAGAAGCAGACAAGACCGGAGATCATCTTATCTACATATCTGAAGTTTGGAATGTAAATTTCAACAACGGCACACAATTCCAAGATGACCCCGAGGGCTTTTGGCTCGTATTTAACGGAGACACCATCGAGGATAGTTCTAACTGGAATTACTACTACGGTTTTGACTGACAGTTTAGAGATTCTTTAAATAATCCATAAAGTTCTGCTTGTTCTCGAGCGCCGTCGTAGTGGGACGTCCCAGATCTTCACGCGCGCCGATGGAACACTTTACTTCTATGAGTGAGAGCTCGTTTCTTTCCTTCGCCGCAAGAAGTTCCTTATCAAGATCCTCGAAATTATCCACGCTTACTGCATTCGGGTAGCCGCAGGCCTTGGCGATTGCTACTACATCAATCTGAGATGCTACTGTAGGCATGCCTCCGACCGTCTCATGCGCGCCGTTATTAATAACAACATGAACGAGATTATCGGGCTTATTGGCACCTAACACCGCCATCGAACCCATGTGCATGAGAACCGCGCCGTCACCGTCGACACACCAGATCTTCTGACCGGGCTTGTTTACTGCGACACCGAGCGCGATCGATGAACTGTGACCCATGGATCCTACAGTCAGGAAGTCGTACTTGTGGCTCTGTCCGTTAGCGACTCTCGTCTCAAAGAGCTCGCGGCTCGCCTTACCTGTAGTGGATATGATCGGATCCTCGCCCGTAGCCTTTACGATGTGCTGAATGATCTGCTCTCTTACCATCGTGTTGTCGTTCTTATACTCGACCTTGGGAGCATCCGTAAGAGCGCCCTTGCGGATAACGAATGCTACGTCCTTACCTGTCGCGAGGATGGCTCTGAACTCTTCCATCTTCGCTTCCATCTCTTCCTCGGTCGTCTCCTTGCCGATGACGAAAGAAGCGATATCCATATCCTCGAGAAGCTTGAGTGTTACTTCACCCTGATAGATGTGCTGGGGCTCGTCGTGAATGCCGGGCTCGCCTCTCCATCCTACGATGAAGATAACCGGGATAGCATAGACCTTATCGTTAAGAAGCGATGCTACGGGGTTGATGATATTGCCCTCGCCGGAGTTCTGCATATAGACTACCGGCACCTTACCCGTGGCAAGATGATAACCTGCGGCAAGTGCCGTACAGTTACCTTCGTTGGCTGCAATGACATGGTGCTTGGGATCGATACCGTATGTATCCATAAGGTAATTACAAAGCGCCTTAAGCTGTGAATCCGGAACACCTGTGTAAAAATCTGAACCGATTATCTGTGTAAACTTCTCTACTTTCATATCTGTTCTCCAAACTTATTAATTCTCTGTCTGCGGCAGAATTATCTCATTTATCAGATACTCCGCTACGTTTTCAATCTCATCATAGGCAACCGACTTGGGAAGTTCTTTGCCGAATGCTTTTCTCACTTTCTCAATCAGGGCATCCGTATAGATAAGCTTACCGTCTGTGACATCTTCTATTCCGTCCAGCGCCATAGACAGTCTGTCGGCATTATTCATCTCATCAAAGCTGAATACTGTCTCATCGATCCACGCATCGATCTTACCTTCCCTGTATCCTACAGCAACCGGATAACCGCCGATGTTTCCGCCGAATCCGGGACTGAACACCTTCTGTTGTTCCCCTGTTCTTACCGCATCAATGACAGCCGATATAATCTGATAATTCGATGAAGCATTCATCATATTTCTGGTCTGATCAACAGGCATCGATATATGGCAGGCCTTGTAAACTTCTTCGTGTGGAATATCCTGCTCAACGCCTTTGTAGTAAATCTTCAACGGAAGATTAACTCCTTCGGTCTGTCCTTCCTTACTTATACAGACATCATGGAAATGTCCTGCAGCAAACATAACATCTACATTCCAATAATCTTCAACTCCGAGCAATTGGGCTACGGCAAATTTTATTCTCGGGATAAGATGATTAAGGTTTCCGGAACCGAAATCCGGATACGCTTTACCTGCACTTCTGAGCCACGGTATAACTGCATCAGAATATGATGTATTGATAACAACAGCATCAGTATCAGCTATGACGCAGGCTTCCATGATATTCTTTGTAAATCGGATTGACAGAGGAGTCCATATGCCATAGGCCCTTACATTTGCCCATGAGATACTCCCGTATTTCAATCCGGGATATGCACGGGATGAATTGACAATAAAGTCCGGCTTATGCTTATTTATGGCTCCTGCTATCGCATCGATGTCATTAAGGTCTACTCCGCCCTCAACTTCGATCTTGGATTTGTTAACCCCGCGGATCAAAGCCGAGACCCTCGTTATGTTTACTTTGGTCTGCATTTTGTCCGGGTTTCTTCCGACAACCACAACGCTTACAGCAGGATCATTTCTGCTTATCAGATAATCAAGAAGATAACCGCCGACACTGCCGAGGCCGATGATCATTATCTTGATGCTGCCGGCCTTGACATGTTTCTCAATAATCCCGAGTCTTTCACTTAAGCTTTTCATATATTCTCTTTCTCCCAATACGACAGTATCTTTCTGTAGTCATCACGTGTATTGCAGTTTGTCCATCTTTTAAGACCCTTCAGTTCAAAATCATCGCTGACGCACATATCGATATAATTCTGAATTATCTTAAGATTGGTACCGTCTTTATCAAGCTCATAGAACTTCTCATTGGCCGCTTTAAGCTTTTCGCTGTCCGTAAACTTCCACATCTGTCCGGAGTTTAAAATTACCGAGAAGCATTCATCTATCTTCAGAAGACCGTGACTGCTGTTAAAAGCATATCTGTAGCGATCGTCGCCGCCTTTGTATAAAACAACGGCTTTGTTGGCATAGATAGGCTCATAAGAATAGGTCAGTACATTCTTATTTGTGTTTACAACCTCATCGAAAGATTCATTATCTATATCGAGGTCACCCTCTACGAAAAGGATCTGTTCTATTCCGTCATATTTCTCAAACGCTTCCTTAAGCCCGACATAAAGACTGTACCCTGAAGCCAGATCCGCATAATGCTCGTTATAAACCAGATCTGTCCTGGACTTAATTGTGTCGGGAAGTTCGGAGCAATAAGCCTTTACTTCTTCAAACCTGTTACCTGCGACCAGAATTATACGGTCTGCAAAATTACACTTGATTAGAAGGTGATACAAAAGAGAATTCGTCTTATTCTTCTCGTAGTATATGATCTTATGTCTTTTCTCACTTTCAGGAACCCCCTCATTGAACCTGCTGGAGACACCTGCGATCGTGATTATCGCAATCTTCATTTAATCACCTCTTAAGATAATTGGTTATACACTCATCAAGGCCGCGATCAAGCGTAACTGCAGGTCTCCATGATGTCCTTGTTTTTATCTTGTCGGTAGACAAAAGCCTTCTTTCAGGATCTGATTCCCTGTAACCGCTGAATTCTATTACCGGATTATCGATGCCCATCTTTGATGCACATAGCTTCGCCAAATCAATGATTGATATCTCCTCATCGGTGGCCACATTATATACCGTTCCGTCAAGTGCTGAATCCGTAGCAGCCAATGCAAGAACCGCACTGCAGCTGTCATAGTTATTCAAGAATGTTCTCTTGTTCTTACGTGAATTCTCCAGAAGAACAACTTTACCGTTATCCCTGAAGCTATTGATAATGAACGGTATTATGTGTTTGGGATAACGCTCGTCTTTGCTGTAAACATTAGCGAATCTTATTGAGCATCCTTTTATCTTTCCTGTATCGACAGCATCCTTCATAAAAAACTCGGTCAGGAGTTTCCCCGTGGCATAACTTGTTCTCTGACTATGCTCTGCTATTGCCATAGTAATGTAATCGCTTTCCTTTACACCGCCGTTCTCATTCCACGAATTCATCGAATAAACTTCGGAAGTGGAACAATTAATAAACTTCTGCGCACCTACGCGTATAGCCTGCTCAAGAAACGAGTTCATTCCTTCCACATTTGTCTCAAAGGTCTCATATACGTGATAGAAATGCTCTGTATGAACTACAGCAGCACAGTTAATATAGATCAGTTCTTCGTAACTGCCCTTCAGATCCGATACTCTGACCTCGAAGTCATGCATCTGATCTATGTTATTGATGTCATATTCAAAGAATTCAAATCTGTCATCATCTATATGATCGGCTACAGTATCAATCGAAGAAGCATAGAAATTATCAAAGCCGATAATGTGATTTGCACTTCCGTCTGTAAGTATCTGACGCACTAATTCATTGCCCGTCATTCCTGTAACACCGCTTATGGCATATAACTTACCCATTAATGTTTCCTCTTTCTCAGACTCCGTTTGTCAGCCTGTTCTTATAGAATTCGTCTATCTCATCCGGATATAAAGACTGCTCATATTTCACATCATATTCAACTGACCGAAGCTCGACCTTAAGCGAAGGCAACGAGAACACTGCATACTGCGCGTAGGAATTGTGATTCCTGGGTTGTCCTATAGAGCCTGGGTTAATAAAAGTAACTGCCTTCTTATTTCTGAAATTAGGATTATCTGCTTCATAAAAATGAGTAAAGACATGTGAGTAATGAGAATGTCCGGAAATAACTATATCGTATTCAGAATAATCTCCATGAAGATTATCGGGCATAATAGACTTCCAATAACAGTCTTCAAGCGAACCGTGTACTGCAAGGCACTTTTTCCCATCAACACAGAACTCTGTTAACCCTTTCTTATTCATAACAGAATCAATATAAGAAATAGTAGTTTCATTAAGATGATCGGCCGTATATTGTGCCATAACCCGACCGCGATCTGTTGAGAGTCTGTCAAGATCTTTGTCAATCACAAGTTTCTCATGATTACCCCATATATTAACAACTATTCGATTCTTCCAATCCGTATCCCCGAGCCTTATCAGTTCTTCGACAATCTCATTTGATCTCATACCATAATCGATATTGTCTCCAAGCAAGATAATGCCGGAAAATTCTTCCCCATTTATATCATTAAGAACAGCTTGAAAGGCACTTAAGTTACCGTGTATATCTGACAGAATCAAATACTTGTGTTCCAAAACAAACCTCCGTCAGATCTCATCAATAAGGGTGATAATCTGCTTTATTGGCATAAGTCTGTCGTCGACTTCTTTCGCTCTGTGGTATCTCAGGATATCCTCTGCAGTCTTCTGCATCGCAGGAAAAGCGGATCTTGTAAGCTGGTTCGCGTATATTACGATGTTGACTCCGTGCTCTGCCAGTTCGGCTTCCGTAATCGTGTTAAAGCTTGATGGTACGACTACGATAGGCGTCGTCTTGTCTTCCGCCCTAAACTTATCGCAGAACTCTACAATCTCGGCAGGATCCTTCTTACGGCTGTGAATCATGATGCCGTCGGCACCCGCCTCTACGAAAGCCTTAGCTCTTGCAAGAGCATCTTCCATACCCTTCTCAAGTATGAGACTCTCGATTCTCGCGATAATCATGAAGTCATCCGTGAGCTGTGCCTTCTTGCCGGCTTTGATTTTCTCACTAAACTCTTCTATAGTAGCCTGCGTCTGCTTTACCTCCGTGCCGAAAAGGCTGTTCTTCTTAAGACCTTTCTTATCCTCAATAATAACTGCAGATACGCCAAGTCTCTCGAGTGTTCTTACTGTATATACGAAGTGCTCGGTAAGGCCGCCCGTGTCACCGTCGAAGATGATTGGCTTGGTCGTAACTTCCGTAATATCCTCGATAGTCCTGAATCTCGATGTCATGTCGACGAGCTCGATATCGGGCTTGCCCTTGGCTGTACTGTCGCATAGAGAACTTATCCACATCGCATCGAACTGATCAAGTTTTCCGTTCTCTCCCTCAATAACTGTCTTCTCGACAATAAGGCCCGTAAGGCCGGAGTGCGCCTCCATCGCCTTGACGATGGGAGTCATGGTAATGAGCTGTCTTAATCTCTTACGCCTGTACTCTGGCATAGACAGCTTTTCTTTAAGCTGAAGATCGATCTTGCTTACAGTCTCATTATATGTGTAAGGAACATCTATTACCTGGCCACCATATTGTGCAAGCAGACCTTCTACGTGGGAGCGTATAGCCGACTCGACTCCCTGCACCCAGTTATCACCATGGATAACATAGTCAGGTTTAAGAGTGGCTATAACATCATCATAGAGCATGTCATTCTGGAGGATAACCTCATCGACACCTTCGACAGACTTATAAAGTTCCACTCTTTCATTCTCCGGAACTGTTGGGAAACGATTATATCTGATGGATGCCTTATCGCTTAGACAGCCAACAACGACCCTTCCATGTTTCTTCGCTTCGTTAATGATATTACGATGACCATCGTGTATAACATCTGTACTGAAACACGTATATACCGTCTTACTCATAATGACTCTCCACTCCTCAATGGCTTTTGAGATCTCAGATAATTATAACACCTATACTATTGATCCTCCCAAACACGAGCGAATTCGATGTTTTTGACCTATGGAGATATACGTTGTATTATATTTTAATTAATATTTTAGGAGCAATCTAATAATGCTTAGCACTATTTTATATATAGATCCCGGCACCGGAAGCATGTTGTTTTCAATAATCATCGGTATAGCTGGTGTCCTTGTATTTGCCCTGAGATCCCTACTTATTAAGTTTAAGTTTGTTTTTTCCGGAGGAAGAAGCAAGAAAACGGATTCCGATAACATCCCAATATGTATTTTTTCTGAAGGTAAACGTTATTGGAGTATTTTCAGTCCCATTTGTGATGTGTTTGAAAAACGCGGTAAAGAAATATGGTATCTTACAGCGAGTCCGGATGATCCCGCTCTTTCAACTGAATTCAAATTCGTTCATACCGAATTCATTGGAGAAGGCAACAAAGCAATATCCCGAATGAATTTAATTGAGGCTGACATAGTTCTTTCCACTACTCCAAGCTTAGATGTTTTTCAATGGAAAAGGTCTAAGAGTGTCAAATGGTATGTCCATATTCCTCATATGCCTACTGATATTAATGTATATCGCATGTTTGCGTTAGACTTCTATGACGCGGTACTAGTCGCAGGTGAGTATCAGAAAGATGAGATTCGAAGAATCGAGAAGATTAGAGAGATTCCCGCCAAAGAAATTGATGTGGTCGGTCTTCCTTATATGGATAAGATGAAGGAGAGATTGGACGCTTTACCCAAAGAACAAAAAACGAAAAAAGAGCCTGTCGTTCTTTTGGCTCCTTCCTGGGGCGATAGCGGAATACTTAAGGCCTATGGATCTGATTTTATAGATCTTTTGGTGTCAACTGGATATAAGATAATCATCCGACCTCATCCACAGTCATTTGTATCTGAAAAAGATCAAATGGATATACTTATGCAGAAATATCCGGAATCTGACAAATTAGAGTGGAATCGCGATTCTGATAACTTTAACATCCTGAATGAAGCGGACATAATGATCTCAGATTTTTCAGGCGTTATTTTTGATTTCGCTTTAGTATTTGAGAAGCCCGTAATTTACACTGAGTTTAAACTGGATAAATCGCCTTATGATTGTGCTTGGGATGACGAACCTCTTTGGCTTGACAGCGCATTACCAATGATAGGGCGACAATTAACTCAGGATAATTTCCAAAATATCTCCACCTTGATTAACGATTGCGTTAATGGATCTGATTCCATAGATCTTGAAAACGGGCGGAATACAGCACATGATCAGGCTTGGGCAAATACCGGAAATAGTGCTAATTTGATTGCAGATTATCTGCTGAACAAACACAAAGAATTGATCAAATAATGCTGTCGTTAGCTAGTTATCTTTTTTTATTGCTCATCGAACCCTTAAGACTTCTGTTCGAAGTCGTGTATTTCTACGCATATAAACTGACATCTAACTGCGGGCTGTCCATCATCGCGATGAGCCTCGTTGTTAACTTTCTGCTTCTTCCTCTATACTTCCGCGCTGACAAACTCGAGAAAGAGCAGAACGACAAGAAGAAAAAGATGGCAGCCTACACAGAACACATCAAGAAATATTTCAGTGGTGACGAGCGCATAATGCTGCTTCAAGCGCACTACAAAATCAACAACTACAAGTCTACGGATGTCTTCAAAGAATCCGTCTCACTCTTCCTCCAAATCCCGTTCTTCATTGCAGCATATTCTTTCCTTTCAGGGCTTCAGATGCTGCACGGCGTATCCTTAGGGCCCATAGCAGACTTAGGACTTCCTGACGGACTTATCTCTGTTGGAAGCTTACACATCAATCTGCTTCCTATCCTTATGACAGTTATCAATATCATCTCAGGATTCATCTACTCTGAGAAAGGACACTTCAAGGATAAGATCAAGCTCATTCTTATCGCTCTTGTATTCCTTGTACTGCTCTACGGTTCACCTTCAGGACTTGTCTTCTACTGGACTTTGAATAACCTGTTCTCGCTTATAAAGAACGTTGTCGTTCATGTCGGAAAGCCCAAGCCCGCTAAGGCTAAAGAGACAAAGAGCAAGGCATTCGCTGAAAGCACGAGTCTCATCGGTCTGTCATTGGCGATACTTGCATCGCTTTCAGGTCTTATGATCCCTTCGGATGTTATCGTACAGAATCCGCAGGAGATGGTTAACCTTTTCAGTGCGAATTCACACACTCCGGTTCTCTACCTCATTAACAGTTGCATGGTAGCGATCGGACTGTTCCTTATCTGGATTCCTCTGTTCTGCTATCTGACAAAGGATAAGACAGCTAAAGCCGTTTCCTTTATAGCTCCTATATTGGCTTTGAATGGTATAGTCAACTATGTCCTGTTTAACGAAAACTTCGGTCTTCTTACAAAGAAGCTCACATACGAGAAGCCTATGATTTATGATACAAGCACAGTGTTTTTAGATCTTATGGCAGATTTATCAGTAGCACTTGCAATCGCATTACTGGTAATGCGATTTAGAAAAACACTTGTATATATCTTAATTGTAGCTACTATATCCGTTTCATTTGTGGGTATTAAGAATGTAATTAAATCCAACGGGATTATCGCGAACCATACTTACTTCAATGATACTAAGCCTGAAGATATCAGCGTACCCATGACCACAACCGGAGAGAACGTTATCGTTATCATGATGGACCGTATGATGGGAACATACATCCCCTATGTTTTTAATGAACGCCCTGATGTGGCAGCGCAGTTCGACGGATTTACTATGTATCCCAATGTACTCTCTTACGGAGGACACACTAATTTCGCTGCGCCGGCTCTTTACGGAGGATACGAATATACACCAGCGAGAATCAACGCTAGGTCCGATGAACTTCTAGTCGATAAGCATAACGAGGCTTTACGCGTACTGCCCACTATCTTTGCAGACAACGGCTGGAAAGTTTCTGTCGGCGATCCTTCTTATGCAAACTACGAGTGGATTCCTGACGTAAGTATCTACGACGACAATGAGAATATAAACGCTTTTCTGCTGACTGGAACATTTAACGACAGAAGCGAACTGCTAATTGATGCAGGAAATCAATTTGAATTCCGAATGCAAAGGAATCTGTTCTGCTATGGTCTTATGAAGACTATGCCGTGTTTGATTCAACCTGCTTTCTATGCCGACGGAACATACGATTATATTGATCAATACTATGGGGGCTATTTTGATAATTCTTTTGTTGGGACTTCCAATCATTTTCAGATAGGGTTCTTTGAAGATTATATTCGAGAGTATGAGGCTTTAAATGCACTCCCTGAGATTATTGATATTACGGACAATCCTCAGAACTGTTTCTTTATGTTTTCAAATGGAGCTGTTCACGAATCAAATGTTCTTCAGGAGCCCGAATACCAACCAGTTCCAATGGCCGATAATACAGATTACGATGCGTCACATGAAGATCGTTTTATAATTGATGGGATTCCGTTATTAGTTGACGCAGATTATAGAATATATGGGCACTACGAATGTCATATGGCTGCATGTATTGAACTCGGTCAGTGGTTCGACTATCTGCGCGCTAACGGACTGTGGGACAACACTAGGATCATTATAGTTTCAGACCATGGTTATAACCTGCCACAGTATGAACCTTTGATTATGTCTGACCCTGACTTCAACGTACAAGAAGTTAATCCAATCCTCATGATTAAAGACTTCGGCAGCACAGGGTTTACCGTCTGCGACGATTTCATGACCAATGCAGACACACCGTTCCTTACTATGAACGGCATCATCGATAATCCCGTTAATCCGTTTACAAATAATCCGATAACGGCATACGATAAGACAGGCGATCATCTCATCTATATGTCTCAACAATGGAATGTTATATATAATTGCGGTACACAATTCAATGATGACCCCGAAGGATACTGGTTGAGATTCTCCGGCAACAGCATCTATGATAATGCCAACTGGCACTATTACACAGGTGAGTAAACTGATAAGGAAGGTATAATGATGATCAGTAAACTTCTTTACATCGACCCCGGCACGGGAAGCATGCTCTTCTCCATCATAATCGGTATTACCGGTGTTCTCGTCTTTGCTTTGAGAGCTGCATGGATCAAACTTAAGTTCGTCTTCTCAGGCGGGAGAAGCAAAAATACTGGTGTAAACAATCTGCCAATCTGCATCTTTTCCGAAGGAAAAAGATACTGGAACGTTTTTCAGCCTATCTGCGATGAGTTCGAGAAACGAGAAAAAGAACTGCACTACTTGACAGTAAACTCTGATGATCCTGCCTTATCTACTAACTATAACTATGTACATCCAGAATTCATTGGCGAAGGAAATATAGGTTTAGCAAAAATGAATCTGCTTAAGGCTGATATAGTTCTGTCGTCTACGCCAAGTCTTGATGTATTTCAATGGAAAAGATCTAAGAACGTATCATACTATGTACATATCCCTCATATGCCTTCTGATATCAATATGTACAAACTGTTTGGGCTCGATTTCTACGATTCTGTCATTCTCTCTGGACAATACCAGATAGACGAGATTCGAAGACTTGAGAAATCCCGTGAAGAAGCCCCCAAAGAAACCAAACTCGTAGGAATACCTTACCTTGATAAGATGAAGGAGCGTCTTGATAAGACAGGTCCTGTTACTGATAAGAAAGAACCCGTTATCCTCCTCGCACCTTCCTGGGGTGTTAACGGAATCTTGAGCATCTATGGTGCTTCATTTATCGAGAACCTCGTTAAGACAGGATATAAGGTCATCATCAGACCTCACCCCCAGTCTTTCACATCTGAAAAAGAGATCATCGATGACCTCATGGCAAAGTTCCCCGATTCAGATAAGCTTCAGTGGAACCGCGACTCCGATAATTTCGACGTATTGAACGAAGCAGATATCCTTATCTCCGACTTCTCAGGCGTCATCTTTGACTTCACTCTCGTATTCAACAAGCCTGTTATCTATACAGAGCCCAACTACGACAAGTCACAGTATGACTGCGCTTGGGATGACGTAGAGCTTTGGACAATGGATATCCTTCCCAAGATCGGAAGAGAGCTTACCAAGGACAACTTCGAGCACATCGGAGACCTTGTCAAAGAGTGCCTGAGCGGTTCTGCAGCTGAAGACCTCGCCAAGGGCCGTGACCTTGCACGCGAGCAGACATGGTACGACATCGGCAACGGTGCTAAGAACGTTACCGACTACCTCCTTGCAAAGCACGAGAAGCTCACAGCTCCTTCACACAAGAAGAAAGCATAAGCAAGCTTTATCATTTCTTAAACTTTACTTGTAGGTATATTAAATCCGCTTTCTTATAATGACACCGTAAAAAGAAACGGAAGGTAATTAATATGTCTACAATTAACACTACCCCTGCGGTAAAGAAAAAATTCGACGTCGTCGATCTGTTAATCTCTTTTCTGCCGCTCATCATAATGGTATGTCTTCTTACTGCTGCCACCGTGCCGGCATTATTTGTCGGCATCTATAAGATGCGTCAGGATGGCACCTTAGATATCCAGAACACATCCGAGCTTCTCTCTTCCCCCGAAGCGCAGACAGCACTTGCAATAGGCTTCATCGGCTATGCCATCATAACGATTGTCGTCTTCTTTTTCTGGTACAAGAAAGCATTCCTCAAGAAGCAGATCAAACTCGGAAACAAAGAAGTCTTCTCTGTTAAGAAAGTAATTCTCGCCATCGTGCTTATCCTCGGCACATCCGCTGTTATCAACCTCGGACTATCTGCAGTGGCTGCGCTCGCTCCTTCAGTAATCGAGAGCTACTCCGACACAATGGATTCCGCAGGACTCGGCTCCAACTTAATAATCACACTAGTTTATGCATGCATCCTCGGCCCCATAGCCGAAGAGCTTATGTTCAGAGGCGTCACACAGGCATACATTAGAAAATCCGGATTACCCGCAGCTGCAGTAGTCATTATCACGGCTGTACTGTTCGGTATTGCTCACATGAATCCTGTTCAGAGCACATATGCAACTCTCTTCGGATTGTCACTCGGACTTTTAAGACATAAATACGGCAACATCCGCATCACAAGCCTGGCTCATATCGTATTCAACGTATTCGGAACATACGGCGTTTCACTTCTCGCAGCCATGAATCTTCCCGATATCGTAACGTACATCGTATTTGCCATTTTGGCAGTCGCAGGTATCGTAGCTGCAGTATTCATCTGCAAAGAGCCCGTAACCAAAATAGATTAAACATACTCACACTCCAATAAATAGGAAGAGGGTCGCTTCATATTGAAGCGGCCCTTCTTCTTTTCTACCCCGTATTGCACTTATTCAGCGAGGAGCATGTTGTATGCTTCGATATTCTTGATCTTCCTTGCCTCGAACAGGGCAAAGATGAATGAGATCACTATAACGCCAATGGCAATTGCAGCAAGGCCCGGAATCGGAATGATGAAGTTCGACTTAACAATACCGAAGAACATCATTATGAGATTCATGTAGGGGTTTGCCACGAAGTAGGAAACCACCGAGAACACTGCTGTCGATACGATGATCGAGGGCATGAAGGACAGTGCGGTCTGAAGGATGAGGCTGTTGCTTGTGTAGCCGATTGCCTTATAGATTCCGTAGTCCTTTCTCTTCGAGAAGATGAACGCCTTGATGAGAAGATACAGTACCAGAAGGATCAAAGCTGCAGATACAACGCAGATGAACACGAGCATCATGGCTGCAAGGCCCTTGAATGTTGTCATGGATCCTTCGAGGATCTCATCAAAGTTCATCGTAGAAACGATGTGGTCGCCGTACCTGTCGGAGCAGTCATCGATTACTGTCTTTGTAGTCTCAGAATCATCGCAGTCGAACCAGTAGTAACCGGGAATGTATTCGAAGTCCATGAGGTGCTCAGCGCCGTCAAAGTTCATGACTGCCTGTCTGCCGGCTTCATTAGTCGTCTGGATCAATCCCGTGATCAGATATGTATAAGTATCATCTCCGTATGTCATCGGAATCTCATCACCGATCTCATAACCGTAGTCAGAAGCGAATCTTCCGCTTACTGCGATCTCGTTATCATACAAGGGCATTCTTCCGTCATAGCAGACGTCCTGATTATTGATCTTGCTTGTGTCGTCGCAGATATAAACCTTAAGGCTGTCTTCTCCGTTATATGTGAACCATGTGTCAATAATCTGGCGTACGTTTCTGATATCATCTCTTGATTCAAGGTAAGCCTCAAGATCATCAGACGTATCAGGATCAACAGCAACCACGCCGTTGCAGATCTCGAATGTAAGGATCTCAAGCTTAGGCTTCTTGTTGAAGTTGTAGTACATAAGAAGCGCTATCGTGCAAAGGAACATTATGATTCCTATTACGAAGAATGTAATTACATTCTGCTTCATGTTAAAGCACATTGTCTTCATAGCGAGGCTGAAGTCGAGACCCGCATGTGTCTTATTAAGAGCGAATCTGTTCTTCTTGAAGTTATGGCTCTCTGTACCCTCGCGCAAAGCTACGATGGGCTCAATCTTCCTAACTTTGATTACTGCAAGAGAAGTTACGATGCAAGTAAACAGAACGATTGCTGCAAGTGAAACAAGAGTTGTACCAACGTTGAAAGTTACCGTGTAAGGGATACCCATCTGAGCGATCGCGAAAGATGCAATGTAGGGCATGATTACATACGAAAGAACAATTCCTATCAAAGCACCGATGAGAGCGCATGAACAGAACAGAACAAGAAGCGAAGATCTTAAGTTGCTGCTTGTGTAGCCGATAGCTTTAAGTGCGCCTAATGTCTTCATATTCTCCTTGATGTAGTTTGTGATGCAGTTAGTAAGCATCAGGAATACTACGATGAAGATAACGAATGTAACTACCAGGAATGATACAGCGATGATCTTTGACATGAATGTCCTCTGCTCATTAGTGAACTCGATGGACATGGGTGAGACTATCGCACGGGCATTGCGGGCAATTACCTTGTCGTTGAGACTGATCTCGAACTTGGAATTCTTAACTCCGTCCTTAAGCTCATATACCACGCTGTAGCAGGCATAATCAGCACCGTCTATATCATACAATTCAGCATATGTATCATCGTCAACGATAACCTCGAATCCGCCTACGTTATTGCAGCCGTAGTAAGGTGTAGTCGTGAATCCTTTTACAGTCAGAGAATAAGTGCGGTCCAGAAGGTCGAACGTATATATATCGCCAATTTCATATCCGCCGCTTGTATAGAACTGAAATGGAAGATAGATGTAATCGGAAACAATACCCTCATCCTCCATAACGACCTCGGTCCTACCCATCTCCTTCTCGAATGCACTCTCATCATCTACTACAAGAGCAACCGTTGTCTTTCCGTTTCCGAAAGGAACCGGAAGCGCATTGTAGCAAAGGCAGTCCTGAACATCATATCTGACGCATTCGTCTGCCAAAAGCTCGTCGATAAATTCCTCGTCGATATCAGTAAGATTGTTGTAAATCCTTACTCGTCCGGAGCCGGAATCGAGTCTCTCGGCCTCTCTTGTTGCAAGAGGGTAAGCATCAAAGATCAAAAGCAATGATGCAGAGAGCAGCATAACTGCGATAAACATCAGGCACAAAAGACCTATCGTTGTACCCTTGTTCTTCTTGAAATGTGACTTAGCAAGAATAATGGTCTTGTTCATATTACCACCCCATTCCTCCGAGGAAATCACGGAGCTTCTGATGACGGTCCTTGTCGCCTGTTACATACGCACCGAGATCAAGCTCGCCTGCTATCTCACCGTCTTTTACATAAAGGATTCGGTTACCTCTTCTTGCGCTTGTGATATCGTGAGTAACCATTACGATAGACTGTCCGTCTCTGTTGAACTTTGTAAGCGCATCCAAAACATCTTTTCCCGTCTTCGAGTTGAGGGCACCTGTAGGCTCATCTGCGAAAACCAGCTCGGGCTTGTTTATAAGCGCCCTTGCGATTCCGACTCTCTGAGCTTCACCGCCTGAGATTTGTGTAGGGAACTTGCCCCACTTCTCTTCACTGATGTCTACCGACTTTAAGATCGCTTCCGCCTTCTTCGTAACCTCAGCCTTGTTTTTGTTAACCAGAAGTCCTGCAGAAAGAACATTGTCCATGACACTCATTGTGTCTACAAGGTATGTCTGCTGGAATACGAATCCGCAGTTTGTTCTTCTGAATACTGCGAGCTTGTCAGAATTCATCTTTGTTATATCCACACCGCTGAAGATGACCTGTCCGAGCGTCGGCTTATCCATGCCGGATAAAGCATACAGGAGAGTAGACTTGCCGGCGCCGGAAGGTCCCATGATGACAGTGAAGTCACCTTCCTTGATCTGAAGATCCAAATTCTTTAATACATGCTGCTGTACTCCTCCGTTTGAGAATGTCTTGCACAGCTTTTTTGTCTCTATGATATTTCTCATGGCCTTAGCCTCCTTTATGCTTCACATTCTAAAGATTCAACCCTTAACTGCCTTTAAGGAACTCTTAAATCTTTCTTAAATCGGAGACAATTGTGGGTCACAACCAATGAGACACGTCGTGTCCCATTAGTGATTTCAGGGGTTTTGAGACTTTCTGTGTCCTTCAATTCCAGTTTGGCAGACCACATAATCAAGCCATAACAAACACAAGGAGGACATCACAATGTCAAAGACAATCTGGACAATCATCTACTATGCAATCGCTGTTACAGGAATCACATTAATTCTGATCTCATTCTTTAAAGATCAGCTTTACCCCTATCTTCCCGTCGGATGTGCCTGCACATGCATCACCAATGTGATCGGTTGTAAAACAAGCTTAAAAAGATATAATTCTTGCAGAAGGAACAATTCTCCGGAGGATATGTAATGGATCAGGCCAAGATCGGCGAATTTCTTAAAGAATTAAGAAAAGAGAAGAACATGACACAGGAGCAGCTTGCAGATGAGTTCTTCGTCTCGAGACGTACAGTATCGAGATGGGAGACGGGAAGCAATATGCCCGACCTCGATGTTCTCGTCGAACTAGCTGACTTTTACGATGTAGATCTAAGAGATATTTTTAACGGCCAAAGGAGAGAACCTAATATGGATGCCCAATTGAAAGATACACTGCTTCAGGCAGCGGATTATACAAATGATATTAAGAAGAAGATAACTAAGAGAATGAACTATATGTTCATTGGCGGAATCGGAGCCCTTGCACTTTACCTCATCTCGCTTCATGTAGTACCGGAGGATGCAGGAGGAGTAATAGGCTTCATTCAGGGATTGATGCTTGGCATCTCATTCGGAATGCTTGTCTTAGGAATGATCATAACAGGACCGTCCGGTGAGAGATTCTTAAGCGGCGGCTACTGCAGGAAGAAAGCCTGATCACCCTGCAACAGTTCTTATATAAACAGATACTTTAAGACCCGGGGCGGCATTCTCAATAACGAGTTTGCCGTCCATTTCATTCATGAAATAATCCGTAAGATATAACCCTAAACCAGCGCCGTCTTTGCCTGAACTGTTCGAGCCCCTCTTATACTTCTCTCGCAGGAGCGGCAATTCATTCTCGGCGACGCCCGGACCCTTATCCCTGATGCTTACTACAAGATATCCGCTCTCCACATGACACTCCACATCTATATCCGTGTCAGCATATTTATACGAGTTCATAAACAGATTATCGAACACCTGCTGTATACGAAGCTTATCAACATAGATCTGAGCCTCAGGCACCTCGAATGAGCCTGCCTTATTCAGGTAATCGCTGTTCTTTATTATCTGCGCCAGGATGTCTGAACTATACTCCAGAGGAGTAACTGCGATCTCGGTTATGTCGTTCACGCTGGAATTAAAGAGGTTCGCGACGAGTGTCGTCACCTGATCTGACTTCTCGTTGATAAGGTTAAAGTAGTGTCTCGTCTTCTCGTCCTTGCTGATCTCGTAGCCTATCTCAGAAGAAGACTTTATGGAAGCCACGGGAGTCTTGATGTCGTGCGAGAGCTTTGCCACCATCTCCTTCTTGGCGTCGTTCGCCTCCTTCTCGGCCTGGCGTGCCTTGCGAAGCTCCTCCCTCATCATGTCGAAAGCCTCCGTAAAGCTTCCGAAGACGTGTGCCTTGTCCATGGTAAGAGGTAAATCGAGGTTACCACCTGCCACCCTAACGGCGAAGTCGTTAAGCTTACGGAAGGGCTCCGTTACCGTTTTGTGTATATAAATGAAACAGCATGCGATCACAGCAAGCTGCAGGAACGAGATGCCTGCGATACCACCGATAAGCAGAGCCTTATAGTGCGCCACAAGGTCCGAGGTGGTGTTATGTACGATCATCTTTCCAACAATGGTGCCGTCTACTTCTATGTCGACAATGGAATCGGAGTTGCTTACGGCTTCCGCGACAGTCTCTGACAGCCCGTCAGCGGTCTTGAAAGTAACATTGCCCTCGTTGTCTATGAGAGTGTAATCGAGATCCGTAAGGTAGCTGTCCTCATCGCCGTAATTGTTCTCGACCTGCTTCAGACAGGCATTAACCGAGACCACATCCTGCTTAACGTCTTCGAGCTTGTTGTAAAGAACGATGCAAAGTACAGCCTCGGCAATAAACGAGACCAGAAGGAGAACCGTAAAGAACCCCTTCTTCATCCGGCGTTACCTGAGACGAACCTATACCCTTCCTTCCACACTGTAACGATATAAACGGGATTGGTCGGGTCGGGCTCTATGGCCTCTCGCAGCTTACGTATATGGACATTAAGTGTGCCGTCGGAAGTAAACTTATCCTTCCACACATTATCGAAAAGCTCCGCCTTTGTGATGAGTCTGCCGGCATTATCCGTCAGATACGAAAGAAGCGAGAACTCCATGGAAGTAAGCTTCTTCTGCTCACCTTCAACTGTTAAAGTCTTGTTGGTCTTATCCACCTTGATGCGTCCGTCATCGAAGACATCCGATTTGGTTCCGTATGACTTGTTTACGCGCTTAAGAACAGCCTTTACCTTGGCGAGCACCACGCCCAATGAATACGGTTTCTCGATATAATCATCGCCTCCGATATTAAGCGCGATTATCTTATCGTCATCAGTATTACGTGCGGAGATAAAAAGGATCGGAACTTCCAATGTCTGTCTGATATGCTTGCACAGCTCGAATCCGGAACCGTCTGACAGGTTAATGTCCAGAAGTATGAGCGAAGGCGTGTTGTCCTTCAGAAACTCGAGTGCAGCAGCCTTGGAATAGACGACATACGACGGCACTTCAAACATATTGAAGTATTCGCACGTGTTGTCGGCAAGTTCCTTCTCGTCATCGATTATAAGACAGTCGTATTTCATAATTACATTCTAACACTACTTCAGAATGCCCGTCGTCTTCAAAAGCAACAGGAGAAGACCCAGCGGTGCTATGACCTTAATCATAACGACATAAAGTGTCTTTCTTCCAAACTTCTCTCCGTTCTTGGTAGCCTCTTCTATGACTGTCTTCGGCTTCAACACCCATCCGATCAGGATGCAAGTCGCGATAGCGATGATCGGCATAAAGAAATTGTTTGTTATGTAGTCGAGTATGTCGAGGATCTGCGCCGTGGAGCCGTTAGGAAGCTTGTACTCGAAGTACAGGTGGTTGTAGCCGAAGCAGACCATCTGTCCAATCGCAAGTGCGAGCGCAGTCTCAATCAGCGTTGCCTTGTGGCGGCTCATGCCGAAAGCATCGATAAAGCTCGACACTATCGCTTCGAGGATAGACATCGCGCTTGTAATCGCCGCGAAAAGCACCATGGCGAAGAACACGATTCCCACAGCCGTTCCTACCTTACCCATCTGAACGAAAACCTTCGGCAGGGAGACGAACATCAGCGAAGGTCCTGTAGCCATACCCTCAGGACCCATGAACACATACACAGCGGGAATGATCATTACACCCGCAAGGAAAGCTACGAACGTATCAAAGAACTCGATCTGGTTAATTGACTTGGACAGATTTGCTTCATCCGGAACATAAGAACCGTAAGCGATAAGAATACCCATGGCAACACTTAAGCTGAAGAACAGCTGTCCCAAAGCATCGATGAATATATTAAAGAATTCCTTTAATCCTATTCCTGTAAAATTCGGGATCAGATAGACCTTAAGGCCCTGAAGTCCTGTTACAACCTTTCCCGCATCGTTAGTACTCTTGATCGTAAGGGAGTAGGCCGCGATACCTATTACAAGCACAAGGAGTATCGGCATCAAAAACTTCGAAGACTTCTCGATTCCTGCACTGACACCTCTGTAGATGATGACACAGCAGATACCGAGGAATATGACCATATATAATCCGGGCTCATCTACACTTACGATAAAGTCTGTAAAATACCCGTCCTGCGCTGCCTCAGCTGCATGACCTGTTGAGAAAGCCACCAGATACTTAATTACCCATCCGCCGATCGCACAGTAATACGGAAGGATAAGGAAAGGTACAAGACATGAGAGCACGCCGATCCACTGCCATTTCTTAGACAGGTGCTTATATGCAGTAAGCGGACTCTGCTTAGTCTTACGCCCTATCGCGACTTCCGTAGTAAGGAGTGTAAATCCGAATGTAAGAGCAAGAATGATATATACGAGAAGAAATATTCCTCCTCCGTCTCTTGCTGCAAGATAAGGGAATCTCCAGATATTGCCGAGACCTACTGCTGAACCCGCAGCAGCAAGAACAAATCCAAGTGAGCCTTTAAATGAACCTCTTTCTTTTTTGTCAGACATAATCAGCCAACTTTCAATTGTTCTTCAAGATAGTCAGCGATGTTCTTTGCAGACTCACCGCGCTTTGCCCAGAGCTGTTCGCGAAGTTTCTCGCGGCCTTCTCCAAAGCGGTCGTTCTCTGTAAGCTCCTTGATCAACTCCTTCATGCGGGGGAAATCTTCCTGCTTCAAAGAAACGCCCATCTGATCGAGAACGCGCAGTCTCCATAGGTCCTCATCGAACCATGCGGCATCGTAAGGAGACTTATCAAAGTCCGTATCCGCGAAGATAACGGGCTTGTTAAAGATCAAGGCAAAATCAAAAACAACGCTCGAGAAATCACTTATCATGATGTCCGCGCGGCTAAGTGACGGGAAACCGTCGTTGTTGTTATCCCACTCAATCTGATCGCTCTCGGGATACTTCTCAAGGAGCGGATCGAGAACTTCCTTCTCGACGATCTTAGACTGCGGGTGAGGTCTTACGATTATGTGATAACCGGTCTTAACAAGTGCATCGAGCATCTCGTCACCGAACTTACTTAAGATGGAGCTCTCTCCCCAGGAAGGAGCAAGAAGGACAACCTTGTCTTCAGGATTCTTCTTGTCAGCAACATAATTCTTTGCCTTACGGTCGAGATCATCAAGATAAGGACTTCCCACAATCTGAATATCCTTGGGAGCTTCCCTTCTCATCTTCTCAAGACTGCGCACTGTATCAACCTGGAACTGAGAAGCCATCAGGATGGAATCGAAGAAATCCATGCCAAACATTCTGTAACCTGCGCCCTCATCTACAGCGTGATAGATATGAAGATACTTATCAACATTGGGCGAACGCTTCCACTGGAATACATCGAGACCGGGAGTAGTAGTAAAAAGCACATTTGCCTTAAGCATATTGAGCTTCGCGAAAGCCTTGTTGCCTTCGCCGATAAAGCTCGGATGGATGTGCTTGTAATCACAGCTTAAAGACGGATCATTCTTATCCATCGTGAAGTATTCGCACTCAACACCGCGGTTCTCGAGCTCATCGCAGACAGAGTGAAAAATATTCCAGTAACGTCCGTCTTCTCCGAAGATAACCAGAGGCTTCTTCTTAGCGTTAACGTCTTCTTTAACACGTCCGCTCGAGAAGATGAACTTAAGCTTTATCCAGAATTTCTGTGCAAGAAAAAACAGTGTAGATGCGATGCCGATGATAACGGCAAACAACATACTTCCGGTTCCCGGATCTATGTATAAGTTGAACATCAATTACACCGCTCCCATATTATTAATAATAAAATACGGGCACATTATAACACATTCTTTGAAGACTTAAAGTTTTGTAAGTGCGAAGGATTTTACTCCCGGCAGAAGCTCTCTTAAATGCTCGATAGAATGCTTTATGCGGATATCGCGAAGTTCCGGCTTGGAGAATCCGTTAGTGATCGCACTGTTAAGGAAGCCCACATATCCGAGAAGATAGATCTTATCCTCTTCTGCCTTAATCTGCTCTTCGCTGTAGCCTTCAAAATAGTTCTTAACGATAAGCTCCCAGATGCGGTCGCAGATTTCCTTCTTCAACCCAAGGAAATTCAGACAGTTATCAGGCTCGTCCTCGTTATAAGACTTGTAGCAAACAAAGAGGCTCTGAAGATCAAAGACCGGATCTCCTGTGCACAGCGACTCCATATCGATCAGCATCGGTTCGTCATCTGCAAACATAACATTCTTCATCTGAATATCGCCGTGAATGATATGGTTATCCTCAGGCATCTCAAGAAGCATCTTTCTAATCGCCTCTGCAATATCCTCAGGGATTATGTCTTTAAGCTCGACTAGATACTGCAGGAAATTATCCCTGTCGCTTGGCAGCTCCCCCAAAGCCGCTTCAACATTATGAACTGACTTAATTAGCTGCACATACTTAACCAACAGCTCATCCATCTTATCCAGATTATCAAGAAGCACATCGTTCATGTTATCAGCATGAAGCAGCTCGAATACCGAGCCGTAGCTGTCACCGACGCGTACGATATCGTAACTTATTGCCGTGGGGATACCCTTTATAAATGCCTGCTTAGCCTTCTTCCTCTCCACCTCTATAAGCGGGAGACTGTCAGCAGACTCGTACACCTTAACGATAGTATCCTCGTCCGTCTTATATACCGTTCCGTAAGCACCGTGGCCGATGACCTCGCACCCTTCCACACTGATACTCTTCATCTTCTTACTTACGTCGAAAAGCTCCGTAAACCCGGTCATATCCAGGATCTCATACAGCTCAGGACCTGCATTACGCAGAACCAACGGCTTACCTGCTCCTGTGGAGAACTTGAGGAGAACACGAAGACCGGCACTCGACACATAGTCCAGATCCTGCGCATCTATAGAGAGTTCCTTGCCGGGATTCTGCTCAAGGACATCATTAAGCTCCTGCTCGATCTGACGGGCATTATCAGAGTTAATCCTGTCTTCGGGGAAGGCTACGATATAGTTTCCTTCAACCTGTGTCTTCATCAAAGTCTCCTTGACAATTAAAGAAATCGGGAGCCCAAGAAGGACTCCCGTATATTATATATCACTTTGTATCGCTAATTCTTCTCAGCTTACCCAGAAACCGTGGAGGTTGCAGTAAGCGTATGCTTTCTTAACCTCAGCACCTGAAAGCACTGTGAATACAGCAACAGGATCATCATTAGGATTGAGCTTGGCAATCTGAACACCCGCTGTCGTATCAAGGATAACGAACTGGATGTAGTGCTCTGCTGTCATAGGATGTGCAACAGAACCTACTGATACCGTTACCTTATCGCCATCACGCGCAACTACAGGAACGTGCTTCTCAACTGCTGCATCAACTGCGCCGGGTACAAGTTCTTCCATAGCCTCACCGCAGCATGACATGGGAACGCCGGAGTTGATGACCTTTATCGCGATATTACCGCAGTGCTTACAACGATATACTTTGATTTCCATGAGTTCGATCTCCTTTGCGGATAGAATGATAAAACTATTTTAACATTTCATTTATTAACTTACTGTAACGCTTTCTCCGGTCTGACCGAGGAATACGATGTAGCCTCCTTCGGGAAGATTGATGCTGTCCGCCGCATCGAGGTAGTGCGTTGTATATACAGGCTCGAAGAACTTGTTGTATACGTAGATTACTGCGTCTTCGGGACAATCTACATTGATCATCTCATAAGCCATCTCGTCACTGATCCTGTACCAGGAAGCACAATCGCTTGTAAGCTCGACCTCTGTTATATCAGAAGTGAACTCCGGAATGGCCGCGAGAGATATATAGGAATTACCTGTAGTAACGTTTAACGTCCCGTCTTCATTCACATAAAGGTCAATAAGATCTCTGCTGCTTGAGCATGGCATCGTCTCAACCGCGACTGCAGTTGTCTCATCTTCGATCCTAAGCAGCCTTGCTCCCAAGCCCGTTCCTGCGAGCACATATCCCGGAAGCCCATCGGGCATCATCATGAATTCGAATGGCGAATCATAAACGCTGGAAGAATATCTGTTGTTATATGCCGCATAGGGCACTGCACAGTAACCTTCCCAGACCGCCTGCAGTTCATCGCTTATCGGGTTTGCCTCAAGGCGCTGAGCAACATACGAGTTATTTATGTAGGATCCGACTTCCGGCACCTCGGTATACTGTTCGCCGGCAATGTAAACCTGTCCATCCTCACTGCGCTCAAAGAACAGTATTCTCTGATTTGCTCTTATACTGCCGCTGTCATTAACCTCAACAAATCCGCCGCAGTCAGTGTATCTGTAATGATATTCCGCCGTTCTGCCGTCAAACATCGTGATCTCAAGAAGCATCTGCCCGTTATCGGAGAAACTTACTTCGCCAAGGCCCGGCATCGGAGAAGTACAGCAGTAGAATCCGGCGTACTGTTCTAATTCTTCGGGCATATCATCAACGATCTCGACCTCACGGGGCTCCAGGGGCTGCACTTCTATCCCCTGCTCTTCGAGTGCGATGTTCATAAGAGCCTCACACATAAGCATGCAGTAAGTGCTGTTGCCGCCGCTTGATAATACAGCTACGCTTATCTCATTCTCGGGTGCTACCATAAGCTGTGAATGCATGGTCAAGACATCTCCGCCTTTTCCCACGATCTGCACGCCGGCCTGTTCATACTGCAGCATCTCAACGTAGTCCCAGCCCAAGCCGCATCCGTCAAGATACTCATTATCGGAATCTGTCCAGCACAGCGCCATCTCATCGACGAGTTCCTGGCTTATAAGGCTCTCGCTGCCTGAGAAGAATGAACTTCCGAACATCGCCACATCAGAAGCAGTTGCGACGACTCCGCCCGATCCGACATCCATACAGTACTCATAATCGTAAGGAAGATTATTAACATATACATCAATAGGATTACCGATTTCATACGCATTACAGGGGGTTCCCGTATGGCTTAATCCGATCGAGCCTGCAAGCTCATTTGTAATGTAATCCGTATAACTCATACCCGATACATTCTCGACGATCAGCTGCAGAAGTCCGAAGCCGTCGTTACAGTAAGCAGCGTACGCACCCGGATCCGCCTTAAGACTCTGAGTCGCGAGGTTATTAAGAAGGACCTCATGCCGATCGACATCATAATCCTCATACAAACCTTCATTAAGAAGCGTCGTACCCATAATTCCTGATGTGTGATTCATAAGCATTCTGACAGTGATCTCGGTATATCTCGGATCTGCCATCGTGAAGTCAGGGATATACTCCGTGACCGGAGCATCGAGGTCAACCAGGCCCTGATCCACGAGCTGCATGACAGCCGCGGTCACATATACCTTACTTACGGAAGCCAGGCAGTAGACTCGCTCGTCGGTCGTTGTCTGCGTACTTGCCGTATCGGATGATACATCCTCAGTCTGAGCAGCGCTCGCGCTGTTCATGACAGCCGATAATGTAAGCATCAATGCCAATGTAGTTGTTATTGCTTTCTTCATTTTAATTACCTCTTATTCTGTCATGAGTTCTGTTACTGATACATGCTTGATCTTGCCTGCTGCAAGGTAAGTCACGATGTAGCAAAAGACGACAAGTAATATAGCAGTGATGATCATTATGAGGAGGTTAGGGTTATTTATACATCCGAATCCTGCAACCCAGAACAATTTGTAAACGATTGATCCGATAACTATGGAGATCGCAGATGATACCACCGTCGTCGGAAGCATCGAGAGCGCGAGCTGCTTCATAAGATCCTTGGATGTATAACCCATGCTCTTCATGATACCCAGATCCTTACGCTGCCTTCTAATGTTTGAAGCCGCGATGATCGCAAGTATAGCTGCGACGACTATCGATACGAATATTGCTCCGGCACCGCAGAAGACCTTAAACATATTTGCTATAGGCTCCATCTGAGACTTGGAAAGCTCAAGGAAGGAATTCATCTCCTTAATGACGAATCCGCTGCTTCTTCCTGTAATAACCTGATCGCCGATCACAATAGCATAGTCGATATCCGTCACTCCGTAACGCGAGATCAGCGTTGCCATCTGTGCATCCGCAGCACTTCTGATACGATCTTCAAGAGTACCTCCCTGTGAAGCTGCTTCGGCCGCATCTTGAGCACTCGCACCGTAAACCCCGGTTATCTGTCTCTCGAACTCGGCTCTGTCGACACCTTCCTCAAGGAAAACCTCAACCACATCGGGACGGGCATTGGGATTGCATCTCAAGAACGCTTCATTAGTCATGTAGATATTCATACCATTATTTCCCATCGCAGGAACGATTCCTGTGATGACGTAGCTCTTTCTTGTTCCGTCGCCTTCCAGTGTTATGCTGTCACCGACATTCAGACCGTCGGTGTTGTGTCTTTTGAGGGATATTGCCACTTCATTATCGTGTTCGGGTAACCTTCCTTCAGAAACAAAGATATTCTCAGTCTCTGAAAAGTCTTCATATACCATTGCAAACGTTTCACTTCGATTGCCAACCACAGACACCTGCTCAATGTTATAGGTAACCATCGTCTTACGAACACCGGGGAAAGCAAGAAGTTCATCTGCTAATTCATATGCATCCACACCGTCCAGAGGCTGTATCCTCTCATCCGCGATCTCTATTCCAAGACAATGCAGAATAGCATCGCTTTCCTTAAAGAAATCCCAGCCTGCTACGGCAAACATCATTGCAGTTCCGGCGAGCACGATACAAAGCCCCGTTCCTATGTTAGTCATGATATTACGGAAGAAGCTCTTAAAAGCAAGCCTTACGTTGATGTTGTTCCCCGTCTTTTCGAGCGGGAAGAAATTCTTTCTGAAGCTGTGTGTTTTTATACCCTTACGGAAAGCTACTACAGGAGGGAATTTCTTGATATGTCTTGCCTTAAGCAAAGCGAAAAGCGTAGTTACCGCAACCACCAAAGCCGCCACCGCAATAATCTTAATAACTTCAGGAAATCTGTGAATGACACGTCCCATCAGGCCGCCTACAAACGAATCCATTACCGGAGAGAATGCACAGGCAGCAATGATGCCTAAGATCGAACCGATTCCCGTGGTGATCACATACTCGAAGATATAAGAGCATGATATCTCGTTCGATCTGTAGCCCAACGCCTCCAGGACACCGATCTGCTGCATCTGATCCTCGATGTCGTTACTTATCTTGTGTCTGATGAGAAGAACGGATGCCGCCATCGTTACACCTGCCAGAACCGCAGAGAGACTCATAAACAGAGTTATAAAACTAGTCTCATTAGTCTTCTCTGACCAGTATGTATGTGCAGACAGATTGCTTGCCAGATTCTCGGAAGATCTTGCTTCGCACTCATCTATATATGCAGCCGTATCAAAGCGGTCTTCAGTGTTAAATGCCAGACAGACCTGATTATCAAACAAATTACGCAGAAGCTCATAATCCCTGTCGCAGATAACAAGCCTGTATCCGAATCCGGATTCGTTACCGAGACCCGCATTATAGATACCTGCTACCGTAAAAGGATAATCCCTTCCGCCGATGATCATTGTAAATGTATCACCGGGCTCGAATCCTCCGTTCAGATGCACAGCCATAGGAAGCCAGATAGGGTGCTCGAGCTCACTTATCTCGTCATCAGAAAGACTGTCTTCCATAACAAAATCTTCCAGTTTACGCTCGGACTCTTGTGTCACGATCTGGATATTATAGCCGACCTTCTCACCGCTTTTGTAAAGAACATTAACGCCGATTCCAAAAAGCTGATCGACCTTCTGAGTTTCTTCGATGCCGAAGTCTTCTTCAAGGATGTCTCTGTATAAAGAACGGTATACATCCGCATCGAATTCCAGGCTGTTCATAAGGCTTCCGGTCTGCCTGAAGCACTCATCAAAAGTATTATTCATGCCCAGGATGTTAGTGACAGCCGTACCGAGAAGAAAGACCGTGATCAAGGTAAGGAAGACGATTGCCAGGGCCTCTCTTCTGTTCTTTCTTAAATTGAATAATGAAAGTCTTAAGATCTTCATGTGAATTACCATCCCATCTCATCGAGGAAGTTCTGCAATCCTGCGCGTCTTTCCTTCATATCGTCTTCACCGTAGTTCTTCATCCTGTACTCGCCGACGACATTGCCATCTCTTAAGAAGAGAACTCTCGTGCCGCGCAGTGCGGTCTTCAGGTCATGCGTTACCATCACGATGCTCTGACCGTTCTTATGTACTTCCGTGAATATATCGAGAACGTCTTTACCCGATGCGGAATTGAGCTGTCCTGTAGGCTCATCTGCGAAGAGAATCGTAGGATTATTGATGATCGCTCTTACGATTCCTACTCTCTGCGCCTCACCGCCCGAGAGCTGATTCGGATACTTGTTCCACAGCTCTTCGTTTATTCCGACCTTATTAAGAAGTTCTTTTGTCTTCTTTACTAATTCAGGTGAATTCTTCTGTACGATGAGCGCGCCTGTTAAGACATTATCCAGAACCGTCTGATTCTCAAGAAGATAAATGCTCTGGAAAACGAATCCGCAGTTACCGCGTCTGAATGAGGCAAGCTGATCGTTGCTCATGTCCTGGATCTCTTCGCCATTAAAGAGGATCTTTCCCATCGTCGGCTTATCCATTCCGGACAGCGCATACAGAAGCGTGGACTTACCGGAGCCGGATGCTCCCATGATTACAGTAAAGTCCCCCTTAACAATCTCCAGATCGAGATTCTTGATTACGTGCTGCTGAACACCGCCGTTAGAAAATGACTTACATAATTTCTCTGTCTTTAAAACCGAACTCATACCTATTCTCCTTCTCATTCGAGTTTCTTATGCTCGTATTGTATGAGTTCCAAAGCAAGACTTCTTTGCCGAAGTCTTGTAAAATTCTTATCAAATTCTTAATTGAGTTTTTCTCGCTCGAGTCCTCCGCGCTGCGCTTGTGCGGAAGTCGCTTCGAAAAAGCACAATTAAGAATACTAACTTAGCGGTATGAGGAGCGTCACGATAAAACCGCCGCGGCTCTCGGGGATCAGCTCACCATTCATCTTCTGCATCAATGTATTCGCGATATAAAGGCCAAGTCCGTTGCCGTTCTGGTTACTCTCGCGCCACGTCTTACCCCTGTAGAACTTATTCGCTATAAGACTTAATTCATCCTCCGGAACACCGGAGTCGTAGTCTCTTATCCGCATCTGAAGGAACCCGTCGATCAGTTCATAGGACACATCTATCTTGGTGCCTGCGTATTTATAAGAATTGGTAATTATGTTTCCGATAACCTGGCTTAAACGCTTCTCATCGACGTTGATGATGACGTTCGGGATCTCCCCTGCGGTCACCAAAGACTTATCGTCATAGCGCTTCACGATCTGTTCTATCACTGTGGATTCTTCATCCTTGCAGTTTACCGTAAACTCGCCCAGGTCATTAAGCGTTGCCGAGAACAGATCGTTCACGAGAACGTCGATCTCGTCGGCTTTATCATAGATATTGTTAAGTTTCTGCAATTCCGCCTCCGAATCAGGCGACGGATTCATCTCATGCTTCGCCTTGAGAAGCTCCGTAGTAAGCTTTATGCCCGTTATAGGAGTCTTAAGGTCGTGGCTTAATGATGCGATCAGCTCACGTTCCTTCTTCTGAAGTTCAAGTTCACGCGCACGCGAATCGCGAAGTTCCTCGCGCATAATATCGAAGCTCTCCGTGAAGACTCCGAACATGTTGTCTCTGTCCATCGTAAGCGGCTCATCAAAGTTACCCTCGGCAACATTTCTTGCGAAACCCTCCATCCTTCGAAAAGGCTTAGTTATGTTGTTATTAACATACACGCCGATTGAAGCTGCACCTGTAAGAATAACAAATCCCAGAACTGCCGCACCGATTATCATCTTCACTCGGAATGACTCGTATAAGCTGTTGCCATTATCAAGCAAAATCGCAGTGCCAACGACTCTGCCGTCTTTAACTACATACTGATACGGATAGTGATTCCTGATCGCAGTACCAGAAGACAACTCTTCTGCATCAGCTTCACCCGAAGCATATAGTATCTGCCCTGCCTCATTCGTAATTACAAAATCCGTCGTGGCA
>JAEEGJ010004364.1_pt1 | contig 48191 bp, 46 predicted proteins | sample 8958761 | NCBI WGS metagenome assembly JAEEGJ01 (sample SAMN16246546, study PRJNA631951) | gut metagenome | biome: gut microbiome; feature: rumen; material: RS-attached | host: Bos | place: Iran: Karaj | collected 2018-10
CCAGCCACGGGGATGTGATCGCATACTCAAAGAAAGGCTCAGCCGGGCCATTGGTCTCTTCATGGTTATACACTTCCGTCATGAGTTTATATACCAGGTCAATATCGGTAAGGATCTGAAATTGTTTCGTTGTTATCATGTGATTTCTCCATTAGAGTTTTAATTCATTAATGCTGTTATCCTATAGTGTCATCTTAATATTGCCTGATTTCGGCGTATACAACAATATTCCGGCAGTATAAAATCCGGCTCTAATCCCTTACTTCTTTTCCTGATTCATCTCTTCATTCAGTTTTGCGTATACAAAAGCAGCCCCGAATGATATTCCGGACTGCTTACGAAGAGGTTAAACAACTCAATTTTTCAGTGTTTTTGTACCAACCCAAATGCCGATACCAACTAATGTAAATACTGAGCCGAAAACAATAAAAAGAAGTGTCCCATCGGTAGGAGCATTATGCTCTATATAGTATTCGGAAGAATTAGAAGAATTGTAATATATCTCAACGATTTCCCCCTTCTCATAGGCATATTCTGTCGAACCCGATTTTAGCGCAGAACTATTAAAAACACGCCAGTCTGTAGGTTCGACTGTCGCCACATATGTTCTATCCTTAATGTCAAGTGAGTTTTCTATTATTTCAACACTAACTACTTTGCCGTACATTTCGGAATCGATGTTTTTCATTTCCTTATTGTATTTCACGTGACTAACACCGCTCAGGATCAGCATAAGCGGGCCTATTACAAGACACATTAAAATCCAATATTTGGGATTAAAGATAAGTTTCCACTTATATAATCGAGGAAACGGAGTAAACCATTTAGACATATACACACCTCACGCTAACGCGTATAACAAGAATGATCTCATATGAAAAAGAATAGCATAGGATATCCCGGTGCAAAAAGGCTCTCTGTACATAATTAGAAGAAACTAATTTGCCGGCGCATATAGTCAATGTTCCATGCACGCTTCAAAACCTGTGTCTTCACATGCTGCAGGTTTACCCGGCAGTATCTTCCGTGAGGTTCTTAAGCCATATGTATTTGTTGTACCTCCATTTGATGAACGGAACCTTCACGATTTCATCCAGACACATGACCACATAGACAACTATGACAGGAAGATGCAATACGAAGCAGGCTATGAGAGCCAGCGGAATTGCAAAGCACCAGGTCGCAACCAGTACACTTACGCCGTCATACATTGAATCTCCGCCTGCCGGAAAGACTCCGCATGTGATAATGGTATTGTATGCGAAGGCCACCATATAAAATGCAAGGAATATGAGCATCTGTACAAGGTATTCCTTCGCCTGAGGCTCAAGCACATAGAATATGTAAACCAGCGGGCCGGCAATACCAAGCAGCAGTACATTTATCAAGCCTGAAAGCAGAGCGATATTCCAGCTTCTGGCACCATACTTTTTTGCTTTTTCCAGATCGTTCTGTCCAAGAATCTTTCCGATCATGATACCGATACCGGTAGAGAGACCATGGGTAAGTCCCTGTATCAGTTGCTGGGCGACTGTAGCTACAGAAGCTGCTGCCGTAGCATCGGTACCGAGATGTCCCAGGAAGAAAGAATGCATAGGTATGCTGAGTCCCCATGCCAGAGAGGACAACGCCATTCCGGGAATGATTTTCCAGATTTTCCGCTCATATGCTCTCGAAAAATAGAACAGTGAATCTTTTCCAAGTCGTACTTCCTTATTCCTTTGTGCCCATATGATACAGCAGGTCAGTGCAATGAACTCTACAGCGATCGTTGAATACGCAGAACCATTTGCACCTAAAGCAGGGATCTTTCCAAAGCCGTAAATCAGGAAGAAATCGGCTCCCATGTCTACCGTTACAGTAAGGACAGAGATCCATACGCTCAGTTTCGCATGTCCTGATATCTTCATGATCATCAGGAAGCACCGCAGTACGGCTGTAAATATATAAGAGAAGCATACTATCCTCAGGTACCCCGCTCCGATACGGATCAGTTCTTCTTCAGGCGTCATTAATCCTATAAGCTGCTCCGCGAAAAAATAAGCCACTACCGTGAAGATGACGCCTATAGCAAAGGCATACCGGATCGCCATTCCCAGGAATCTTTTTGCGTTCAGATAGTCTTTTTTACCCCAGTATTGTGATACCAGAACACTGGCAGATACAATAGCTATCGCATAGAACAGCGACATAACAAAGGCAACCTGATTAGCAAGAGATACAGCTGCTATCGATTCCTGCGTCAGACGCCCGAGCATAAGTGCATCTGATGCCCCGACGAGAGAGGTAAGAAGATTCTGCAGCGCTAGTGGCACTGCCAGGCCCATAAGCTGCTTATTGAACTCTTTCTTTTCCTCGTAATTCATCGGCACACCCACTGATTTACTCTTCGATTCTATCCCACAACTGAACTTCTACATACGCGTATCTGCCGAGCGATTCTTTCAGGAATGTATCAACAGATCCGCCGCATGCTTCGATTCGCTCAAATAAAAGTGCTTTTGTCAGAACATCGGGTTCCATTCCGTGAATCATCATTGCACAACTATCACCCAGTGTAAAGCTGATCTGGTCGTCCGGAATATCTTCCAGATCAAAGATGATCTTATCACTGCTGTCAAACCATTCCCTGAGATACTCACACTCCATAAGAGTAAATGAATACGGATGCATGAGCTTGGGTTTCCCGCCTAATTGGATAAACTTCTCGCGGACGTATTCATCCGCTCTCTTTCGGGCCGGATAATAATTCACAAAATCTGCAAACCGGCCAAAGCTCGTAGTATCCGGATGCGCTTTGGCAAGTTCCTCTGCCACGCGAAAAGCATCCGCCTCTGGAAGAAGCATTATATTTTTCCACGGATCTGTCCCCGGGAAATAATAGTGCGTTATAAACAGTTTATCCATGCTTCTCCTCGGATCAATCAAATTTTTCGTCTTGATTATACCATCGACAGAATTATAGTCGTGATACCGGTAATATAAACCCGCTTTTCTTACAAATGGAATCGTCTTTGGAATTCTGCCGCGACAGCTCTTCCGCGGAATATGACAGCACCCGCGAAAAGAACAACACAGACCAAAAGACAGATTACCCACGCCAGAGGCATTTGGTTTCTAACGAAATAACAGATAACACTTGGCACGACTCCAAGGAACACTCCTGAAAGAAGGTAGGACATCGTATTTCCGTTTTTATCTATCATGGCAAGTACGAAATTCGCTATGATAGTCGCCGCCAGTGCACACGGGACTACCAGATCGATCGTAATCTTCATAAAACCGAAAAAGTATGCGGTAACACACCACGTCACCAGCGTGATCAGCACCAGCATAGTCACCTTACCTGCCGAACCGGTTCCCGGTTTGAATTGCCGCATGATACCAAACTCAACCACCAAAAGCCACATGGCAAGAAGCAGACTCCAGTGAAGATCCGGATATCCCGGAAGCCTAAGTCCGACCATAAAATCAAGACCGATCGCGACGATCAGCAATCCCCATGCGAGGAACAGCTGAATCTTGTAAAAGATCGACCGTTTCTTCTACGCTTCAAACTTCGGATAACAGGGATCCTCTCCGTTACCCGTCAACTTGCTCTGGCACAACGGGCATTTCACATTATCCCCGGCGATCCCGATCTTGCAATAAGGGCATCTTCTCATTTGATCACCTCCGTCGCACATACGGTGATGTCCACTCCGGACGCGGAGAGAAACCTCACGAAGTTCTTCACTACACCGGTGTTCATATACGCGGAGGAAACACCGAGAGTCAGCTGATCTCCATAGCCGAACATGGTGGAAAAGATAGTGTTGGTACTGCAGAAACCGCTGTAATTCCCGATCCGTTCTCCCAGAGACTTCGGCGGCTTCTGAACTCCCATATTGGAGAAGGTCATAGACACCTTCTTATTCGCTTTTTTCGTAAAATGGCGCACCACCAGCTGCTTGACAAATAGCGGCACCACCCTGACCGGAGCCACGTATTCCATGGTCTCAAAACTGTCCATCTGCTTCTTAACATTTTCTTCCGTCAACTGGCTCTTAAGAGATGCGTCAAATTCCGCAGCCAGTTCTTCCACCGAGATTTCGCGGTCAAAGACATGCGTCACATTCACACTGTTGAAGAAGTTTCGGGCTGTCTTCGAAGGGTAATAGTTTCGTAGATTCACAGGAAGCGATATGGTCACCGGAAGATTGTGCTTTCTTGGCGGCATCTCGTCACGGATCGCAATCATCCAAAGCGCCCCAAGATAACTTGTCAGCGATACACCCAGTTCTTTTGCTTTCGGAAGGATCTGTGAGGTCGGCATATGGATCTCGAAAAACTGCAGCTGATGATATGGAAGCTTGATACCTCCTAATTGAAATGCCTTTTTTCTCGCCGGTCCATGGGAGAGATTTTTGCTTCCGAAAAACTGACGGTAACTATCCTGACTCAGATCCCCCTCCGAAGCGCCGGAGTGGATAGTCAGGTCTTCAAGTTCACCCGGGTATTTCCTTCTAAGATAATCGAGCACAATGATATTCAGGAACTCCATGGCACCTGTGCCGTCTGCTAAAACATGAGAGATATCCAGATTGATCCGGTTTCCGAAATAAGTCACCTGGTAGTGAAGCATGGTCTTTGCCGGAACATAAAGAAGCGGACAGATTCTGTCGTCCTCCTTCTTAACTGTAGGAAGAAGATCAGTATCCTCCATATAATGCCAGAAGAATCCCCGTCGGATCCTTACCTGTACCTGCGGACGGTCTTCGATTGCGGAAAGCACAGCCTGCTGAAGGAGTTCCGGGTCGACCTCCTCCTTCAGCGTGCAGCTGAGACGAAACGACCGGGTGTCCCGCTTCCCGACCGTGGCCAGAAAAACCTTTGCCACGTTATCTATCTTGTACCAATTAGCACTTCCCACTTATTGTATTCGACACATGCGCCGAAAGCCGCTTCATCGCCTCTTTTGCCATGGAGCCGGGCATCAGCTGATACACATGCCATCCTTTCTCTTCAATATCCAGTTCCGCCGTTCCACCGGCCTGATCGATCTTCTCCTTGAGTTTAACACTATCATCCAGAAGAATCCCGTTTCTTCCAGCCATAATATAGACCGGCGGGAAACCTTCAAAACTCCCGAACAGCGGACTGAAAACAGCATCTTCCGGATTTCCGTCTCCCATATACGCCCTGGCGGAATTCATCACAAACTCCTTACTGAGGATCGGATCGATATCCTTATTCGTTTCATAGGACTCTGACGTTCCCGTCATATCCGTCCACGGACTGAACAAAAGAAGTTCTCTCGGCACCGGTTTTCCTTCTGCCAGCAGTCTCTGAGTCAGGCAAAGCGCCATGTTCCCCCCTGCCGAATCACCGGCCAGGAACACGTGATCCGCCTCCACGATGTTTTTGACAATATAGTCCCACATGGCATCCGCGTCTTCTGCTGCCGCCGGGTATGGATGCTCAGGTGCCAGCCGATATGCGAATGAATAGACAGTAAATCCTGTTGCCATGGCAAGTTTAACCGCGAGATTCCCCGCATAGTCGATCCCGCCGCTGACATAACCACCGCCATGGCAGTATAGGATCACATAGTCGGGATTGTGCGAAGAAAGGGGTTTGATCTCCTCGCAGTAAAACTTATCGAGTTGAAATTTCCGCCGTTCAACGTCACCTTTGGGTGTCGCAATGCGAGCTGCCCGATCAGCAAGCTTCCGATGACGTTTTATCTCCGCCTCTGTACTTGCCTTACCGGACATAAAATTCGCAGCCTTTAAAGCTTTGATCCACCCGTTTCTCATCGCTGTTGTCATTCCCTCCGTTACCAGGTCATTATACCATGCGCGGACGGGTATTCAGGTACTCGCGCACCTTTGCAAGTATCGCTGTTTTCAGCGGATGAGTATTCTCCGGTAGATCATCGATCGGGAAAAAGCGCTGTTCAATAACCTCTTCTTCCTGTACCTTCAGTTCGCCGGAATAATCGAAGCAGATAAAAACAAGACCTGCGATATAGATCTGGTCGCCGTTCGGAAACTTGTAGAAAGTGTCTTTACCGGAGAGCTCCGAAAGAATCTCCATCTTTCCGCAGAGGATGCCTGTTTCTTCAAGCACTTCTCTTCGTGCGCACTCCTCAAAGCTCTCTCCAAGCTCCATACCGCCGCCCGGATAATCCCAGTAACCATTATCCGAACGTCTTCCGAGGAGGATCTCATTTCTTTCATTTACCACGACTACACCTGCTCCGGCAGCAATCAGGGGCGCATGACCCAGGCTGCTTCTAAGAGTGAACAGATAAGACGTGTTATCAGCATGTTCCTTTATCCGTGCCGAAAGCACTTTATCTTTTCCGTTTTCCAGAACATAATCGATAACATCTTTTTTCTTCAGGATTTTTCCGATCATGTCAGGATCCAGCATATCCAGAAGTATGGACAGACTGACCTGTGAATTCTTTCTGATGTCTTTCAGGAGCTTGGTATCCTTCAATTTACGCTCGGCTTCACTTTTAGGATATCCCTGTCCGAATGGTTCACTGAATAACTTTTCAATCGTCCTAACAAGGTTCTCTTTGCCCTGCCATGTATACTCCTCCCCGAGTGGGACGGATACACAGTTACCGTCATTGATTTGTGCGAAAAGATATGCATCCTGAGGCGTCGGGATATACCCGCAAAGCACACCCGGCATGTTATTACATGCGAGCATCATACCCTGTCCTGACGAGCATCCGGTAACCACAAGATCAACAGCGCCGCTTCCGAGAAGGATCCCGATAAGGATAGATATCTCGATGTAAGTGTATTTCTCTTCTTCGTCCGGAAAGCAACCGAAATTGATCACGTCCGCATTCGAAGCATACTTCTTTACGGTTTCATAAAGAAGCGTATTTTTCCCTGCCTGGGAACTGGCCTGGATCACACCGATCCGCATCGGATCAGCGTTCGCGGTTTTCAATTCATCATCTCGACACATCATCTTCTATTCTCTTTTTCTTATAGTTTTCTGCATTTAAAGCACATAGACAGCGGGACCATTCTCGCTTTTTGCGCTTTGGGGGTGTTGTTCTCAGTATCGGACAAAGTCTGTTCGTCCGTCTGCTCGACCATCTTTTCGATAATAAAACCGGCATCGTACAGTGCATTCACATACGTTGAGATCTTCCTGTTTGCAAAGGTCACATCAGTTTCATGAACCGGCATCTTAAAGTAGGACTCATCAAAGTAACTGCGCGAGAAGACAAGTTGTCCGTTGTCCACGACATCTTCTCCTGTCTCATACGATTTGGCAACACAGTAATGAAGCGGATGACCCCAGCTGAATATGAATGTTCCCCCGGTTTTCAGATAAGAAGCGATCCGCCTTAGTGTGCCGGGCAGATCCGTAGTCCAGCCGATCCCATATATCGAGAATACATAGTCAAAGTACTCATGAGGAATATCACACTCTGCTTCCATAGGTGCGCAGACAAGTCTGGAACTGCAGCCATTCTCACTTAAGAGCTTCTCCGCATTATCCAGTTGCTTCTGTGACAGATCCAGGCCCCAGAGTTCGCTAGCGCCTCTTTCCGCCAGATATTTAAGAGAATGACCGCTGCCGCAGCATATTTCCAGGACCTTCTTCCCTTTAACATCCGAAAAGAAATGAAGTTCATCTTCTGTTATGAATCTGACTCCGTATTGCGGCAGAGAAGTCGCACCAAACCACAGATCCGCGTGATCATTCCAGTATTGTTTGTTTTTTGCTATTATTCGTTCTTCCATAACAGAAATTATACCATTCCGAATGTAAACGAGTAATAACAGATTCGTTATGTTGCTTCTATTCGACTATTTGTTTACCGGAACCAGTACCGCCTTATAATCATAATTCGAAAGCATAACACAACAGACCAGAAGTAATGCTCCTGCTTTTCGTGCTTTCCCGGACATATTCACAACCTCCTCTTAGACCTCTTCTTCCGAAATATACTTATCTTCCGCAAAGCACATGAAGTCACAGGTCTTCCCGTTTGCTACAGCACGCGCCAGATAGTACCTGCCGGGCTCGTCGATCGTGCGGAAGAGATGGTTCAGGTTCTTCTTCGTATATCTCACTTCGCCATTACCGTCACCAAAGTCAATATAGACGTAATGCTCGATATCCGTGCTATCCTCTGTCTCATGTTCATACTCATATTTGCGGGCTGTAACAGCATATACTTCGATCGTTTCGACTTTTTTCGGAGACAGCGGCATTTCATAAGAGTATGCCATTTTTGAAGTGATAATACCGGCGACAAGGAGTGCGGTCGGAATCAGAAGGAAGATGAGTGATTTTACCATCGAACGGTCTTTCTTATAAAGCGTGCCTATGATATTCTGCACGGCAAAGATAATCGCGCATCCGATTATAAGGAACAGTCCGATGATCCCGATCTTCATCATAAAGCCGGTTTCCTGCTGAATTTCCTCATGGAAGATTCTGTATTCTTTCTTCAGGAATTCCTGCGTCAGGATCGTTTTTCCGGTTGTCTCATCGAAATTGTCTTCATGCAGGTCTTCGTAATCGGCCTCGATCTGCTCGATCTTAGCTTCCTGCTTTGCGTCTCTATCATTCATCTTATTAACGATGAACCTCAGTCCCTTAGTCATGAAAAGATAGAACACCAGGATCACTATTATCGTGTAGACCCAGCGGGGGATCTTATTCCAGAACGGAGTCTTCGTCTCAGCAGTTTCTTTCTTTTTCTGGTTATTCATAGCATCGCTGAGCTTGAAAAGGACGATAATTCCTACCAGCCATTCAACAAAAATAAGAATAAGCATCATAAAATCACCTTCTTTATTTGCACACAAGCGCAGCTGCAAAGCAGCCTTACGCTGACCAAACGTTCATTTCAATATTACTTGGCAAATGGCCCGTACGTGGTAAGTATAGATCCGATCAGGATTGCAAAGGCCACAACTGCAATGATGATACTCTTGATCAGATGCTGCTTTCCGACATTCTTGACGTCATAGAGCACCCAGTCATCTTCTGCCGGCGGACACTCCGTGCCGCAGTACGGACAGTTCTTCGACTTAAAGGAGTTAAAGCTCGCACCGCAGCTCGGGCACTGGATCTTCGCGATCGAGAAATTCGTCAGGACCGGAACATCCGTCCTTTTTCCCGCCTTGATCTGATAGACCTCGCTTTTCACTTTGAGTTTATTCCCCATGTCACGAACAGCATCCACATATACATCACCGGTGACATAGACTTTGTTCTCTTCTGTTTTGATCTTCTTACAGGACATCCATCCGCGGAAGGTACAGTCGACCACATTATCGAAATCCGATCCGAGATCCTTTACCGCATTAAACGGAAGGCTCTCCCGGTTGTCGGAAAAGACCAGGGCTCTGAATAGCGTCGTGATCTTCGAAGAGAAGGTCTCGAAGGTATATACAGAACTGATCCTGCTCATCTGTGCAGCGAATCTTTTTCTCGATTTTCCGACGGAAAGTGCGGCCGGCGACTCTTTGCCGAGCTGGGCAAAACTTAAGAAGAAAAGCGAAAGTATCCATACGAAGTATCCGGTGATCGGGCTCATGATGATCATGCCAACAATATACCGGATTACCAAGGAAATTGACGGAACCGCAAATTTCATATTCGAAAACGAACTTCCAGACTCGGATCTAAATAAGATCATCGGCGAAAACAGCAGGAGCGTCACAGGAAGAGCAAGAAGTCCGTATCTGATCGCCGTCTTCCAGATCGGATCTGTACTTACGGCCGGATCCGGAACGAAGAAATAGTTTCCGACCTTCGGATACAGCTCGGTCATCTTAAAAGATGTACCGCACTGACTGCAGCCTTCCTGAAGCTCTTTGATCGTGGAAACGGCACCGCAGTTCGGGCAGCAGTAGGTATCCTCGCTGACATTTTCCCCGTCCCTGACATCGACGACCGTTTCACAGATCGACGACGGTTCTGTCCGTTTGAACGTCTTCATGCCGTCTCTTTCAGCAGTCCTTTTGCGCTTTACATACCCGACGGACCACGACGTCTCATAGTGGCCGTCCTGCCAGGAACGGACATTGTTCGCAGGACTGCGCATCGGCTTTTTCCCGGGATCCAATTCTTCCTTATATCGAATATTCTTTCTCGCAAGGCGGTCTCTCTGAAGTTCCAGGCAGAACCGGAGTTCTTTATCAGCCGACATCACCTTAGCGCCCGGCTCCATCGCATGTCCGAATTCTTCGCGAAAAGCACCTGCCACGGCGGCTCTTTCCTGCGGACGGTTTGCCGAATATTCTGCGGAGGCCGCCAGTGCAATGGCCTCTTCTTCCGAGATACCGTTTGCAATGGCGAACGCTTCTTCCTCGGTCCGGTAATTCGGACTCGATGCAACGATCTGCTCCGGGCTCTCTCCCTGACTCACTTCCTGAACCATTGCTTGGTTTACATCCTGATTCACTACCGGATCTACTTCCGGATTCATTCCCAGATTCTGATTATTCTCTGTACACATACCCTGCTCTCCTGATCCTCATAATTTGAGATCAAACAACCCAATAAAATTATATCATGCGATTGTCTCATCTACTTACTAAACAACTAACCATGGCAAATTATTGGGTAATCACGAAGAAAATTTGCAGGAAACCTCCGAATAATATTAATACTCTACTTTTAGACCATTCATTGCTATACTGTTTTTGTGAAAAACGAAAAATTATTCTCTACCTATCCAATAATCCGTGTCGCTCAGTTGTTTAGTAAGTAGATGCGGATATGAAGGAGGCATTTTTATGACAGAGAAAGAACTCGAAAAGATCTACAACGAAGGTTACCGCGCCGTGTACTGGACAGCCATGGCTCTTCTTCGGAATGAAGCCGATGCCGAGGATGTCGTGCAGGACACGTTCGTTTCCTTTATCGAATCGTACGGCTACATCGAGGATACAAGCAAAGTGGTCGCTCTTCTCAAGAAGATCGCGGCCAACAAGTGCCTGAATCGTCTGAAGTCGTCAAGAACAGAGTACGTGGAAGACGAAGTCCTTGAAACCATGGAAACTGTCCCGGAAGACTTCCTTCCGGATTCGATCGTGGAATCAGCCGAGATGCGCAGGATCGTCATGAACATTATCGAGAATTCCCTGTCGGAGGACGTCAGAAGAACGATCATCTTATTCTACTTTAATGAGATGAGCACCAAGGAGATCTCCGAAGCTCTCGGTGTCCCTCAGGGAACGGTTCTCTGGCGTCTGAGCTATGCCCGTAAACAGATAAAGAAGGAGGTAGAAAAATATGAAGAAGAAAGTAATACAAAGCTGTTTGCTATGCCGCTGCCGTTCTTAACGAAACTTTTCAACAAAGAAGCCGAGCAGGTCCTTATCAAACCTATGCCTGCATCATTACTTCACCTGTCCGCATCTGCAGAGGCGGTTTCCACGGAAGCCGGAAAAAGACTCGCTTCTGAAGCGATCAAGAAAGGAACAGGGAGTATGGTCAAGAAAATCATTATCGGTAGCGCCGCTGTCCTTACAGCAGGTGTTATAACAGGAGTAATCCTGTTTACAACTAATCAGAAATCAAACATGAAAGCGGAAACAGAGAGAAACGATAATACGGAGATCACTTCGGTAGAAGCATCCGCAAAGAATTCAGACTCAGCGGTCGTAACTGACGAATCAACAACCGAAATAAGTGAAACCACTTCAGAGCCGACCACCGGCGACGATACAAAAACAAAAATCTATTCCAAATCAGGCCAGATGAACGCGTCAGGTACCATTTTCATCGATTTTGAAGGAAAGAGCGCGGAAGAGATCAAGGAAAATATAATAGCGATCTCCCGGACTCCCAAAGATGAAACCCTGGAAAACTTCCCGGAACGCTGCATGATGTATCCATATGATTATAAGTACGATGATTACTCCTTCGATTGGGTGTTCTATTACTGGCATCTGCATACACTGGGAATCTCGGAAGGTATTGATAACGTCAATCTTCACATCCTTCGCAATGACGATGGCACACTGGATCAGGGAAGCCGCGCAGGATTAATTCTTGTTGCGAAAGACCGGGATACATGGGAAGAATTATATACCATATGTTGTGAAGCGCTGAAGGAGATTCTGGGCCGTGATTCACTCACGCAGTTCGGCACGGGAGATACTGAGTCACAATTATATATGACTTATCATGTTTCCAAACTGATTGACATGGACGGTTATTTAACAATTCAAATTGAGATGCCGCTGACAGAGTGATACCTAAGCCTCACTTGTCGCAAAAACCTACTATTATCGATTTCAGGATTACGAATTATAGAAAAGAGCCGGATCTCCGGCTCTTTTTCTTCTATCACAATAGTATTTCTTTTGCGCGATTATATCTTTTTCTCTGAAGATCACTCATGATTGATCCGGCATGCTCATAGAAATGCACTGCCTGACGGTAGTTCCCCGCCAGGTACTGCTGATCTGCTGCACGAAGATAACGTTCTTTCTCGGTTTCGGTAGATTCTAGGATCAGTGCTTTTTCAAGTGCGGCTTTCAACCCGTCCGGATCGTCGCGATATTTACTGATAAAGCCGGTTACGGCATCCGACATATAAGTGATAGCCTTCTCCAGGCGGGATTTTTCGGGATATTCATACTTCCTGCGGTACGGAAGGCCATGCTTTTCAAAGAGCCTGTTCACATCGACTTCCCTGTCACGAAGATACATCGACAAGAAGAGCGTGTAATGAATAATCTCATGCTCGATAACAATCCTGACACCTTCTCTCGTCCATGCGTCACGCTCATATTGCGCGTCGGAACATTCCGTCCCGACATTGAATCCTGCTTCAGTCAGGCAAGGAAGCGAATCTGAAATCGAAGAAATACCCATACTTCTCACCTCATTTTTACATCACGCATCCAGCTTCTTCCACTTCACAGAGAGCGCACGGATTATACATCCTTCATACGACATATCCGGCTTCTCCATATACTCATCCGCCCAGAAAACTCCGTCTTCATCCACATGAAGCGTTGCAGATAAGATTTCACTGCTGTAGTTTTCCATCGGCGGAAGAATCTTCAGAAACTGAACCCCTTCAAAACAGAGCTCGACGATACCGAACCACCCGGAATTATCAAATACTGCGTTCGCCTTTATTCCTCTTTCATCAGATTCTTCGTACGAGAGCCTTACAAGCTTGGAATCATGGAACCCAGCAAAAAGCTTCATAAACTCCTGGACGTCGTCCTCTGTCTGAATATAGTGCCATTCTTTAACATCGGGCAGATCTCTCAGCTGAATCGGATATCGATCCGCGGGAACCGTCCGGTTCTCGATAATGTCACAGAGGAAGGCATAGTTCTCACACACGTCCGGATATCCGAAAAGCACTTTTACGTCCGGCGTCTCCAATCCGTTCTTCTTGCAGTAATCCTTCAGCTTCAGAAGCTTGGACCCGCTATATTCTTCAAAACCATCGGTTCCGGTCTGAATCATCTGAACTTCAGCGTATCCCTGAGGCAATGACTTATTCATATAATCCACGAGTTCAAAGGCTTTTTGCCATATGTTATAAATGACATACTGCCCATACCAGCCAAGATTGACTCTGGCATACACCATCGAGGAAAGAATCGCTCTATTGATATTACTTACAGCTCGTACATACATTGCATTACCCTACATGACTCATCCCAATTCCACTTCACCGGTCAAAAAGCGTTATTTTAGCTTTCTAACAGGATTCTATGGATTAATTATATCATCTTCGCGGTTTGAAACAGTTAGCTTTGTATGCTACGATTCAAGTAGGTTTAAGTGGGTTGTGTTAATGAGTGTTGCTGACTATCAGGAACTCATCCGTATTGCGAAGGACAGAGGTCTTCTCTGGCCGGAACGCTGTGTTCGCCGTGAGGACATCGCCGTCGCAGAAGAAAAACTCGGGCTCGACTTTTCCGAGCAGATGATTCATTTCTACACAGAGTGCGGCGACCTGACGATCGAAAGACGCGATGTCCTTTTCCTGGATCCGCACGATACCGAGGATGCCAACTTCAATCTTCTCGCGGTTGCCCTCGAAGCCCGAGATGCTGGAATCCCGCCCTATCTTCTCCCCTTTTTCAATCTCTGTGATGAAGACGGAAACATCGCTTACCTCGACTTCTCGCGCATGAAAAACGACGAGCCGCTGGTCACGACCGCCTACTTCGGCACGAACGGATTCGTCATCACCGGAAAGACCCAGGATGACTTCGGTGCTTATCTGCTTCGCAAACTGAACGAAGAACCTCTTCCCGTCGATGGAGACTTCTATCGTCTTACTGAAGGTAATGCAAAAGCACTTCTCGAGTACTGGCCGTCTTCGCAGGAACAGACCAATCACCGCAAGAACGTGACCATCCCCGTGGTATTCTTCACGATCATTCTCATATTCTTCCTCGGGTTTATCCCCTTCACGCTCATACGCTACTTCGGGAATATAAATGCGATTTCCTGGAGGCTTATCATTGCGGTTCCGATAATCGTCTTAAGCCTGTTTATGATAAGCTTCGTTCGCCGAAATTCGGTCACCCGTGATAACTATCTCCGGAAAGCAAAAGAGATCGGCCACGAGAAACTGATTCAGCAGATGACTGATTCTTCCACGCGAACTTTCTTCCTTGACGAGCACGAGCTCCAGACCTTCATCGTCTTTACCGATGAATATGCCATCTTCACCTATCAGAAGATCCTTCGCTGGCGCTCGATAAAAAGTGTAACCCTTTCCGACCACTACCTCGCACAGGACAGCAAGACCATCCAACCGGCCACCACTTTCCCAGACTACAAAGCATATAAGTTTGAGTATTTACTCGAGGGAAACACCAAATCCGAGCTCATCATCAAGCTTTATCCTAACGACCTCGAACAGTTCATCAGTTACCTTAAAGATAAAGTCCCGCATGTGACCACACTCGTGTGAAGAATCCTTATCCCTTTTCAAGTATGCGGTCCACGCAAGTACGCCATCCAAGTTCGGAATCAGTCAGCCAGTTCGTTGAATTCAAAATCTTTGAACATATCTTCAAGTCTTTTATCCATCGTTACCTGTACTCCAATTCACATATAAAAGCACTTGCCTTAATCCCACTCCACAGTCAGGCAGCGATAACAGGACGGAATATCCGGATAGCAGTTAATGTACTCACTTAAATCCAGTTCTGAAACACCGCCGGACATAAGCCATTCACAATCAACAAGTTCTTCCGTCTCTTCTCTACTGAGGCACGTGCATATAACGATCGAATCTCCGCAAAGCAGGAGTTCTTCGTTATCATCCGTCTCGGTAATTACCGTATCATCATGAAGAAATACCCTGATCCATGCAATGCTGTCGTTGCTTTCCAGTGATTTAAACTTCTCGTAGATTTCAGCAAGCTCCGGACGGCCATCATCCGCCTCATTCGGCGCGATCGAATACTCGTCTTCGTTCCCGTCAAAGAACTCTTCCAGAGTTAAAAGAGGGAATTCATCACCGGTTTCATCAATCTTATTTCTAAACTCTTGAACACTGATCATATGATTTCCTCCTGTTCTCACTAGTTTTCGAGATTTACATCATGAAATCTATCGAATAAAAGACCACCACTCAAAACCGATTATAGCATGAAAACAGCCCTGTTCGAGAAGCATGATGTTATAATATTTCAAAGAAACATGCATGTCGCGCGAAACAGTACATGAAGTGAATTCAAGGAGACTTGTTTATGCTTCGAAAAGCACTGGGGGACCTCCCTGTCAGTATTCGGAAATACGATACACCGGTGTTCGGAAAGACAATGGAGCGAAGAGTTTCGTTGTCTATTTACTATCCGTCCGCAAACTGGGAAACGGAGTGTCCGTATAAGGATCCCGACTGGCAGAAAGCATCACCCTCCCCGGTTGATAACGGTATCCACACTTTCTGTGGAGACGGGACGGCACCTGTATCTGAGGCAAAAGAAAAATACCCGGTAGTGCTTTTCAGTCACGGGCTGTGCGGATACGAGATGGAGAACACTGTGCTATGCGCAGATATCGCATCTTATGGCAATGTTGTCGTAAGTGTCGGTCATCCGAAAGGATCGAAGATCGTTACCTACACGGACGGAACCACTTTTGAAGACCAGGAACCGTTCAAATCAATCCGTCACAAACTGGACACAGTCGAACCGCTCTGGTACGAGGACTTTCAGGAATCAATCAAGATGCTGGACGAGATGAACGAGAGCGATCCGTTCTGGGAAGGACGTCTGGATCTTTCTACCATGGGAATCGTTGGTGACTCTTTTGGCGGATGCTGCGGCATCGCGGCCGCCCTGAAGAACGAGAAACTACACTACGCAGTAAACCTGGACGGAGGGCTTTTCGTGCCCATGACCTACACGTTCCCGAACAAACCGTTCCTCGTGCTCTGCAGTTCAATAAACTTCATTTCCCACAGATCTCTCACCCGCAACGGCTGCACCAATGTAGAGATCAAGAAATACAAGAAGATTCTCCACTACGAATTCAGCGACGGCGTTTTTCTTGGCCCAAAAGGCAAAGCCGACCGCGACTGGGCCGACCGGACCAGCCGTGAACGGACAGAGCGGATCATGGAATTCATTCAGCCAATCCTGTAGTAAAAAGTGCTTTTGCCGTTGCCTTCTCGCTTTATCTCACCCGACTCGACCAGTTTTCGAAGAGCGCCTTCGATGGAACTGATGCTTAAAGATGGACAAAGTTCGCGAATGTCCTGTTTAGTAAACTTACCGATCTTAATCCGAGTCGCAAGCCGCACGGTCTCAACAGCCGGCTTCTTCTCTTCAACAAGTGCAAAACGATCCTCAAAATCTCTGTATGCTGCAATAATCGTGCTGAGAAGATACTTGATAAAAGGAACCGGATCATTGTTTCCTTCGTGCCATCCATCTTGAGATGCATATAAGGCATCGTAATAAAGGTCTTTGTGTTGGTTGATCTTAGCTTCCAGTGAGATGTACTTTCCAACATAGAAGCCGCATCTATAAAGCAAAAGCGTCGTAAGAAGCCGGCTCATTCGACCATTACCATCGTTGAACGGATGAATACAAAGAAAGTCGTGAATGAAGATCGGTATAGCAATAAGTGGATCCACCTCCATGTTTCCGATGACTCTGTTATATTCCTCACATAACCTGTCTAACGCTTCCGGAGTCTCGAATGGATCCAGAGGAGTAAACAGGATCTCTGTATGACCATCAGTATATGTTGCACTGATATAGTTCTGCACCGTCTTAGTCTTACCGGCAGCCGGATTATTCATGTGACTATAAAGGATCTTATGCAGTTGAAGAATATAGTTTGGCGTCAATGGAATAGCATCAAAATTCTCATGAATGATACTGAGAGCATCTCTATATCCGGCAATCTCCTGCTCATCGCGGGTTCTCGGGGTCGTCTTCTCTTCAACGAGCTGCTTAATACGGGTATTTGTTGTCACGATTCCCTCAATCGCATTAGATGCTTCCGTACTCTGAATCTTTGCTATCTCGACCAGTTTCTCAAGTTCCTCAGGCCTTTGTTTAAGATACAGCTCCTGTTTACCGGCTTCTTTATAAATAGCTGCGATATATCCCAGGATCTCTGAATCCCATTTCTTTTCTCTGATTAGCGAGTAGTTGAATATTCTCATTTGCCCTTACCTCCACCCTCTTCCCCTTAAATTCTAACAGATTTTAAGGGAAAAGCAAGCTCATTAGGAGATAATACCCTTAGATTTGCATCACTTTTAAGGGAATCATTGTTTAAGAGACATACCTTATCGGCATCTCAAAACCATCTTTCATGCATCTGTTTCAGGAACTCTTCTGACAGATCCACGCGGTTTCCCGGGAGGACTGAATCGATGGAGCAATACGGGCAGATTGCCGTCTTTCCTTCTCTGTCATTTATCCAGTTCTCGATCTCGGATGGATCAAACACTTTCAGACAATAGAAGCATCCGCACACAGAACTCCCGGATAACAGGGATTCATTTGCAGTACAGTAGCGATGGGCTTGATCGACATCATCCGCATCCAGCCCCCATGAATAGTAATCGAAGAAACCTCTGGCTGAATCCAGGTCCTGGTAATCGATAATCATCCCATGATCGTTATCGAGTTTGCAATTCTCGTCAAACTTCGTCTGCTTCAGAAAACCCTTAAGGAATTCCAGATCGCTGAAAGAGATGCAGTACAGATAATAATTCCGGATATCGAAGTCCAGTCCATCTTCCTCATAAAGCGGATACACGCTTTCACTGTCCCCGAAATCAACGAAAAGATGTCCTTCGGGTGTCTCCAGCGTGATTCTTCCCTCAGAAACCACATCACAGAAAAGCGCTCTGGACTTCCACTGCTCAATAATGTTCTTTTCTTCATCGCACCTCAGCGACATCAGTATCAGATCTCTCATAGTTACACTCTCCTGCTGATTTTAATAGATCAGTTTGTAGATCGGTTCCAGGAATTTATATACATCATACGACCAGACCGATGCCCAGCTTAAAGCCGCAAAGGTCATTCCCACAAGGCAGGCGATGAGTCCGATCACCGCCAGTGCTTTTCGACCGCCGTTCTTTTTCGCGATACCGATGATCGAAAAGATCACGCCTGGAATACCGGTCAGCGGGGTAAGGATATTGAAGAAAATGACCCATGCCAAAGACAGCGTAACAAATCCTAACACAAACCCCGTGATGGCCATTGCGCCGGACTTTTTGGCAGGGGCAGGAAAAGCGGCAGCCGGAATCGGAGAATAGTACAGAGGCTGAATCTGCTGCACGGGAACTGTCGGCTGTGACCCCTGCTTATGAACAGGTGCGCCGCAATGACCGCAGAAAGACCGGTCTTCATTGACCAAAGAACCGCAAGAGCCGCAGTACATAGAGTTTTCTCCTTTCGATCGTTTCATCCACATTCTATTATCACCGACGGACTAACACTTGTCGAGTAGGGCTTCGCATAGATCACGAATATACATATCTTTCCAAATTTGACAGTATAGATAGTAGGATTTGCATGGTATGGCATATCCCGATCAGGGGTATAATAGATATGGTTTCGCGAAAGACGCGGACCCTATGACAATCTATCATTTGACCCGGGAGGCCCGACATGGCAGTTGACACCAACAAACCCATCAGTATTCTGTTTCCATATAGCGAAGAAGCCCAGTACACGCAGCTCAGCACCCTCGCATGCCACGACCTGGCACTCGACACGCTCTGCAATACCCTTGCACAGGGACCGAAAGAAGACGTCCTGATCATGGACATACTCTCCAAGCTTACGACCGACAGGCGCGTGGCGGAGTACCGTCAGAAGGTATTCGTCGACATTCTGAATCTCCCGGACCTTCGAAAGAAAATGATGGAACTCCTCGACAAGATCTCCTACATCAAGGACTTCAAGACCATGAAGCGCGGATCTTCCGAGAGAATGGGCCTTTGGGATCTTCTTCACAAGCTCGATGAGATCTCCGACTATATCAAGTGCGTTGAAGCCATGCAGGAATGCCTCGGCAGTGCCGACCTTAAATCGAAGGGTCTTATTGACCTTAGAGAATACATCAATGCCGTTTACACCGATTCTTTCTTCGCCGAGATGAAGGCGGACATCGAGAAGGTCAAAGCGGAAGCCTCCAGTGTTAAGAGCGTGACCGTCGGCATCAACGTCAACGAGCGTTTCGAGGCAAGTTCCCTCGGTCTTATCTCCATCAACGATACGCCTTTTAAAAAGTCAGGCATCGTAAGCAATTTCGCAGATGCCCTTAAAGCTAAGAATAAGCTCCATGAGGGCACAGACTGGGATGGCGACATGCACTATACGCCGGCCGAAGCAGATGACGAAGGATCCGGTATCGTGGACCGCTTTGCCGAAATGTACTCCAAGGGTACTACGGGCGGCGTCATCATGAGAAACGTGGCAAACTCACATCCGACAACAGCAGGCGTTCCGAAGAATGACGGCGTTGAAAACACGACCTTCTACCTCGGAAAGATCGTTACCAAGCTTCTCGACACACTCGTAAAGAAGCTCCGAGACACGCTAAGCAAGTACGTTAATGTCGCTGTAATGAACATCTCCAAGCTCATTCCCGAGTTTGTTTTCTACATCAGATTCGCAGAGTTCATCGAAGCAAACATCAAGAAAGGCATGCCGTTCTGTGAGGCTGCGCTTCTTTCCGATGCTGACCTTGAAAAGGGTCTGACGATGAGCGCGAAGGGTCTTTATAACCTTAAGCTTGCCATCTCCTCGAACCACAGTGAAGAGATCGTATACAATGATCTGGATTTTGATGCTGATCACACTGTCTATATCCTGACCGGTGCGAACCGCGGCGGTAAGACAACGATCACACAGGCCGTTGGTCTTCTTTTCGTTCTCGCTCAGAGTGGTATCTACGTCCCTGCCAGCAGTTTCGAATATAAGCCGGTCGATAATATCCTGACCCACTTCCCTGCCGATGAAGACAAGACCATGGATCTCGGTCGTCTCGGCGAAGAGTGCGTCCGTTTCAAGGAGCTTTATACAGAGGCAACAGAAGACAGCCTGATGCTTCTTAACGAGACCTTCTCCACCACATCCTTCGAAGAAGGCTACTACATCGCAAGAGACTCCGTCCGGGCGATCCTCAAAAAGGGCATCCGCACGATCTACAATACGCACATGCACAAGCTGGCCTACGATGTCGACTCCTTAAACGAGGGTGACGTCAAGGTGAAAGCTTCTTCCCTGATCGTGAAAAATGAAGGTGCCAAGCGTTCCTTCAAGGTCGAGGTCGCGCCTCCGGAGGGCATGAGTTTTGCTAAGGATATCGCCGAGAAATACGGTGTCACCTACGAGATGCTCACAGGAAAGTAATCCTTTCCTGTGATTATCCTCGTTCGGTATTAATATTCCAAGGCTGCGAGATAGTAATAATAGTATGCAACCAGCGCATACTCTTCCGCCTCAGTTACAAAATCACTGGAAAACAGCAAATCAACATAGGCCATCGCCGAGGCGGTTATCTCGGCTTCACCCGTACTGGTAGTTATGGTTATCGCACGACCATCACCAAGGCCTTTCGGTCCAATTCCTTTAGCGAGCGTAAATAGATAGTACGTATCGCCGTCTATTTCTATGGTTTCATATCCTGACGAAATCATCTCGACACCATCGTCTAACTTGACAGCTACATTGATCGCTGTCTTGGAAGTCAACGTCAACGAAAGCATTGCATCCGTGATACCGGATGAATTGAAATCTTTAGTTACTTCGTATTGATCAATATACAATGCACAATGATTAGTGTCGCCCGCATCTAAAAGCATTGAGGGAGCCGGAATCGCTTTATGTGAAGGCTTATCATCTTTCCAATCAGTTTGCTGCATATAGTAGCCGTAAGCATGAAGAGCATTAACGAGGTTCAGAACTCTCATGTCGTTAGCAAATTTTACCTGGGCATCCTGAATATACGCCATTGCAGAGTATGTATCGACCTTGGTATTTCCGTCTCCGTAATATAAAGTAGCTGTTATATCTTCAGCAAGCTCAAGTGCATTTATAGGGAACGAAAAATCGCGCGATGCAGATCCTTCCACCTGCTTAGCAGCTGAATAAGATACAATGCTCTTTTCCCCATCACTGGCAAGGAATTCTACATAACAACCTGTCGGATCGAAATTCTCTGGGAAGTCCACACGGAAATTGACACAGATTTCATCGTCCAGAACAAGATAGTGTCCGCTGAAACCCACATCTGTTTCAGTATCCCATTTAGCGTAAAGAGTAACGTCCCCTATCGTACCTTTCTCAATACACGTCACTGGTGAACCTGAAAAATCCGGATCCGTATACCAGCCGGCAAAAGTGCAATTCTCTTTAGTAGGAATGGGCAGATGAATCGTATCGCTTTCAACATTAAATTCTGTCTGGTATATGTCATTATCTGCTTCCCATTTATAGTCATCTAAAACACCGCCATCAGAATACAGTGTGGCAGTATACGGGATGCAAACGATAGCTTCTGGATTCCGTATTAACAATTCCATGTTCGATTCGGGCATTCTCTGTTCACATATATCACCTGGCCTTAACCAACAATATAACCCGTCATCACTCCAATCAAACAATACAGATAAATAATCTTCCTCATCTATATCTCGAATCATATAACCATCTTCAACTGAGTATCTAAAAAGAACAAGTTTTCTTGCTCCGCAAAGAGGATTCCCATTTTCATCGTATGGAAACATGCCAGATAAAAAAACAGGATTTCCATCTTCATCGTATGAACGCATACCAAATTCAAATGAAATATGCTCTATCTGAGGTAATAATATAGTATAGGGCTCATAAATTGAAATAATCAAATCTGAATCGGGCATAAGGGTCCAATAGAAAGAATAATCGGGGAAAGAAGGGTCACTATACTCAGAAAAAGGAACATCTTCGTTGTTACTATTCTTGAACGAGATGCTTTCTGCTGTGGACGGAACACGGATATAGACATGATTATTATAAGATGCGTAATAATCTTCGCTGTGCCAAGTGTTTTGGAAATCTATAGAAAACTCAATTCGAGAATCATTTACACTTATAGTAAACAATTCTTTGATTGAGATACTAACATCCGATGAGGGCGTCTTGAAAGAGTAATAATCGTATATAACGTTCGAAGATTCAACAGTAACCCTCCGTTTTTCAATCTTTATTTCAATTGATTTGTCTTGACTATCTGTAACCTGCAAATCTTCGGCTTGGATTGGAACACGAAAATAGACGGTGCTGTACTCAGAGAAAGAGCCTTCACTCTGCCAGTTTTCTTTATCTGTACTAACTTCAATTAAAGGATTATTTGTGCTTACTATAAACTCCGTGTCGAATGTGATCGAGATACTAACATCAGATGCGGGCATATAGAATCCATAACTAACAGTTTGTCCGCTGGCAGAAGTAATTGGGATCGCCCAGTAATCAATATCATTGTTATTACTGTCTTTAACTGAAACGGTTTCTGTTCTGGATGGTACACGGAAATAGACTGTGCTGGATGCAATAAAAGATCCTTCACTTTGCCAGTTGATCTGATCGTTACTAATTTCGACAAATGCACTGTTTGTTCTTACTTTATATTCCGTGGCGAATGTGATTGAGATACTTACATCAGATGAGGGCATGTGGAAACCATAACTGGCAGTTTGTCCGCTTGCAGAAACGCCCCAGTAAGCAATCTCATTGTCATTACTGTCCTTAACCGAAATGGTACCTGTTGTGGACGGAACACGGAAATAGACTGTGCTGTACTCAGTAAAAGAGCCTCCTCCACTCTGCCAGTTTCGCTGGTCCTTACTAACTTCAATACTTGTATCGCTAGTACTTACGCTATATGCGGTGCCTAAAGCTGACACTTTACGTGGAACCATGCCTATTACGGTGGCGAAGATAAACATTACTGCAAATATACATGCAAGGCTTTTCTGTGATACTCTTCTCATACTACAATCCTCTCCCAAAAATTGTATGCCGCTATGATACCAGAGCGAATATATCAAATCATTCTGAGGAATTCCCTCAAAGCGATTATACCACAGAAAAGCACTTCTATTTATGCCAGTTCCGGTCGTTGGGATCAAACTCACTTAGATCGTCCACTGGATCCTCGATTGCATCCTTCCAGGAGCGTTTCGGAGTGTTAGACTGCGCCTCTTCCGGAATGGAATCATCGACAAGCTGTCTTGCCACCGGTGCGATCTTCATTTCGACGACCGGTTCAGAGAACGGATTACTCAAGCATACCTCTCCGTCTCTAAGACAGAGATCTGCCGCACAGGAATCAATATCCTTTACCAGACTGTTGCTCTTTGCTTCTTCATATTCCGGTATCGCCTTCAGTGCTCTGATGTAGTGACTGAGATAATTGGCATGATTCTGCACTCTATCCTGCTGATCATACAAAGTAACAGGAGTACTGATCATCTCCGTATCAGAAAGGCTGTTTCCCACTACGTTTGACTTCTCAAGAATGAGCGTCATGAGCATCTTGGCCAGGCCAAGACCTGCCGGAATACTTATAAGAATTGCTACCACCCAGAAAACCATACGCCATCACTCCTGTCTCTTCTTCGCAAAATTGAAGATTGAAGAAGCCTGCGTCAGATGCAGTTTCTGTTTGATCTTATCCAATCGTTTTTCCGCGTAATACATAAACAAAAAACCAATGCCCGTCGGCATGAGCATAGCGACGATAAAGCCTACCACCTCTTGAAAGTCCTTGGGGTGGGATAACAGACAGAGGAGGGCATGCATGATAATACCGATCAGGATCGTTCCAAGTATCGCGATCAGTGTTCCTACACGATCGACAATGGTATCATCCCATGGAATACCGCCGACAACTTTTCCGGTCTGGGCATTTACCATAATGGTGTTGTGCTTTCCCCTATACTGGAAAGTTGCAAACCATACCGGCAAAAGAGCATACGACACGGCGTCTTTTGCAATATACGTCTCAAAATCACAGCGGGTCACCGTCGCGTTGTCACCCTTTACGGTCTTAATGACCTGACTGTTAAATGCATTGGACGCACGCATAGCTGCCTCTCTCTGGATCGTTTCGTCCGGCGAATCAGCCGCATTGGAATAGAATCCCAAAAGATAACTCTCCTTGAATTCCTGAAGCTCGAGAAGTTCGAAAGGATCCAGCTGCTTGGAACTCTCATTGGACAGCATATAGGAAGCATCCACCGGGAGATTCCGAAGCTGCATGGTACCGGATCGTCCGGAGAAAATGACCTCTCCGCTCTCTCCGTGACTGACCTCACTTCTGATGATAGCGGATTCGAAATGTCTGCCGTTTACGATCTTGTAAGGAACATAGATGCCGCGGATCATATCCGGTTCGATCGTCCTTATTTCTTTCGGAATGAATGGACGTTTCTTAAAGGTTTTCCGAATGGACTCCAGGGCTTCTCCTCTGGTCAGCTTGAACGGAAGAACGAAGTCCGGTGCTTTTTCCTTAGAAATACGGCTGAAAATAACACTCGAGTTTCCGCAGTAGATGCATTTCGTAGAAGTTTCAGATCCGTGGATGAAGATCTCGCCGCCACAGGTCTGACAGGTATATACCCTGCACGCCATGTAATTCACGGTAGTGGGATCTTCCGGCTTCTGATCCGGATCGGAAAGCACCGGGTATTCCTCATGCACATCTATCTTCTGCGGGTCCCAGGAACCGCCACACGTATGACAGACGACCTTCTGCGTCTTCGGATCGAAGACGATCGGAGCTGCACAGTTTTTACATAATGTTGCCATATATACCTCTTTACCTTCCGGTCATTTCCAGTCCGGGATCTTCCGGATGCGGATCCAGTTCCCGGAGCTTGCGGCACAGTTCGTCGATCTTTATGCTGCTCTCGCGGAGTTTTGCCTGAAGCTCCGCTTGGGGATCCGCCTTGTATTGTTGTTCATATTTATGGTTCGCGATCGCATTTCTGATGCCTTCAACGATCCAGTGGATGATAAAAAGACCGAGGATTCCGACTAATGACCAGGATACCCACTTCGGAAGCAAAATAAAGCTCATGACCGCAACAAACAACAGAACAATAAAATAGTCAGCTCCATCAAGAGTCCTCGACGTATCAGGTCCCTCGCCTGCTGCCTTTGCCTTCTCTTCCTCTTCCATTTCCTTTCGCACATAGTCAGACACTACCGGATTTCTCAGCCTGTACAGTTGTCCCAGGATCTTCTGGTGCTCGATCTGTTTTTCGAAGAGCATTTCCATCGTATCGAAGTACTCACGATGTTCCTTCTTGCACGCTTTCTTCGCCGTTCTCACGCAGACGAGGCCGGACGGGAACCGGAAGTACTTCGCATTTGCATAGTTATCCAGATCTCCGGTAGTCCTCATATTCGCGGCGATCAGGATCTTCCCGCGAAGCGCACGGAAGTTATTCGGCTCTTTTTCCAGCATAAAGTCATATGCCTTCTTCGCAGTAGCCAGTTCATCGTCTTTCCAGTATTCCTTCGCCTTATCGATGACATCATCTTCAAAGACATACTCATAATCGAACACATCCCCGCAGTACGGGCATTCGTATTCCTGACGGTCAATATGCACCTTCAGTGAACCTCCGCATGTCGGACAGGAGTGGGATTTGAGATTCTTCTCCCTACTTGCCGGAACATATGCAGGAAGAGCTCCGGGGACGTCTTTCGCCTTCGGGCTTGCTTCCGGTTCCATCTCCAGAAGCACTTCGCAATCTATCTGAAGATTTTTCTTCTGCGCTTCCAGATCCTCTTCCTTTTTCCTGATCGCCACCTTGTACGACGCGATCGTTTTCTCGAGCATGTCGATATAACCCGGTCTTGAAGAATTTGGATTCGCCTCCTGCTTTCCAGAAAGAAGATCCATTTCATGTCTCTTCATGGAGTTCTTGAGGCAGGAGATCTCATTCTCCGTTATCGGCAAATGTCTTCTCTTCTCAAAGATCCTGCCGAGCAGGGCAAAATAGGCCGTATCCTCCTCAGCGCAACCCGTCTTCGCTCTTTGGAGCGCATATTCGATTTCCGGATATCTGAATGAATTCACCACATCCGAATAAATAAGCTGTGAAATATCTCTGACACGTGCGGCGATCAGGATCATGCCACGATATGCCTCGAAATTATGAGGGTCAATGGAAAACAGGAACTCATATGCTTTCAGCGCAGAATGATACTCATCCTTGTTCAGGCTTTCTTTCGCACGAAAGACCGCCGTATCTGCAGACAAATACTTATAGTCAGACGAAACACCGCAGAACGGACAATCGTACATTTTTGTATTCGGATTTAATTTGAGTTTTCCGCCACAAGTCGGACAGGTCGTCCTTCCCGCTTTGCCGTTCATATACCAATACCCCGCCTAAGAAGAGTCTCTACAACTCTTAACTACCCTTAGACAGAATTATAGCATATCGAAAGTTCGCTTTCTCATCTTTCATCTCCTGACATCAGTAATGGAATTCCTTATTGATGCTGTTACCGGCTTCATCCGTTACGGTATAGCGGATCACATTATTGTCATAATCCACTTCATACGAGAGCGCATCCCACAGTTCACTGTATTTTCTGCTCGTCATTTTGAAGTTGCTTTCATCGAATCTCGGGACCTCGGTGATCTCGATGCCATCCTTGAAGATCTCACCATGCTTTGTTCTCTGGTCATCATCCATGAGGAAATAATCCAGATAGAGATTACCAATCGCCCAGGTCGTATCCACATGATAGTACTCTCCATCCAGACGCACCAGATTCCATCGGTGACCGTCCTCCGTCTCCCCCTGGGGAAAACCATTGGCGTAATCCGCTTCCACACCTACCTGCAAAAGGAGAAACGCATAGGCAGCGGCAAACTCATTACAGACGCCGATCTTTCTCATCAGCGGACGATACACTTCCCGGTATCCGTCTGTTGAATGTTCAAGATTCCAGTCATATGTATAGGTCTTCGCAAAATAAATATAGAGGGACAGAGCCTTCTCAAAATCCGTATAGTCTTCCTTAAAGACGTTCTGAAAGATCTCCTCGCATGCGTTCTTCAGGTCGTTATAACGCTGCTCGCGCCACTCCTTCGTTTCGTTGTACCGGATCTTAGCCACACCGTCCTTGAAATCCGCCTCTTCCGGGCAGCCAACCACGTCGTATCCATATGGAAAGTAATCTCTCGAGATCATGTAGTATGCTGTTTCATACCCTGAGAAGCTATGACACGGGAAAGACTCCTCCTCTGCAAGCACCGCTTCGCAGAAATGGTAATAGTCCTGGAGTTCCTCCTCGGTATAGCACTGTTTCATAAGATCCGAGCAGACATAGGGTACAAACTCGCCAAAGTAAGATGCCGTCCTGGGCGTAATCTCCGGGATCGGGTCGGGTGTCGGACTCGGAGTCGGCGTAGAAGTTGCTTCCGTTGTCTCTGATGTCTCTTCCGTCTTCGAAGGCGCAGACGTCTTTTCTGCCGTCGTCTCAACCGATGTTATCTCCGATTCTCCATTCGTTTCCGTCTGTTTCTTCTTACTGCATCCCACGCTGGAGAACACGATCCCCGCGCAGAGCAAAACTGCGAATAAACGCTTCTGTCTCATCTTTCTGCTTCCCCTTATTTCGATGTCATCGCTTACGTATCATTTTCCAGCGCGCACCGTAGTGAATTCGGCACCGATCTCGGTCCTCGCACGGCAAATATACCATACTCATCGTTCAGCACCTTAAACGTAAACTTCTGTCTATTATACCGCTTTAGAAGCTTGATGGTCATAAGGGATGTGATCTTAAGGTTTGCATCCTCATACGAATACGGGATATCTGTCTTTAAGACCTTGCACTTATAAAGGATCGCGGATACGGGAGATCCGACATACATGTACACCGTATCGCCCACATTAATGCCCGCGCCCTGTTTCCAGTCGATGACTTCTTCTTTTTCAAAAGCACTCTCGACGTCGTAGTATTTCGGATTGGCGGGTATGATCCACGCTTTCGGCGGGCGTTCTTTCTTCTTTCTTCTTCCCGGCATCGTCGCCTCGAAGCTCACATGAAGAAGCTCGATCACCCGCTCGAACTCCACTGTCCCGTCCAGAAGCACCGTCACCCAGTGCTGCTTATTCATGTGATAGGCAGGCATGATGCCCTCTTCGTGAGTGATCATGTCGCGAAGGATAATGTCATCGATCTTAAGATTCATGCAGGCTACCGGTTCCTTACCGGAAAGCCCCAGCACCTCACGCCGAACCTCCATGATCAGCGCAAACCACTTCTTATTCTCCCGATGTCGGAACACCGCACTGGTATCGTCTCCGTCCCACGGGAACTCCGGATCCACGGCGTACTGATCTGAAATATACTTCGTCACACGATCTCTAAGATTTCTCTTCTTTCCCATCCTGTCTTTACTCCCTGTCTCAGTCATCGGCGCTCTTTCTATACGAATCGATGTATGCCTGCACCTGTTCTCTCTTTTCAAAAAGCACGCATCCGCCTGAATGGTCTTCCTTCAGAAGGTCCTCGCTCTGAAGATACCGGAACAGTGGCGATTTCAACGCTTCACGAAGGGATGTATTCTTCACATTGATATCCGAATATGGTGAAAAAGGACACGGTTCCGCGCCTCCATGCGAGTTGATATGGAAGAATCCTCTTCCCGCGGCTACACACCCGTCCGAGTTCTTCTCGTCACCCGGGAATGCGATATATACCATCTCCGGATGATCCTTCCGAAGCCGCATGATCTCGCCCTGCATATATTCTCTTTCCGCATCTCCCGGCGCCAGATCTTTCTGATCTTCCGATACCGGCACATACTCGACGAAGATCACCGCCTTACAGCCGCGATCGGAGAGTTCCCCGAGGAACGATTCCGAGTATACTTCTTTCAGGTTCTGTGTCGTCACCGTGACCGAGGCGCCATAGATGATACCTCTCTTCTTACACTCATCCATGACGGAAATGAGTTTCGAATAAACGCCTTCACCACGTCTTTCATCCGTGATCTTTTCGCTGCCTTCAATACTTAAGATCGGCACGAGATTTCTACACTTATCGAAGAGATCAAGATAACTGTCATTGATCATGGTACCGTTCGTAAATACCGGGAAAAGAATATGCGGGAAGCGTCCTGCTTCAGAGATGACATCCTTCCTGTACAGAGGCTCGCCTCCGGCAAGAAGAATGAAACTGATTCCGAGATTTTCCGCTTCGGAGAACACCTTCTTCCAGTCCTCGGAAGAAAGCTGGTTTACCGGTGAGCAGTCCATCGTGGCATGGTTATGCCGTGAATAACAGCCTGCGCAGTTGAGATTACACTGGCTAGTGATACTGGCGATCAGAAACGGAGGGATATGTTCCCCCTGATCCTCCGCTTTTCTCCTCTTCTTAGACGCAGATTTACTGGCAGCGGCAAACTTCATCATATACGCGCTCTCACGCGGGTTCTGAAGAGTTGCCCGAAGGCAATCAGAAACCACGCGTTCCACGCCTTTTGTCATATATTCCTGAATGTCAAATCCATCACTCATCTTCGTTCTCCTGATAGGCAACGTCCATACGCAGACTGTGCTAATAGACATTATATTACAAAGAGAACAAATTTTCTACCACCGATTATCCTACATCTTTGGTCAGCACGTGATCAGCAGATGCTCGTTCGCAACGTCATTAAACACTTCGCAGTTTCTCTTGGAGACGTCGTATACATGAACGATATCGCGCAGTGCTTCGCTGGTTTCAAACTCCGATACAATATCCGGATCACCGACTAATTTCTCCGGTGCGAATACCAGCGTTTTCTCGTTATGAAATACCGCGGTATAGAGGATCTCCGCTTCGACGAGATCCTGGAAGATATGACTTCCGTAGGAGAGCTCAGGGTTATATCCGGCTTTCGTCTCTTCCGTCTCGCATATGATTTCAAATGCGCTGATATCCGAGAACGCTGTAGGAACACCGAGTTCCGGTGAAGAGGTTCCGACTCTTCCCGGCACGATGAGCATCATGTGCTTACCGAGATCCCTGAAATGCCAGTTGATCCTGCCGATGAGATTCGCCACGAGGCTCTTGTCCTTATACGGCATCTCGTAGTATTTCACCGGATCGACATAGACGATATAGTCGAGTTTATGCGCCTTCGACATACCCATTGAGGCACCTTTACTTTCGAGCAGTTTCCTTTCCTCCGGAACATCCGGCGGAATCACGGTTCCCGACTTTCCTTTCTGCACCTGCAGCGGACGGCACTGCAGAAGGTCGATAGAGTATTCGTCTCCCTCGGAGATATTGATCGTAAACTCGGTATCTACAGGATATTCGTACTCATCCTGGATACAGCGCAGCATCCTCTGCATTTGCTCCATGAGGGTCTTATTCTTCACCAAACCGCTACATGAGATGAACTTGACTTCGCGGTTCATGCCGATCTCACGGAGACGTCTCTCTGCATCGACATCATGTTCGAGAAGGATGCGCTCGAGATACCTCGGCATATCCGGTCCGATCTGCTCAAGCGTCAGCCTCTTCAGGGTCTTTTCCGACATATCGATAACTTCTGCTTTTCCCTGGGAGAACTTATGCTTGTCTGCAGAGGATGAATACGAGGATTTCTCCGGCATATCGAGATTGACGATACGCGGATAGGAGCCCTCGGTACGGTCGACCGCCGAGGTACCAAGACCCATAACCAGACGGAGCATGCCCGCGGTCGGGTCACTGTCCTTCATGATGCGGTACGGGCTGTAGGAATAACCGACACCCGCCGCGCACGGCATATAGTTCGATCCGTAGTAGGATCCGGAAACTCTCTGGATCAGAAGCGCCATCTGCTCGTCTCTCTTATCGAGGCCTCTTCTCTTTCTGTAGTCCAGCGCTGACAAGCTCATGGAGCTCGCATAGACGATCTTGATGGCATGCTCGAACTCCTCGAGCCTCTCCTCTTTACTTCCACGGTTAACGCAGAAGACTGATTCATATTTCCCGGCAAAAGCATTACCGAAGCCGTCTTCGAGGATACTGCTCGAACGGATGATATACGGGTCCTGACCGTAGTACTCGATGATGCGCACGAACTGCTCTCTCATCGCATCGGAGAACACGCCGCCCATGATCTTCTCGGCAAACTCACCCGCCAGCGTGAAAAACCCTTCTTCGGTCCTCTGCTTGACTCTCGTGTCCCAGAGGTTGTTATCGACAATATACGTGTAGTAAAGGTCCGATCCGACATAGAACGAATCGTGGGGCTCTAAGACCTCGCTGATGTCCGGTTCGTTATTCCGGATGATCGCCCTGGCCAGAAGCATACCGCAGGCTTTACCGCCGATCATGCCGGTACCGACCATGTGGTCACGGACCGAGAAATAGTCCTCCGGAGTAAAATGCTTCTTCACCATCGTTCTCATCTTCTCGTCGCGGGTCATCATGATGTTGCACATCCGCTCGCAGTCGGACGTGATGTCCGCACCCGCTTCATGCATGATCTTCGCCTTATTGAAGAACCGGTCCCAGGAGTCGGAGAACTGTTCTTCCGAAGACCTCTGCGCCTGCCCCAGCGTCTGATAGAAACGGCTGGATTTGACGCCGTCTAATATGGGTCGAAAAGCACCTGTCTCGGGGTCATAGGTATGCGGCAGGAACATCGTGTCGGAACTTCGGTTCCATACTTTATTCGGGCGCACATAGATATTCTTCTTATCCGCATACACGTCAAAGAATAGCTGCGTCGTATTCAAGATCTTATTGATCGCCTGGGACGAGTGCTTTCCGCGGATAATCGGAAAGAATGCAACCGTATCCAGGATAAAAAGGAACGGGCAAGTGACTCGGAAAAAGTTTCCCATCATGAGGTCGGTCGCCCACGCTGTCTGAAGCTCCGACAGACAGTCGAACACATAGAAGGCGTCGTATCCTTCTTTTTCGATGACGTTATGGATATCGACTGTGAAAGTCTCGAATCTGTGGGACAGGGGGATATGGACCGTCTTGATCTCCGGGCATTCAGGAAGGAGCGGCTCGTGGCTGGCGAACCTGAAGTAGATGATGTTTCTTTTATCCTCGATCGCCTGGCAGATATAGGGCTCCATGAAGAGTTTAAACTGCGAAAGCTCCGATACTCTCCACACGACATTGTCGCCAAGCCGGATATTATCCAGCGCAATATCCATCTCCGGGATGCCGCTCTTAATTCTGTCGAAAGCCGTCATGTCATCGCCCCCTCATATAGCAAAAAGGCGTCTCATCCGATATGGATGAAACGCCTTTGTTCCCTTGGTTTTATGAGTTCATATTAGCATTAACATCCGGTTCTTGCAAGGCAGTCCCTCCCATGTCCTCAACGGGGAATCGTCGGAATTTTGCCGCGATCTCGCCAGGCCGCGTCGTTCTTTTTCTTAAGATGCCGGAGTGAGCGTGACCGTGACCTTCCCTTTTCCGAAGATCTCTTCAAGTTCTTCCTGCGTCACGGAATTGATCTTGGCAACAGGAACACATTTGTACTCACCTTTCACCGTTACGATACGGAGAATGTCATCCCCCGAAGATGTCATGCATTTAATGATCATTCCGGGTTCACAATGGATCGTCTTGATCGGACCGTTTCTCTTCAGATCCTTGACATTTCCCTCTTTTCCAAATTCCCAATCATCCATCTCTATGATGATGGTTCCCTGCTCAAACAGCATCTGATCAAGCGGATAGGTGTTATACGATTCCGAATCCCACTGCGCATTAAGCGTTTTCCCGTTCACTTCGATGAGCAGATCCACAATATCCCAGTTGCGGTTATTCTTCATGGCGACGAGATAACCATTATCGGAAACATAGCACACGATCGGTCCGTTTTCCGCATCTTCCGTCGTTGTGTATGTATACTCGTAGAAGTATTTGACGCGATCAAGATCCACTCCGTTTTCGAGAACGACATCATCCGGAAGCTGGTTCACTCTTCTGATCTGCGGCTCGGAAAGATTCGTGATCGTTTCCAGACGTCCCTCATATCCCCTGATCCTGTTCATGCAGGCGATAGAGTAATCCGGATCGAAATAACCAGCTACCTGATGAACTATATCCATCAGTTCCTTGACCTGATAACAATAACCGCCATATATATGATGATCCTTCCCGTTTTCATCCCGGTAGGCAAACCCGAATATCTCACCGTCATTGACATCTTCGCTATAACCGGCAAACGCACTGCTGTCCCCGTATTCCAGACAGAAAAGATAGAAATCAAGATAAGCATCATCCGGAATCGTGACCGTACTCTTGATCGGATCACTCACCGCGTGATAAGAGATTCTTTCCAGCGTGCCGTCATAGTAAAGCGTATATACGCGATCTCTGGCCTCATCTTCATAGTAATTCAGCGGTCCCACAACTTCGCAGCTGACGGTAAGCATAGGGCCTTCGATCGTCTTAAGTTCATCGATGCTCTTTGTCGGCACCGGTGTTGGCGTCGGCGGCTCAGTCTGTGTAGTCACAGGCTCAGTTTTCCCGGTAGAATCATCCCTTTTATCCACAATCTTCTTTTCCGAAGCCTTACATCCAGTAAATGAGAACAATATACCTGCAGCAAGAACCGCTGCAGCCACTCTGTTTTTTAAAACTACATACCTCATATGAATACCCTCCATGCAAATAAGACGACTTCACATAGAGAACTGTTGCATATAAATATATTATGTCTGATCCGGATAATCCCAGAAACCGCCCGTATGGAAGTTCTCATTCCCAAGTGGTTTTGCCGTCAGTTTGAAGATCACGCACCCGTCCGGACATACGATGGTTTTCGTGTACTTTCCGTCGCCACCCAGGTTCTGAAGATCTCCGCCACTTCTAACCGCCTCCATCAGCGGGTAAAGCATCATCATTGTTTTCGAGCAGATCCCGTACCCGTCCTTATTCACCGGGCACCCGTAAGTACACGTATACGTATCGCCGATCTCCTCGCCGTTTCTGCAATATCTCTCCGTGTGATCACCATGCAGAAAGCCGGTGACCTCCACCGTAAATTCATATTCCTCGTCATACCACTTTTTCATATGTGTCTCCCCCCGAATTATCGCTTATGCACGATCCAGTCGTTATCTTCTACAGTATATTGGAATTCGCTGTATTCCTCATTCGTCATGACATCGATCAGGTCAAAGAAATCCTCCACCAGATTGACATTCGGAAGATTCTTCTTCTCGACCCAATGCATCGCACCCTCATCAGAGGATACGATTTCTCCTTCAAAAGCACTTGTCTCATATAGGAAGACGATATATCTTCCTTTGCTGTAGTCCCCGTCTTTGAGCGGAAACTGTTTAATGCCGCACAGTTTAGGATTTCGGATCGTAAGCCCGGTCTCTTCCTTCATCTCACGGATCACGGCCTCCACAATAGATTCGCCGGGTTCCACATGCCCGCCCGGAAGTGTATATCCCTTCCAGTCCTCACTCACACGATCCTGAAGAAGATAGCGCTCTTCGTCATGGATCAGGCAAAGTACCGTCAATTCAGCATTTTCCGTTCTACTCATAGGATCTCCTTAAGATAAACCTTTATTTTCCACATTGTCACATTCTTATAAATGTTAGTCAACAAAGCTACCTGCGCGAATCCGCATTGATTCTGACGGTTAGAGGAGCATATTGATATAAGAATGAGATTATTCGTTGTTTTATATCAATGAATACCGCCCTTGTTTGATATAAGATGAACAAAACGGTTGGTTTTATATCAATTTTCGAAGCCTAAAGAGTCCATACGTTGATATAAAACCTTACGGACATGCATTTTTATATCAATCGAACCTATGGAAATTGATATAAAAGCACTATTTCCCGCTTTTTTATATCAATCAGGACAGAGAATCATTGATATAAAAACTCGTTTTTCGCTCGTTTTATATCAATCCGAGACAAATCCATTCACATTCGCTTTGTTTGGTTTACTTCTGCTTACCGCCAATACCCCAATTCTCAAGCGGCGGCTCCTTGATAACGATAAAGACGTCTGAAGGTTCAATAGAAAGACGCTCTATTAAGAGAGCAGTTATTCTCTCGATCAGGTTCTTCCTCTGTTCCTTCGTTCTTCCCGGGAAAAGATCGATCTCAATGATCATGAACGCATCCGTCTTAAACGATGGGAATTCAAAGTCATCTCTTTCATATTCCACGACACGCTGAAATCTGTCCCAGTCCTCGATCCCGATCGAATCAACAAGTCCCTGATGGATACAGTCGAGAACGGTCTTCTTATACTCCGGAGATCTCCCCTTTAGCATATTTACTCTAACTATCGGCATATTGATTCTCCTCCTTCACGAAGTCCAACTAGCACCTTCCGGACTTCGCCTTCTATCCCTTGCAGATTCTATACGACGATGATACATTACAGGTATAAGAGTTCGGATCCCTCAAAACGCAGATCCATCGAGGTCCATATGGAAAAATCCGGTAAAAAGATAATACTGTATATCATCCCTGTCTTCTGTGTATGGATCATAGCTCTCATATACAGTTTTCTGCAGTTTACCGACGGATATTTATACGGCCTCGGATACGGTCAGATGCTTACCCCTACAATCACCAACGAAGCCGCAACGCATTTTTTCGTCAACGGTTCTGAAAACAGTCTCTCCATCGTTGAAATCGGAGTCGGAAAGACCATTACTTTTTGCAGTTATAGCGATGGTATGATCAAGATCACAAGAAACGGTTCCATGATTGATCTTGAAAACTCCCATATCTTTCACGTAACCGATAGCGGACGTGCAGAAGTCACCACGCAAGAGCTGTTCGAAATCATTCGAAATCTGAATAACGGCGCACCGGTTAACACTCAGATTGAAGTAAAACTGAGTGACAGCAAGTATAACCCACAACTGGAATAAATACAGTTCACAGGTGAGTACGAGGGAGAAATACAAATAACTGAATATCTTTCTTTCCCCGCAGAATACACCAATTACGATGAATTTGTAAGCGGCATTAAAGAGACACACCATAGGAAACTCGCCGTCGCATCGATCTTTGTAATCGCTGGAATGATCGTCTTATCAGTCCCTCTGGTAGTTCTTGCCATAAAGAAAAAGCACATGGCTCTTCTTATCTACTGCATCGTCGGCATAATCTTCATTGTCCTTCTCGCGAAAGAATACAATCACTATTCGCACCTTGCAATCGGAATCAACTGGTATGACCGTGTAAATTGACGATTCTATACGACGATGATACAATACAGATAGAAGAGCACAGTCCGCGAGGACGGTTGCCTAAATAGGTTAATTAATCACCCACTAGGCGTCCAATCCAAATGGGTGATTTTTTATTTGCGTTTATACCTCTCGTCGAGGTACGCAAACAGCTTCAAAACGAGTGCAACTACACTAATCATCAAACTGATGATGGCAATCACGATCGAAACGATCTCAAAACTTGTCATAAAGCATCCCCCCTTTCCAAAACTATCCCCGAAGGGACGCTTAAAAATGGAGGCAACCGCCCATTGAGCAGACTGTGCTCATATACAGTGTATTCAAAAAATACGTACTATTTCACGACAATTTCTAGTAATTCTTGTAGTTTTGAAAGAAAAAGATACAATACAGATAGAAGAGCACAGTCCGCGAGGACGGTTGCCTAAATAAGTAAATTAATCACCCACAAGGCGTCCAATCCAAATGGGTGATTATTTATTTGCGCTTATACCTTTTGTCGAGGTAGAGTTCATCCCAGTCACCGGCATATCGAAGATGCAGAAGGAAAACCTTTTCCACAAATCCTTCCACCGTCATTCCCTTTGCCAGAAGATATTCAAAAGGGTTGTCTTTCTTCATGCACACTTCAACACCGAAGCCTATGGTCTTCAGAGCCTCGACAACCTAATCCACTTTACTGGTCCCGTCGAGTTCCAGAAGGATATCGATAACCGGCTTTGCCTTGATGTTCGGAATCGCACTGCTGCCGATGAGGTTGATCCTGACGACATCCTTAGGATCAATAACGTTAAGGATCGCCGCCTTTTCTTCTTTATACCAATCCGCATATTCCGGCAGCACATCCGAAAGTGTGATCAGAAATGTCTTCTGGAATTCCTGCGGTGTTAATTCAGATACATGTTTCTTCATGGTGTTCCTTCACTGTTACTGCTCAACTTCTCTGTCAACACGTATTCAGAGCACCAGCATGAGAATAATGTATGCTACCCCGAAAATGGTGATAATTATCCCGCCACTTCTGAATCCGGCGATTTTCTTCTCATCGTTTCTGAATTCTTCCTTCATCAGTTTCTGGGGAAACAGCGCGGCAGCGCCGCCTACCAGTGTTACCGCCAAGCCGATCAAAAGATCTACGATTTTCGAAAAGTCCATAAAGGCCTCCATTGCTCTTCCATATGCTCGATTATAACATAAAGAAACACTCGTCCGAACGCCCCGATTTCTCCTGGTTAAACCACCAGTTTTATTGCTTCAAAAGCACTTTTGCGGTATAATGATATCAACCTATAAAGAGTGCGCGAGAGACAAGCTCGTTGACCGCACAGCAACCTGCAAATAGTAAGGTGCTAAAGCTTGACCGATGGGTTGATTAGTAATGGTGATTTGCGGACTCCCATCGGAACGATGGGAGTTTTTTATTCACTCTTTCAGGCAGAAAAAACATTTAGGAGGAGTGATCATATGCGTTCGCTTAAATCACTGATCGAAAAGAACAAGAAGGTTTGGTTCTATTGTGGAACCGAGGATCTCCAGAAGAGATTCCTGGAGCAGGCCGAGGAAGAAGGTTTCGTCACCATGCAAGGTGAAGCCCCCTCTACTCTTTCTCTCCAACGTCTCTACGGGATCAACTGCGAAGGAACTATGGGATACATCTCAAATTCCATCTGGTATCTGTCTTTCCATACTGGAGGCCAAGACATCCTTCACATCGACTACGACCGGTTCATCTCGGGTGAAGCTGAATTCATCTGTCATTCCCCGAAAATGCAGCCGTTGGAACTGACGATCAGGAGAATGTAGGATCCGCTAGATAACAGCAAAGATCCAGACAACAGAAAACGGACCGGGAAACCGGTCCATTTCTTAGCTGGAGGCGACAAGTCAAAGAAAGCACAACTATGAAAGAAAAACACCACTACGCTTCCAACTGTGGTATTTGTTTATTTGCTAATCCACGATTACAAATTCGCCATTATTCTCCATCACACCTCCGCACTCCGGGCATGTTACCCGGCTGATTTTGGAGACATCAACGATATTACACACCCCCCCGCACTTATCGCACTTATGCGGGTACTTGTCATATAGCGCATACTTCTCTTTCAGGTCTTCTCCGAAAAGATACTTCGGCAGATCCTTTTCTCCTTCTTTCGGAAGGTAAAGAGAAAGATTCATCTCATTCTTCGGAACTCCGCACTCTTCGCAGATAAGGAGTTCCTTCTCACAATTTACGACACCATCCGGATGCTCCTCGAAGAACTTCTTCCAATCCTTTCCGTATTCCCCACATCGGATATCCACCACCGTTTTCTTATATACCCTAGTGAAGAGCATCCCGACACCACGCATGGCATTGAACTTCTCTCCGCACTCATTACACCTAAACACTAAACCGAAAGCCATTATTCTCCCTCCTTACTCATACATGAGATACAGACAGTATGCTGTCGCTTCCAGATTGCACCAGCCGTATTCTCCGCTTGAATCGGTATATCCGATATACCGGTCCTTTATCTCTTCTTCCTCTTTTCGGAGAAATGCTTCCGTCTTTTCATCATGGCCGATCATGCCATAGAAGTGTTCGGCGACTTCAGCGAAGAAGTCCTCATATGTCAGTTTCTCCATATACTCTTTGAAAGACGCTTCTGTGTCTGCTTTCATTCTATCGACTTTGTTCTGTTCCTTTCTGGTAAATACAAGCGGATCTAGCTATAGTTCTACATCTATGTAATCAGCAAAGATAAGCGGAAGAGTTATTTTGGCGCCACTAACAGCATCATAAGTATATAATCCATCAAGAGTGCCATATATTGTTACATTATCCTTTTCAAGAATTCGGTCTTCATCAGGACTTTTTCTCGTATATACAACATATACCGTATCGGTATTAAATCCCCCACCAATATTTGATATATTTACTCTCAAATCAACAATATCATCGTGTTCTATTACTTGTATCACCTGTCCAGAAAACATTGCCTTGCTTCCCTTCACTTTTTCTGGATTTCTAGCCATTTCTTCATATGTATACTCTTTGTATTCCTTTGAAAATAATGAATATATTTCTTGTTTAGTAATACCACAATCCGAAACCTTTTTCACTGCAAAGACACAAGGTATATTATCAAATCCAATCCAATAATACACTTTAACGCAATCACCATACTGTAAGTTACCCAAATTTACAGGCTTGTTTGATAGATAGGGAGCAGATGTATCAAATTCATACCTACTTAACGAATCAGAACTCTTCGTAAATATAACGAATTTCGAATCATTAACTGACACACTATCGATCACTCCGCCAGTTATACCAAACTTAGCTTGGTTGCTTTGAACCACATAGTCGTCAACACACATTTCACTAACATTGTCATTGCACCAGGCTACCATTGTATCTACATCGTTTGATAATTCTTTCAAAGTGAAGACTTTATTGTTGTCAAAAAGTTCAATTTTACATGTTGAGTAATTATACAAAGAAACTACAGGCTTCTTATAATCTATTGATAACCCTTCATATACTCCATAAACTCTTACCTTTTTACCAACCATTGATTCCAATACATTTCTATTTGTCACAGGTTCCGGGTAGAATTCTGTAAGCCATTCCTTTCCATCATCCTGAGTTACACTCAAGTAGATAAAATCGTTCCCGGGAGTTGTTTGATCAATGAACACAGACCTTAAATCGCCTACTACCCCATCAAAATACACATGAGTTCCCTTTAAACCATTATCTGAAGCGTTTGAATCAAACTTCTCGTATTCGGCTCTTGCGAACCCATTTATCTTGTCGGGTCGAGGATTCTTTGTCTCCTCCTGAGTTGATTGTTTTTCTGTATCACTGTTTCGAAATGATAGACATCCACAAAAAGACAAATTCATGGAAATGCATAGAACAAACAAAAACACCTTAAAGAGTCTTGTATTCTTCATATCAACTTCTCCCCACATACCCTTTAATTGCTGAATCGTGAAATCTTTGCTTATCAACTGATATTATTATTGTATATGGAGAGTGGAATTCAAGCATTATATGAGAAGCGCATTTTTCATAATCAGGATAAAAAAGTTACACTTTCTTCACATCACACTTTTAGAAGTACCTATTGACGTATTCATCCGACCGCTTTATTGAGTAGCCGGTGCGCACGTCGTTTTCGAAGTCCCATTCGTAGGTGATGTAGCCTTTGTACTTTTCGCCTGTTGATGAATCGGTGAAGGTGGCCTGGGTTCCGAAGAGGAGCTTTCCGTCTCGCATGAAGAGGGTCGGGTATGGATGCTCGAGATCCGGATTCTCGGGAATGTCCTCGACAAAGTGCTTTTCGAGCGGCTCGAACTGTTCCCATGACTGGTACACGATCCCGCCGATAAACTCCGCATTCTTCGAGCGTCTCCAGCCCTCAAGGCCGACACCGTCGAAGCACTTAATGAAGGAAAGGAACTTCTTATCTTCCTTCCAGTTTCCGCCCCTGTAGTGGGTATATAGATCGATCAGAAGATCTTCCGGAGATACGACATCTTCCGGGTATTCATAAAGGTCAGGTCTTGCAAGGAAGTTCATCATTTCACTTGCCTTCAGATACTGTTCATGCGTATATCCGGCCTCTAAAAAGAGATCCTCGAGGATCGCATCCGAATCCCAGCTGAAGAAGAGCTTTTTCATGTATTCTTCGCCCATGATGTATTCGATACAGCTTAAGAAGACCACACTATCCTTATATGCATATGGCGCACCGGTCAGAAACTTCGCGGTATAGAGCTCCGCGCCGCTTTCCGTCACGATCCATGACTCCGGGCAGGCGATCAGTTTCTTCATCTGTTCGTCCGTGTAGTAGGCAACATCCGCAGGAGACAAGTGTTTTCCGTCCTCAATATATACACAGGAGCTTACTCCGTTTATGTTATAGTCCAGGAAATGCATCAGTTCGTGGAAGTACACATCCGGCAGACGGTCACGCTCGTTTTCGAACAGGCTCGTTTTCAGCGTCAGATCATTCGTAGCATTGTACTGTCCATTAATGTCATCCGACAGTTCTCCGGTCACAACATTCAGTGAACTGACCATCTGGAAGAAGAAAGAATCATCTATATAATCCGCGGCATACGCAATGACGGGAAAGATCAGGTAAATGAACTCTTTATTCTCTCCGGCGGTGGTATTGGCTTCCAGAGCATCGCGGAACTTTAGAAAAAGCGTATACTCTCCGCCAAGGTCCTCTTTTGAGAGCCCATGTGCTTTTGCCGCATCAATCGCTTCTATTTCCGTCGGATCGGAAGGCTGCGTCTCCTCTGTGGTGGCAGAAGTTTCCGATGTAGTCGTTACAGTTGTATCTTCTGCGGATTCTTTTGAGCTGCTCTCAGACGAACCGGCAGTGGCCACCAAGGATGTATTGGCGGAAGTATCTTCCGTATTATTCTTCTCTTTACTCTTGCATCCGGACAAAAGTGATCCTGAAATACAGATCGCAAGCAGTAAAGCCGTCAGTCGTTTCATAAGTAATAACCTCTCATTTCGTCGCATACACATGCTGTTACACACTTTATACCTGTTTTTCGCGATAACTAAATGACAGATATCTAATAATCTCCCTTTCTAATCGGATGATTAATGGCGCAGAGAAGGCCTGATACAAGTGCTTTCCCAGAAGAAAAAGAAATGCTGTCTGCGGTGAAACAGACAGCATTCGTTAGTTATCTTTACATCAGAAAGATTCAGCGTATATGATCATCAGCTGACTTCTTCGCCGCCAGTATCAGAATCTGTTATTATATCCAGATTTTCAAAAGTAATCGTTTCTATTACCAATACTTCATACTCCATCTTAGCATCCTCCTTACTTCTCACTATACGCCTTTGCAGCCTCATAGTACATATAGAATGCTGAAACTGCATTTTTCGCATCCTGACTTGTTGTATCACTGGTCAGGATCGCATTGATGTATGTAAGCGGACTGACTGAAATAGCAAAATCGCCATCGCAGGAACCGGTAATATTGATTTCCTGATCAAGCTCAGTTGCACTGATACCGGTTCTCTCAATCAAGTAGCGTCCATCTGCCTGGAGCGCACCTTCATCGCATTCAACCACAGCATCATCCTTGAGTCTGATCCAAATCTTCACAGATATTGCAGAATCAAAGTACAACTGATAGGACACCTTGTCAATACCGGCACTATTGCCGTAATCGAGGACATGACTACCGAGATTTGCGGTTATCGAATCCTGATCAAAGGAATCCGAATAATAATCTGTCATCTCCGCGTAGCCGGTATCAGGATCAAATGTCCATTTATGCAAGCTCTTAAGGTAGATCTGCGCATAGTGTCCATAGTCGGCAATCGCACGAACCAGAGTAATCGTCTCGTCGTCATAGTCCGCCTGATGTGCTTCAAAGTAAGCCAGATACTGCTGAACTGAATAAGTATCCTGACAGGATTCTCCATTGCACGTATAGGTTGCTGTAACAGTATCGGCCATCTGCACGGATGAAATATAGCATGTGTAGACACGATATCCGTTTTCCGTTACATAACCTTCCTTCGCTACGACTTCACCCCTGCCCGAAATCGAGAATTCCATAGTACCTTCAGAATCTGACGGCTCATATACATAGAAGTTCAGACCCAGTTTTCCTTCTTCCAATGTGAGCGAGTGTCCTGCAACATACGCGGTTACCTTAGGAGTCAGGGTCTTCCCTGCAGCTGCGGTAAGCTGCGTATCTGTCAGCGAGCCTTTATAGTTTCCTGTTCCATCAGTAAGAGCTTTACCATCAACTACTTTTACTGTTCCTAAATAGTTGGTTGCAGTAATGCTGTCGGTTGTATCTGTCCAGCCAAGCGTAATCTCGCCGGGCTGTTTGCATAGATCGGAACTACCGATACCTATACCACCCTCGCCCGCAACTGCCTGGACCTGACCGCCGGTGATGGTAATAGCATTTGCGCAGCCATAATATGAAGTACCACCACGTGTATCAGAAGCACCACCACCGATCGCTGCAGCGTTCTTGCCGCCATACGCACAGACAACGCCACCGGAAATAGTTATGGATTGCACGCTGGAATAAGCACCACTACCGATGCCGGCAGCTTTTTCGCCACCGTTCGCAGTAACATTTCCGCCTGTGATAGTAATAACAGTCTGCGTGTTATAACTGTATATACCTGATCCGATAGCAGCATCATATCCACTTGATTTCGCCGTAACCGTACCGCCGGAAATCGTGACATTGCAACCGCCGCCATATTCGCCACCGCCGATGCCACAAGCAATATAACCAGTGGCAACGATTGTACCGCCGCTGATGCTGACAGCGCCAAATCCACTGTATCCGCCACCAATGCCTACACAATACGTTCTACCGGATGCATTTATGTTACCGTCTTTTATCGTAACAGTTCCTCTTCCATATTGTCCGCCGCCAATTCCGGAAGCCTCGAAACCGCCGACGGATTCGACAGTTCCCCGGTTAATGATAACGGTGCCGTCACCATAATTACCACCACCGATTCCGGAAGCATAGTCACCACCTTTGGTTGATATATATCCACCATTAATTGTGATCACGCCGGAATCACCGCGGTCAGTTCTGGAAGTGCCGCCATTTCCGCCGATACCGGCAAAATTCGAGTGTGGATCGTCGACAATCAGTTTACCGACGGTTTCTAATTCACCCTGCTCTGCATACTGGTATATTGTCAGGCTGTTTCCTGCACTTACCTGAATGCCTTTAGGTGCTTTAACAGTTACACCATTCGCCAGAATCAGATGGGCATTTCCCGAAACTGATGTACGGCCATTCAGGGTAACATCATGCGTCGCGACATACCAGCCATCGCTCAGTACAACCTCTGCGGCACTGACTTCCAGAATGTAATAACCTTCTTCTTTCGAACAGACATTTCCCTCAGCATCAAGATACTTTATGGGCTGATCGCTAATCGGAGTCCACTTGGCAAATACTGTTGTATCGCCGTTTACCACTGTCTGTCCACAGACGAATTCTTCGATTGCTCCATTATTGTTATAGTACCATCCGTCGAATTGACAGTTCATCCTCATCGGAATACCCGGATCAGTACTCAAGACTCCTCCTCGAACAGCACTTCCTTCTGCAAACACTTCGGTTCCGTTTTGAACATAAACAAAGGAAACCACCATAAGTGTCTCATTAAACGGGACAATAGTTGCACCATTAATATTTGATGGTGTTGCCAATTCATTTGTCCCACCCTCAACAATGAAATCTTTCTCAAATTCCAACGTATCATATGCATAGGAAGTGCAGGTAATAGAATCTGTAGGATTTGTCCAACTTAGTTTTATATTTGTTGATTGCCTGTCATCTTTAAGATAAGGAGCAGCACCTATACCAGTACCATCGGATGCGGCATTCGCAGTGATATTACCTCCCGTTATTGTAATGGCGCCGCCGTGACCTGCATGATTGAGAACTGCGCCGCCGCCAATTGCAGCAGCTTTCGCGCCTCCGTTAGCTGTAATGTTACCGCCTGTGATAGTGATATTACCTACATTTGCATCTTCACCGCCGCCAATACCAGCTCCCCCGGTAGGTGACGATGCAATAACTGTTCCGCCATTAATTGTAATACTAATGGTTTCCGAGGTGCTTACTGGTCCATAGCCGGTACCAATTCCTGCACCAATAGATCCTCCTGTTGCGGTAATGTAACCATTGTTAATGGTGATAAGACTAAAACTACTTCCGTTTTGTCCACCGCCGATGCCGGCTGCTCCCCAGCCGCCAGTGGCAGTTATTATTCCGCCGTTTATAGTGATTGGGCCATTGCCTCCAGTATTGGTGTCACTACCAACCCTTGTTCCCCCAATACCTGCAAAACGGGAATCAACCTGACCCGTGGTGATAGAACCCATGTGGTCGCCAAGAGATTGGGAATATATGGTGAGTCTATTACTACCGGTAGTTACAGAGATACCTTTTTTAACTACCAGATCAGCATCGTCACGAAGAACCAGATGCACATTGCCGTCCACGACCGGACGGCCATCGATGGTCACATCATCCATGACTATCCACCAGCCTGAATACCATTCAGTATCCGTCGACCTAACGATATTGTATACTCCTGAATACACAGCCTCCTCTCCGTTTTCATCGAGATATGTGAATGGACCATAAAGATACGTATCTTCTTCATTTATCTCATCAGTTCCGGCAGCATCGCTGAAGCACTTACCGCACACTGAACACGACCAATGCCGGATATGTCCGATTTCGTTGGTGCCCGGAATCTGTTCAGCATGTTCTTCTAACGTATGAATACCGGTTGCCGGAATCTCCACCTCGGAAGTCTCCAGTTCCAGTGTACAAGCCTGATCAGCATAGTACTTCCCGTCGGTATGGCTGTACCAGCAATCCTGAGCATAACCAATAGAAATACATGTAGGTTCAAGCTTCGATATTTTAACCAGTAAATCCGATTCACCAAAGAAACGGAATTCAGAAAGCTGGAAAACAGTTCCGCTCGAGATTTCACTGAATGTGATACGGAAGAACTTACACTGCTTGTATGTGTCCAAAGAGAATTCCGTATCGGTAAAATTCGAAGCCGGCAGAGAAGCTTTTTTCTTCACAGAAGTCAAAGTCGTCCAAGCATCGTTCTTATTCAGTTTTCCTTCGATAGTCCATGAGACTGGATTTCTTCCGGGATTACTAGCTGTGTCATTTGCCGTAGTCAATATGTATCCCAAAGGCGTGAACGCCTGATCAACAGAAAAAGTAATCTGTGCACTGTTGAAATTGCTTATGCACCACTTAGTGGCTGTATTTTTGTCCAGAAGATACTGCGGACCCTCATTGTTGTTGCCGTCAGTACCACTTCCGAAGATATAATCAGTATATATTGTGTGATCAGCAGAAGCTGTCGACATAACAAACTCAACGGCAACTGTCACGTCTTTATCCGGCATAACAAAACTATACGTATTGTTTTCACCTGAAGTTACATCGATTGCAGCGCTGTCACAAGTAACTGAAATACTTGAAAAAAGGAATCCTTTTGCCGGAGTAACGGACACATTAACAGTTTCGCCACATTCAGCATAATTCTTGTCCGCTGTTACCGTACCGTTTCCATTTCGGATGACAACATTGATCTGACTCTTTTCTGTTTTCTCCATCCAGAAATAGCCGCCAAATTCAGACCATTCATCGTTATAGGTTTGACTAAATGATATCTGTCTATTTCCTGAATGATCGAGATCAACCGTATATGGGCTTTCCGCCGTGTCAGGATAAAAAGCGGTAATCTCTCCGGCTTCAATCTTGGCAACCCTGATCAGATCTCCCTCGTCAACACGTGTAAGCAGAGTGTATTCTCCGGCATTTTCAGAATCTGCGGTAAATTTCTCTGATAGATTGATCGAATCAATATCAAAGTCAGGTCTGAGAAGATAGAACCCATCTGCTACGCCAAAAACTGCTGTAATATCCACATCTTTATCCGGCATAGTGAACGTATAGGTATTGTCATCGACTTTAGTAGTTACTACTTCAGTTCCTTCACAGAGCACTGATATCGACACTAATGCATAACCTTCTGCCGGCGATGCTGTCAGTGTAACTTCATCACCTTCTGCAGCTGCACTCCTACTCGACCCAACAGTACCATGTGCGATTCCAGAGGCAATATTGACTTTGTAATAATCCTGAGCCAATACTAAAGTCTTACCCGCTAATTCAGCGACCTGCAAATCTGTAAGCGTGTCCATGTAATCATTGCCACTTGATAAATCAACTAATACCAAACCGCCTACTATAGAAACTGTGCCCGCGTAACTGCTTGCTTTAATGGAGTCAGAAGACCCGGCTACACCAAGCGTAATCTTCCCGGCCTTGCCGTCATGTGATGAAGAATTCCTAACATTTTTACCCGGTCCGATACCATAACCGTGTTCGCCTCCATTTGCAACAACGGTACCGCCCATAATGATAACGCTATCACAGTCACCCGCATCAGCTGCATTATTAGTAAAACCTGCAGCACCTCCACCGATGCCGGCAGCATATGAACCACCTGTCGCTGTGACTGTACCACCGGTAATAAATACATTATCGCAACTACCATATGCGCCTGCCCAATTGGGGTTCGCGCCACCTCCGATACCGGCCGCGTATGCGCCGCCTGTCGCCGTAACCACGCCACCGCTGATCGTAAGCGTTCCTCTTAAACTTGATCGGCAACCGCCACCGATACCTGCACCATTCTTACCTCCGGTCGCTTGAATCGTTCCTCCCTCGATGGTAATAGAACGGCAGTTTGCTATGTCAGAACCGCCAATTGCTGCGCAATTATCATCGGCTGTGGCAATCAGAGCTCCTTTACCACGTATGGTCAGGAAAGCATTTTCATCGGAAACCTGTATGCCTTTTGTAGCCGTTAAAGTTGTTCCCTCTCCGAGAATCAGCACTGCGGCTCCTTTAACCTA
>JAEEGJ010004365.1_pt1 | contig 48171 bp, 38 predicted proteins | sample 8958761 | NCBI WGS metagenome assembly JAEEGJ01 (sample SAMN16246546, study PRJNA631951) | gut metagenome | biome: gut microbiome; feature: rumen; material: RS-attached | host: Bos | place: Iran: Karaj | collected 2018-10
TATCTAACTTCAAATTATCTTGATTGCATTTTCTCGAGAATTTATGAACTTTCCATCACCGCGTCCGGTTATTTCCTGTTCATGAGTATAATATAGCATCCTGTTTTATACCTGTCAATAACTTTTTAATGATAAACATTAAATATTTATCTTGTTTGTTTTATTTTTTATCGAAAAAATTGCAATAAAAAAGCAACGTTCCATTATGAGCTTGAAAATATATGCCTTAATAGTGAATTAAAATCCAAGAGCTAAAATTCGCGGTAATGTTGAATTTGTGATATTTGTGTCAAATCCCAATTGCAAAGCGCGCTGTATCAAGTGGTTCAATTACAAAGCGTGTTATATCTTTATCTTCGAAGAAAAAGCTTTGTGATACAAATAGGCTCTTTCGACCTCCCCTACGTTACTCAGATTCTCTTACACACTTTATACCCGTAAAATCCATCTCACATTCATTTACTTCTACGTGTACGAATCGATTTCCGAATTCTATATCCGTAGAGCCACTCACACATTCACCTGCTTCTACGTGCACATACCGCCTTTCGTAATTCTGCACCCGTAAAGCTACTCTTAAATTCACTTACTTCTACGTGTACATGCCGTTTTTCGGGATTCTGTGCCCGTATAGCAGCTCCTAAATTCACTTACCTCTACGTGTATATGTCAATTACCGAGGTTCTATGCCCGTAAAGCCTTTCCTACAATCGCTTATCTCTACGTGTACAAGCTCAGTTCTGCCCTTCGCCTCACGTAAGGATCCCCAAATCAATATTCATAAGACCATACTCTTAAAAATGATCAGACCAAAATGCCCCAAAATGATCACACATAAATCAAAACGTAATGTAAAATCGAAAGATGCAATTATAAGCAAACAAATCCTATTGACATAAGGTCATATTTCGAGTTATAGTCTTCTTCGGTTTTCATCAAACCGATTCTAATATTTCAACGCGGCAGTATTTTCATCGTCGCATTTTCCAATTTATAATCAGTTTTTACATGAATAAAAAAGAATAATGGTGGTACTATGCAAGATTTAAAAGAAGATATGAAAGCACAACTAAAGGAACTTGACGAGCTTATCTCGAAATCCAATAAAAATCTAATTAAACTAAAGAATATCCCCGATAAAGGAATTACTGTCAGCAAGAGCAACGGGTATGATCAGTATTATTGGATTGACAGAGTTTCAGGGAAGCGAACCTATGCAAAAACCGGCGAACTCGATGTTCTCAGGAAAGTTGCACAACAAGGCTATGAGCATGCTGTTGTAACTAAGCTCAATACTCTAAAAAATGAACTTGATAAATTTCTAAAAACATATGATGTTTCCGAAATTGACAAAGTCTATACGCATATGTCAAAAGCCAGACAACTACTCGTATCACCTATTATTGATACAGAAGAAATATTTGTAAAAAAGTGGGAATCTGTTTCCTACGAAAGCTCAGAATTCATGAAGGATTTTGAATTTTACTCAGGTAAGGGTATTAAAGTACGTTCCAAATCTGAACTTATCATAGCCAATACTTTAGAACAATGTGGTGTTCCTTATCGCTATGAATATCCTTTATATCTGAAAGGGATAGGAACGGTATACCCTGATTTTACATGCCTTAATATAAATAAGAGAAAAGAAATAGTATGGGAACATTTCGGAATGATGGATAATATTGCTTACTCCAACAAAAATATAGCTAAGATTCAAGCGTACAATCAAAACGGATTCTTCCCAGGCAAAAACATGATTATGACATTTGAAACCTCTCAAAATGCTATAAGCTCAAATATAATCCAAAATATGATTAAAGAATTTTTGCAATAAACCTTTAACTCATACTCGCTTCGATAAGCTCCATCCCCGCATAGCAGAGAGCATCAAAGATGTAAGCAAGTTTTCGCCGCTAAAGCTAAATTTCCTATCAAGAACAAAGAGTCGCTCGCGACTCTTTGCGCGCCGATGCGCTCAAGCTTTAGCTTGCATAATTCATCTGCGCATCGGTCGCATCCATAGCGGAGCGTTTTTATATCATAGGAAAGCAATTTCCTATGATACAAAAAAGAAGCAACAACCGAATCACTCCGATCATTGCCTCTCAATCTTTTTCTTATGAACTGTCTATACATCAACCCTCATAAGTTTGACCGCTATAGACATAACTATCATATACCCAGCTGTCACGCACTTCTCATCAGATATCGATGTCGCCTGAAATCTTGTCATCAACTACATAGTAAGCCTTATCTTCCTGAGGCTTAACGTAGATGCTGAGCTTCTTAACCTTTGTGGGATCGCCCTTGAGGTCGTACTGGAAATTATCCAATGACTTCTGAACAAGCTCGTCGTTTGAGATGTGCTTGTATGAATACTGAATCTCGATCATAACATTAGGCTTTGCAGCTGCTTTTCTTGTTGTAGTCTTCTTTGCAGTTGTTTTCTTGGTTGCAGCCTTCTTTGTTGTGGTCGCCTTTGTAGTAGTCTTCTTTGCAGCAGTCTTTGTAGCTGTTGCTTTCTTTGTTGTACTTGCAGCCTTCTTGGCTGTAGTTTTCTTAGCTGTAGTCTTCTTTGCCGGTGCTTTCTTTGTCTCGGCAGTTGTATCCTTTAATTCCGGTGTTTTAACTTCTGTAATAAAAGTAGGATTCTTGATAGTTGCAACAGGTTTTACAACTGCTTCCGCCTTCTTAATCTCTGCCATTTCTCGTTATCCTCCTCAAAATCGCAAACGATCTATGTGACTCGTTAAAACAATAAAGTGATTACGAAATTAAGTTTACTATCATTAAACAGCGTTGTCAACGCACCTGCGAATTATTACCCTTTATATCATCCCATTTTATCTAGTGTAGCTTTGTATGCTGATATCAAAGTAGCGGAAATAAGCAGACCACCGCATATGTCGCTGAACCAATGCACGCCCGCCAAGACTCTTCCGACAACACCTATCGCCATTACAACACAGGCGCAGGTTCTAAGAATTGCCACAAGATTCTCGTCGTCATATAATCTTTCTCTCCAAGCAGCGATCGCACTTCCCATTATTGTGCAGATCATAAGTACATGTGTAGAAGGAAATGAGGCCTCAAGCTCCGTTTCATCGGGCAAAAGAACCGGTCTGTAGTTGAACGGAATCTTGTCAAAAACAACATACATGATAACAAGAATCACATACAAAAAGCCCATGATAAGTATCTCTTTGTCGACTTCCATGATGCGTCTTTTCTCTTTTACAACCTGCATAAGTCCCGTTACGGCAAAATACGCAGCTGTAAGAATCGCTATCATAAGCATTATGTCTGTAACTTTATCCCACATGGGATTATAAGAAATAAGGTCAAGCACCACTTTGTTGATCGCAGAAAAACCGACGCTCGTTCCCTCGGGACCGATAGCCTGTTTATCAACTACAGATACAAGTACTGTATATACAATAGAAATGATCAACAAAAGTATAGTCTTCCCGTAATAACTTTTTCTTTTCATAGCACTTCCTCCGTGTAGCCAAAACTTTATTTCTTGTACACTTCGTTCACGAACTTGCGAAGTCTCTCCATTGCTCTCTCAACCTTCTCAGTCTCTATGCAGTAAGCCATTCTGAAAAAGCCCGGTGCCCCAAAACCGTCTGTTGGTACGAAGATAAGATCGTACTCTTTAGCTTTTTTGCAGAATTCGATAGAGCTCTCTTCAAGCGCCTTAGGCATTATATAGAAAGTTCCGCCGGGTTTTACAACCGTAAATCCAAGCTCAACCAAAGTATCATAGATGATATTCATGTTCGTCTCATAAACTGAAAGATCCGCAGTCATATCGCAGACTTTTGCAACAGCCTGCTGGATAATCGAAGGAGGACAGTTGTGTCCCGTTCCTCTTGAGATCTGTCCGCACATGGGAACGATAAATTCTGCGCCGTCGCACTTAGGATTAACTGCAACGTATCCGATTCTTTCTCCCGGAAGAGAAAGAGATTTGGAGAATGAGTAGCAGCTCAAAGTGTGATCGTAGAACTTTGATACATACGGAGCGTCAGCGCCCTTGAACACGATCTCTCTGTATGGTTCATCGGACAAAAGATATACCGTATGTCCGAACTCTTTTGACTTAGCTGTAAGAATCTCGGCAAGTCTTGTAAGTGTCTCTGTTGAATATGCAACACCTGAAGGGTTGTTGGGTGTGTTCACGAGAACTGCCGCAACATCAGCTGTAAACATCTCTTCAAATTTATCGAAGTTGATCTGGAAAGTCTCAGTGTCTGCGGGAACAACCTCAAGCTCAACTCCCGCACCTGTTATGTACGGATTGTACTCGGGGAAAAATGGTGCAAATGCAAGCGCCTTGTCTCCCGGCTTTGTGATTGCTCTGATTGCATGTGAGATAGCACCTGCTGCCCCTGTTGTAGGGAAGATGTGCTCAGGTCCGTAGTTCATTCCAAATCTTTTATTCAAAGACTGCGCAATCTTTTCTTTATACAAAGGATTACCGAGACTTGGAGTATATCCGTGAAGTGTCATGGTATCTTCCGTCTGAAGAAGCCTTATCATCTCATCTGTAAATTCCTGAGGAACCGCAACCGAAGGATTTCCCAAGCTGAAATCAAAAACGTTCTCGTATCCGATTTCTTTTCCCCTCGCGGTAGCGTACTCCGATAGTTCTCTAATCACTGACTTTGCGCCAAGCATCGATTTATATGTCTCGTTAATCATAACCTCGTCTCCTTAAGTATTAAGTAAAAACTTTGTATCTCAGTATACCACAAAAAAGGAGCTTCATCATTGGAAACAACCTCATCTTAACAGAAAATGCATTTCACCTTTATAAAAGTGCAACTCACCTTAGAAACTCTTTTTTTACCCGAAAAATAAGTTAATATCTAAGGCAGAAAACAGCAACACGCCTAAGGGCACGAATTTATAGAAAAGAGGTTCAGTATGATCAAAGCGATCGAAGTGAATAATCTAAAAAAAATGTATGGTGACATGACTGCCGTAAACAATATCACATTTGATGTGAAGCGCGGTGAGCTTTTTGCCTTCCTTGGCGAGAACGGCGCAGGCAAATCGACTACGATCAACATGCTAAGTACCATCCTCACAAAGACATCGGGCGAAGCCCTGATAATGGGAAAAGAGCTCGGAAAAGAGGATGATGCGATAAGGAAAGAGATCGGAATTGTTTTTCAGAATTCAGTATTGGATAAAAAGCTGACCGTAAAGCAGAATCTACTTACAAGAGGCGCCTATTATGGCTTCGGTAAAAAAGATATAACCGAAAGGCTCGATGATTTCTGGGAAGAATTTAATTTAAAAGAAATATGGAACAGGAAATACGAGAACCTTTCCGGAGGACAGCGAAGGCGCGTGGACATAGCGAGAGCTCTTTTACATAAACCGAGCATTCTCTTTCTGGATGAGCCCACAACAGGACTCGATCCGATGTCACGCAAGATGGTTTGGGATTACATTAATCATCTGCGAAAAGAGGAAAAGCTTACAATCTTCCTGACCACTCATTATATGGAAGAAACCGCTGAAGCTGACAATGTGGTGATCATGGATAAGGGAAGCATAATCGCTGAGGGCTCGCCTGCGGAATTAAAGAGCAGATACACAGCAAAGAAACTCATCTGGTACACGGATGCATGCGACAGGCACAGACAGATCATTGAGCAGGCAAATGTGAGCAAATACAAATATGAAGCGGATCACTACAACATATCCATGGACAGCGGAATAACAGAATTTGTCTGGAATAACAGGGATATTATAAAAGATTTTGAGATTATAAAAGGAACAATGGACGACGTGTTCTTAGCACTTACAGGAAAGGAAATGGTGGGAGCAAATGGCTAAATTAAGAGGATTATCAGGACTTATAAAAAGAAATATGCTGGTGTTTATTACAAATAAGGGATCAATTTTTTTCTCGATGCTGACACCTTTGATCCTGCTGGTGTTGTACATTCTTTTTTTGAAAAAAACTTTTCTGACACCGCTTGAAAATGCGACAGCGGAACTTGGAAATCTCATTTCATCCGGTGATATGGACCAATTCGTGAACGGGCTTTTGCTGACAGGAATAATAAGTACCGCTCTTCTTACAATTCCGTATAACGCGCTCGAAGTGATGGTCAAAGACAGAGAGGACACTACATATTATGATATGATCGCAACACCTGTGTGCAGAGCCGAGGTCATTATGTCATATTTCATCGCGGCTGTTATGACAGCATTCATTCAGGTAATGTTAGTGATGGCATGCGGCTTGGGAATGCTTGCAATTAACGGAAAAGTATACCTTGAGATAACAGATATTCTCATGCTCAGCGGACTTGTTTTCCTGGGAACGGTTTCTTCTACAGCAATATTCATGCTGCTTATGATGTTCGTAAAAAATATGAGCACCAGCAGTGCACTTATGGGAATAATGTCGGCGGTATCCGGATTCGTGGTTGGCGCGTACATTCCTCTGTCGGAGTTTGGCGAAAAGATTCAAAATGTATGCAACCTAATCCCTGCCACATGCGTGACAATACTCATAAGAAACTGTCTTACAGGCGGAACCCTGAATCATATGGACGAAAGCATCGGCGGCTTGGATAACGGGATGTTTATGGATTCCATGAAAGAGATTTTTACATTCAATTCGTATGTATTCGGAAGAAATTGGGAGTTGAAACAGACCTTATTATACATAATAATTATTACAGGTATTTCTGTTGGTGCAATCAGTATCATTTATCCCAAAATTTACAATAAACGCTAAAGGGGAATCGTTTTGAAGGTCACTTTTAATAAGATTGAGAAAAACGAAAATGAATATGCCGTGATCAATGCACACGAGCGCACTAAAGCAATATGCGCAGCATTGGAACTGCTTGAAAACGGCGAACAGGTAATAATCGGATACAGAGACGGAGAAAGTGTGCCTTGTCCCATTTCAAAAATCTATTACATAGAGACAGTGGACGATAAATGTTTTGCCTACACCAAGGATAGTTTCATCGAGATCAGAAGCAGGCTTTATGAGGTAGAAGGAAATCTTGATTACAGATTTTTTAGATGCTCCAAATCCATGCTTTGCAATATCAGGAAGATCAAAAGCGTTAAAGCAGAAAGCAATGCCAGAATGAGGGCCGTTCTGCTAAACGGAGAAATTGTCATTATTTCCAGAAGCTATGTAAAAGATATGAAGAAAAGATTGGGGTTGTGATTATGAAAAAAATGAAAATGGTAGCCGAACAAACTCTGATGGTGAGCTTCATGGTGCTTTGCTACGTGAGCATTTACGGCCTCGTTATACTCCGAAAAGACAACGATTATTTTGATTGGTTTATACCGGGATCCATTGTGATCACAAGCTTTCTATGCAGCCTCATAACGGTTTTCTTTTTGTTCGAGCATCAGGATCCGAAGGACCAATCAAAACTTAATTTCCGCCTTAGATCGGTCATACATTTTATCCTTCTGTATTTGCTTATCATGGGCTGCGGATATCTGTATCGATGGTACAGAGGGACACTTGGTTTTATCATGACTTCTGTCATTTATGTGATTATTTATCTGGGCACATGCCTTGGCACGAAACTCATATTTAAACATGAAGAGAAAATTATAAGCGATGCGCTGGAGAAGATAAGGGATGAAGAATAAAAAACTACTCCACTAAATTTCGCTCAACATCAAGTCATCTTATGCAGCCTGACTCTCATCTTGCTCCGCAGGAATAGAAAGTTCTTTTACCCGCTTGCTTCTTGAAAGAAGCATACAGCTTGCAAATCCGGTAATTCCGGTGCACAGGAACATAATTGCCATTCCGGTTCCGGCGGTATTTCCGAGCAAACGGACAATCGCTGAGGAAAACTTAGTTCCGCTATTTACAAATGGTTCAAAGAGATACTCAGAAAGCGCGCCGCCAAGTAAGATCCCCATAGGGATCACAGCAAACTTCATTGCATTCTTGACCGCAAATACTCTGCCCTGCATATCTTCGCGCACATTGGTATATATTAATACCGACTGCGCTGCCATAGTAAACGGAATCGGCAGACTTGCTGCGATTCCTGCTATGCTCCATACATATATATTCTGCCCCAATGCCATTAGCAAATCTCCAAATGCAAATGAAAACGCTACGGAATAAAAGAGCATCTTCACTTTGTTCTTGGGCATCTTCAACGTGCACACACAACAATAGCCCTACAACAACTCTTCCATCGCCGCCAATATCTCTTCCGTATCCTTCAGTAGTATATCTTCCGCCTTCTCGCTGTTCTTATCCTTCTTGTACTTATAGATAAACACAGGATTTCCGGCAGCGTGGAAACTCATCTTGCCCTCGTATCTTGCGAGGAGTTCGGGAATCTTCTCGCCTTTTATCTTGGCATTTGGAGTTACCTTTATCTCTATCTTGCCGTCGCCGCCCTTTATTTCGGGAACAAAGAGCTTGTGCGCGGCGGTTCTTATAAGCGAAATTCTAAGGAGATTAAGAGCTGTCTTTGGAACTTCTCCGAATCTGTCGACGAGCTCATCTCTCATATCATCGCTCTCCGTCTGATTTTCTATGCTCGCGATTCTCTTGTATATCTCAAGCTTCTGCTCTTCGTTGAGGATATAGCTGTCGGGAATATAGGCGCTGACATCAAGGTCAATGACGGTGTTGATGTCTTCTCTTGTATCTTTTTCGCCAGGATTCTTCTTGTGGCGGACAGCTTCTTCGAGCATCTTGCAGTAAAGATCGTATCCGACAGACTGCATGTGTCCGCTTTGTTTTTTGCCCAAAAGACTTCCCGCGCCTCTTATCTCAAGGTCACGCATGGCGATCTTAAAGCCGCTTCCGAGGTCGGTGAACTCTCTGATCGCTGAAAGCCTCTTTTCCGCAACCTCTTTTAACACCTTATCTCTCTTGTACATAAGGAAAGCATAGGCTGTGCGGTTCGAGCGTCCAACTCTTCCCCTAAGCTGATAGAGCTGGGAAAGTCCCATTTTGTCTGAGTCATGGATGATCATGGTGTTTACATTGGAGATATCAAGGCCCGTCTCGATAATAGTCGTCGAAACGAGAACGTCGACAGTTCCGTCGATGAAGTCGTACATGATACGCTCAAGCTCAGACTCTTTCATCTGTCCGTGTGCAAAAGCAACGTTCGCTTCAGGCACAAGTTTCTGGATCCTTGCCGCAACATCCGCTATGTCATTGACTCTGTTGTACACGTAATAAACCTGGCCGTTTCTTCCAAGTTCTCTCACTATCGCTTCTCGCACAAGCTCGTCGTTGTATTCCATAACATAAGTTTGGATTGGAAGCCTGTCGTTAGGCGCTTCTTCGAGGACAGACATCTCTCTTATTCCGACAAGCGACATGTGAAGCGTTCGCGGAATAGGTGTTGCCGTAAGTGTCAAAACGTCAACGCTCTCTTTTATAGTCTTTATCTTTTCCTTGTGTGTAACACCAAAGCGCTGCTCCTCGTCGACGATAAGAAGCCCCAGATCCTTATACTGAACGTCTTTTGAAAGAAGTCTGTGCGTTCCGATAACTATATCAACAAGACCTTTCTTAAGGTCAGTCACAGTCTTTGCCTGCTCTTTTGCAGTTCTGAATCTGGACATCAGGTCAACTCTTACAGGGAAATCTCTCATTCTCTCGCTGAAAGTGTTGTAGTGCTGCTGTGCAAGGATTGTTGTGGGCACAAGAACCGCAACCTGCTTTCCGTCCTGCACTGCCTTGAACGCAGCTCGTATCGCAATCTCTGTCTTTCCGAAACCAACGTCGCCGCAAACAAGTCTGTCCATGATAACAGATGATTCCATATCGCGCTTGGTCTCTTCTATTGCATTCAGCTGATCTTCCGTCTCCTGAAAAGGAAATGCATCTTCAAATTCCTGCTGCCAGACCGTGTCTTTACTGAATTCATAGCCTTTAGTTTCCTGCCTCTTCGCATAAAGCTCGACAAGGTCCTGCGCAACTTCTTCTACCGCTGCCTTTACCTTGTTCTTAGTATGCGTCCACTCCAAGGTACCAAGTTTGTTGAGCTTGGGCTTATGTCCGTGTCCGTCTTCGCCGCCCGAAGCATACTTCTGGATAACGCCAAGCCCCGTCGCAAGAACGTAGAGATTGCCGCCGTCTCCGTATTCAATCTTGATATAATCCCTGACAACGTTGTCAGTCTCAACTTTTTCTATACCCTTGTATATACCAAGTCCATGCTCTTCATGAACTACATAATCTCCAATCTTAAGGTCCGCAAAGTTGGATATCTTTTCACCTGTATACTTGGCCTTTTTCTTTCTCTTTTTCCTTGTATGCTCTGTAAAAATGTCGCTCTCCGCGATCACGGCGAACTTAATCCCCGGATACTCAAATCCCTTGAGAATCCTTCCGTAATAAGTCATTATCTCGCCCGGCCGCAGCACTCTTCCCGGATCTTCGCTGTAAAACGCGGTAACGAGATTATCCCTAAGGTCCTCGACAATTCTTTTTGCCCTCGTTCTGGACCCCGAGAGGATAAGCACTCTGTAGCCTTTTTTCACATAACTCTTAAGGTCACTCACGAGCGAATCGAAGCTGTTATTATACGGCGCGACGCTTCTTGTGTTAATGTCCCAGCTCTTTTCCGGTGAAAAGAGATTCTGTGATTTTGGCATGGCAAGTGCGGAAACAAGCACTCTTCGCCCGTTCCCCATTCTCGATATACAGTTATCTATTGAATACAAAAGATCCATCTGCCCCGGAAGGACGTAGCCCTTCTCGGCTCTGTGCGTCATGCTCTCTTTAAACTCAGCCTCGACTGCCATCGCATGCTCCAGAACTCTCTGCGGCTCGTCAATAAAGATACAACTCTTTCCCTTCGGGAACATCTCCTGAATAGTGACGGTGTCGTCGTAAAAATAACGGATGTAACTCTCGAGATTGACTACCGAGTGGAGTTCAAAGAGCTGCTCGTTAAGTTCTTCCGTCTGCTTTTTTATCCTGTGAGCTTCTTCCGTCTTGAATTCAGCGCGAAGTGCTTTGCAGATTTTCTCGGTATCTTCGTTAACCTTGTCCATTCCTTCTCTGAGTTTTTTCTCATCGAGGATGATCTCGGATGCGGGATAGATGTCGATGGATTCAAGCTTTTCAAGCGACCTCTGCGACATGATATCAAAGCTTCTGATCGACTGGATCTCATCGCCCCAAAGTTCTATTCTGAAAGGATTCTCTTCCGTAAGGTCAAAAACATCGACGATATCTCCCCTTACAGAAAACTCGCCGGGTCCCTCTACCTGATAGTTTCTGACATATCCCATCGTGACAAGGCGCTTTGCGATCTCGGTCTCATCGATTGGAACGTGTCTGTCGATTGAAAGGATATTTTCTTTTATAACTTCTGGTTTTATCTGAGGTGCCATGAGCGCTGCAAATGTCGTAATGACTGTAACGGGTCTTCCCTCAAGAAGTCTTCTCATGCAGCGGATTCTCTGCCTGACTATCTCGTTACTGTGCACATCGGCCTGGTAAAAGATGAGGTCTTTTGCGGGATATACAGTGACATTCTTGTCATAAAACTTGTAGTCCTCATAGATCTCTTTTGCCCTGAGGTCACTGTAAGTTACGATAATTCTGTACTTAAAGTCAGCCCCAAGACTGCTTATAAAGTGAAGTTTCTGAGAATCTACACATCCCGTCACTTCCGCACAGGCAAAGGGCTTTTCAAGATATTTATTAAGTTCTTCGAATTCTTTTAATTCGTTTAAAGGAGTTGTTATCGCTCTCATTTATTTTTTACCGTTAAATTTGTTCATGGCACTGTCAACGCCGCTCTCCATTATCTCGCAGACCGCATCGACAGCTCGTCCTATTCCGTCCTTGATCCCTGCAGCGTCCTCGCCCTCGAAATGACCGAGAACCCAGTTCACCATGTCATATTCCTTGGGCTTCTTGCCAACCCCGACGCGAACTCTGCTAAACTCGTCGTGTCCAAGCTGCGCAATGATATTCTTAAGCCCATTGTGTCCGCCGGCGCTTCCCTTAGGTCTAACCCTGATCTTGCCCACATCGAGCTCAACGTCGTCCGAGATCACGATGAGCTCCGTTTTAGTGTCAACCTTGAAATAATCGCAGATAGGTCTTATCGCCTCTCCGCTCAAATTCATATATGTAAGCGGCTTTACGAGAATGACCTTCTGATCGCCGATCCTGCCTTTCCCGTAAACAGCCTTAAACTTCGTCTCCGTAAGTCCTATATTATATTTATCCGACAATGCGTCTATTGTCTCAAATCCCACATTGTGTCTTGTTCCGAAATATTTCTTTTCGGGATTTCCAAGTCCCGCGATCACATACATATTGCCAAAGTCCTCTTCTTGTTTTGAAAAAAATTTCTTTATTAATCCTAACACTACTACATCTCCCCAACTATCTAATTAGATAGATATCCCTATCATAGTATTTGTTCAGGCATAGCGCCCTTAATTTTCTCTATAATTTTGGGTTCCTTATAGTTCTCATTCAGCTTTGCCTTTACATATTTAAACACTGTTCCCCGGCTATTTTGCACAAGATAATCAGTATAATATTCTTCCCAACTCATGTATTTTTTGCTATCGGCATAATTATAAGTCTCTTCCAAAACTGTTTTGGGAATATCCAATATATCAGCCTTTAAAAGAAGATATTCAAAAGATTCCGGAGCAAATATAACACACTTTTTATCAGACATAGAAAGATATCTCATCACCTTTCCAACATCCGCTCCAAATGCTGCTCCATCCACAATCGCCAATGTACTTTCCTTGTCACTTTTTCTTATACACTCATATATTCTGCTCTTACCACCTGCCGGCACACACCTCTTTCCAAATATTTCTTTGTAACATTCATAACCTGAATTAGAATCTTCTGTTATTACCTGGTCTGCTCCAACTTTATCATTGATATCCATCAGATTGTAAAGCTTATACATCTCGTTGTACACTTTTTTATATGCCTTGTACTTAGAAGAATCAGACACATTCTTGAGCCCATAGATTTCCTCAACACTATATGGCAACTGAACAAGATCATCTCTACTAACGATAACAAAATAATTATCCGCTCCTCGTACCATCTCCGCAAATTTTTTATCCTTCAAAAAAGCGGCTGTCTCATCAATAAAAATGATGCTCTGCTTCAGTGAAGATAATCTCAATTCCCAATCCACATTAGTCAGAACAGTACATTTTTTGTCACATTTAACAGTGATTCCCGATGAATTGCCATTTGCTTCATGCTCACCTATAAGCCTTATAAGCTCGCTCTTTCCACTTGCGCTATCTCCCTGAAGAATAGTTATATTCCTTTTAATTGTAAGGAAATAATGGGCTTTATTGTTATACACTTCTATATCGAATTTTCCTACCATAATTCCTCACCTATATCAAATGACTGTCCAATACAGCTTCTGCAAGTTCCAATCCATTATGAACTATCTTCCCAAGGTTCATTATCTCAATATCAAAACTTTCTTTCCCGAAATTCATAAGATAACCAAGCCTAATCGTGAGATCTTTCTTTTCAGCAATCTTCAATATCCATTTAGCACAGTTGTCGCCACATGCAGAAGCATTAAAAATATGTTCCGAATCCTTATTCATCAGAATAAGAGTTTTTACACCACCTGAAAGTCTTTCAACCGGAATGGATCCAAGAAAAGGACTGTCAATTACTTTAGGTCCAATCACTTCTGATTTATCAATATCCTTAATCATCTGAACAGAGAAAGAATCTGTAATCCAATCATCTTCATAGCTATTATTAAAAAAAACGTCCGGATTAAAAATATAGTTATCCGCTTCCAAATCTCCATAATAGATTTTTAGCATATTTCCATTATCTCCCTATATAACGTCGTTTCCATCGTTATAATTATAGCGCATGATAAGTATACTTTGAAAGTTGCTTATAGTCCAATTATGAGAGTAGAAAAAAGGCTGCATTGGATTTTACTTCTCCAACGCAGCCTATGTTCTAATCTGGTATCTTATTTTTTATCAATATTGCGAATGTATTCGTCAAGTCCGGTGATTGTAGTTGTTGATAAACCGGTATCCCAATTAGTTTCTTTGTTTATGACATAATCAGAACCTTCTTTTAATTCAACACCATTATATTTTACCTTGATATATGGTTGTTCTGCATTTGCATCCCAAACAAGACTTGAAGCCTCTATTACCAATCCATCCGGACTAACCCTTGTATCCACAACAGTAATTTCACAAGTCTTAGTAATTTCTCCGTTTTGAGCTGTTGCTGTAATTGTAACTTTACCGGGTCTGTAAGTCTCAACTAAACCGGTATCTTTACCAACAAATGCTATAGTAGAGTCACTGCTACTCCATGTAACTTTCTTATTAGAAGCATTCTCAGGTAAAATACTTGCTGAAAGCTGTATTTTCTCACCGGGTTCAAGCGAACATGATGTTTCATTTAATGACATCTCCTCCAAAGAAACGACTTCGGATTTAGGCATCAATTTTACACCACATTGTTGTCCATGTTCATCTCTACCAAGAACCATATCGCCACCATAGTATGGTTCCGGCGCTTTATTCCAAGGTTCTGTAACAAACATCTTGTCATCTATATATATTTTAGTACATATAATATCGTTTTTGACTTCCATATGCCCACCATATATGCAGAAAGATGAATCACTGTCTTGGGATCGACCTACTCTTTCTGCAAATATATAGCCATCGTTAATGGTAATATGTTTATTCGTCACACCAACAGCTGTAATAGAACCATTGTTTACCACCAGGCTTCCATCTCCATATATATCCCCCGAACTAACTATCGAACCACTATCCATAATCAGTTTTCCGGAAGCACCTGTCCCTACCATATTACACTTAACCGTTCCATTTCCGGTAAAAGTTAGTTCGTTATTTCCCACATAAATCAAAAAAAGCTCTTTATCAGTATCAAGGTTTAAAACACAATCCTCTTCGGGTGTAAAATAACACCTTTCTTCGAGATCACTTAAATTAATAACTGTCGGCTCCGCAGCCTTTACCGGTTTGCAGAACAATACCAATGACAATAAAAACAGGGCAAAGCAACTTAATAATGAATAACTCTTCTTCATACGTTTCTCCTTCGATGTACTTTTTATCGTTAATTGCAAACACAATATACTAAGAATAACATATTTTTCAAAAAATTCAATACATTTTAGCAAAATATTACACAATTCTCCAAAAATCACTTGTATCAACTTATCCCCCAAAAATAGCGTAAAAAACTGCGTTGGATTTTATTTTTCCAACGCAGCCTATGTTCTAATAAATTATATTATTTCTTATCCGCCTTACGAATGTATTCGTCAAGTCCGGTGATTGTAGTCACTGATACATAAGTATCATCATTATAATCTTTGTTTATAACATAATCAGTACCTTCTTTTAATTCAACGCCATTATATTTCACTTTGATATAAGGTTGATTTTTATCATTGCTGTAATTAACACTTGAAGCCTCAATTACCAATCCTTCCTGACTTATTCCCGTATCCGGAACAGTAACTTCACAAGTTTGTGTAAGTTCTCCACTCTCTGCTGTTGCGGTGATTATGGCTTTTCCGGGTCTTAAAGCTTCAACTACACCCTCATATTTATCAACACGTGCTACTGTAGAATTACTGCTGCTCCACCTAACTATTTTATTTGTGGCATTCTCAGGTGAAAGACTTACAGAAAGCTGTTTTTTCTCACCCTGAGCAATTGAACAGGTTGTTTCGCTTATTGAAATTTCATCCACCGAAACCACCTCTGATTTAGGCATTATTTTTACTCCATATTTGCTACCCATAACATAACTATCGTCATAATCAGGTTCATATTCAGGTTCTTTATTCCAAGGCACTGCAACAAACATATTGTCATCTATATATATTTTTCTCATTCTAAGCATTTCTGTCAGTTCCACATGTCCGCCATATATGCTCAAAGATGAATCATGACCATAATATTTGTTGATTGTTTCCGCATGTATATAACCACCGTTAATGGTGATATGATCTACAACTAATGATTTAGCTGTAATAGAACCATTGTTTACAACCAAGCTTCCACCTGCATCTCCCCATTGAGAAATGTCATGTTCACAAACTAACGAACCATTATCCATGATTACTTTTCCGGAACCCTCTGTAGAAACCCCCTTACACCTAACCGTTCCGGTTCCGGAAATTGTTAATTCATAACCATCCGTATTAATTGAATTAATACTTTTGTCAGTATCAAGATTTAAAACACTATCTTCCGTGAGTTTAAATACCTCGTCTTCTTCAAGATCGCTTAAATTAATAACTTTCGGCTCGGCAGCGTTTACCGGTTTGTAGACCAATACCAATGATAATAAAAACAGGGCAAAGCAACCTAATAGTGAATAACTTTTTTTCATGCATTTTTCCTCCAATACACTTTTTATCGTTAATTGCAAACACAATATATAAAGAATAGCATATATTTTCAAAAAATCAACATGTTTTTATCGAATTTTTGCACAAAATACACGCACTAAATACAAAATAGAATAAGGAGCTTGGCAAAGCTCGTTTTTTGTATTTGCCGGCCATTTCATAAACAGCCCGGCCGCAAAGGTATATGTTCGGGGATGCGCTGTATTCGTACGAGCAAGATGATTTTCAACTTTAATAAAACCCGAAGATGCTGACTTCTCTGAACAACGTGAAAGGAAGCATCTTCGGGTTTTATTAAAGTATGAAAATCACTGCGCAGACGTACACAGCGCATCCCCGAACATATACCTTTGCAGCCGGGCGTAACAAAAGGCTGCCACACTAAACTTAGCGCAACAGCCCTCTTATTTTGCATTATTCTATTCAGCCCGTTATGTCACGCTTCCCCCTCGCTGTCTTCTGCGGCTGCTTTATCATAAGCCTCCAGGATAGTATCCTGAAGAACCTTTCTCATATCTGAGTTGATTGGATGTGCGATGTCACGATACTCGCCGTCCGTAGACTTCTTGCTGGGCATTGCAATAAACAAGCCTCTCTCGCCTTCAATTACCTTGATGTCATGAACAACAAATTCATTTTCAAATGTAACTGATACGATTGCACGCATTTTTCCTTGTTTTGTAACTTTTCTTACTCTGACGTCTGTTATCTTCATCATATAACCCCCTCTTGGTCAAAAAATTTCATGAAGTCTGCAGTAATTAGATCATGTATCTTTCGTTATTTTCTATAACTATCTTAATGCCGTCATCTTCCTTGTAGTATGAGTTCGCCTGAATCGTGCCGTGACTTTCAACGATGCAGTTCTCAATATGTGTATTGTCTCCGATGTAAACATCATTTAAGATGATAGCATTTTTGATATAACAATTGTTTCCTATAAAAGCTCCTTTAAATATCACAGAATCTTCTATCGTACCGTTTATGATACATCCGCTGGAGATAATGCTGTTTTTTACATTTACTCCCACGTTGTACTTGGCCGGCGGAAGGTCTACGACCTTCGTATAGATTCCCGGATATTCTCTAAAGAAATACTGCCTTATCTCAGCTTTTAAGAAATCCATGTTGGTACGGAAGTAATCTTCAACAGAAGCTATATTGTTCCAGTACTCTTTTATCTTGTATCCGTAGATACGCTTCATATCCTTGTATCTGACAAGGATGTCACGCACAAAATCATATCGCCCTTCTTTATCTGCTTTTTCGATGAGCTCAATGAGTTGCCTTCGTCTGACTACGTATATGCCGCAGGAAATTGTATTCGACCGTGATACCACGGGTTTTTCCTCAAATTCCTCTATGCGGCTCTCTTCATTCATCCGGACGGTTCCGAATCTCTCGGTATCGGTGTTGGCCGGCATATCCTTACATACAACCGTTATGTCAGCCTGCTTCTGAATGTGATATTCAAGAAGTTTTCCGTAATCCATCTTGTATACGCAATCTCCGGATGTAATGACTACATACGGTTCGTGACACGCTCTTAGGAAATCGAGATTCTGGGCAATCGCATCTGCCGTTCCCCTATACCACAAATTTCCCGATGCCTTCACTGCCGGAGTGAATACGTACAGGCCGCCCTGCTTTCTGCCAAAGTCCCACCACTTGGATGAACTCAAGTGTGCATTCAGACTTCCGGCGTTATACTGAGTAAACACGGCAACTGTCTGAATATGAGAGTTCGTCATATTACTCAGGGCAAAATCAATACTTCTGTAAAAACCTGCCACAGGCATCGCGCAAACCGCTCTTTTCTGTGATAGTTCCTGCATCCTGCTACTGCTGCCGCCCGCTAAAATTATGCCAATCGCCCTCATATCAATCACCTGCCTTATCTAGTGTTTTTCCGCTGTCAAGTACACCATCTTTGTAATCTTTTTCAGCAGTCACACCCGAGATAACCGTATTCTTTCCAATCGTCACATTGTCGGGAATAACCGACTTCTCTCCGATAGTGCAGAGGCCTTCGCAATAAATGTTCGGTTTTGAATCGTTTTCTTTTTCCTCAAAAGCTCCGATCTTTACGTTGTTTCCTATGGTAACCTTCTCGGCGATGATTCCTTTTTCTATGTTGCATCCTTCACCGATAACGGTTTCATTCATTATTATTGAATTGCTGACCACAGTTCCTTTTCCGATCTTAACTCCCGGACTTATTACCGAACTGTAAACCTTTCCGTAGATCTCACAGCCTTCGCCTATGATGCTTCTCTCCACAGCGCTTTCAGGTCCAAGATACTGAGGAGGCTGTACCCCGCTTGAAGTATATATCTTCCAATATTCCTCATAGAGATTGAACTCCGGAACAATATCTATAAGCTCCATGTTTGCCTGCCAGTATGATGTAAGCGTTCCGACATCCTTCCAATAGCCGTCAAACTCGTATGCATACAGTGACAGTCCCTGTTCCTTACAATAAGGAATAATATGCTTTCCAAAATCAAGTCCCGACTGATCTTTATTGGTAATGAGAGAATCCTTAAGTGCTTCCCATGAAAAGATGTAGATACCCATAGATGCAAGATTGCTCCTTGGATGATCCGGTTTCTCTTCAAAGTCCACGATCTTCTTATTCTCATCCGTGATCATGATACCGAACCTGTTTGCTTCCTCCATCGGAACAGGCATTACGGCAATCGTAACGTCCGCTCCACTCGACTTGTGGAAGTCAAGCATAGTTTCGTAATCCATCTTATATATATGATCTCCCGAAAGGATCAATACATAATCCGGATTATAATTTTCCATATACTCAAAATTTTGGTAAATTGCATTGGCAGTGCCGGTATACCATTCGCTGTTTGAGCTCTTTTCATAAGGAGGAAGAACCGTGACTCCTCCGAAATTACGATCAAGATCCCACGGTATACCTATTCCAATGTGAGAATTAAGCCTAAGCGGACGATACTGTGTAAGGACGCCCACAGTGTCCACTCCAGAATTAATACAGTTACTAAGCGGAAAATCGATGATTCGATATTTTCCACCAAAAGAGACAGCCGGCTTTGCCATCTTTGCTGTCAACACTCCTAATCTGCTTCCCTGGCCCCCCGCCAGCAGCATGGCGATCATCTCTTTCTTTATCATGTTCCCACCTCGTTGCTATTCCGGCTATGTGCCGGTTTTGATACACCAAACTCACTGTCCGTATTACAGAAAAATGTTATTACCTATATAAGAGTATATCATAAACATATTATTTAAAAAACATAAATACGCTAAATATAGAATATATTTTCACTTTATCAGGTTTCTTTTTTTGACTTTGTAAAAAATAGTGTTACAATATAGATTACGTTGTACTACGTATTCTATGAAATGAGGGATTTTTATGTATACGATTGATTTTAACAAACCTTCTCACGTATATTTTATGGGGATAGGCGGCATTTCGATGAGCGGACTTGCCCACATATTAATAGAGAAAGGATTCAGGGTTTCAGGTTCTGATTCAAAAGAATCTCCGATGACCAAGGCACTTTCAGATCTTGGCGTAAACGTAATGTACGGCCAGTGTGCTCAGAACATTACAGATGCGAGCCCTATTGATGTAGTGGTTCATACAGCCGCAATACACCCTGACAATCCGGAATTCATGGCTGCAAAAGCAGCAAATATTCCCATTTTGACAAGAGCCGAACTTCTCGGCCAGATAATGAAGGAGTACAAGATTCCCATCGCTATCAGCGGAACTCACGGGAAGACTACAACTACTTCAATGCTTTCAAAGATTCTTCTCGAAGCAGATACGGATCCCACACTTTCAATAGGTGGTGTTTTCAGCGACATCGGCGGAAACATCCGTGTAGGCAGATCTGATTATTTTGTTACAGAAGCATGCGAGTATACAAACAGCTTCCTTAGCTTCTTTCCAAAGATCAGTGTTATTTCCAATATAGATGCGGATCATCTTGATTTCTTCAAAGATCTTGATGATATAAGAAACTCTTTTACCAAATTTGCACATCTTCTTCCAGATGACGGAACTCTTGTTATCAACGGAGACATCGAGAAGTTATCCACAATCACAGACGGATTGGGATGTGAAATAATAACATATGGTTCAAAAGAGGATTTTGACTACTATCCTTCAGATATAAGTTACGATGAGCACGGAAATCCTTCATTTAAAGCACATATCCCCGGTGGAAAAGTACTTGACGTAAAGCTTGCCGTACCCGGACTTCACAATGTGTATAACGCACTTGCTTCAATCGCTGTAAGCGATATTCTCGGCATAGATTCAGAGGTTGCTACAAGAGCACTCTCATTATTCGGAGGCACGAGCCGTCGTTTTGAGCACAAAGGCGAAATACATGGTGTTACCATTATTGATGATTATGCACATCATCCGACAGAAATAAAGGCAACACTTACAGCAGCTCAGAATTATCCACACGGCAAGATATGGTGCGTATTCCAGCCACACACATACACAAGAACCAAGGCTCTTCTTGATGAATTCGCCGAGGCTCTGTCACTTGCCGATAAAGTGGTTCTCGTTGATATTTACGCAGCAAGAGAGACCGATACTTTAGGTATCAGTTCTCGCACTCTCTGCGACAAGATCAAGGAACTCGGGCATGATTGCACGTATTTTCCTACTTATGACGGCTTTTCAGAAGTCGAGAAATTTCTTTTGCAAAATTGCACTAAAGGAGATTTGTTGATAACCATGGGAGCCGGAGATGTAGTAAAAATCGGCAACGAGCTACTTGGTAAGTAATACTTTTCCACTTTTCCACTTTTTTCGTTCAATTTGAAAAATAATAGCTTCGTGGATAACAGTCAGACTTTTCAACAAGACTTAATTTTCCGGTCTTTATGAGAGTTTGGCTGTTTTTTTAGATTTTTTTAATAATAATCCACGTTATCCACATTATCCACAAAGATTTCCACTATTGAACAAACTCTTCGATGCCGCTTCTCTTCGTCACTTTTCCCATATCATATTAAAAATTACCATGCTATAATCCTACGTGTGATGAAAAAGTAAAGCAGGTGATTATTGATATGATGGGGCGTGTAACTATCAGTACTAAGGTGGGGGAGGATTCTACCAGTGTTTCAAATATCTTTATTGATGAATATATGCAGGATGCTAATGACGCGCAGATAAAGATCTACCTTTATTTGTTGCGCATGATGAAGGCTAATCTGCCTACAAGCGTTTCTGCGTTGGCAGATAAATTCAACCATACTGAGAAGGACGTAGTCCGCGCTCTCAAGTACTGGGAGAAAAAGGCTCTCATCAGTCTTGAATACGATGATTCAGATACTCTTATAGGTATACACATGGAAGACATAACTTCTCAGAAGCCCGCAGTTCCTCATAAGTCCGAACTGGTTATGAGATCTGTTGTTGCTGCCAAGCCTGAGAACACCATTAAGGCAAAGCCTAACTACTCTGCCGCCGAGCTCAGTGCTTTCAAACAGTCTTCCGCAGCAAATATCGTATTTCCTGCAGAGCAGTATTTTAAGAGACCTCTAACATCGACAGAGCTTATGACTCTGTTCTATATAAAGGATGAACTAAAGTTTTCTGATGATCTTTTGGACTATCTGATGCAATATTGCGTCGATAATCATAAGGCTGATTTCAGATATGTGGAAAAAGTTGCATTAAACTGGACTCAGCAAGGCATCAAAACGCCAAAACAGGCTCGCGTGGAGAATTTCAAGCATGATCCCGAGATAATCGAGATCATGAAGGCACTCGGTATGGAAAATAGTCCCACGGAAAAAGAAGGAAACTTCATTAAATCGTGGCGTAGGGAGTTGGGTTTTTCAATGGATATCATTATGGAAGCCTGCGACCGCACTGTTATGGCGACACAGAAGAATCGTCTCAAGTATTGTGACTCAATTCTTCGAAACTGGCATACTAACAACGTCTCTTCAAGGGAGGACATTGCCAGACTTGATGCTGACTTCACTGAAGATCTCCGCAAAAAGAGATCGAAGGCTTCCGTGGCATCCATTAATACAAAGATCCGCTCCGACGAATCATATATTCGCCCAGGCGGAGTCCAGAACCGCTTTAATCAGTTTCAGCAAAATACATATAATTTTGCCGAGCTTGAGAAGCAGCTTCTGGATAACTGATACTCATATTTGATTGGGGAATCAGATACGAGTACATACATACTCGGCCCTGTACTTTGGTTCGGTGGCGGCACAAGCCTTCCCCGAAGCACGTACAGGGCATAAGTATGTAAATAGACCGGTAGTGTAGCGATTTGCATTTTGAAAGGTATGAACATATGGCATTGACCAACGCGCAATTCGACGAAATTATGCACACTTACGAGGAGATGCGCTCTCTTCACAGGCAAGAACTTGAAGAGCGAAAGCGCTCTGTTTATGAAACCATTCCCGGTTACAGGGAACTTGAAGATAAAGCCTCTACCATCAGCGTTGAATTTGGAAAAAGGCTTCTTTCAGGCGAAAGACTTGACCGTTCGGTGCTAAGACACGAACTGGCCGAACTCGCCCGTCAAAAAAAATTACTTCTTACCGAATCCGGATTTTCAGATGATTACCTTGATATGGGCTACTCCTGCCCTGACTGCAAAGATACGGGGTACATCGGAAACGAAAAATGTCACTGCTTCAAACAGAAGATCATCGAAAAACTCTATGACAGATCAAATCTCAAAGAAATGGCCAAAACAGCCAATTTTAATCTTGTAAATGAAAAATATTATCAGGGTGAGGATCTTCAGCGGTTCCGTGGCGCTTTAAAGGCTGCTGAACTTTTTGTAAACTCTTTTAACTCTGACTACCAAAATCTATTCATTTATGGTACAGTTGGTGTTGGCAAATCATTCCTGTCTACTTGTGTTGCCAATGAGTTGCTAAAGAAAGGTCACTCAGTGATATATTTCAGCTCATCAGGCTTGTTTGAACTTCTGGCAGAAAATTCATTTGACTACAAGAACAAGCAAGAGCTTCGCGGGATTTATGATGATATCTATAACTGTGAGCTTCTTATTATAGATGACCTTGGTACGGAGCGAACAAACAGTTTCGTATCTTCCGAGCTTTTTGCATGTTTAAATGAAAGAGATCTTCGCAAGAAGTCAACTATCATTAACACGAATCTGTCTCTGGAAGAAGTGCAGATTATTTATTCAGACCGTATTTTTTCCAGAATTGCCAGCAACTATAAGCTGCTCAAATTATCCGGTCCCGATATCAGGATCCGGTCATAACATCAGGAAAATCATAAAGATTGCCATAAAAGAAAGTGAGGATTTTCAGTAATGCCTAAAAAAGAAGAGAAACGTAATCTGGAAACAATTCCCGTCGGTTCATTAGGGATAATTCCATTGAAAGGCGTTAAGTCTCTGGCTGAAAAAGTTGATTACTATCTCGTAAAATGGAGAGCCGAAAGAGAAAACGAACACAAAGGAAGCCTGGCCTTTACAGGTTATGAAAGACCATCTTATATCCTTGAAGCAGAAGTACCGAGATTCGGAACAGGTGAAGCCAAAGGTGTCATTAAAACTTCCGTTCGTGGAGACGACCTTTTTCTTCTCGTAGATGTTTGTAACCATTCACAGACCTACTCAATGTTTGGCAGAGAAAATCACATGTCTCCTGATGATCACTATCAGGATCTTAAGAGAATTATTGCTGCCGTAGGCGGAAAAGCAAGAAGAATCACTGTTATCATGCCTTTCCTTTATGAATCAAGACAGCATAAGAGAAATTCCAGAGAGTCTCTTGATTGTGCTATCGCACTTCAGGAACTTGTAAACATGGGCGTTGATAACATCATTACATTTGATGCACACGACCCAAGAGTTTCAAACGCTATTCCTCTTAACGGTTTTGAAACCGTAAGAACAACATATCAGTTTATTAAGGCATTACTCAAAAACGTCTGGGATCTCAAGATTGACTCAGACAATATGATGGTAATAAGCCCCGATGAAGGCGGAATGAGCCGTGCAATTTATCTTGCAAGTGTGCTCGGTCTCGATGTGGGAATGTTCTATAAACGTCGTGACTATACTCAGGTTGTAAACGGAAGAAATCCTATCGTTTCACATGAGTTCTTAGGAACAAGTGTAGAAGGCAAATCTGTTATCATTGTTGATGATATGATTTCCTCAGGTGAAAGCTTACTCGATGTTGCCAAAGCACTTAAAGAGCGCAAAGCTGCAAGAATCTATGCATTCTCAACATTTGGTCTCTTTACGGGCGGACTTGATGTATTTGATGAAGCCTATAAAAGCGGTATTATCGACAGAGTATTCACTACAAACCTTATTTACCAGACGCCCGAGCTTCTTTCTCGTGAATGGTACATAAGCTGTGATATGAGCAAGTATATCGCATATCTTATCGATACACTTAACCACGACGCTTCTATCAGCGATCTTCTCAATCCTGTTGAAAGAATCAACAGCATAATCGAAAGATACAACAGCGGCGAGCTCAGAGCTTCTCTCGAAGCAGAGAAAAAGAACTGATAAAGAATTGCTATTGAATATATCTATATAGAAACAGAACTGTTTAATTGAACGGGAATCCCATTCAACTAAACAGTTCTTTTATATTGCCCAAAGAATCCAGCTTCTTATATAGCATCTTCTTAAGTTCTTCATCCGGTTGCGTCAAATCCGGTATCATTATAACTTTGCACCCCGCTCTGTATGCACTTGTCACACCATTTGGTGAATCTTCAACCGCAAATGTTCTGTCGGGAGAAAGCCCAAGCTGCTTGCATGCATAAGCATATATGTCAGGCGCAGGCTTACCTTGCTCCACCATATTTGCGCATATTATCTTATCGAAGTATTCAAACAGTCCAATTTTCTTAAGGTAACGTTCAGTTCTCTCATAGTCATTGGCGGTCGCAAGACTTGTCAGTATACTATTCTCTCTAAGCCAGGTAAGTATCTCTTTTGCCCCGGGTTTAAGTTCTATACCGGTCCTACTTATCATTTCCTCAACAAGGCCTTTTCTGTACTCTCTGACTTTCAGATAGTCAAAATCTTCACCATACCACTCCTTGAATTTAGCAGGTGCAAACGGTCTTCCAAGAGAACGAAGCTCAAGTGCTTTTTCTTTTTCCATGGTATATCCGAAGTGTTCCAGTGCCTTGGGCCAGGCTGTCTGGTAATATTTCTCCGTATCCGTAAGCGTACCGTCAAGATCAAAGATTACTGCTTTTACTTTACTGTCCAAATCTATATCCTCACTTTATCCATGTTTCACATTCACCACTTTATAATACCATGAATGTTCAGATATTTTCCTACTATCGCGCAATATGTAATATAATTACTTGTGAGTTTTATTCGTAAATAAGGAGGTTTCTATGGCAATAAACGAAAATATCACTAAGAGAAATACCCTGCTTGCGCAGAAAGTGATCAAAGGTCTTGAATCACGAAACATGAGCGGTTATTTCGCATCCACAAAAGAAGAAGCTCTTAAACTTGCTATGGTCCTGATCCCGACAGGCGCAAGCGTAACAATGGGCGGAGCCATGAGTGCACACGAGATCGGTCTTGTAAAAGCTCTTAAAGAAGGCAACTACAATTTTATAGACAGAGATGAGTACGAAGATAAGCGCGCAGCAATGCTTGCGGCTTATGATGCAGATGTATTCCTTTCAAGTGCCAATGCCATTACAGAAGATGGTATCCTGGTCAACATCGACGGCAATGCCAATCGAGTATCTGCAATCGCTCAGGGACCAAAAAAAGTTGTATTCATCGTCGGAATGAATAAAGTATGCGCTGACGTAGACAGTGCCCTTAAAAGAGCCAGAAATGTCGCTGCTCCCATCAATGCACAGCGCTTTGGCCTTAGCACACCCTGTTCAAGTACAGGTTCATGCATGAACTGCAAGTCTCCGGACACAATTTGTTGCCAGTTCCTCATAACACGTTTTTCCAAGCACAAGGAACGAATCCATGTCATCCTTGTAAATGACAATCTAGGATTCTGATATATATGAAAAACAAATGGAGATAAGTTCCAAATCAAAAGAACTTATCTCCAACTTTTTACTCTTTCTATATTATTTCTATTTTTTATGAATCTTTTTCAAGCCAATTAGTTCCGTCAGCATAATTTAATACCACACCCGGTTGAACGTTGTAGCAAAAGACATTGAAGCATATACCTTCGCCTCCATCCTCAACAGACAACGCCTCTATATTAACTCCGTCACATAACAGGTTATCTCCTTGAAATACCGGTGTAACTCGATACATTACGTGATTACCACTCTCCTTTACATATGAAGCGACCATATTCTCATACGGAAGCATTCCATCCACGTTTAAGTATCTTGTTCCTGTCACGAAGTTTTTGTCATTATCATTCTCTCCGGTCAACTGAAAACCAATGAGATGACATCTGTTATACAAATACGGAGGCTTGGATTTTACCACTCCCGGATACTTATTTTGCACCCAGCCTGTGGGCTTGATCCTCGCTATAGATTCTCTTTTCTCGGTAGGCATAATATCCTGTCCAACACAGGCGACTGCCGCTGTACACCTTCCGAGAGAATCCTGCTCTCCATATCTTTCAAATGATTGATCAACAATCTCATCTTCAGTAAATGTCGGTTTATTGCCATTTACTTCTACTGAAGCGTCTCCTGAAAAATCAGTTTCTTCAACACTTGCTACATTTGCGTCAGATAATAACTCCGGATGTGTAACAGATAAATATACTGAACAAATTAACGCAAGCAAAAGAAAAATCTTTTTGTAGTGTGCAGTCTTTTTGGTACTTTTTTTCTTTCTTTTAGCCATATTATGCATTCTGCAACACTAAAGTGAAAATCCTGTGTCCGATTTATGTTTTTTCAGAAAACTTTACTTATTTTTCATATGGTATATACGTTATGAAATGATTTCCGTTTTGTTTAAACCATTCTTCCGCTTCAGCCATTCCAAGGCCATGAACGCTTCCTATTCTCGGCTCTAAAATTTCAACACTCTTTTGATTTTCAAAGCCCAGTATCAATACCGCTTCATCGTTATTCATAAGCGCCATTACAGGCCATCCTTTGCTTACATAGTACAACACGGATTTAAGTGTACATCCGTCAAGCTCTATAACATCCGCTTCGATCATATTTGCTCTGAGGATATCTTCTACACCGTCTCCGTTTGTAAGCGCAGATTCAACATTAACATTTACGCCTCTGTAGTGATCCAAAATAAGATCGATACAAACAGCTGCAGATTTCTTGGACGTGATATTCTCATATGCGGCTATCTTCTGTTTAAGTGATGCAATACTTGTAAAGTTAAGCCTGTTGTCTTTTCTCCATACATAATTATTGCTGTCACCGACAACCACGCCCGATCCCTGATCCGCATAAGTAACCGCCTTAGCGGAATCTGCATACACTTTCACATTGCCATTCAGATTATATGCATAGTAAAAAGGATTCTTTTCCGCGTTTCTCTTAAGCTCCACACCGCTTACATTTCTGCTTTCCTCAAACAGTGTCTGATCGGGAGTAAGAACTCGTATCTGTTTAGCTTTTATTTCATTCTTGGTGGTTATCTGGACAATCTTTTCATAATTATCAACAGGAACCTCCGATACTATATTTCTTCCATTATCTTTTTCAACAGAATCAAGCATAGAGTAATCATCAGCGTCTACATACTCGCCGCTCTCACTCTTCTTCACGCATTTGAAGTTTATCTGCTTGTCTATGCTTATAACTCTGGTTATATATCTGTTATCAGTAACCAGCTTATCTTTTACGACATCTCCGTTTTTATTCTGAAATACTATTCTATACATAGGATAAATCGGATTTCCCATCTGATCCCTGCTGACATCGGAAGAGCGTCCCACACCATATATAAGGGCATCTCCCATGTATCCAAGAAGAACGACATACTCTCCGCTCTCCGCTTTGACCTGCATCGTTTCCTTGGTATCAAGATTCATGACATCAAAACCTGTCAGATCTTCTCCTTGCCAAGCTATAGTACTTTGCGATTCGGAAATTTTATATGCTTCCGATCCAACGCCCTCAACTACAGCCTTTCCGACTCTTGATGCCAGATCAATCTCATAGACACTTTGATCGATCATCACAAAAAAGGTATTATTGTCATTTACGTACGCAAGGGTATCCACATAATTATCTATTATTTCCGCAGATTGTCCGCACTCGATAAAAGCTTGCTCTTCCACAGAATTTAAAGCTGAGCTGTAGTCATATACGGCAATTCCGGTTCTTCCCTCATGGATTCCCCTGTTCATATATCCCGAAACAGCAAATTTCACATCGCCTGTCTCTTCGACATCAAGTATTCTAATTATGTTGTTATCCCAATTTGTTCTTACATCGTCATTTTCATGATCGTAAAATCCAAATATATGCGCAAGCCTTCCATCTGCATTGTTATAAGAAAAAAGTCTGTTTTCATTTACAAATGCAAATACAGTTCCGCCTTCACTTACTCCGCCGCTCTCCTTAAAGTCAAATTTCGGATCGCAAATTCCGAGAGTGATGGTATTTTTTCCCACTGAATAAGAAGTTGTGTCAAATATGCAATTAACTGTTCTTTCATAATTCAAAAGACTCGGTCTTTCAGAATTATACTTAACTCGGAATACTTCCGTGACATTATACAGCTTGCTTCCGGTTTCATCTTCGGTAGTCATTCTGTACTGCAACTTGTAGCTTCCCGACTGCTGCTGGATATCTGTCACGTAGACCTGAGGCTTGGTGTGCTTTGTAATCTTTACAGCATTCTCGTCCTTTTTATTATCATCGCCTTCCTCATCTTCTTTATCGATGAGATTTCCCCATGTAATCTGATCGAGAGTACTGTGTATATTTACTTTTGCAAAAGTATCATTGTCTTCCCTGTCTCTGTCTACCTCTAGATACTTGCGATACTCACTGCTTGCCTTTTTCTTATCAAAAGTTGCCTCTGAGAAGCCCGTAACAAAAGCAATTTCTTTATCAATATTGTATCTTTCACTGTCTTCGGTCCAAACAACTCTTGTATAATACTTTGCTGTTCCGCTGGGAGTTTCCATCTTGATAACCAGCATATATTCTCTGCCGGAAATAATATCAAAATTTTTGAGCCTGATCTTACAATCAATATTCTCGTCGTGCTCAGAAAGATCCTCAAGTTTCTCGTCCTGAATAAGTCTCTTTCCGTCTATACTTCTTACTTCGAATCCGACATCGGAAATTTTTGTCCCATAAGTTTTGATCTTGAAAGCCATGGTAAGATCTTCATTTACAGGCCATACAGTCCCTCTTATATAATTGACATCAACCTTGGACAAATACCCGTGAAGCGGGTTAACTTCAATATCTCCGCTTTGCATGGTTATTACCGGTAAAGTCGCAGAGGGCATCTTAGCAGTCATATCCGCATTATCGACATTGGACAATTTGCTTATAACGAAGATTGATGTAATAAGCAAAACAATAAAATATGCAATTTTAATAATTGTTTTTTTGATAGTATTATCACGCATAATTGACTTTCAATTTTAATAATAGTAATATTTTCATAATATAATCATCAATATGGAAAGGAAAAATATGACTTATCCTGTTCTATATCGAAAACGTTTCATACCAAATGAATGTATTGAACTTAAGGATGACGTGATCCTTAAGATTGATGATTCTGTCATAATTACAAAATGGAAAGCTCTCAAAAAGAGATGCGATATAAATAGCGGTTACTCCTGCTATTTTCTTAATGAGGGCTATAAACTCAGTAAATTTCTCAAAGCCGACAATTCTCTTCTGTGCTGGTATCTTGATATTATCACCTTTGACCGCGATACCGACTCTAATTCAATTACCGTAATCGACCTTCTTGCAGACGTGATAATATATCCCGACGGCAAAATGAAGATTGACGATCTCGACGAGTTATCCGAAGCTTTTGAAAAAAGACTCATTGATGAATCTTTGCTCAAAAAGAGCCTGCTCTCATTGAACAGACTCCTTACCGAAATTTACGAAAACGGTATCTCATCCCTGACTGCGCCCCTTGAAAAAATCATCTCCGAGCAAGATCAGTAAAATACATGTCCTCCGATATTCTTACCCGAAAGACCGGAGATAGGAGTTCTGAAATATACACAATTTCCAACATTTGAGTAGCCCTTCATGGCCTCATCCGCCGCCTGGAAACATGCTGCAGTTGCTCTTCCTTCCGCAAGTGCAATCGCAAGTCTTCCGCTTGTCACCGGCGAAAACTGCCGATTCTGATAGATCACACCAACAACCGTATCAGGGTAAACAGAACTGAGTACTCTGTTTATAACAACTGCGCCGACCGCAACCTTACCCTCGTAGGGCTCGGCTCCCGCTTCACAATATATCAGATTCGCGAGCAGGTATCTGTCGCCATCCGCAAAAGACACTTCTGAAATATCACGCCATGCCGATGCCGCAGCAAGCTTTGAAAGTCTCATCTCTTCAGCAAGCTTTGCTTCAAGTTTCTTTATATCTTCATCCTGCGCTTTTATCTGAGCTTCTATTTCTTCCGCTCTTGCCTGCGCATCTAAAATATCATTGGAATACTGTTTGATAGTTCCCGATGTCTGGCTTACAAGCCCGGCAACTCTGCTCTGTTCAGCCTGTTGTTTGGTATGATAATCATCGAGCTGTGCTTTCTCTGCCTCAAGCGCTTCCTCTTTTTCCCTGATAGTCTCTTTTGTCTGAATATATTCCAGAAGTTTCTTTCTATCATAGGCGGAAATCTGCTCTATATACTGATTTCTATTCAGAAAATCCGCAAAACTTCCGGAGCTGAAAAGAATGTCCATAAGAATTGCGTTCTGATTCTCATAGATAAACTGCACGCGTTTTTTCATGGAAGCATATTGCTTCTCCTCTGTCTGCCTGGCGTTTTCAAGTTCGGCAAGTGTATTTTCAATCTCGTTTTCCTTACTTCCAATCTGCTCTTCAATCTGTTCGAGATTATTACTCACCTCGCCAAGCTGCGTGTTGAGCGTATCAAGCTGTCCTTGCAAAGACGACTTTTCCTCATTCATCTCCGCAATGTTTTCTTTGGTATTATCTAATTCATTTTGTGTTTGGGCTTTTCTGTCCTTTGCATCCTGAAGCTGTTTCTTTGTAGACTCGGTGGCATACGAAATAACAGACATCATAAAAGCCAGCGCGATTGCTGCAATCAACGATGTCATAAGAGAAAAGAGCATTCCGAACTTTTTAGTTACTTTACCCCTAACCCCTGCTTTTTTCATATACCATTCTTGATCAAATAGTAATATTTATATTTCTTCCGCTGCGCTCATACTTGTAATATCTTACACCTGCTGCGTCAAACATCTTTTTAGATGCTCGTGTCGTTGCGGAAGATTCGTATTTATCGCTGTCATATACAACTGTTTTTATTCCCGCCTGAATAATGGCTTTCGCACATTCATTACACGGAAAAAGAGATACATAAAGCTTTGCACCTACAAGACTTCCGCCTCTGTAATTCAAAATGGCGTTGAGCTCGCTGTGCGTAACAAAAGGATACTTGGTGGATAGTTCGTCTTCTCCGTCACGTTCCCAAGGAAATTCCTCATCCGAGCATCCCTTCGGAAAACCGTTGTATCCCATGGAAAGAATATTGTTATCTTCGCTGACTATGCAACTGCCAACCTGTGTATTCGGATCTTTCGATCTCATAGCCGCAAGCTTGGCAACTCCCATGAAATACTCATCCCATGATATATAGTCGTCTCTTTTCATCTCTGCTCCTTACTTGGTTCCGAAAATCCTGTCACCGGCATCTCCAAGTCCCGGAACAATATATCCATGTTCGTTGAGCTTCTCATCTAAAGATCCTACATATATATCAACATCGGGATGCGCTTCTTCCATCGCTTTAAGTCCCTCGGGTGCTGCAATTATGCACATGAAATGGATATTTTTGCATCCTTTTTCTTTAAGCATATTTATAGCCGCTACAGAAGATCCACCTGTAGCAAGCATAGGGTCTACTACAAAGATTTCTCTCTCTGAGACATCTGCAGGCATCTTACAATAATACTCTACAGGCTTAAGTGTCTCGGGATCTCTGTAAAGCCCGATATGTCCTACTTTTGCAGCGGGTATAAGTGCAAGCATTCCGTCAACCATTCCAAGACCGGCACGCAAAATAGGAACTACACAGAGCTTTCTACCCTTAAGTTCCTTTACCGTCGTCTTACAAATAGGAGTTTCAATCTCAACATCACGCAACTGGAGTTCACGTGTGGCTTCATAACATATAAGCATTGCTATCTCGCTTATTGTCTGTCTGAAGTCTTTGGTTCCTGTATCGATTCTTCTGATATAGCCAATCTTATGCTGGATCAACGGATGATCCATAATAACTACTTTTCCCATACTTTCCTCCTTGACGTATATCCCCTTTTATTGTTCCAACTTGGAAATCCTGCGGCTGTGCTTCTCAAGACCTGAGAACTCAGTATCAAGAAATGTATCTACTATCTCAAGGGCAAGCAGTTCTCCAACGAGTCCGCCACCCATTGCGAGCATATTTGCATCATTGTGCTCTCGTGTAAGTCTTGCTGATGTTGTCTCAGAACAAAGAGCACATCTTATTCCTTTAACTTTATTTGCAACAATGGAAATACCTATTCCTGTTGTACAGATAACTATTCCCTTTTCACATTCACCGCTTGCTACAGCTTCAGCAGCGGCTCTGCCAAAATCGGGATAATCGCAGGATTCTTTATCATAGGTACCAAAGTCTTTTACCTCGAATCCTCTTTTCTGTAAATGCTCTTTAACGACCTCTTTGAGGTCGAATCCACCGTGATCACTTCCAAGTGCTATCATGCTAGATCCCTCTTTTCATATTGATAAATTGCTGTATAACAATTCTAATTATAAGAATACCACATTGTGGCCTGCAGCCTTTAAAAGCCTGTTCATGATCGCCTGCCCTATTCCGCTGTCATCAAATGATTCAGAAAACATTATATCAACGCCTTCATCATCAAATTCTCTAAGTGCTTTGAACAGTTCATGCGCAATTGTATTCTCATCATCTCTTTTTCCGAGATTCTTAACCGTGTCGGCTTTATAAAGCGAAACTGTAGAATCGGTTCCTATTACTCCCGTTCTCTTACCTTCAAGTCTTGCCTTTTCTGTTTCCGAATTGATATACCTGACTACATCTTCCTGTGCCCCGCTTACAATTGTGAGCGTTCCCTTTGGTGCGTAGTGTTTGTACTTCATTCCGGGTGCCTTTGGCTTAAGTGTTGAAGAACTGTCAATGATAGTCTTATCTATGCTGACTTCTCCAAGCACTTTCTTAATCATATCAGCGGTAATATATCCCGGTCTTAAGATCATGGGAACATCGGACGTAAGATCGACAATCGTAGATTCAAGTCCTATGCCGACCTGTCCGCCGTCTATTATCATATTTATTTTGCCATCAAGATCTTCCACGCAGTATCTTGCAACCGTAGGACTTGGACGTCCCGAAGTATTTGCGCTGGGTGCTGCGATATATCCGCCCGAAGCCTTAATAAGTTCAAGCGCGATCTTGTTATTCGGCATTCTTATAGCAACTGTACCAAGTCCGCCGGTCGTCTCAAAAGGAACCTTATCACTCTTATTCATTATCATTGTAAGAGGTCCCGGCCAATATGCCTTGGCAAGTTTTCTTGCTGCTTCAGAAACACCATCCGTTATATACTCAATATCCTCTATATCTGCGATATGCACTATAAGTGGATTGTCCGAAGGTCTTCCCTTAGCCGCATATATTTTTTTTGATGATTCGGGGTTCAGGGCATCTCCGCCCAGACCATAAACCGTCTCTGTGGGAAAAGCGACCAGTCCGCCTTGTTTTATTATTTCTCCCGCATGTTTTATTGCTTCCTCAGCCTCGGCATTAATATGTTTCTCGTCTATTACTACCAGCTCAGTTTCCAATTTATTGTCCCTCTATATAACTAGTTATAACATCCCAGGCTTCACTTGTTTCCTGGCCGATTGCCCACTCTGCAATACCCGCAAGATTCTTGGATTTCATTACCTCAATCTTCTTTGCAAGAGACTGCGGATCCTCAACCCAAATCTCATACTGTGTGCCGTCTGATGTTGTATTTGAACCATAATTCTGGCCTGTTTCTTCATCCCATGAAACAGTTATTCCTTTATCCGAAAGGTACTTATCTATATTCTTCATGTGTACTACTTCACACGTCGTATTTCCTTCATCATTCGGATACCACGCTCTCGAATAGAAAGGAACCGCATTAATTACTTTAGACGGATCGACGTCATTAAGTACCAGATCAATTCCCTGCTCAACAAAGCCTATAGATGCTACAGGTCCGGGCTCAGGACTACTGTTTGTATGCTCATCATATCCCATAAGTATGATGTAATCTGCAACCACGCCCTGTTCCTTTATGTTCATAAGTTTGTTGTAAATCGGATAGTAGTTATCTATAGAAAATACAATTCCCTGTGCTCTGCAGGCAATCGACATTTCTCTTACAAACTCAATGAACGGCTGTGATTTTTCAGGTTTATCGATACTCTCAAAGTCGAGATTAAGTCCGTCCGCTCCCAAAAGAGTTACCTGCGCCAATGCCTCTTTTATTATCTTTGCTCTGCTCTCGGCGTGCGGAAGGAGATCCATAAGCTTAAAGTTTTCTTTATTCCTGTTGTCGTCAAAGACAACCCATACATCCAATCCGGCTGCATGTGCTTCTTTTACATAATCTGCCGATCCGACACTTCCGACAGTTCCTTCTGCATCTTCTATATAAAGCCACTGAGGTGCTATTACATTAAGCCCCTTAGTATTTGCAAGATATTCTGTAAGTGTAGCATTTCCTGCTTCACTTCCTATACTATGGAATCCAAGGTTGATCAGCTGATCTTTCTTGATTCTTGTATACTCAGGCTCCTGATAATCCGTAACAGGTTCGGGAGTTTCTTTTCTTGCATCCTTTAATTTCTTTTTCTCAATATAACCTATTAATGAATCTTCGCTCTTAACTTTGACCCAGTTTTCATATTCCTCAAGAAGTACTACATTCTCGCCTTTATCCAGTTTTCTGAGTACGTCACTCTTAGGTCCGCCCTTTATTCGCAGCTCAGTTTTTCTAGCAATCGTAGCAACCGCCTGCTCATCCCAGCTTGCTGTAAGCTGTATATGATTAGGCTCTGTATATCCTTCATATGAAAAATTACTGTATTTCTTTACATAATCAAGCGCAACATAAAGAGTATCATCAGCTTCTTTAGCAATGACATACTTCTCTTCTCCGGCTCCGCCTTGTGAATCAGTCCAAGTCTTCTCGCCTATATTAGCAGTAATAATAGTATCAGGCGTTGTATATTGTAACGTTCCGTCTTCCTTACTATAGTAAAACTTTGAATTCAGGTTATTACGAACAACTTCAATATCAGCGTAATACTCACCGTCCCAGAGCTTTGCTCTTTGTTCTATATACTCATCACCAAGTACAATTGCAACATCATCTTTGCCTTTTATATCAAAATAACTTTGAAGATCTGCTTTGTTATTACTATATGTAAATAAATGCGTAAGTGATTCTAAATCCTCACCACTCTGAACCGCATATACTGCTCCTAAAATTAAAATAAGGGCGATTATGAAAATCGCCGGATTGAACCGTCTTCTTGCCCTTCTTCCGGACCTTCTCCTAGATCTGCCTCTGGAGCCCGATCTTGATCTTCCTCTGGAACCGGGGCTGGGTCTTCGTCTTGTCCTTCTCTTTGTCATAAACTAGCTCCTTTACAATCGCCCTCTATTATAACAGACTATTAACTTTACGTCATTATGAATGTCCCCTAAAGCAATATATTTAACTATTTATTGTATATGTTATGGCGGGGTGCCTCTTTATAAAAAATTCATTTGATGTTTTTATTGCAGTTTTAAGGGACATTCCCTCGAAACACAAACCAAAAGGTCTTAAGTATGTGACAATTCCTTGCTAAACCATTTTTATGTTTCGATTATAATTTGACGTATATTAATCTGTATGAGATACCACTTCACAAATCCTTGTCTGTACGCACAAATACTGCGTCATTATATGGTATAATGATATTGTAAACAATACCTGTTGTTTATGCTCAATCTGTTGTGATGTAATAAATTTAGGGATTTATTTTCGAAACTATCTGTAAGACATTCTGCGAAGAAACGCAGAACAAAAGAATAGTAGATAAATAATTCCTCGATCGCCTCCTTTCCGGATTTATATCCTCGAAAGGTATCTCACAAAAAGTATCATAACAGATAAATCTTAAGATTTACCGTCGAAATTTCTTAAGATTTTATGTAGATGCGAATTTATTTCTAAAATATGTCGATACATATATTGACATAGAAAACTCAATAAATTAGTATCTATGTATTCCAAAGTCAGGAGGTAACGCATCATGAAGATAGAAAAAGTCAACGATCACCAGATTAGATGCACGCTTACCAGAGATGACCTTGCGAAACGCGACCTTAAGATAACAGAACTTGCGTATGGTACCGACAAAGCAAAAGAACTTTTCCAAGATATGATGCAGCAAGCAAATATAGCATTCGGTTTTGACGCAGAGGACACTCCTCTCATGATAGAAGCTATTCCTATCAATTCCGAATGTATCGTTCTTGTTATCACTAAAGTAGATGATCCCGAGGAACTGGATACCCGTTTCTCTAATTTTGCCCCTTCTGTTCACGAGGAAGACAGCGAGGATGAAGATTATGAGGATTATGACGAAGCCGATTACGACATGAATGAGGATGCCGAGTTTTCGTCCCTATTTAAAAGACTGCAGCAATGCAGTTCAGATGACTATCAGGGCTTTACTGCAGGAAACACTTCATCAGATGCCAAAATACTTAAGGAAAAGACTTCAAGTATCAGAAAAAAAGGTCAGACTACAAGAAAAGGCATACAGATTTTTTCCTTTGATTCTTTGCATGAAGCAAGCAAATTCGCGGTTATAGTAAGCAAAAAATTTAATGGTGAGAATACATTATATAAAAATGAAGCAAAAGGTAAGTATTACCTGCTCCTTCATCAGGGTGATCTAGAAGATAATCTCTTCAACAATATATGTTCCTTATTAACAGAATACGGAACAGCAGAATTCGGTAGCAGTGCCGGAGAACAGTATTTATCCGAACACTACACCGTTGTTTTAAAGGGTAACGCAATTCAGACCCTTGCAAGAATTTAATCGATTTTGTTTTATCAATACGGTTTTCTTACTTAATAAAAATCGCCGGAGAAAATAAATTATCATTTTCTCCGGCGTTCTTTTTATCTTATCTTATGAATTACTCATCTCCGTACAAAGAAACCAGTTTCTCAAGATAAGCTCTGTGCTCCTTAGCATGCTCAGCTGCTTTTGCATTGAGCTCTGCTGCTCTCTCAGGATTCTTGAGCTTAAGTGAAAGGTATCTGACCTCTCCGTCAAGGAAGCTCTGGAAGTCTTCTGTAGCAGGCTTGCTATCAAGAGTGAACTTCTTATCTGCCTGAGGATTGAATCTGAACATATCCCAATATCCTGTAGCAACAGCCTTCTTCTCTTCATCCATAACCTTGTTCATGCCGGCCTTAAGACCCTGGTTGATACAAGGAGCATATGCGATGATAAGTGAAGGTCCGGGATAAGCCTCAGCCTCTGAGATTGCCTTGATTGTCTGATTCATATCAGCACCCATAGCAATCTGTGCAACGTATACGTAACCGTAGCTCATTGCGATAGAAGCAAGATCCTTCTGCTTGATTTCTTTTCCGCCTGCAGCGAACTGTGCAACAGCACCTGTAGGTGTAGCCTTAGATGACTGTCCGCCTGTATTTGAGTAAACCTCAGTGTTAACAACGAGAACGTTTACATCCTTACCGGAAGCAAGTACGTGATCGAGACCACCGAATCCGATATCGAATGCCCATCCGTCACCACCAAAGATCCACTGTGACTTCTTAGCTGCAAAGTCTTTATTCTTCTTAATATATTTAGCTGCATCTGAATTATCACCGTCAAGTGCTGCGATAAGTTCATTTGTAGCTGCTGTATTCTCAGCGCCGTTGCTGAATGTATCAAGCCACTTCTGAGCTGCAGCCTTAGCTTTTCCGCCATCGGCCACGATTGTCTCAACCTGCTCTTTTATTGCATCACGAAGTGCGTTCTGAGCAAGTACCATACCCATACCAAACTCTGCGTTGTCCTCGAACAATGAGTTATCCCATGCAGGTCCGTGACCTTCCGCATTTACGGTATAAGGTGTTGAAGGTGAAGAGTTACCCCAAATTGAAGTACATCCTGTTGCGTTTGCAACATACATTCTGTCACCAAAGAGCTGAGTTACAAGCTTAACGTAAGGTGTCTCACCACAACCTGCGCATGCTCCCGAGAACTCAAGGAGAGGCTGCTTGAACTGAGATCCTCTGATTGTTGTAGCTTTGAGCTTCTCAACCACATCTGTCTTCTCAGGAAGAGTTACAGCATAGTCAAAGTACTTCTGCTCATCTTTATTCTCTGCGATTGCACCCATCTTAAGTGTCTCGCCTGCCTTGTTTCCAAGACATACATTTGCGCAAGATCCGCATCCTGTACAGTCAAGCGCTGAAATAACGATTGAGAACTTGTATCCGGGTACACCGTTAACGTCCTTAGTCTGAAGTCCTTCAGGTGCCTTTGCAACTTCGTCGTCTGTAAGAGCAACTGTACGGATTGCTGCGTGAGGACATACAAGTGAACAGAATCCACACTCTACGCACTTTGTTGCATCCCACTTAGGAACGTTTACTGCGATACCACGCTTCTCGTAAGCAGCCGATCCTGAAGGTGTAGCACCGTCAACATAAGGAAGACAATCTGAAACCTTAAGGTTGTTACCTTCCTGAGCATTAACCTTAGTCTGGATATTATTAACGAAGTCGATAACATCCTTTCTGCTTCCCTCAGCCTTCTTGAAATCAAGGCCTTCATCCTTGGCATCTTTCCAAGACTCGGGAATCTCAACCTTGATAAGGTTCTTCGGATCTGCTCCGGCATCAATAGCTGCCCAGTTCTTCTTAACGACATCCTCACCCTTACGGCCGTATGTCTTCTGAGCTGCATCTTTCATGAACTTAATTGCATCATCTTCAGGAATGATCTTTGTAATGTTGAAGAATGCTGACTGAAGGATTGTATTGATTCTTGTAGGTCCCATTCCAACTTCAACACCGATCTTAGAACCGTTCATGATGTAGAAGTTAATCTTGTGATCGTACATGAATTTCTTAACCTGTCCGGGAATCTCAGTCTCAAGCTGTTCTACGCTCCAAGGGCAGTTAAGAAGGAATGATCCTCCGTCCACAATTTCCTGAACCATGTTGAACTTGCGGATATATGAAGGATTGTGGCATGCCACGAAGTCTGCCTTCTTGATAAGGTATGTAGACTTGATGGGAGTCTTACCGAATCTAAGGTGAGACATTGTAACACCGCCTGACTTCTTAGAGTCATAATCAAAGTATGCCTGAGCATACATGTCAGTGTTGTCACCGATGATCTTAATAGAGTTCTTGTTAGCACCGACAGTTCCGTCAGCACCAAGTCCCCAGAACTTACAGTTTGTAGTTCCCTCGGGAGTTGTAACAAGAGGTGCACCAACCTTAAGTGAAAGGTTTGTTACATCATCTTCGATACCGATAGTGAACTCTTCTTTTTCTGTATTCTCGAATACTGCAACAATCTGTGCAGGTGTTGTATCTTTTGAACCAAGTCCGTAACGTCCACAGAAAACAGGAACGCTCTCAAACTTTGTTCCTTTAAGAGCTGCGATAACATCAAGAGCGAGAGGCTCACGATATGATCCGGGCTCTTTTGTTCTGTCGAGAACCTGGATTCTCTTAACAGAATCAGGAATAGCAGCTACAAGAGCTTTTGCTGAGAAAGGTCTGTAAAGTCTTACTTTTACTACGCCGACTTTTTTGCCCTGTTTCTCAAGGTAATCGATTGTCTCTTCGATAGTATCGTTTACAGAACCCATAGCTACGATAACTACCTCAGCGTTAGGATCGCCGTAATAGTTGAACAGCTTATAATCTGTACCGATCTTAGCATTAACTTTGTCCATATACTTCTGAACGATGTCAGGAAGTTCATTATAGCCTGTGTTACAAGCTTCTCTTGTCTGGAAGAAAATGTCAGGATTCTGAGCTGAACCCATCTGGCATGGATGATTAGGATTCAAAGCGTTTGCCTTGAATGCATCAATTGCCTCATGATTTACCATCTCATCGAGATCCTTGTAATCCCACACTTCAATCTTCTGAATCTCATGTGATGTACGGAATCCGTCAAAGAAGTTGATGAAAGGAATACGTCCTTCGATAGCTGAGCAATAAGCAACAGGTGTTAAGTCCATAACTTCCTGTACACTTGAATCGCAGAGCATTGCGGCACCTGTCTGGCGGCAAGCATATACGTCAGAGTGATCGCCAAAGATGTTAAGCGCGTGTGAAGCCACACAACGAGCTGATACATTGAATACTCCGGGAAGTCTCTCACCGGCAACTTTGTAAATGTCGGGAATCATAAGAAGAAGTCCCTGTGAAGCGGTATATGTAGATGTAAGTGCACCTACTACCAATGATCCGTGCACAGCACCAGCTGCACCTGCCTCAGACTGCATTTCTGTAATCTGAACAGTACGACCGAAAATGTTTTTCTTTCCGGCGGTTGCCCACTCATCTACATGCTCAGGCATAACAGATGAAGGTGTGATAGGGTACATGGCTGCAACTTCAGTAAATGCATATGAAGCATATGCTGCTGCCTCGTTGCCGTCCATGGTTTTCATGTTTCTTGCCATTTTGTTTCCTCCTACCTTTATTTTGGATTATTTTTGGCACGTTTATTAATTTGCGTTAAAAAAAAAGAACTAGTGTAAATTTTCCGTCAACAAACCAATATTCTTAAAAATAAAGAGACGAATCTTTTTTCACTAATTATCTGCCAAACAATATAATATCACCAAATCAATATGAATGTCAATTAACACAAGGCTTCAGCGCATTTTTGTGAAAACGCTTACATTTATATTTTTATGCGATATATTCTGTTAATTTTTTATCATTTACCGTCATAGACTGATAAAAGTTTTCGTTTACTATATTGCTTAAACATCGTTCTTATTATATTATATAAACGTAATAGAGATTGGTAATGGCAAATACCAGTCGTTTTTTGTTACAACAATCTAATGACATTTGATTATGGAAGGAGATTATTATGGCATACGTTATTAATGATGGCTGCATCAGCTGCGGCTCATGCGCTGCTCAGTGTCCTGTTTCTGCAATTTCACAGGGTGACTCACAGTTCGTTATCGACGCAAACGCATGCATCGACTGCGGATCTTGTGCTGCTCAGTGTCCTGTAGGTGCGATCACACAGGGCTAAAGTCAAGCAAAGATAATAAAAAGAGCGTTTTTTCAAGTTTTCTTGAGAAAAACGCTCTTTTTTTATCTTTATTTGACGTGGCCAAATAAACGAGGAAATGCTACGCATTTCCGAGTGCACGCTTGGTTTTAGCCCTGTGAGATCTCACTCCCGGCTTTACTCCTGTGAGATCAATACTCTTTTTATCTGTCTCAGTGCCCTTTCTCCAAATTCGCAAATTTTGTAAATTCAGGAAGCCACAAAAGATCTACCGTTCCGATCGGGCCGTTTCTCTGTTTAGCGATAATAATATCCGCAACGCCCTTTTTCTCGGTATCTTTATTATAATAATCATCTCTGTATATGAACATTACCATATCCGCGTCCTGCTCGATAGCTCCTGATTCACGCAGGTCGGAAAGCATGGGTCTGTGATCCGGTCTTTGCTCAACCGCACGGGAAAGCTGTGATAGTGCAACAACAGGCACATTAAGCTCTCTGGCAAGTGCCTTAAGCGATCTTGAAATATCTGAAATTTCCTGCTGACGTGACTCTGAACCACGTCCCGAACCACCGGTCATAAGCTGCAAATAGTCGATCATTATTATATTAAGGCCATGATCCATCTTATATTTTCTGCACTTAGACCTTAACTCCTGAATAGAGATACCGGGAGTGTCATCTATGATAAGTTTGGAGGAGCCTACAACATCAGCACTTTCAATAAGATTCTCCCAATCCATATCAGACATATTACCGGTTCTGATATGTTGTGAGTCAACATGCGATTCCATTGCAAGTAGTCTGTTTACAAGCTGCTCCTTTGACATTTCCAGCGAGAATATCGCAACGCATTTATTATCATGAAAAGCCATATGCTCTGCTATATTAAGAACAAACGCAGTTTTTCCCATTGAAGGTCTTGCCGCGATAAGTATCAGATCTGAAGGCTGAAATCCGGCCGTACTGTAATCAAGGTCAAGGAAGCCGGTAGAAAGTCCGGTAACATTTCCTTTCATCTTACTTGCCTGCTCTATTCGGTTAAGGGCATTCATTACAACCTGATCGATTGAAACAAATTCTCCCGTATTTCTCTTCTGTGTAATCTGAAAAACACTCTTTTCAACATCATTGAGTATGCCTTCCATATTCTCAGAATTTGAATAACATGTATTTATTGTCTCTTCGCTTACGCGAATAAGTTTTCTGAGTGTAGATTTATCTGCAACTATCTGAGCATAGTACTTTACATTTGCAGATGTCGGCACTGCGGAAACAAGTTCTCCGATAAACTCGGCACTGCTGACCTGCGGCGGAACATTCTTTTCCCTCAATCTGTTTTGGAGCGTAACAAAATCGACAGCACTTCCTTCGCGGTTAAGTTCAACCATAGTCTCAAAAACCGTTCCAAGCTGTCTGTTATAGAAATCGTCGGGATTAACTATCTCAGACGCTATTTCTATCGCTTCTTTATCCATTAACATCGCACCCACAACAGATTGTTCTGCTTCCAGACTGTTGGGAGCGACACGCTTTAATAGAGTTTCCTCTGCCATTTCTTACTGTTCCTTTACGCACACTTTCAATACCGATGTAACCTGAGGATGAAGCTTGACCGGAATTTCATAAGTTCCGAAAGACTTTATAGGTTCCGGCATCTGAAGCTTCTTTTTATCAATATCAAATCCGAACTGAGCTTTTGCTGCTGTAACTATTTCCTTGGTCGAAACCGAGCCGAATACTCGTCCGCCTTCTCCCGCTTTCATAGTAAGCTGCACTGTCTCTTTGCTTATTTTCTCGCCATATGCTTTAGCTTCATCAAGACGCTGTTGCGCCAGGATTGAATCTCTTTTCTGCTGATTCTTGAGCTCATTGAGGTTCTTCTGTGTTGCTTCTACTCCAAGCTTTTTGGGAATAACAAAGTTTTTGGCGTATCCGTCACTGACCTTAACAATCTCGCCTTTTTTGCCTAAACTCTTTACATCTTCAAGTAATATAACCTGCATTTATGATAATTCTCCTTCTTCAATCATTTTATCAATCACATCTTTTACTGCATCCACAGCCTCTTCGACCGGAATATCATCCATCTGGCATCCCGCAGAACTCATGTGACCACCGCCGCCAAGTCTCTCCATGATGACCTGAACATTAACTTCATCTATGGATCTGGCGCTTACATATATCTTGTTCTGATAATCCGTGCAGACAAAACTTGCTCTGACACCTTTAATATTCAGGAGTTCATTTGCTGCCTGCGCGCCTACGATAGTAGGGCTCTGTATATCATCACTCTTCATGACAGAAATCGCATATCTGTCGCGATAAATCTCAGCCTGACTGACTGCATCAGCTTTTGCCTTGTACTCGTTCGCATCTTCACGGAACAATTTTCTTACGCGTGTGACATCAGCTCCGTTTCTTCTAAGGAAAGCTGCTGCTTCAAAGGTTCTGACACCTGTCTTGTTCATAAAGTTATTGGTATCTACCATCATTCCGGAATACAAGCTGTCAGCCTCTTCATTGTGTATCTTGACGTTTTCGCCGATATACTGAAGAATCTCCGAAACCATTTCGCATGCTGATGAAGCATAAGGTTCAACATAATACAGCGTTGCATTCTCAATAACTTCCGTTCCCGCTCTGTGATGATCGAGAACAACAATTGATTTACAGAATTTCAAAAGTTCGGGACATTCCGTAATACTCGGCTTATTAACATCAACTACGACTATTACCGCGTTATTTCCTGCAATATCAATAGCCTGCTGATTGTTGATTATCATATCATCTTCATAGTCGGGATTGCTCTTAAAAAGATCTACCAACGGCTGCATGGATGATGTTATATCATTCAGAACGATGTGGCATTTCTTTTCCAAAGTTCTTGCTATCCTATAGATACCTACAGATGCGCCAAAGCTGTCTACATCGCCCATTCTGTGTCCCATAACGATAACAGTATCTTTTCCCGAAATAATCTCACGAAGAGCATGCGCTTTTACACGCGCCTTTACTCGAGTACTCTTCTCAATAGTCTGGCTCTTTCCACCATAGTAGGATGTACTGTCTGCGCTCTTAACTACCGCCTGGTCTCCGCCTCGTCCAAGTGCCAGATCGATGGCATTGCGGGCAAACTCATAATTCTGAGCATAAGAAAGGCCGTCCAGTCCAAGTCCTATACTGAGAGTTACCGCCATCTCATTTCCGATATTAACCGTCTTAACGTCCTCAAGAATATCGAATCTCTGCTTGATAAGCGTCTCACATGACTTTTTGGGCATAACGACAAAGTACTTGTCTTTTTCTATCTTTTTGGAAATACCGTTGCTTGATGCTATGTACTTATTGATCTTTCTGTCTATAAGAGCGGTCAAAAGAGATCTTCTTACCTCTTCTACACTGTTCAAAGCCTCTTCATAGTTATCTATGTAAATAAGTCCTGCTGCAAGTGACTGGTTATCAACTTCCTGAATGGCAAGTCTTAATGCCGTCTCATCATACAGATATACAGCCAAAAGACTTCCTTCATATCCTTCAGCATCAATAATGTCACTGTTTACAGCCATCTCATGAAGAGAGATTCTCTTAAGCTTTATTGTATAATTACTGTTCTCAAAATCTATCTTGTATGAAACTTCCTCATTATCAACAGGAAACTTATCTGCAGCTATCCCGGGGAAAAGAGAAAAAATCGTCTTTTTACTAAGCCCCTTCTCCATATGAACCGCTTTTTCAAAAGCCGTATTTGCCCAGATAACTCTTCCCGAATCATCAAGGATTGCATGTGCAAGATCGAGATCTTTTAACAGTCTCTTCTGAATCTGCCCATACTGAGTGGCAAAACTTATAAGTTCGTTCATTATGATAGGCTTGTTGTAGAAATTAAGGTACATGACCGCAACAAAATAGAAACCTGTAAATACCAAAAGAATCAGACCTGAAGAAAAGTCCACGGTAAATATCGCAAGATTTACAAGAAGCAACATAATTCCCAAGTATGCTAAAACTTTAAGATATGTCACCAATTTGCCTTTTAGTTTAATTCTGTTTTTAGTAGCCATATTTTTGGTCCTCTTCCGGAATTCTTTGGACATTCCAATCTTTATTATAACATAAAAGGCATCTGCGACAATACGTCGCAGACGCCTCTGCTATTATTTGAATATAAAGAAGAATGTGATTACTTCACACCTGTCCACTTCCACTCAGCAACTTCAGGCATATCAACGCCGATGTCGTGAATGTATGTCTTATGCTCAACGAGCTTATCCTTCATCTTCTGGATGAGGAATGCACCCTTATTGCCGAACTGAGGCATGTTGTTAAGCATAGCGATAACAAGGTCGAAACGGTCAATCTTGTTCTGTACTCTCATATCGAAAGGAGTTGTGATTGTTCCTTCCTCATGATATCCGTATACGTGGATGTTTCTGTTTGTTCTTGTATATGTAAGCTCATGGATAAGAGTCGGATATCCATGGAATGCAAATACAATAGGCTTATCCTTTGTAAAGATTGTATCGTACTCAACGTCTGAAAGTCCGTGAGGATGCTTGTTCTTAGGCTCCATCTTCATAAGATCGACAACGTTTACGAAACGAACCTTAACTTCAGGCATCTCTCTGTGGAGAATGTCAACTGCAGCAAGAGCCTCGAGTGTAGGTGTATCACCGCAGCATGCAAGTACGATATCAGGCTCTTCACCTGTATCTGTAGAAGCCCAATCCCAAATGCCGATACCCTGTGTGCAGTGCTTAACAGCCTGCTCCATTGTGAGCCACTGTGGTCTGGGATGCTTACTTGCTACAATAGCATTTACATAATTCTTGCTCTTCAAGCAGTGATCCATTGTTGAGAGCAAGCAGTTAGCGTCGGGTGGAAGATAAAGTCTTACAACGTCTGCCTTCTTATTTGAAATATGGTCAAGGAATCCGGGATCCTGATGTGTGAATCCGTTGTGATCCTGCTGCCATACGTTTGATGTAAGAAGGAGGTTAAGAGATGCAATAGGCTGTCTCCATGAAAGACCGTTGCAAACCTTAAGCCACTTAGCGTGCTGAGCTGCCATTGAATCTATAATACGGATGAATGCTTCGTAACTTGCGAAGAATCCGTGTCTACCTGTAAGAAGGTATCCCTCGAGCCATCCTTCACACATATGCTCTGAAAGCATTGAATCCATTACACGTCCGTCTGATGCAAGGAACTGGTCTGTATCGTTGTCGATAGGGTTGTTCCAATCACGGTTAGTAACTTCGAATACCTTGTTAAGACGGTTAGACATTGTCTCGTCAGGTCCAAAGATACGGAAGTTCTTGTGCTCGTCATTAAGCTTGAATACGTCTCTGATGTATCCGCCAAGCTCAATCATATCCTGCTTCTCAACAGAACCGGGAGCGGGAACATCGATAGCATAATCACGGAAATCAGGAAGTCTGAGGTCGTGAAGAAGCTTACCGCCGTTAGCATGAGGGTTAGCACCGATACGTCTGTCTCCCTTAGGAGCAAGCTCCTCAAGCTCAGGGATAAGGCGTCCGTTCTCATCGAAGAGTTCCTCAGCATGATAGCTCTCAAGCCATTCCTTGAGGATATCAAGATGCTCAGGCTTATCCATCATAACAGGTACCTGGTGTGCCTGGAATGATCCCTCAATCTTGTTTCCGTCTACGAACTTAGGTCCTGTCCATCCCTTAGGAGTACGAAGAACGATCATAGGCCATACAGGTCTTGTTGTATCGCCTGTTGTTCTTGCATTCTTCTGGATAGCCTTGATCTCATCCATAACAACATCGAGAGTCTCAGCCATCTTGCGATGCATTTCCTTAGGATCTGTTCCTTCAACGAAGTAAGGCTTCCAGCCGTTACCCTTGAAGAATGCCTCAAGTTCCTCGTGTGAAAGACGAGAAAGAATTGTAGGATTAGAAATCTTAAATCCGTTAAGATGAAGGATAGGAAGAACTGCTCCATCAGAAACGGGGTTAAGGAATTTATTTGACTGCCATGATGTAGCGAGAGGTCCTGTCTCAGCTTCACCGTCACCAACTACACAAGCAGCGATAAGATCCGGGTTATCAAATACAGCACCAAATGCGTGTGCGATTGAATAACCAAGCTCACCACCCTCATGGATAGAACCGGGAGTCTCAGGAGCAACGTGGCTTGAGATACCGCCGGGGAATGAGAACTGCTTGCAAAGCTTCTGTAAACCATCCATATCACGGCTTACGT
>JAEEGJ010004367.1_pt1 | contig 48161 bp, 32 predicted proteins | sample 8958761 | NCBI WGS metagenome assembly JAEEGJ01 (sample SAMN16246546, study PRJNA631951) | gut metagenome | biome: gut microbiome; feature: rumen; material: RS-attached | host: Bos | place: Iran: Karaj | collected 2018-10
TCAATAAAGGATAACATTGAAATATGAACAAAATAAAAGAAGTACTCCACAACTATTTCACACAGCCAGATTTCAAAAAACGTGCCATCATCATGTTCATTGGCGTGTTTCTCATGGGCTTCTGGCTGGCATTTCTGATAAGAGCCGGCTTTGGAACTGATCCCTGCAGCTTTATGAACCTGACTGTGGCCAACAAGCTTGGAATCCTGTTTGGAACCTGGCAGCTCATCCTGAATACAGCGCTGTTTATATTGGTGCTGATCTTTGGAAGGGATTATATCGGACTTGGCACTCTGGCCAACATGGTACTCATAGGATATATCGCAGACTTTACCGGATGGATTTTAGACAGCTTTGCTCCGGCATGGTGGTTTGAGAACTTTACTTCGAGAATAGTGTTCTTCATAATATCTTTTTCCATGTTCGTAGTCTCCGCATCCTTCTATATGAACGCAAATATGGGGGTTGCACCCTACGATGCAATCCCCCTTATGATCAAGAGATATATTCTTAAAAAGGCACCCTTCGCCATCATCAGAATCTGCTTTGATTACACAGCAATTCTGATCGGTGTACTGTGCGGAGGAAAGCCAAACATCGGAATCATGCTTATGGCTCTTTTCCTCGGACCTGTTATCACAGCGGTTGGAAAATTCCTCAACAAGCACGTGTTCCACCTCAGTTGATCTTATCAAGCAGCTGCTGAACTTCTTTCTTGGTAAGCATTCCAAAGCTTGCAAGGCTGAGGATCGGCATTTCCATGATCATGTTTTCAAACATCTTATCAGCACCGGCGCCCAGTGCCTCAGGATTATCTGATGCCTCCCGGTGCTCTTTTCTTATCTTGTCGATGATGGGCGTTAAGTACTTCTTGCCTGATGAAGACTCAAGGATATCCTCGATCGGTGTAAAGAGCGTGTAGTTCCTTGGAAGCTCCACGGTTCCCTCAACATGCAAAGATACTGTGTGTCTTATGTCTGAAGAAGACGCTCCCACCATGATGGAATAGTCTCCGCTCTCCACAAAGAAATCATGAATATCCACGTTGTAATATGCAAACGCTCTCTTATCCAGCGTGAATGTGACCTTCTTGGTCTCGCCTGGCGCAAGCTCTACCTTCTTAAAGCCCTTGAGCTCCTTAAGAGGCCTTGAAGTGCGGCCACCATCAGGAGATACATAGAGCTGAACAACTTCTTTTCCGGCATATCTGCCCACATTCCATACATCAACGCTCACCTTGACAGTATCCTGATCCGTGATGGAATCCTTGCTGATCTTGAGGTTTGAGTACTCAAATTCAGTGTAACTAAGGCCGTGTCCAAACGGGAACAGCACAGGCATTCTCTTCTTCTCATAGTACCTGTATCCGATATAGACGCCTTCTGCATAAACAGGATTGCCCTTGTCTCCGGGGAAATTGAGGAAGCTTGGGTTATCTGACAGCTTGTTGGGATAGGTCTCTGCCAGTTTGCCTGAAGGATTCACATCGCCCCAAAGGAGGCTCACAGTGGCATCTCCTACTGCATCTCCTGCCAGCTGCATATCAAGAACCGCATCCACGTTGTCGATCCACGGCATGGAAACAGGCGCTCCGTTGTGCATTACAACCACCGTCTTCTTACCAAGTGTAGAAAGGTCTGCAATTAACTTGTTCTGCTCACTTGGAAGATTGATGTCAGCCCTGTCAAAGCCCTCAGACTCATAGCTTGCAGGAAGTCCTGCAAAGATAACGATCACATCAGCGTCCTCAGCCGCCTTTATGGCCTCTTCCCTAAGTACATACGCCTTAGAGGCATCTTTGGTGTCATACCCCTGGGCAAAAGACACTTTCCTGCCCTTTGCTGCATCCAGAGCATTGGACACAGATGCGCTGTTTATATTTGATGAGCCCGATCCCTGATATCTTGGACTCTTTGCAAACTCTCCCACAAACAGGATCTTACTGTCTTTCTTAAGAGGAAGTACTCTGTTGTTCTTCAGCAGAACCGCGCTGTCCTCAGCGAGCTCTTTTGCCAGCTGATACTGTGCCTTTCTGAAAGCAGAAGCTGAAACCTTCTCTTCTTCCGGAGCCTTGTCTGTCCACATAAGGGAATCAAGTATCCTGCAGACAGCCTTATCCACCAGAGCCTCATCCAGCTCTCCGTCTTCTACAGCCTTGATGATCTCCTTCTCGTGGTCATCGTCCTCTCCGGGCATCACCAGGTCAACTCCGGCTTCCACGCCCTTGGCAGGGCCTTTTCCTGCGCCCCAGTCTGTTACTACAAAGCCTTCAAATCCAAACTTATCACGAAGAACCTCTGTAAGCAGATATTTATTCTCTGAAACGTAGGTTCCGTTAAGCATATTGTAGGAGCACATGATGGACTTGGGCTGTGAGTCTCGAACTACAGTCTCAAAAGCTGACAGATAGATCTCAAAAAGAGTCCTCTCATCAACTATTGAGTTACCACTCATCCTTCTGTATTCCTGATTATTTGCAGCAAAGTGCTTAGGACATGCGGCAACATTCTGAGACTGAACGCCCTTAACATACGCAGCAGCAATCTTACCTGCCAGATAAGGATCCTCTGAGTAGTACTCAAAATTTCTTCCGCACACAGGACTTCTCTTCATGTTAAGTCCAGGCCCCAGGAGCATTGAAACCTCTTCTCTTCTGCACTCCTTGGCCAGAGTCTCGCCAAGCCTCTGTGCCATATCCACATCAAAGCTGGAGGCCACTGCGCAGGCAGCCGGATAACAAACCGTCTTGATACTCTCTCTTGAACCAAGATGATCCGGCTCACCAACCTGTTTACGAAGACCATTAGGGCCGTCGCACATCATGTACTGCTTAAGCCCCAGCCGCTCAACGGCCTCGGTATGCCAGAAATCACTTCCCGACAGAAGCGATGCCTTTTCCTGAAGTGTCATTTTTGAAACCAGTTTAGATGCTTTCACGCTGTACCTCCTTATTAAGCTTTACTGAATGTCCTCTATCAGTCTGTGTTTACCGTCTATTGACTCATAGACGAAGATCTCACAGTTCTTTGGTCTGGGTCTCCAGATAATTCCGCTCTTCTTGTTCTCAAGATAGCCCCTGATGGGTCTTATGATGCCGCCGTGGCAGGTAACAAGCACGTTCTCGTAGTCCTTCTGCTCCAGCTCTTTAAGAAAAGAGCTTGTCCTGTCTATCATCTCCTGAATAGTCTCAACTCCCTCCGGAGCCTTGAAAACTTCCGGAAGCGTCCAGTAAGCCATCATCGGAATGCCGGTAGCATAGTAGTTCATCAGCTCATACTTGCCAAAGCTGGCCTCTATGATCCTGATGTCAGTGATTATCTCACTCTCCGGTACATTACCGATTATCTGGGCAGTCTTTACCGCTCTTATAAGAGGGCTTGAATAAACCGCATCAAACTTGATATCTCCCAGCATTTCCCTGCGGGCCTTAGCCTGAGCGATTCCCACTTCATTCAGAGGAATATCGCTCCTGCCCTGCATCATTCTCTTTTTGTTGTAGTCAGTCTGACCATGTCTTGTTAAATAGATCTTCACATCTTTGTCTCCGCATCTTTATCTTTTCTTGGAATAATCAGGCCTCATGTTCTTGAGATCCTGATAAATAATTCTGTAATTATCATACCTCACTTTTGAGAGTGTACCGTCCTCAAGCGCCGCCTTGACGCCGCAGTCTGGCTCAGCAATATGGCTGCACCCGCCAAATCTGCAATCCGGCTCAAAGGGCTCAAACTCGGGATAATACCCCATGAGAGAATCGGCGCTCACGTCCCTCAGTTCCAGTGACGTAAAGCCAGGTGTGTCGATTATAAAGGTGTCCTCGCCGTCCTGCGACAGCTCTTTTACGTAAAAGAGCTCTGAATGCCTAGTAGTATTTTTGCCCCTGTCAATTTTGTGGCTGAGCTCCCCTGTCTGCATGTCGGCATCGGGAACCAGCTTGTTTAAAAGAGATGACTTACCAACTCCGGATGGCCCGGCCAGTGTAGATGTCTTGCCTTTTAAAAGAGCTTTAAGCTCATCGAGACCGCGCTCCTCCTTGACGCTTACAAAGAGCACGTGGTAGCCACATTTCTCATAGGCGTCGTAGAGCTCTTTTGCCTCCTCCTTAGTAGCTATGTCCTGCTTATTGAAGCAGATGATGACCGGGAGGTTCTGCTGCCTCATCATGATAAGGAAGCGGTCAAGAAGATTGTAGTTGGGGTCAGGCTTTACAATAGCAAACAAAATAACCGCCTGGTCAACATTGGCGACAGGCGGTCTGTATAGACAGTTTTTCCTGGGCAGGATATCCACAAGATTTCCCTGCCCTTTCTCTTCGTCGATTATTTCTATCTCAACATTATCGCCTACTATTGGTTTTATTCCGGATTTGCGAAAGATGCCCTTGGCCCTGCATTCATAGACCTTAAGACTCTTCGTCTCCACGTAATAGAACCCGGCGATGCCCTTAAGTATTCTTCCTTGCATAAGGGTTAGTTCTCCTGGGTGAATGTAACCGCTCTGGTTACCGTGTACTCAACCGCTTCTCCACCGGTTACTTCTCCTGTGTCGGGATTGGTGGATGAGGGAGTAGTTGCTGTGTAAACAAAGGTGATGGTTCCGGTGGGAGCTGTGATGCCTCTGTAGGTTCCCTGTAGAGGGAAGTCTGTGGAGGTGGTACTAAGGAGCGTTGTACCATCTGATGTAACCAGTGTCACCTTGACAGGAATACCGAATGTATAATTCTCTCCTTCTGTAGGAGCTGCGATCTCTGCGTTATAGCTGTATGTAACCTGGGCAGGACCTGTGGAAAGCTCCATGTTGATGGCTGTACCCTGGGAAACTGAGGTTCCGAAAGCAATGCTCTGGGCACAGATAAGTCCTGTGAGGTTTGCGTCTTCATTGGTGGTTTCAACGATCTTGCCGGCTTCAAGTCCTGCTTCTACCAGAGTGATTACTGCATCCTCTGATGTGAGGCCGATGATGTTGGGAACTGTCACCTGGCCGTCAGCCTTGGCTGTAGTAACCTCTGTTGCTGCGGCGGTAGCCTGGCTGTTGTAGCTGGAGCCGTCACTTACATATACAGTGATCTTGGATCCGCTCTTGGCTCTGTTTCCTGCTGCGGGATTTATGGAAACAACTGTATCCTTGGCTGCTGTGTTGGTAGTATCTGCTGCCTTCTCTACTTCAAAGCCCTTCTCGTCGTGAAGGATTGAAACTGCCTCGGCATAGCTCTTTCCAGTAACATCCGGAATCTGGATTCCCTCCGCTGTTTCTGTTCCGGCAGGCTCCTGCGCTTCGCTGGTAAGCTCAGTGCTGGCACTCTCTATTACATCGCCCTGACCTTCTTCCTCGCCTCCGAATATTCCAAGGCTTCTGCCAAGAAGAAGGATCACGATAAATCCAATAAGAACTGCGGAAATGATGGCCATTACGATAGTCATCTTCTCAACCTTGGAGGTCTGGCTGGATGAGCTCTGGCTGGGACGACGTCTCTGCGGAGTCTTCTCATATTTGTAGAACTCATCGTCCTCATCGTCGTAGTCGCGGCGCTTTGGCTTCTTGCTTACATAATCATCGTATCTGTCGTCTCTGTCGTAGTCCCTGGAGTCTTCCCTGAGCCTCATCTGCTCAGTATCAGACAGTCTGCCGCCGCTGTGGATCATCTCCTGCTCTTCTTCAGAAGCAACCCTTGTGTGCATTTCTTCGTCAGGATCTACCAGAGATACGAAATCTTTATCCGGTGTGATGAGGGATCTCTTAAGATCGGTAATGAGCTCTGCTGCACTCTGATAACGTCTGTCAGGGGATTTCTGACAGCACTTGAGCACGATCTTCTCAACACTGATTGGTATCTCGTCGTTGTATTCAGCAGGGCTTGGCAGCTCCTCCTGAATGTGCTTGATGGCTATTGCCACCGTTGTGTCCCCGTTGAAGGGAACTCTTCCCGTGAGCATCTCAAACAGGGTTATACCAAGGGAATAGATGTCACTCTTGGCATCGCTGTATCCGCCCCTTGCCTGCTCCGGTGAAGTATAGTGAACCGATCCCATGACATTGGAGGTAATGGTGTTGCTGGTAGCGGCCTTGGCGATTCCAAAGTCTGTTACCTTGACCTTACCATCCCTGGAGATCATGATATTCTGCGGTTTGATATCTCTGTGGATAATTCCGTTGTTGTGGGCTGCTTCAAGGCCCATGGCAACCTGTATTGCAATGCTGACAGCCTCTTTTACCGACAGCCTTGACTTCTTCTCTATGTATTTCTTGAGAGTGATACCATCAACCAGCTCCATTACAATGTAGTTGATGCCATCGTCGTCGCCTACATCATAGACATTAACTGTGTTGGGATGCAGCAGTCCTGCGGTGGACTGAGCCTCCACCCTGAACTTTGACACGAAGTTCTCGTTCTCGGAAAACTCCTGTTTTAGCACCTTAACAGCCACCAGTCTGTTCAGCTTATGATCTTTTGCTTTATATACATCGGACATGCCTCCGGTGCCTATCTTTTCCAGCACCTCATAGCGATCGCCGATCACCATTCCAATCTTAACCATCCAGTCCTCCATCGTGCGCAGGCTCATCTGCGTAAGGCTCAATAAGAATAACAGCTATGTTGTCCTTGCCTCCGTTATTATTGGCATGAGCAACCAGCTTTTGAGCCTTCTCGATAATATCCCTCTGTCCGCTTACTATCATGCGGATCTCCTCATCATCCAGCATGTTTGTAAGTCCGTCAGAACACATGAGAACTATGTCCCCACGATTTAATTCCACATTAAAAAAGTCGATGTCTACTGTATCAGTGGCACCGATAGCCCTGGTTATTATGTTCTTGTCCAGGTGAATCCTTGCAGTCTCCCTGTCGATTCCGCCCATGCGGACCATCTCCTCAACCAGGGAGTGATCTCTGGTTATCTGAGTGATCTTGTCGTTGATGACATAGAGTCTTGAATCGCCGACGTTGGCAACCTGAAGGTATCTGCCAAGTACTGTTGCAGCCACAACTGTTGTACCCATGCCAAACAGACTCGGATCCTCTGCTGCCTTGGCGCGAAGCTTCTTGTTGGCCACCTTGATAGCGTGCTCCAAGATCTTAACAGGGCTCTGTTCAAAAGACCTTTCGATTTCCTCAACCATTGTGTCCACGGTAAATCTTGACGCGTAGTCACCTGCATTGTGACCTCCCATACCGTCGGCTACGATGAAGACATTTGAAAGGTTTCCAATACGTCTGTCAGAGGAAAAGACATAATCCTGATTAAGTTTTCTCTTTTTTCCTATATCCGTAATGGAAAAAGTTTTAAGCAAAACTGCCTCCTGAGAGTTTTTTAGATTCATTCATAGCAAAAAGACAGGTGGTACTACTCTTGTTCCAAATGGCGTCTGCGTAGCTGTCCACAGGCTCCATCTATGTCCCTGCCCATTTCTCTTCTAATAGTAACATTTATGTGGCTTTTTTCAAGTTTATTTTTGAATGCAAGCGCTCCCTGGCGGTCTGTGGGCGCAAAGTCTCTTTCTTTTATGGGATTTACCGGGATGAGGTTCACCACGGCGTTGAGTCCCTTAAGGAGGTCCGAGAGCTCTTTTGCATCCTGATCCGTATCGTTGACGCCGGCGACCAGTGAATATTCGAAGGTGAGCTGTCTTCCGGTCTTGTCAAAATATGCCTTGCAGGCATCTAAAACTTCCTTTATGGAATAAGTGTTAGCGATGGGCATAAGCTCTTTTCTCTTCTCGTCATTGGAGGCGTGAAGGGACAGCGCCAGATTGATGGCGAGATTCTCCTCAGCCAGCTCGTAGATCTTGGGCACGATACCGCAGGTGGATACCGTGAGATTTCGCTGACTCATATTCTGGCCGTTTTCGTCGCTGATAAGTTTGATAAATCTAAGCAGATTGTCGTAGTTGTCCAGGGGCTCTCCGCTTCCCATGACAACCACCCTTGATACCTTCTGCCCGGTAATTCTGGAGATGGAATATATCTGATCCAGCATCTCTGATGGGAGCAGTCCTCTTACTACGCCGTCGATGGTTGATGCGCAGAATCTGCAGCCCATCCTGCATCCAACCTGTGATGATATGCAAACGCTGACACCAAACCTGTATTTCATGAAAACGCTCTCGATGACATTTCCATCTGAAAGAGCAAACAGGAATTTCTTGGTTTCATCAAGCTTTGACTCCTGAACATCCACCTGCTTAAGGCTCGTGTAGTCGAAGCTTTCCGACAGCTTCTGCTTAAGCGCTGCCGGTATATTGGTCATCTCATCGTAGCTTCTGGCCATCTTGACATGCATCCAGTCATATAGCTGTTTTGCCCTGAATTTGGGCTCTCCCAGCTGTGCCAATGCATCAGTCAGCTCCTGAAGAGTCATTGATTTGATGTCTCTTTCATAAAGACTCATAAATATATCCTCTGATCTATCACTGATTAGTTAACTCTCTGTACCTGAAGCCCAGCATTGTCACATCATCAAACTGCTCGGCTTCTCCGACAAACGCCGCCAGATTATTGCTGATTCTGGGAAGCAGGCGCTCCATAGGTATGTCTTTATTGTCGTTTAATGCCTCAAGGAGCCTGTCTGTACCATACTGCTCCACCTCTTTGTTGATGGCTTCCGGTATACCGTCGGTGTATATGAACAGCTCGTCTCCCTGTTTAAGCGTGATCTCATACTCCTTGAATTTAATACCATCCATTGTTCCGATGGCTGGACTGTGCTTATCCTTAAAGAGCTCATAATCTCCGCCATCGCGCCTCAGGATTGGATACTCGTGCCCTGCATTTGCACACTTCATAAGGCCGGTATTAAGATCCAGGATACCGAGCCAGACTGTGACGAACATATCCGTGTCATTGCCCTCACAAAGGACCTCATTTACCTTAGTCAAAATCTCTGAGGGGTCATTTCCGGCGCCGGCTGTACTCCTGATGGCAGCCTTGCTTCTCATCATGAAAAGAGATGCCGGAATCCCTTTACCTGATACGTCTGCGATCACCATAGCAAATATCCCTGCGTTTACAAAAAAGAAATCGTAGAAATCGCCGCCTACTTCCTTGGCCGGCTTCATTGTGGCAAATATCTCTATATCATTCCTGTGTAATTTGAAGTTCTGTGGCAGAGATGATGCCTGTATCTGTCTGGCAAATTCCAGTTCCTGATCTATGCGCTTTTCTGCTGCTTCGATGTACCCCTTGAGGGCTTTTACTGTCTTATTTATATCATCTGAAAGTGATGCAAACTCGGAGGATTTATAAACCGAAACCTCCTCATCAAGATCCCCGTTGGTGATCTTGTTAAGGGATTCATTTACAAGGTGAAGATTGTTTACAACTATGCTCTGAGCCAGCATGGAAATAAGGACATAAAGAACTGTAAGAAGTATTATATCCGCCAGCGCTGTCTCGTATGCATCTGCATCTCTGTCATCATAGACCTCTGATGAAGGGAGGGTAACAAGGAGCGTCTCCATTTTATCCAGAGCGTCAGCCCTGCAGTAAGAATCTATTCCCAGGATGGTGGCCCTAAAAATACCTTTGTCCACATTTGCTTTCACCAGTTCAAATTCATCCTTTGGAAAGGACTTTCCCTTATTGCCTCCGGTAACTATAAGACCTGACGTCTGTATGATATTGAAGTTTCCAGCCTCTCCCACGTGAGAATGAAGAACTCCAAGGTCATAGGAGTTGTCCCTCAGTCCCAGATAAGTTGACTTAAGATCCGCAGATGCAGTTGCAAGTTTTTCAGCTGCATTCTGGACTGCGGAATTAGTCTGAACCGAATATGAAAAAGCAAAGTTTGTTGTGATGACGATAGCAGTGACAATAAAGAGCCAGAACTGAAACTGTCTGGAAACCTGTACCTCAGACTCCTTGCGGCGCCTGAACGGATTCTTCCATTCACCGTCATAGACCTTGAGCATTGTAGCGCACAGGGCAAGTCCTAAGCCTGTAAAAGCGATCATGGGCTGGGCACAGGCCTTTACTACATAAAGCGCCATCTTCATGTCATTTCTGTGGGTAATGAAGACAACGTACATATGAAAGACTTCCATTACCGCACCCATGGAGAATGCGTAGGTTCCGGAAGGCTTTTTTCTGCCGAATATCACGATACTCATGAAGGCTGCAACAAAGCCGGAAAGACATGTGGATACGCTACAGGCTATTCTGGTATAAGTGCCGATTCCGTAGTATGTACCTACAATATATCTCTCTATTCCGCCAATCAGTCCTGCCAGAATACCTGCCAGAGGATCGAAGAAAAGACCTGCACACATAGGTCCCATATCCCTGACGTTTATCAGCATGTGGCTGTAATCAACGCCAAAATGGGTTGAGAGTATTGCACAGGATGCATAGACAAATACCAGCAGCAGCCTGATGGGCCAGGTGATCTTTTTGCTTTTTAAGTTGATCCAGAGAATCAGCGTAAGGATTGATATTCCTATGGTTATCGCTGACATTTTCAGTAACATGGAAAGCATCCGTTAACCTCCAGATTCAGGCTTTTCTTCTAAGCCTTGCAATAAAGAAACCGTCAGTTCCAAACTCTCCGGGCAGGAGCTGAATGTAGCCATTCTTGGCCTGAGATTGCGGTGTCAGCTCTTTTGCTACGCCTCCTTCGGTTACCTTAAGGGCTTCTGGAAGGTCACCAGAAAAGTCTTCAGGTGTAAAGGGCAGTTCCTCACAGATCCTTGCAACCATGTCCTGGTTCTCCGCGCGGTTGACGGTGCAGGTGGAATACATCAGAATTCCGCCGGGCTTAACGTAGTCCCAGGCGGTCTTTATAATCTCCCACTGAAGCTTTGAGAGTGAGTCCAGCCCCTGTTTTGAGGCGTTGTATTTTATATCATTTTTTCTGCCGATGATGCCAAGGCCTGAGCATGGCAGGTCCATATAAAGTATGTCTGCCTTATTTTCCAGGTTTGTATCGTGGATTCTGGCATCGCCCAGCTCAACCTTAATGTTATCCAGACCCATCCTCTCAGCATTTTCACTGATAAGATCACACTTTCTCTCGGAGACATCCCTTGAAATTACGGTTCCTGAGCCAACTCTTTCTGCGGCATGAAGACTCTTTCCTCCGGGGGCTGCACAGACATCAATGACGAGCTGTCCATCCTGAGGATCTGCTATTTCCGTAACCAGCATTGAGCTTACGTCCTGCACAAAGAAGCGTCCTTCATCAAAGCCGGGGAGGAATACGATATTGTCGGTTTTTTCAAGCACCAGGGCGTAGGGAAGAATATCGTTTCTTGTAACCTTGACGCCTGCCTTTTCCAGCTGTGAGATGTAGTCTGTTATGTCTTTTTCCGAAGTGCTGCCTGTAGCGCCCTTCTGGGAAAGCCTTACCACAGTAGGTCTTGCCTCCAGGAAGAACTTAAGCATCTTTTCAGTCTGGTCAAAGCCGTAGTCTTTAAGCCACATCTCACAGATCCACTCGGGCATTGAGTAGACAACTGATAGATATGAAATGCCGCCCTTTTCTTCCTTTGACGGATATTCGATCTTGTCTTTGTTTCTGGAAGTATTTCTAAGGACACCGTTAACAAAGCCCTTAAGACCGGCGAACTTGTGCTTCTGGGCCAGCTTCACAGCTTCATTGCATGCTGCGGAGTCAGGGACCTGATCCATGAACATGATCTGATAGACGCTCATTCTCATCAGGCTCCTGATAAAGGGCTGCATTTTGTTGACGGGAGTTTTGGAGAAGGAATCAAGGATGTAATCGATCTGGATCTGGCGCTCGATGCATCCGTCAACTACCCTCTTCATGAAAGCCTTGTCACGGCTCTCGAGATAATCGTATTTATTAAGGCTGTCTTTTAGAAGGGATGGCTTTCGGACGCCATCCCGGTCGTATTCGATAAGGATATTCAGTACTATTTCTCTGATGTTTGCCATCGATATTTCCCCGCTATAAGTTCTACCCTTAATTATCGGACGTTTGCGGGGTTTTTGTCAATTAAAGGACATAAATCGAACCGGTTAGTGTATTATGTTTTACTTGCCAGTTTCATGGCTCTTAAATAGCTCAGCACTGCCAGCACTGCTGTTATCGCGGTGAGGATCAGGGTCAGAAGCCTGGTGTCCATTTTCATTCCAAGGAAGATCACCAGAACTGTAAGGCCCATGACAACAAACATGTTGGGGAGCATGTAGATTGCAACAGCGCTGCCCTGCTTGATGACCTCCACCTCGTTCTCCCAGTCAAGGCGCATGTGCTTTATTCCGCAGGCACAGCCCCAGGCTGTTGAGAAGCAGCAAAGTGCAAATCCAAACACAAGATAAAGAAACATATCAAGCGCCGGTACCTTTGCCGAAATGCAAAAGCAAACTGTAGTAATTACCATGATCGGAACTGTCAGGTACATATTGAACAGCATCTTGCCATTGTAAAGTGTCTTTTTCTCAATAGGCAGACTCTGCACTATCCAGTAGTTCTTGCCCTCCAGCGACGGTGAGCAGGCAGTGGTCGCCATCATTCCGTAGAGGAAATAGGCAATAAGCGGGATCGCAGGTCTGACAATCGAATAATCAAAGGGTGCGTTTGTAGTAACAACCGCTACCAGCTTGTCAAAACCAAAGAACAGTGTGAACACTGCCAGGATCACTGCCAGAATAAATCCCATTCCTCCATTTACCGTATAGGTCGTGGAGCCGATCATCCTCTTAAATTCCTTGTAGGCAATGGCCTTTTCAACGCTGCTCTTTTTCTGGGCAGTCATCTTGTATTTCCGCGCTGCAGCATGGGACTTAAGGGCGGAGTTGATGTTTCTGTAGGACTTGCCCACCAGATAGAACAGTCCCATAAACAGAATCACACTTGTTGCGATCAGCAAAAGAGCTGCTACCACATCTGTACTTGTGATAGCTGCTGAAAACCATCCCGCAGGCAGGTAGATTCTTCCCACGTCCTCAGTGACCTTGGCAGCATTCTCCAGTGTCTGCTCAACCTGACCATTTCTGAAAAGTGCTTCAAAAATGTACCTTAATGAAAAACAGAACATCACAAATATAAAGGTAAGTACAGTCTGGATTAAATTGGTCTTTCTGAAACCCGCACTGACTCTGGCAATCAAGAACCCTATGAAGGATGCAAACAACATCGGAATGATAGGCAGGATAAGTGACAGTATCAGCCAAATGATGTAGGTAATAAACGGCGGCTTTGCAAAGATCCCATAGCCTATCATCATGGCAACAGATATTGAAATGTACCACGGCAGGCTCTTTGTGTACATGTACAGGAACTTGCATCCCGCTACGCTGCTGGTTTCCAAAGGAAGCGACATAAGCATGTCATATTCCTTAAAGTTAAACAGATAGCCGTTCGTCTTAAAAACAGTGAACATGAACGCCAATGTACTGATAATGATGGCACACATGATGGGCGCTGAATCTATCAGACCCACAACTCCGTAGCCTACGCACATCATAATACTGTAAAGCATGATCATGCCATAGATAAGGGCAGCTCCGATCCTGCTTCCGACTATCTTTTTCTTCTTCTTTTTGTCCGTGGTGTATTTATAGATATTACTCTGGCTCGTGGACAGGAGCAGAGTTTTAAGTAGGATTATACTCTTACTGTTCATTGTCCGCCTCCAGGAATGCCTCCTCAAGGGACTGGCCTTCAGTCAGCTCCTCCATTGTTCCGGATGCTATGATCTTTCCGTGTTTGATGATAGCGACCTTGTTGCACAGCTTCTCTGCCACATCAAGTACGTGGGTGGAAAAGAAAATCGCTGTGCCCTTCTGACACATCTCGTGCATAATCTCTTTTAATGTGAAGGTAGCTTTAGGATCCAGACCAACAAATGGTTCGTCGAGAACCAGAAGCTTTGGCTCATGGATAAGCGCTGAAATAATGGCCACCTTCTGCTTCATGCCGTGGGAATATGAGCTGATAAGATCTCCCAGTGCATCCGTTATCTCAAAAGTCTCAGCATATTTCTGTATTTTCTCCTGACGCTCCTGGGCGCCAATCTCAAAGACATCTGCAACAAAATTCAGATACTGGATTCCTGTCAGATTCTCGTACAGGTCCGGGTTATCCGGGATGTAGGCAGTAACTCTTTTGCACTCCATAGGCTCATCCTTGACAGAGTGCCCGTCAATATAGATCTCACCCTCAGTAAAATCGAGAACACCAACCACCGCACGGATCGTAGTGGACTTTCCGGCACCGTTGTGTCCGATAAATCCAAAAATATCTCCGCTCATAACGGTAAGGCTCACGTCGTCGGCAGCTTTTTTCCCTTCACTGTAGGATTTGGTATAGTTCTTTATCTCTAACATCACATTTTCACTCATTTTCATTCCCTCCATGTAAATACATTAGCACCAATACTGGCGTTGGTCGAGCCCTGCACCGAAATTGACCGCATTTACACCGCATTTAATGCCAAGCTGTGCTATAATATTTTCTTGTATAAAGGAGTTTAAACATATGAAGATAGTATTTATGGGAACGCCCGACTTTGCAAGGGCGGCACTTGAAAAGATTATTGAAGCGGGCCACGAAGTGGTACTGGTTGTCACACAGCCCGACAAACCAAAGGGAAGAAGCGGCGAACTGATGCCCTGCGACGTCAAGGTCTGCGCAGTAGAACACGGCATCCCGGTATTTCAGCCGGAGCGCATAAAGAGAGCCGAGCACGTTGAATACCTGAAAACCATCGATGCCGACATCTACGTGGTAGCAGCCTTCGGCCAGATCCTCTCCCAGGAGATCCTGGACATCCCAAGATTTGGCTGCGTCAACATCCACGCCTCAATCCTTCCCGAGTACAGGGGCGCTGCTCCGATCCAGCAGTGCATCATTGATGGCAAAAGAACTACCGGCGTAACTATCATGCAGATGGCAGCCGGCATGGATACCGGTGATATCCTGCTTCAGAGGGAAATCCCGATAGCAGATGACGAGACCGGCGGAAGTCTTTTTGACAAGTTATCAAAACTTGGCGGAGAGCTGATTGTGGAGGCACTTCCCAAGATAGAAAAGGGCGAGCTCACCCCCATCCCTCAGGATGAAGAAAAAGCCACTTATTGTGGCAAGCTCTCCAAGGACATGGGCAGCATCAACTTTGAGCAGAGCGCTGAGGAAATAAAGGATCTGGTAAGAGGCCTTAATCCATGGCCTTCAGCCTACACCCACTTAGATGGCAAGCTGATCAAGATCTGGAAGGCACAGGCCCTTAATACAGTGGACTTTGGTGCACTCTCCCACAGCCTGTCACCCGAGGATAACAGTAAGGCAAAAGAGCTTGAGAGAACGGAAGCTTTTGGAAGCATAATTGCAGTTTTGAAGGACTCATTTGTGGTCCTGACCGGGGATGGCTATCTAAAGATCACGGAAGTTCAGCTTGAAGGAAAAAAGAGAATGGATGTTAAGTCCTTCCTTCTTGGAAACAAGCTCACTGTGGGAACAATCTTAAAATAAAACATAGAAAAGAGGCGGTAATATGTATTACGGTACGGGATATGGAATTGGGTCAGATCTAATGTATATACTGACTATAATAATGGCTATTGTATGTATGATAGCCAGTGCGAGAGTTTCATCAGTCTACAAAAAATATAACAAGGTCCGCAGCATGAGTGGCATGACAGGGGCTCAGACAGCCATGGAGATCCTCAGGAGAAACGGCATTGTGGACGTGGCAGTTCAGCATGTTCCAGGAGAGCTTACTGATCACTATGATCCCAGATCAAAAACAGTCAATCTCTCAGATTCAACCTACGGCTCCAACTCAGTGGCTGCCGTGGCAGTGGCGGCTCACGAGTGTGGACACGTGCTCCAGCACAGCACAGGCTATGTTCCGCTTCAGATCAGGTCAACGATCCTTCCTGCAGCCAACATCGGTTCCAAGGCAGGTGTTCCTATAATCATCGCGGGCATAATTTTCAGCTTCTCACCTCTCATCACTATAGGCATCTGGGTTTTCTCTTTTGCAGTGCTCTTCCAGCTGGTAACCCTTCCGGTTGAGTTCAATGCATCAAACAGAGCCCTTGTGATGCTTGAGGAATACGGCATTCTGGCAACTGATGAAGTTGACAGCTCCAAAAAGGTTCTGTCTGCTGCAGCTATGACTTATGTGGCAAGTGCTGCAGCTGCTGTGGTTCAGCTTCTCAGGCTGATGCTCCTTAACCGACGTGATGATTGAAAACTGTATACAACAAAATGGGCCGGACTTTTATAGTCCCGCCCATTTTTTATGCCTATTATGTCAGATACCAGATTACTGGTTCTCTTCGTACTCTTTTTCCTGCTGTGCCATAAGTTCCTCGTTATCTACCAGGTCACCCTCTACTTTTTCCACGTACATGTGGCCCTCAAGGTGATCCAGCTCGTGGCAGATGGCTCTTGCAAGGAGTTCCTCACCCTCTACAATGTACTCGTTGCCATCAAGATCTGTTGCCTTGGCCTTAACGTAATTGGGTCTTGTTACCACTCCGCTCTTTCCAGGAAGTGAAAGACATCCTTCATAACCAGTCTGCTCGCCGTCAGTCTCAAGGATGATGGGGTTGATCATGATAAGTGGCTGATCACCCTCCGGTGAAACGTCGATGACCACGATTCTCTTAAGTACTCCAACCTGAGGGGCTGCAAGTCCTACTCCATTGGCGTCGTACATGGTCTCAAGCATATCTTCTACCAGTTCCCTTACTCTGGGGGTTATTTCTTTTACTGTCTTGCACTCTCTTGCAAGGACATCGTCTCCGTATTCTCTTATTGTTCTAAGTGCCATTTCTGTTCTCCAAACTGAATTATAAACTTTATGAATGATAATCGTTATCATTCATAATACCTAGTGCATGGGGTCAAAGTCAACCTGTACTGTTATGTTTCTGAGTTTGCCCATTGCCTCAAGCTCTTTTACATAGGCTTCCAGAACATCCTTAAGCCCCACCAGTCCGTCATAGTCATCAAGCTTGATGTAAAGAGCCATACGATAGATGTCGTTGATCTTGCTGATGGCCGCCATGGCAGGTCCGATAAACACTGCTCCCGGCACTCTTTGCTGCTCCATTATAGCCCTGAGCCTGTTTGCGAACTGCATGCCCTCTTCTTCGTCCTTGCTAAGGATCTGAACACACATCATATGGGATATAGGCGGATAGCGAAGGAGCTTACGGTAAGTGATCTCCTCGTTATAAAACGCCAGATAATCCTGCCTTGATGCAGTCTGTATGCTGTAGTGCTCAGGGTCGTAGCTCTGGATCACCACGTTACCTTCCTTAGCGCCTCTGCCGGCTCTTCCCGCCGCCTGGGTCAGGAGCTGGAAGGTTCTCTCACTTGCCCTGAAATCGCTGGCATAAAGGGACATATCCGCTGCCAGAATACCAACCAGAGTTACGTCAGGGAAGTCGTGTCCCTTGACGATCATCTGGGTTCCAACCAGCACATCCGCCTCCTTGTTTGCAAAGGTAGACAGGATCTTATCATAGCTACCCTTAGTCCTGGTGGTGTCGGCATCCATTCGAAGAACCCTCGCCTGTGGCCAGAACTTTTTCACCTCATCCTCTATCTGCTGAGTTCCGGCTCTGAATGAAGAGACATATTTCGATCCGCACTTGGGGCAGATCCCTGGCTTCTCCTCCTCATGACCGCAGTAATGGCATACGAGCCTTCCGCCTCTGTGCTCAGACAAAGACACATCGCAGTGTGGGCACTTAAACACCTCACCACAGGATCTGCAGGACACAAAGCCCGCCAGTCCTCTTCTGTTGATAAAGAGCATCGCCTGCTCACCCTTAGAAAGCTTCTCATTCATCAGCTCCTGAAGCCTTCTTGAAAAGATGGACCTGTTGCCCATCCGAAGTTCTTCACGAAGATCTGCAATATCAACCTGCGGAAGTGTTCCTCCCGTGAGTCTTCTATTCAGCTCAAAGAGACGATACTGCCCCGTGCTGGCCCTGTAGTAGGCTTCCAGCGAAGGCGTTGCCGAACCCAGAACCACACATGCTCCGTCCGGCAGGAGCCTTGCCAGCTCAATTGCCGTCTCCCTGGCATGGTATTTGGGCGCATTCTCGCTCTTGTAGGTCTGCTCATGCTCCTCATCTATAATGATGATCCCGGTATTAGGAAACGGAGTGAAAAGAGCTGATCTCGGCCCGATAATGATATCTATATCACCACATCTTGCCCTCTCCATCTGGTCAAACTTCTCCCCGGGAGAAAGAGATGAGTTCATAACCGAAACCCTGTCTCCAAAATGCCTGTAAAAGCGCATCAAAGTCTGATAAGTAAGGGCAATCTCCGGAATCAGTACGATAGCCTGCTTACCCCTCTTTATCATGTCATCAATAAGCGCAATATATACTTCTGTCTTGCCACTTCCTGTGATCCCGTGGATCAGGTAGGTATCTCTTTTCCCCTGATCGTAGTCCTTCCTCACAGTATCAACTATATTCTGCTGCTCCGGACTAAGCACCTTATCTTCATATCTGGTAGTAGTCCCCGCAACCGGAGTCCTGAAGTACTCCTCGCTGTCTATCCTTATGATCCCCGCCTCACTCATACTCTTCAAAGTCTGAGAGCTAACCCCCAGCTTGTCAGTAATAAGCTCATAGGGAATTCTGTCATCCTTGTTATCCAGAAGCTCCTTCAGTATTCTCTCCCTGGCCTTCTGCTTCTTTCTGACACACTCATAATACAGTTCCGTCGTTTCCCTCTCAGGCATCCGAAGCGAGACAAACTTATGAACCTGCCTCTTCATCTTCTTTCCCGAAGGAAGCACTGTCTTAAGCGCTGCGATCATGGTTGACCCATAGTTCCTCTTCATCCATGCCGCCAGCTTAATGGAGATATCCTCAGCCGAGGTCATATCCTTGGTTACCCCCGCTATCTCCTTAATCTTCTCCGGATCCCAGTTAGGTTCATCTGTTATCTCTATTACATACCCTTTTCTAAGCGTATCTCCTCTACCAAAAGGTACTGTAACACAGTCTCCAACGTTAACCTTCTCTTTCAGTCTCTCTGGAATCTTATACTGAAAAAGCCTGTCAACCTTCTCATGAGAAATGTCTATTATTATATTGGCATAAAGTATCGTGTTTCCTTCCACAATTTACTTCCGTTCTTCAAGAATTTCCTGTATCAGTTCCCTCTCGTCCATATGGTACTTGACGCCCTTGATCTCCTGGTAGTCTTCGTGGCCTTTACCGGCAAGCACAATGATGTCGCCCTGCTCGCCGTGCTCGATGGCATAAGCAATAGCCTCCTTGCGGTCTACAATCTTTATGTATTTGCCGTCAGTCTTCTTAATACCGGTCTCAATATCATTGATGATATCCTCCGGCTCCTCAAATCTCGGATTATCAGATGTAATGATCGTGAAATCTGCATAGCGGCCACTGACTTCGCCCATCTCAAAGCGGCGCAGCTTACTCCTGTTACCACCACAGCCAAACAGACATATCAGCCTGTTGGGACGATAATCCCGAAGCGTTGTCAAAAGACTCTTAAGCGCCATCGCATTATGTGCATAATCAATCATCAGCGTAAACTCATCCGAAACCTTCACCATCTCAATCCTGCCCTTAACCTTAGCCCCCTTAAGAGCCGCAGCTATCTGCTCAGGACTGCATCCAAAGTGCCTTGCCACCGCAATGGCACAAAGCGCATTGTAAACACTGAACTTGCCGGGGTTCGTGATCTCCGCATGCATATTGATAAGCCCCTCAGTATCAAAGAACACACCAAGATTACCGGGCTTTCTGATGTATGCCAGATTGATCGCACGAATATCCACATCCTTGTTAAATCCATAGGTCTCCACCTCACAGGTGTGTCCCTCAAGAATATCCTCTACATGGATGTCGTCGCCGTTGCATATTCCAACTTTACACTGCTTAAACAGAAGCCCCTTGCAGTGCATATAATCATCAAAATCCTTGTGCTCATTAGGCCCAATGTGATCCGGCTCAATATTAGTAAATATACCAAGATCAAATATAAATCCCTGGCTCCTGTGCAGCATCAGCCCCTGTGAAGATACCTCCATAACCACAGCATCACATCCTGCCTCAACCATTCTGGACATATACTCCTGAAGCGTGTAGGACTCTGGGGTTGTATTTTCTGCATGAATATGCTCATCACCGATAATAACCTCAATTGTTCCGATAAGTCCCACCTTGTAACCGGCATTTTGGAGCATGCTCCTGATAAGATATGTAGTAGTGGTCTTTCCCTTAGTTCCTGTTATTCCAATTGTCTTAAGTTTTGAAGCAGGATGTCCGAAATATGCCGCTGAAATAAATGCCATGGCATATCTGGTATCAGCAACTCTGATAACAGGCATTTCACAGCCTTCCGGAAGCTCTACCTCAGCCTCAGCCACGATAGCTCCAGCCTTCTTGGCTGCTGCATCCCCGGCACATGAGTGTCCATCGAAGTTTGCACCCTTGATACAGATGAAAAGAGATCCTTCCTCAATCTTTCTGTTGTCATTCACAACATTTTTGATCTCAACCTCTGCTGCAGAAATTTCTTTTTCTGAATTACCGGCTGTAATCCTGTATTCAAGCCCTTCCAAAAGATTTTCAAGCTTCATTTTTTTCGCCTCCGTTCAGTTTTTATTTTTCGGTCACATTTTGAACACATTTATGTATTATTATAAATTCATAGATGTGAACTAGCTCACATCTCCCCCTCATAAGAAACCGCAAACACACGCTTCGCGTGTGTTTTTGTGGTTTATGGGGGTATTTTATTAGCAATAATCGCTCATGACCAGCTGCAGGCTCTCTCTTCCCATATAGCTGTTAATGCTGGGATAAAAAGCCGCCTTGATAGTCATGGGATCAGTGCAGTCCCTTCCACCAAAGGCATAGAGTTCATCAACTCTGCCCTGTCCGAACTTCTCAGAAAGAAATCCGTTAAAGTCATCCAGGTCTCCAAAATACATCATATCACAGACCGTACCTGTTTCATCACATACCTTGAATTTCCCGTAATTTTTGTTTTTACCGATAGCCTTGCCCTTAAGCAGCTTAATATCCTTCTGGGCAAACATCGGCTTGGTATTACCGTTTCCAAAGGGCTCAAGTATCTCAAGTTCTCTTGCAATTTCCATATCTGCATATCTAAACGGAAGAACCATGTCTATAGAAAGCTTTGGAATAAAATCCTCATCCTCAAGTGTGCACTGCTCATTAAGCCTGTCCCTTAGCTCATCTATGTTCTCCATAGGCAGGGATAATCCCGCTGCCATCTTGTGTCCGCCAAACTTGGAAAACAGCTCCTTGCAGGCCGAAAGAGCCTTGAACATATCGTAGCCCTCAATGGACCTTCCCGAGCCCTTTGCACCGCCATCAGCAGCCCTTGTAAGCACGATAGTAGGCCTGTAGTATTTCTCCTTGATCCTGCCTGCAATAATGCCTGCAATGGACTCAGAAGCGTTCTCAAGATATACCACAATGACCTTGGGCAGACCACTTGTTTCCGCAGACTCTTCGATCATGGAAACAGCCTCTTCCACGCCCTTGACAGTCATCTCCTTGCGGGAATCATTTAAATCCTTAAGATCACCTGCTGTCATAGCTGCCTTGTCCCTGTCCTGTTCCAGGAAAAGAGATAACGCCCTGGATGCCAGATCAAGTCTGCCTGTAGCATTGAGACACGGTCCAATGATGAAGCCATAGTGATATGCTGTCATGTTTCCAGGATCCAGCTTATTCACGTTTATCAGCGCCTGAAGTCCAACATTGTCAGTATCAGCAATCCTCTTAAGTGACTCCTTGACGATGATCCTGTTCTCGTCCCTGAGCTCCATTACGTCGCAGACAGTGGCAATTCCTGCAAAGATCAGCATCTCATCAAAGAAATCCTTAAACTGCTGCTCCCCATCCCTTCCGGAGAGCTTTGCCATTACCTGAAGGAATTTATATGCGACTACAGCGCCGCAGATCTCCTTGAATTTGCTGCCATCGCCGCTTCTCTTTGGATCTATTACTGCATCTGCGGGTGGAAGGATCTCTTTTACCTCGCCCTCTGTCTCCTCGAAGGGAACCTCGTGGTGGTCCGTCACTACTACTGTCAGTCCCTGATCTATAGCGTGCCTGATCTGTTCAACAGCTGCAATTCCGTTATCACAGGTAATTATGGTATCCCTGCCTTCAGCAATTGCCTCATCCACAAGCTTGATGCTAAGGCCGTATCCATCCTTGACCCTGTCAGGAAGCACATAGTCCACATCTGCCCCAAAGAGCTGCAGGCCCTTCACCAGAATAAATGAAGAACAGATACCATCCACGTCGTAGTCGCCGATAACCCTTATCCTGGCGCCATCCGCAATCCGATCCAGCATGATCTGTGCGCCCTTGTCGGCATCCAGAAGCCCCGACGGATCGTGAAGCATAGATGCATCTCCGTTTAAATATGCCTCTATCTCTTCATCAGTAACAAGATCTCTATTGGTAAGAAGTCTGGCAGTAATGCTGCTGATACCGAATTTCTTTGAAATGGCATCAAAGTCTGCCTTCTTCATCTTCACCATCCATTTTGACATAAAATCACTCTCCAATACTATATTAAAAGATGTGTTTGCCCTTGCAAGAAATGCGAAAAGGGCAAAAAAACACCGTTCACATTATTATAAACATGAACGGTGTCCTATATTTATACCTTATTCTGCCTTTTTCCCAATAAAGTTCTTGAAGTTTGTCTTAAGGTCATACCACATAGGTGATGCAATGAAGATTGATGAGTATGTACCACAGATTACACCAACCATAAGAGGAAGAGCAAAGGCCTTAATATCAGCTACACCGAAGATGTAAAGTGCAAATACTGTAAAGAAGGTTGTTGCTGATGTGAAGAGGCTTCGTGTGATGGTCTGGGAAACACTGGTGTTAACCAGATCCTCAAGCTCCTTCTTGCCGGTAGCCAGGTGCAGGTTCTCACGGATACGGTCGAAAGTAACGATAGTATCGTTGATTGAGTAACCGATGATGGTAAGCACTACTGCGATGAAGGTGCTACCTACAGCAAGTCTTGTAAAGGCGTATGAAACAACTACGATAAGTGCATCGTGGGCAAGAGCGATGATAGCTGCTGCACCAAACTTGATGTCCTGGAATCTGATCCAGATGTAGATAAGCATCAATACAAGGGCGATGGCCAGAGCCTTGATGGCTGCTGATCTCATCTCAGAACTGATAACACCGCTGATGGTCTCAGCTGCGATGTTGTCTGAGCTTACGCCGTAGTTGGTCTCAAGTACCTGTTCAACTGCCTCTCTCTGAGGAACAGTAAGTGTTGTTGTCTTAAAGATAACCTGATTGGTTCCTGTAACTGTCTGGATCTGAAGCTCGTTAACGCCTGCTGCCTGCTTGATATCATTAGCAACGCTCTGCTCCAGCTCAGCCAGTGTGTATGCCCTGTCGAAGGTAACGGTTGTTGATGTACCACCTACGAAATCAAGACTGTAGTTGAATGCGCCCTTTCCTGCTGATGAGTTGATACCCATAACTACAACGCCTGCAATAACGATTGCACAGGATACAGCGTAGAAGATCTTTCTCTTTGCAACGAAATTGAATTTCTTAACCTTCTTGGCCTTGCCGTAAAGAACAGGGTTCTGAAGACCGATTCCGTAGAGGATTGATGTGATTCCTCTTGTAATAACCAGTGCTGTGAACATTGAAAGGATGATACCAAGGATAAGTGTCTCAGCAAATCCCTTAATGCTGCCGGTTCCAAGGAACCAGAGAACTGCAGCAACGATAAGTGTTGTGATATTTCCGTCAAGGATTGATGAAAGAGCCTTGTTGTAACCGTTCTTTCTGGCCTCATCCACTGCCTTGCCGACTGCAATTTCCTCCTTGATTCTGGAGAATACAAGAACGTTCGCATCAACCGCCATACCGATTGAAAGGATGATACCTGCGATTCCGGGAAGTGTAAGTGTCATCTCAAATGCTGAGAGGAGGAACACTATAAGTCCTGAATAGAATGCAAGAGCAATTGTAGCTGAAAGACCAAGGAGTCTGAAGAAGCAGAGCATGAAAAGAGCTATAAGTCCAAATCCAACTGCTGCTGCAATAAGGCTGGTCCTGATGGCATCACTACCGAGCTGAGCACCTACAACGTTTGAACGCAGCTCGTTGAGCTGAAGCTTAAGTCCACCGATACGGATCATGGATGCCAGATTGTCAGCTGCCTCGTATGAGCTCATTCCTGTGATAACAGCCTTACCGTCTGTGATAGCTGCCTGAACTGTAGGAACGCTGATGAACTGTCCATCATAGTAGATACCGATGCTCTCTCCGCTTGCAAAAGCCTTGGTTGTTGCATCTGCAAATGCCTTGGTTCCGTTCTCTGTAAACTCGAGGGAAACAACAGGCTCCTGAGCACCGTAGGAATCCTTCTGGTATACTGCCTGAGCTGCTGCTACATCCTCACCGGCAAGAACGATTGAACCGTCAGCCTGAAGCTCTTCGATTGTCTTGTTGAGAACATATCCGAATACGGGGTTCTCATCCATTACAATGTTGCCTTCAGCGTCATATGAGTAACCGTAGCTGTATGTGTAGTTCTCATTGCCGCTTGCATCTGTCTGAGCTATGAAATACAGATTACCGGGCTGTCCCAGATCCTCAAGGATCTTGTTGGCATCTGATACGCCGGGGATCTCAATGTTGATTCGGTTTGCACCCTCCTGGTAAACCTGTGACTCTGTGCTGTACTGCTGCACACGCTGCTGCAGCTTGTAGATGGTATCTGACATATCCTCTTTGCTGGGATTCTCCTCACCAACTACCTCGTAGGTGATGCTGACACCACCTGCCAGATCAAGTCCAAGATCAATACTTGAAAGAGATCCTGACTTGTCAGCGCCAAGTCCGTAAACTGCTGCGTAACCAAGTCCCCCAAGAAGACCCAGTGTAAGGATCAGCGCTATAACATACTTTAACCTTTTCATGACTTCTTTTTCCTCCGTTTAACCTTCTTCATCTTCAGCTAATGCTGCTTTTATCATAATCGCACACTCGATTCGCTTTCTCTGAAGCTCACAGCCGTGCTTATATGTCGTATTTATGTTGCCGTTGAAATTGTAGGCATTGGCAGCACATCCCCCGCTGCAATAGTACCTGGCAAAACATTTTTCACACTCGGGTCTGGAATATACGTTGCTCTCCTTGAACATCTGTCTGATGTCATCTCTCTTGATACCTTCGAATACATTGCCCATGATAAAGTCCTCATTACCCACGAACTGATGACATGGATAAAGGTCTCCCCAGGGCGTTACGCCCAGATATTCACATCCTGATCCGCATCCTGAGAGTCTCTTGGCAACACATGGTCCCCCCTCAAGATCTATATTGAAGTGGAAGAAGTTAAAGCCTCTTCCCTCCTTGTGTCTCTCAATATAAAACTTAGCCAGCTTGTCATACTCTTCACAGAGCTTGGGTATATCCTCATCCTTAAGGGCATACCAGTCGTCAGGCTTAGCCACAACAGGCTCAACAGAGATCTGTTTAAAGCCCAGGTCTGCCAGATGCTTGACATCCTCCGAGAAATCGAGGTTGTTGTGAGTAAATGTACCTCTTACAAAGTATCTGAGCTGGTGTCTTGACTCAGCAACCTTCTGGAACTTGGGAACGATCTCGTCGTAGCAGCCCTGGCCGCCCTTCTTTGGACGCATGGCGTCGTTGACTTCTTTTCTTCCATCTATGGAAAGAACGATGTTGCCCATTTCCTTATTTACATAGTTTAATATCTCATCATTGAGAAGGGTTCCATTGGTGGTGATGGTGAAGCGGAAGTTCTTGTCGTGCTCTTTTTCGATGCTGCGACCGTACTCCACGATCTTTTTTACCACCTCCCAGTTCATGAGAGGCTCACCGCCAAAGAAATCTACCTCCAGATTTCTTCTGTTTCCGGAATTCTTAACAAGGAAATCAAGAGCAGCCTTGCCGACTTCCTCGCTCATAAGAGCTCGTCTGCCGTGATACTCACCCTCATCTGCGAAGCAGTACTTGCATCGGAGGTTGCAGTCGTGGGCGATGTTGAGGCACAGAGCCTTAACAACGGTATCCCTCTCCTGGAATTCCTGTACATAATTCTCATAAACGTCATCAGTATAAAGAACTTCAGACGCACGAAGCTCTAACAGCTCCGATATAGCTTCTCCGATGTCCTCCGGAGAATACTTGGAAGATATTTCAGGAATGAGGATGATCTCGTTAAAGAGCTTCTGGAAATCCTCATCTCCTTCCTTGTCCTCACCTTCAATAGCTGCTGCGGTCCCATGATAGGAAATGAGCTTCTCCTCCACGATGGGAACAAGGTCTAAAACAACGTCATCCACAACATGAACTGAACCGGAATTGACGTCCAGGACTATGTTATAGCCGTTGTTCGTGTATGCATGAACCATAAAAAATAACAACTCCTAACTAACAAAAAATCCACGTAACGACTTACGCAATAAATAGGCAGCGACCATGGGTCGCTGCCCGACATGATTGCTTAACTTATCAACAAATAATTACTTGCTAAGCTGCTCACAGCTCTGGTTACCAACTGTGCAGGAAGTCTTGCAAGCTGACTGGCATGATGTCTGGCACTCACCGCATCCGCCCTTCTTCATTGACTCCTTGAGATTTCTTGTAACTAATGACTTAACATGCTTCATAATATTGCCTCCTACTGAAAATGCCTGAAAATGCGTAACATTTGCTGCATTTCGAGTTTTATGTCGATTTAGTATAACATATAATCCCAAAAGATAAAAGAACTTTTTCACTCTGCGCCACTTTCTAAAAGTTTTCGTACATTTTTAGATTTATATTAGACTTAATTTATATTAACGTCACTATCTTATTGTAATTTAGTATATAGACAACTAACTATTACGCCACGAAGCATAGGAGGAAATCTTTCATGGGTGCAGACTCAAACAATAACAGCAACAAAGAGAAAAAGGGCGCTACCAAAGCTATCAGCGTCAGACTGCTGTCACTGTTCATAGCTCTTTTGATAGGAAGTATCCTTATAGCCGAGGTTCTGATTCTCGGCTTTGGATTCAACCTGGTAAAAGACCTTATCGACACCTCACTGGTCAATCAGGTAAGTGCCAGTGCAGCGGATGTCAACAAGTCCCTGACTTCCACATTCTATTACCTCAACGGTGTTGCCGATGCTATTGAGCAGAATGACTACAAAGACAACGGTCAGATCATGGAATACATGACCGGAACTGTCGGAAGATACAGTATGCTGCCCACCGGCGCATATATCGCACTCAACGACGGCTCCTTTATTTATCCCAGTGCTCCTGACTACGTAATGGAAAATATAACCGAAAAAGCCTGGTACAAGGAAGCTGTAAGCTATGACAACAAGTGGTTCTACTACTACGATCAACCATATTTTGACGAGGTAACAGGCGATCTGTGTGCCACAGTTATCAGACACATCCACTTAAAAGATGGCAGAGAGGGCTGCTTTGCTGCAGATCTTTTCCTGGCCGACGCCCAGAAGAGACTTAATGAGGTTGTAATTAATGAGACCGGCGGATCCATGATGATCACAAAGGGCGGACTGATCCTCTCCTACAGAGACGATCCCAGCCTTTGCGGAAAGAACATCTCCGAGATTTCAGGCCAGCCTCTTCTATCAAGCATCGCAGCATTCGTTGCCAGCGAAGGCGAGGAAGACAGCGGAAAAGTAGTTCCCATCAACGCAGGCGGCAAGAAGTATTACGCTGTAACCTCAGGTGTAAGCGGAACTGACTGGAGCGTAGTAAGCTATGTCAGGCAGCAGGAAGTACTCTCAACTCTTCAGAGACTCTTTATCGTCCTTTTTATAGTTACCGTAGTTTCTGTAGTACTTGTAATCATTATAATCACCAGAGTACTCCACTCAATGATCAAGCAGCCTGTAACCACACTTACAGACAATATTGAAAAGATCTCCGGCGGTGACTTCACCGTTGACATCACATCCAAGGGTGATGATGAGATTGCATACATGAACAGGGCCATGGGCGATTTCGTAAGCGGTATGAGAAACTCTCTCTCAGAGATCAAGGACGTTTCCGGAAGGCTCCTGGATGATGCCCAGACTTCAAAGACAACCGCAGAAGATCTGGAAGAAGCAGCCAACAACCAGTCAGTAAGCATGACCCAGATCAGAGAGAACATTGACAACATGGCCAGCGCCGTTAATGAGGTTGCAGAGAACGCCACCGTTCTTGCTCAGACCGTTGCCCTTGTAACAGATCAGGAACAGCAGATTGAAGCTTCCATGAACGAGCTTGTTAAAAAAGCTGATTCCGGCCAGCACGATATGTCAACAGTGGCAGACGGAATGGCCGATATCGTTGATTCCATGAAGGATATGGCAGATGCTGTTGCCAATGTTGATGAAGCTGCTGACAAGATCAACCAGATCGTAGACCTCATCAATTCCATTTCCTCACAGACCAATCTGCTCTCACTCAACGCTTCCATCGAGGCTGCCAGAGCAGGCGAGGCAGGAAAAGGCTTTGCAGTCGTTGCTTCCGAGATCGGAGGACTTGCACAGAACTCAGCTGATGCCACCAAGCAGATCGCTGATATCATCAAAGATATGTCCCAGAAGGTACAGCTTCTTTCCGAGAAGTCCGAGGCAAATACAAACCTTATCAACAGCAGTGCTGAGACTGTAAATGTAGCTGCCACAACCTTCAAAGAGATTACCGTTGAACTCTCAGATGCCAACGGGATCCTTAACGAGATGGCCGAGCAGATGCAGAAGGTTAACGACGTTGCTACCAACATGGCCTCAGTATCAGAGGAACAGTCAGCATCCACCCAGGAAATCGCCGAGAACGTTGAAAGAGTTACCGAGGCAGCCAAGGGCGTTGCTTCCTCCTCAGAACTCGTTGCAAGTGCGGCATCCTCAGTATCAGAAGCTGTTGATACCATCAACGACAATCTGGATAGATTCACCATCAAATGATAATAAAACAGAAAGAGGCTGGGCACCTGGAGTATCAGGTGTCCAGCCTTTATTATTTGTAGTCATCCATCATCCGGCTTCATTCTCAGCGATAGGAGTATTCACGGTAATAAGTACCTTAGTGATACGATTTCCCTTGATTCCTCTTGCCGTAAGTGTGATTCCGTTATCCAGAGTTACTATCTCTCCATATCCCGGAAGTCTGTCGAGAGCCTCGATCATCAGTCCTCCGATGGAATCATAATCCTCTGAATCCAGATTGGTTCCAAGTTCATCATTGATGTCGTCCAGCTTCATATTGCCCTGGGCCAGATAACGCCTTCCGCCTACATTCTTGATGAGATTGATCTCATCAGAATCGTACTCGTCTCTGATCTCTCCCACGATCTCCTCAAGTAGATCCTCAAGAGTTATCATGCCGACTGTTGCACCATACTCAGAAAGCACAAATGCCACATTCTGTGACTTCTCTCTCATCTCTACCAGAAGGTCTGCAGTCTTTTTAAACTCGTAGGTGTAATATGCCTTCCTTAAATTGTCCCTTATCTTGAAGGACTCCTTGTCCTGCAAAAGAATCAGATCCTTAACGTTTATCAGTCCAATAATATTGTCCTGCTCATTCCCTTCATAGACAGGAATCCTGGTGTACATATCCTCTTTAAAGATCTTCATGACCTCGTCGTAGGTGGCCTCAGTGCTCACACAGCTCATATCTATCCTGGGGATCATGATGTCTTTTGCCACGGCATCGGAAAAGTCAAATACGTTGTAGATGATCTCCTTCTCGCCGCTCTCGATTACACCGTCCTCATGGCTTACATCCACGTAGGTCTTGAGCTCACTCTCGGTCATAGCCTCGCGCTTTGAAGTATCTACGTGAAGAAGTTTCAGAATCCCGGTAGCAATTCCATTTATTATGACACTGAGGGGAGTCATGATCGCCATCAGTAATACGATGATCCCCGAGTACCATATGGAAATGTTCTCGGCATATGTGGTCGCTATCGTCTTGGGAACTATCTCACCAAAGATCAGAACCACCAGCGTCAGCACGCCGGTACCAATTCCTATGGCAAAGCTTCCAAAAAGATCTGTCACATAAACCGTCATCAGCGCCGAAGCACTAAGGTTAACTATGTTGTTTCCAATGAGTATCGCCGACAATACTTTCTGTGCATCTTCACTTATCTTAAGAACCCTTTGTGCCCTCTTATCCCCTTCGTCGGCCAGCGCCTTCATCCTGACCTTGTTGCAGGTCATGATCGCCGTTTCTGCCGATGAAAAGAATGCAGATAAGAGTACAAGAACAATAAGTATTATCAGCCTGACTAAATGTACGTCCACTTTCTTTTTCCTCTATTATATGTTCATCAGTTCAGCGGATTGACATAGAATTCCTTGAAGTCATCGTAGCCCTGATCGCTAAGCTGCTGCTTCTGGAATTTCTTGTTCTTGTTCATGCGGACCACAAGAACCTGATATCCTGATGCCCTGAGCTCCTGAGCCTCCTTGATGATCTCAGAGAGTCTCTCGCCGCCGATTCCTTTTTCTATAAGGAAGGCTTTCTTCTGATCAGCACCGGGAACCTTGAAGCCCTCATCCATCATGATCATGATGATTCGCTCAAAGCCGATGGAGAAACCGCAGGCAGGAGTGTCCTGACCAAGGAACTTTCCAACCATCTTGTCGTATCTTCCGCCACCGCCGCAGCTTCCGCCGTACTGAGGCATTGCCACCTCAAAGATGGTGCCTGTATAGTAGCTCATTCCGCGAACCAGTGTAGGGTCAAAAACAACGTCAAACTGTGCTGTCTTGGTGCTCTCAACCGAGCTTATGATCTCTGCAAGTCCCTCGCGCACCTCTGCGTCAAGGAAGTCTCCCAGCATATCTGCAATAGTAGCAAGGCCGTCAACACCGCTCTTGCCCTCAAGTGCCTTAAAGAGTCCCAAGTACTTGTCCACACTCTCAGCTGCAAAGCCAGCCTTGATCAGCTCCTCTGAAACGCCCTCAAGACCGATCTTATCCATCTTGTCCAGAGTTATGAACACATTGTCATACTCTTCCTCGGGAAAAGAGCTGTAGGCTGCCATGGCCTTCAGTATCCGTCTGTCATTTATCCTGATCTTGAAATCCTTAAAGCCAAGTCTTCCAAGAGTTGTAGTAGTTGCAAGTATCAGCTCGATCTCAGCCAGGTTTGTAGCCTCTCCAAGGATATCGATATCGCACTGCATGAACTGACGGTATCTGCCCTTCTGAGGTCTGTCAGCTCTCCATACATTTCCCATCTGAAGTGCCTTAAAAGGAGAAGGCAGCTCCCCTGCATGGTTTGCATAAAAACGGACCAGAGGCACTGTAAGATCGTACCGTAGGCCCGAATCCGTAAGGTCGTTCTCTTCCTTTGCATTTGCAAGATCCAGCTTCTCTCCTCTCTTCATTACCTTGAAGATGAGCTTCTCATTTTCTCCTCCCTGCTTGCTGTTGAGGTTTGCAAGAGACTCCACAGCCGGGGTCTCAATGGATGTGAATCCAAACTCCGCATAAGTCTTCTTGATTACGCCTATGCAGTAGTCCCTAAGCTGCATCTCTGCAGGAAGTATATCCTTCATGCCCGTAACGGGCTTTTTAACCAGTGCCATAACTAAAGCCTCCCAATCTTTCCTTATTACAAATAAATCTTTGTTGATTTTACTATCATTACGGCCCCATTGCAACGATTTTAGTGGTTGTTGGTCTTAAGGAACTCTATGAACTGATCCTTTGGCAATGCCCTTGAATAATAAAAGCCCTGAATGTGGTCGATTCCAAGCCTTATGATCTGCTCAGCCTGTTCCTTAGTCTCCACGCCCTCTGCCACGATCTCTTTTCCCAGAGATTTAATGATCTTGACAAGATTGAGCATTACCATGTAGGCATCCTCAGACTCAAAGGCCGACTGAATGATGCTCTTATCCAGCTTAAATATTGACACGGGAAGAGATGCGATCCTGGCAAGATTTGAATAGCCGGTTCCGAAATCGTCCATGGAAAAAGTGATCCCGTAGTCCCCGAGCTTTTTGATATTCTCGTCCATAACCGCTGTGATGCCCTCCTCGAAGGTCTCAGTGATCTCGAGATTTATCTGGGCGGGTTTAACACTATGCTTTTCAAGTGTCTTGATGACATTGTCTGATAGGTTTGTCTGGATGCAGTCAACAACTGAGAGGTTGACCTCCACATAATCCAGTCCAAGCTCTGTTGCACCTGATGTAGCGATCATCTCGCATACCGATGAGAGCACGAAGCTGTCGATTGCCACAACCATGCCGTTTCTCTCTGCAACAGGCATAAATACCGCAGGAGAAATAAAGCCCATCTGAGGGTTCTTAAGCCTTAGCAGTGCCTCGCAGGACGTAAACTTTCCCGCTGCCGGATCATAGATAGGCTGGTAATAAACCTCTAGAAGGTCATCCTCCAGCGCATGCTTAACAATAGCATCGATCTTCTTATCATGCTCAACATGCTTGAGGTTTAGATCTGACACCCGAAGAACATCCCTGTTCTGGTGGATGAGTGTCTTTTTGATGACCGTCCTCACCTCGTTGAACTTATCCAGTGAATCTATCTCATCAGGGAAACCTATGGCATATGGACTCTGGAACAGTTTAAGCTCCTTACCGTTCATGAGCCAGGGCTCCTTGAAGCGCTTTCTGATCTGTTCGGTGATCTTGTCTATAATGGTGTCATCGGGCTCTGCATCCTCAATAACCATCATATAGTTGCCATCGTCAGTAAAGTATACCTCTCCGCCCGGTGACACAAGTTTCAGATAACCTGTGATATTGCTAAGGAGCTCTGACACTGCCTCCAGAGATTCTCCGCCGATAATGGCATCCAGCCTCTCAATGGCTATGCCATAAACCGTAAATACCTTGTTCTGAAGGAGGTTACTTGACACTGCAAAGTTAAGCGCTGTTCTGGTTCCTGCACCTGATGTGCGATCCGCAAACTCTCCCGGATTCTGGAAGGTATAAACGCACAGCAAAAGAGCTAACGACAAACTGAACTCAAATATAGATGCGGACTTTGTTAAGATCCTTACGGGAATTCCGGCCAGCATCAGAACATAATACATGATCAGCGCAGTAAACTTCTCAGAGCTGAAGGATCTTGCGTATTTAAAATAGCAGATGGCAGCATAAATGAAATAGAAATCTAGTCCCAGATTTACCACTGTGCCCTGAGGATAGTTGTACTGGATCTCTCCGTTGGAATCAAAGTAGAAGAAGAAATCTGAAAGGAGTCCGCTAAGGAAATATCCCACATATAAGACTGCAGGCATCATGATCAAAAAACGTTTTACCAGCGATTCCATATCAATGCGGAAGATGGTAAGCACGTAGATCATTGAAAAATACGAAAGCATATAACAGCCAACCTTTTCCACAAGAACAAGATAGCAATTGGCATATTCAGGTATAAGAGTTTTATAGAAGTCAGAATAAAGCCACAGATTATGAAGGAGCCCCGCCACATTGATGATCAGGGCATCAGAAACAATCATCCCAAATATCTGCTTCTGTTTGTTGTTGTGGGCCTCCTCAGAGAGATTGATAATAAGTACCACAATTACCAGAAGCAGGGATGCGATGTTAAAACAGATATTATAGTTTTTTGGATTTACTAAAATATCCACTGTTACCCCTCTTCAAAATATGCATCTATGTATTTGACAAAAGAGCTGTCCTTCATTGGGCAACCCATATAGTCACCCACAAGGAAATCACACCCCAGCTCCTCTGCCATGAGCTTATCTTCCTCAGAAGAAATAAATGTCGCTCCGACGAATTTACTGATATCATGGAACAGATTGACGATTCCCATGGCCACAGTCTTCATCTGTTCAGACTCCCTGGCCTTTACAAGGATTTCGTGGTTGATATTGATCTGGCTGACCGGAAGCTTCATTATCTTCTCCAGATCTCCATAGCCACTGCCAAAATCGTCAACAATGATATAGCAGTTCAGGTCTCCAAGAAGCTTGATATTCCTCTCAGCAACAGCGTTCATTGTAGCGATCGTTGTCTCGGAAAGTTTTAGGCTCAACCAGGAGATCTCTGCCTTTTCCTCCCTGACTATCCTCTTTATCCTGCGAACGAAATCATTTCTTGATATCTCGCCCTGGGAAAGACCTACTACCGCCCTGTACTTTCCGTTTTTATCTCCGGCATTCCAAAACGCCAGAGCTCTGCACGCTCTTCTGAGAACCAGCTCGTCGGTGTCCATCAGAGCCTGAGTAACTTTAACATCAGGGATGTGGCCCCTCATATCAATCTCATTTCCGTACTCATCCTTAAAAAAGCACAAGACATCTGCACTATAATTTATCCTGTAAACCTTGGACAGAATAGGCTGATACCTTATAACCGAAGTCTTGGCATCTATGTTTGATCTGGCCAGCAGGTCAAAGTCGATGGTCTTCTTAAGCCTGGTGTATTCCGGCTTATCGATATCTATTATCACATCCATATCTGAAACGGAGTGTTCCAGGATCAGATCTACTCTTGCAAGCAGCTCAGCTGCTGTCTCATAATGCTTAGGATACTCGATAAGGAAGCAGTGACCCTCAATCCTGATCGCCATGTCACCAAATGTCCAGGGTTCATGAAGTCTTTTTGCAATAGCCTCAAGGAGCTTATGAATCCTCTCGTTATCAACAGTATGTACCGTAACAGCAAAGACATACTCAGAATATCTGTAGGCATAGGATTGAAGCTGAAATTCCATCTTACCCACGAGCTTAAGATACCTGGCAATCCTCTTTAAAACGTTCTGAGCCTGGGAATAACCGATCTCATCAGACAGCGCCCTGACATTATCAATGCTGACAAATATGGTGCTCTGTGGAGTCTTCCTGTTGGTCTTAAGATCCAGGCCTTCAAGATAGGCTTTTCTGTTCAGGATATTCAAATGCTCATCCACCATCTCACTGGGATTCTGAAGGGAAATATAAACCAGCGTGATGCTGATGGTACTAAGCAGATTCTCTATAAGGATTGTTGGGAAGAAATACTGAATAAAGATTCCGCACAACACAAGAAAAACATAGGACATAACTACCGCCTTAGTCCTTTTTCTCATCAGGTTCTTATAGCGGAACAGCATGGCAATGCCATATCCAATATAATAGGAGGCCAGCACATAGAACAGAGCAATAAATCTTCCTCTGTGGTAAATGCCCTGTTCATCATAATAGAACAATATCGGGGTAAAAAAGTTCACTATAACCAGTGCCACACCGATGTAATATCCAAGGAGAACCCCAAGGAAGTCAGATCGTTTCCTGAAATCCACATAGATATCAAGAACCGCAAGAATATATCTCAGATAGCAGAAGCCGGTACCCAAATGGGCAGCAAAATAAAGGGATCCCATGATCATCTCTGCAGGATGATACCAGGGCGCATCCACCGGGAACATCTGCAGATATGTCTCGATCCTCTCAGAAATGGTTGCCAAAAAGGTGGCAGAAAACAGCATCACATAAGCTCTCTGCCTATATGCCGGTACCCAGCGTCTAGACAGAGAGGTTACTGCTACTGTACATAGTATGCATATTGCACAAATATCAAAATAAAAATTGTATTGCATGAGACTATTATACGTCAGATTATGATATTTTGATACAATATTGAACCATTAAAAGTATATTAACTAATCTGCTGGCTGTGCCATTTTCCATTGCAGGCCAATTCTGAAGGTAAACTTTTTCGTCTTCTTTTAGAGGCTCGAGTTCAAGGTCAAAGACAAGCTCCTGTCCCTGTCCAAATCGGTCGAAGTAGCGCTTAAGACCCACCTCGAATTCCTGACCGGTGTAGAAGTTGTCGTCGAGCTTGACGCCGTCTTTGAAAAGAGCTGCTGTATTAGCCTCGTAGTCGATGTAAGCGAAGATCTCGCTGGCACCGTTAAGGCTTCCGGGAAGCTTTATCTCATAGTGTTGGTCGCTCTTTTTGGAGAACGAAGCTTTCAGGTTGTTTGTAATAGCTTCTGTCTTTTCATAGAGTGCGAAGCAGTCGCCGTTTTGGAAGTCTGTGTTTTCGGAAGAACTCTTTTTGCGGGCAAATCCGGGTACGTCTCCGGTAAGATCCGGGTAGATCCTGAACACAGGAGACTTCTCTTTTTCCTGCTCTGAAACCTCGAAGTAGAGGTTTACGTGACCCTCTGCGTCCGTCACAGCTTCGCCTTCTGAAATGATGAGGTGCTGTCTGCCACTTATTGTGACTTTGCAGGCGTGGAGCGCTTCATTCCTGGTGATGACGATAATGCTGTTGCCGTCAAGATCTCCGTTTATGTCGGCGTCAGGCTCGCGGTCTGTATCCGTGTAGAATACGTAAGCATCTTTGCCGCCTGCGCCGGCGCCCTTCAGGATGCAAAGGGGCGTAGCATCAATTGTTAAAAGAGCCTTATCCCCAATGGGCATGTTGAATGGGTAGAAGAAGTAGTCGCCATCTGCGATGTCGCGCTTCTGGAATGTGGCCAGGATCTCTTTTTCGTTATCGCCGTAGGCCTTGAGCTCGACAGATGTATGGTCTGCCATTTCATATCTGCGCTGATAGTTGTTTACAAACAGATATCCTCTTGGGTGGATCACACCGTCTGAGGTGAGCTCTCTTTTGAATCTTACTGCGGCACGAAGGCTTGTAAGGTCCTCAGGCTTGGCGGGATTACCCGGCTGCTCAGTATAGACCATGTCCGTAAGATCGTCGCCGAAGTCGTGGATGAAGGTGGACAGAAGCCTTACGTGTCTGTAGGTGTCCTCCATCTGGCCATACTCACGAAGAGGTGCATTGAAGTCATAGGAGTACTCAGGCAGATCGTTGGGATAGCCGGTCTCTTTGGTCTCCTGTAGGGTCGTCAGCTTGCCATAGGGGTTTGTTCCGCCGTGGTACATGTAGTAGCCAAGGAGGTTTGCGCCGCTTCCAAGCTTGACCATGGTCATGGCCTCGGTGTCATCGCCGGTGGCAATGGGTCTTCTGTGCTTTGTGACCTGAAGGCCGCCTCCAAGCTCAGCAGTGAGGTATGGGAATTCGTCCATATCAAAGGTGATGCCAACGCCCAGACCGTGGTCTGAGCCGATGTTGTGGTCGTTTCTCTCTCTTGTAAAAATATAGTTTCCGCTGGGCTCTATTTCTGTAGTCCTCTGATCCCAGGGAGCTTCGCAGTAGCCGCCCATTACAGGGAGCATTCCGCCGGTAACAGCTCCTCCCCAGCCGGTGGCTGTGTAGATGGGAGTTTCAAAGCCGATCTCCTTTGCCATGGCAAGGAGGGTCTTCATGTGCTGCTCTCCCTCTTCTCCGTTTTTGCCGCCGCAGTGGCCGTATTCGTTTTCAATCTGTATACCGATGACAGGGCCGCCATCCTTGAGGAAAAAGCCCTTGGACTGTTCATAGGTCTTTTCATAAAAACGTCTTACGTGCTCAAGGTACTCGGGCGCGTCAGTTCTGGTCTCATACCCTTTCTCCTCGGCGTCCTGCAGGAGCCAGTCAGGGAAGCCGCCGTTTCTGGCTTCGCCGTGGGCCCAGGGACCGATTCGAAGGATGCTGTAGAGGCCACATTTTTTCACTGTTTCCAGGAAGAGGTGAAGATCTCTGTCCCCGGTAAAATCGAACTCTCCGTGGATCTCCTCGTGGTGGATCCAGATGACGTAGAGGGATACGATGTCTATCCCTCCGGCTTTCATTTTCAGAAGCTCTTCTTCCCAGTACTTTTTAGGATATCTGCTAAAGTGCATTTCTCCCATCATGGGGAAGAACCTCCTCCCATCAACCATGAGGCTGATGGGATCGTAGGTTATATTTGAATTTGATGTAATGTTCATAAAGCTCCTTTACTTAGTGCTCTCCTTAAGGATTACCTCGTATCCTCCAAGAGTTTTGCTGGCTACAGGTACTCCGTCTATCATGTCCATAAGAGTCTTGGCAGCCACTGCTCCGAGATTTCTGTCGTTGAAATTAAGAGATGTGACTGATGGTATGGCGCTCTCAAGGATGGAACTGTTGTAGAAGGAAGCAAGCCTGAGTTCCTCCGGGATCCTGATGTGCTCATCCCTGCATCTGGAGATAACTTCTCCTGCCAGGTTGTCGTCCATGCAGACTACGCCGTCTATGTTTTTCTTGAGGAGCTCCTTAAGGATGTTACCGACCTTGGCTGTGGTTTCAATGTCAAGGTAGACAAGGCCGCTCTCAACCATAAGTCCGGCTTCCCTGTGGGCATCAACAAAACCTTTGTATCTGGTTCTTGTGATGATGTGGCCGGTGTTTCCGCCGATCAGGGCAAGCCTCTTAAGGCCTTTGGCTATGAGTATGGAGGTTAGCTCCTTGCATGCAACATAGTTGTCGTTGTCCACATAGATTATGTCAGCGTCGTCGGATCTGCCAACTGCGACGAATGGGATCCCGCTGTTTTTAAGGAACTGAGCGGGCTTATCGTCGATCAGGGTTCTGGTGAGGATGATGCCGTCCACCTTGTGGTTGTCGATGATCCTCTTAAGTCCCGAGAAATCTTCGCCGCTTACCAGTGACACAATGATGTCGTAGCCGTAACTGGAGGCTATCTCGCTCATGCCGATCATGCAGCGCTGAAAGAATGGGAGGTCCACAGCATTATAGTCGTCCGGCCAGATTACACCGATGTTATAGGTCTTTTGCTGTGCCAGTGCTCTGGCCATCATATTCGGTTGATAGTTGTGCTGCTCGATGAATTCCATTACCCGGTTTCTGGTGTCGTCTCCTACGCGACCTTTGCCGGAAATTGCTCGGGAGACGGTGGTTTTGGAGATGCCGAGGGCTTTGGCGATGTCATCGATGGTTATTTTGTTGTCTGACATTTTGTATTGTTCCTTCGTTCCAATATAAGTTGTTCCTTTAATTCCAGGATCATAAGGAAGTTCTGCTTCACACAAAACGTTCAGCAGAACGCGTTCGAACCAGCTTCGTGAAATACCTCAGCAAGTTCTCACAGCTCACAGCTCAGCCTTTTACAGCTCCACCGGTTACACCCTCTACATAGTATTTCTGCAGGAACATAAACAGTAACGTTACCGGAACTGCAACCAGGACACCACCGGCGCAGAATCTTGTAAAGTATCCCTGGTAATCGTTGGTCCATACCCATCTGGTCATACCAACTGCCACGTTGTAGCTTGTGTCATGACCAAATGCAACGTAGGATGCAAATACGTAGTCACACCAAGGTGCCATGAAAGCAACCAGTGCGGTGTAGATGATGATAGGCTTGGACATAGGAATGATCATAGTAAAGAATATCCTCGCCCTTGTCGCACCGTCAATTCTTGCCGCCTCATCAAGTGCCTTGGGAATTGTGTCAAAATAACCTTTGCATACGTAGTAGCCCATTCCAGAGCTTGCTACAGATACAAGGATCAGGCCCGGGATTGCTCCTGCCTGTGTAAGGCCGAACATCTTGAGCAGGAAGTACAGACAGATCATTGTTAGGAAGCCTGGGAAAAGACCTAAGATCAGCCAGAACTTCATGAGGAAAGTACGACCTGCAAATCTCATTCTGGAAAGAGCAAAGCTCACGCACAGAATTATGATTGTCTGGATAGATGTAACAAACAGCGCAATGATTATTGTGTTTCTGTACCACAAAAGATAATTGGTCTGTGATTTGTCAAAAAGGAATTTGTAATTATCCAGCGAAAAAGCCTTAGGTACAAGGTAGTCTACCATTCCGCCATACTCTGTAGCGTAGGACCTGAAGCTCTGAAGCACCAGCCCAACAAATGGGAACAGCCAGATAATGCTTATAAGTATAAGGATTATATATGCCACGGCATTGCCGATTGCTCTTTTTGTCTTGTATGATTTCATTATTGGAAGCCCTCCTCATCTCTTACTGATGGAAGTAAGTTGTAAACACCAAGTGCAAATATAGCAGTTACTATAAATACCATGATACCTATTACTGCAGCCATTCTGTAGTTGGTGTCATTTACGGTCATCTTATATAGCCATGTGATAAGAAGGTCTGTGTTTCCTGCTTTCTCAGCAAGGTTTACAGACTGTGGCTTACCCTGTGTAAGAAGGTAAATTACGTTGAAGTTATTTAAATTTCCTGTGAACTGTGTCAGAAGGAAAGGTCCTGTGACAAACAGCATATATGGCAGGGTTATGCTTTTGAACATCTGCCATGGATTTGCGCCATCAATCCTTGCGCTCTCGTAGAGGTCTGCAGGAATATTCATGAGAAGTCCTGTTGCTATCAGCATCATGTAAGGAATACCAATCCAGATATTGACAATGATAATGGTAATCCTTGCCAGCATCGGGTCTGTCCAGAATGGAATGTAGGAATCAATAATTCCCCACTTAATAAGGTATCCGTTGATAAGTCCGTCATTAGCAAACATCTTCATGACGTAAAGAAGTGAAACGAACTGAGGAACAGCGATTGTAAGAACAAGGATTGTTCTCCAGAGTCTCTTGAACTTGATTCCCCTTTTGTTGATCAGCATTGCAACAGCAAGGCCAAGGAAATAGTTCGTGAAGGTAGCAAGGAACGCCCAGACCAGAGTCCATAAAAGAACCTGTACGAAGGTTCCACCGATTCCTGCACCTGTAAATGAAACGATATTCTTAAAGTTCTCCAGTCCAACCCAGGTAAAAAGATTAGTCGGAGACTGATGATTCTTATCATAATTGGTGAACGCCACCAGGATCATGAATGCTATCGGAAGTACTGTGAAGATAAAGATTCCGGTAACAGGAAGTGCAAGAAGTGTCTTGTCAAAGTTCTTGTCAAAGAGTGAAAGGAATACTTCCTTGTTTGTTGGAAGCTTTTTACCACTCTTTAAAATAAGCTCTTCCTTGCGATTCTCTTTAACATTGATATACCAGATTGCAATGATCGCTATGATTGCAAAGATGCAAAGAAGGCCAAACAGCAGTATCAGAAAGCTGTTGTCGCCATATACTGTTTTTCTGCCCACCTTGTGGGTCTCAACAGTTCCGAGGGTTGAAAACTTGGATAAATACTGCCATCCAAAACCGATCATAAAGTAGAAGAACAGCACCTCGCAAAGAAGCAGCGCTACTCCGATAAGTATCTGTCCTCTGAGAATCGGACCAAGTCCGAAAATGATAAATGAAAGCTTTGTCTTGATATCGCCCTCAACAAAAGTTTTTCCTATTTCCCCAAAGCCCTTTCCCAGAGCCGTGAAGAAGGTTGACGCCGCATTTGGTTTGTTTTTTCCTGCGTCCTGTGCCATACCTTCGGCCTCCTTTTTATGTAAAAACAAAATGTCTTAAGTTTAGTACAGGCCCGGAAATCAGATGAATCCGGGCCTGAAATTTGTGTTGTGTATTGATGTATTTATCATGCAAATGCTCATGCGAGCATGAGATTTTCATGACTTTGAATCCCTATATCACTTATTTCGCGTATGACTCGCATGTAGCCTGGAAATCTGTAAGTGCCTTCATGAAGTCATCATCTGAAGAATCAGCCTTGATCTCACCTGAAATTACAGAATCACCAAGTGATGTTGCAAGTGACCAGTAGTCTCCAGGATACTGTCCCTGAGGAATTGTGTACTGCAGCTGATCTGCAAGAGCTGAAAGAGCTTCGTCAGCCTTAACTGCGTCAGACTTCTGAGCGTTCAGGTTTGAAGGGCCCCAACCTACTGCATTGTATCTTGCAAGCTGAACTTCTTCGCTTGAAAGGAATGCTGCAAGTGCGTCACAAACTGCAAGCTTGCCATCATCCTGCTGAGGCTTAACACCAAGAAGCTTGAATCCACCAAAGCCGCTCATCTGATATGACTTGCCATCTGCGCCTGTGAATGTGGGAAGCTTAGCACATGCATAGTTGTCACCAAAGAGATCCTTAGCTGCACCTGCATCCCATGTTCCGTCTACAATAGCACCAACGTTTGTTGCATTGCTGATAGCTGAACCGTTCTGGAAAGACTTGGAAGAAGCAACTTCTGCGATCTTCTTAAGAGCAACTACACCTGCATCACTTGCATATGTAGAATTGCACTTTGTGAAGTTACCCTGATCATCTGTATCGTATGTAAGCTCAGCGCCTGTGCCGAAGAAGAATGCTGTCTGATACCAACCTGAGTTGATCTCAAAGTAGAAGTTCTTACCTGCAGCTTCGCAGTCAGCGATAATGCCTTCAAGTGTTGAAGGATCCTTAACTACGCTCTTGTCATAGTAAAGGAAATATCCGTTATCTGATGTGATAGGATAAGCATAAAGTGTTCCACCTACTGTAGCAGCGCCAACAGCACCTGCATCGTTCTGAGCCTTAACTGCCTCGGCATTTGCATCCTCAACAACCTCAAGAGCGCCTGCTGTTACAAGTCTTGCGATCTGGTCCTGAGCAAATGCGAAGATGTCTGCACCTGCCTCAACGTCTGTGATCATGTTTCCTGCTGCATCGCCTTCACCAACAGCCTCAACTGTGTATGTGTAGCCTGAGAACTCAGGGTGTGCATCCTGGAATGCCTTGATCTGCTCGTTTGTGAAATCTACTACGTTATCAGCAACCCATACCTTGATGTCGCCTGAACCGTAGTCTACGTCTGCACCAGCATCAGCTGTAACATCAGTTGCTGTCTCTGCAACCTCTGTAGCTGTATCGGCAACAGTCTCTGCTGTCTCCTGAACAGTCTGTGCTGCGTCCTGAGCGCCACAGCCTGCAATCAGTGTTGCTCCCATAGCAGCTGTTAATAAAACAGATACCAATTTCTTTTTCATTTTTATCCCTCCGTTTGTTAAATAAAAGTTGACTGCGCAACTTTGCGCAATCGGTTGCTCTAAAAAGAGAATATACTTTGTGCATATTTTTGTCAATTAAGAATTTTGTTACATAATTTTGGCAAAAAATTATACAAAATGCACATTGACTATTTTTCTGGCAACGTTTCCGGAAACGTTGTCGGTAACGTTTTGCGCAAACGGTATCTCTACGCAATTCTGCGATAATATGCGCCATTTTGCGCAATTTTTCCGCAACAAGTCATGTCCATCAAAGTACTCAGAAGCACGGGAACTGCTACGTTGCAGCCCTTTTTGTAAAGCTCCTCCAGTATGAAAGAAGTGGAAACCGGAATAATATCAACCACTTCCAGTATTCTGTCCTCCAGGGTCAACTCTTTTGCCTGAGTGAGCTCATCTGTGCCTTCAACCAGTGAATTTTCGGGAGTTTCAGGCTCTTTTCCCCTGTCAGATGCGCTCCCTTTCATGCTCCAGAGCCTGTCCAGAACATCCTCAATAGAGATGGCTACTCCCGCTCCCTGACTGATAAGATAGTTACAGCCATCACTGAGCCTGTCGGTGACTCTTCCGGGCACTGCAAGGACTTCTCTGCCCTGCTCCAGTGCAGTGTCCACTGTAATCGAAGTTCCGGATTTCTGTCTGGCTTCCACCACCAGAAGCGCGTCGGAAAGGCCACTTATTATGCGGTTTCTAAGGGGAAAGAAATTAGCCTTTGGCGCTGTTCCCGGTGGAAATTCAGATATTATCCCTCCGCTTGTTTCCAGGGAGTTGTATATATCAAGGTTTTCCGGTGGATAGCAGACATCCACTCCGCAACCAAGGATTCCAAAGGATGCTCCTCCCGCCTCCAGCGCTGCGCCCTGTGCTATTCCGTCAACTCCCCTGGCCATGCCGCTGATAACCTGTACGCCGGCCATAGCGAGACCGCGGCCAAATTGCCTGGCCATGAATCTGCCGTATTCTGAGCACATCCTGGCGCCGACTATGGATACAGAGGGGATAGACGGGTCAGGAAGCTTCCCCTTCACATAGAGTGCAAATGGCGCATTGGGGATGTTTTTAAGATTCTCCGGAAATTCAGGATCAATCCTTGATACAAATCGGATTCCCTTGTCCGTAAGCTTTTTATCCTCCTCCTCAAAGTTCCAGATAAATCTGGTCTTTTCAATACTCTCCACCTGCTTGTGGGTCAGTAGTTTTGAAAGCTCCTTAGGGCTCATCTTATAAATGTCTTTGCAACTAAGACCACTGCAAAGGAGCTTATCTACGCTCGCATTTCCCACCTCCGGCACGTTAAAAAGCCAGTGTGCATAATCTTTTTCTTTTAATTCCAAATTTCATTCCTCCATTTGATGCCAGTATTTTCCATCTGTTATTCTGTATCCCACTGCTTCCATGAGATGAATCTGTCTGATATCTTCAGAACCGTCTATGTCGGCGATCGTCCTGGCTACGCGAAGTATTTTGTGATAGGCCCTGGCACTAAGTTCCATGGTGCAAAAGGCGTTCTCAAGATAAGCCTGTTCTCGCGGACCAAGCTTGCAGTATTTCTCAATGTCTTTGGGAGTCATCTCCGAATTGAATTTGATTGATGTTCCTTCAAATCTCTTTTCCTGAATTGCCCTGGCCTCCAATACTCGTTTGCGGATACTCTTGCTGCTCTCGTTTGCGTTCTTATCTTTTACGGCGAGATCGGCGATATCAACTCTTGGGGCTTCGACGCAGATATCTACTCTGTCGAGAATTGGACCGGAAATGTGTCCCAGATAGCGTTTGATGTCTGCAGGGGTACACTTGCATTTATTCCTGTCAGGATAATATCCGCATGGACAAGGATTGAGAGCCCCTACTAACTGGAAGTCCGCAGGATAGGTATATGTCCCCCTGCTTCGAACTATGTGAACGTTTCGATCTTCTAATGGCTGGCGAAGAAGATCCAGCTTAGCCCTTGAAAACTCAGGCATTTCGTCCAGGAAAAGAACTCCTCTGTGAGCCAGGGAAATGATGCCCGGTCTGGGGATTGTGCCACCGCCAACAAGAGCTGTGTCGGTGACGAGATGATGAGTGCTCATGAAGGGTCTTTTGGTAATGAGAGCGTCTTCATCTTTTAACATTCCGGCGACTGAATAAATTGTTGATACCTCAAGGCTCTCCTCCAGTGAAAGCGGCGGGAGTATCGTTGGTATTCTTTTTGCAACCATGCTCTTTCCTGCTCCTGGTGGGCCTATAAGCATGATATGGTGGAAGCCTGCTGCGGCTATTTCAGTAGCTCTTTTGACTCCTGCCTGACCGTTGATATCAGCGAAATCCAGGGTTTCATCCAGGTATTCTGCGTCCTCAAAGAGCTTTTTTACATCCACGTAAGTGGGCGCAATCAGCTTATCCTGCTGGTCTTTGTCTGCATTGAGATACTGGACTGTCTCCTGAAGAGAGGTGACTCCGATGACCTTTATGCCTCCCACAACAGCGCCTTCCTTTGAGTTGCAAAGGGGAAGAATTACCCGCTCGAAGCCCATCTCTTTTGCCTTGGTGACTATGGGCAAAATGCCCTTTACAGCCTTGACTTCGCCGTCAAGACCAAGCTCTCCAAGGACTACTGTCTTATTAAGGGCATCTTCCCTAATTTCTCCCATGGCAGCCATGATGCCGACCGCCACCGGAAGATCGATGACAACGCCGGTTTTTCTGATATCCACCGGCGATAAATTGATGGTTATCTTTGCAGGCGGGATTTTGGTTCCGGCATTCTTAAGGGCTACTTTGACCCTCTCGCCGGCTTCTCTGACCTCTCCACTCATAAATCCAACCATGTTAAAGCACGGAAGTCCGTCGGTGACGTCAACCTCAACCTGCATAAGGTAGGATGAGATGCCACCTACGGCTCCCGATGTAACTGAACTGAACATTTCTTTTTCCTCTTTCTGTGATACTGGGATTCCCCTGTAGACAAACAGTAGAAAAATAAGAATTCATAGACAAAACAAATCGACCTGCTGATTATACAACAGGTCGACTGGAAAAATCTTTAAGATTTTCTTAAGATTTCAAAATTTGAGAAATTTCTTTTACCTGAGCATCTTGTTCTGCATGGTGTCAGGATCCTGGGCGAACTGGAGCGCAGCCTCTCTGCCTATCTTCTGGGATCTGTAGAGCTCGAGGATTGCGTCGTCCATGGTGATCATTCCCTGCTTGCGGTAGGTCTGCATGTAGGTGATAAGCTGGTGGGACTTACCTTCACGAATAAGGTTTCTGACCGCGCTGTTGATATGTAGAACTTCGAATGCTGCAATTCTTGATACACCGTCGTTCATGGGGATCAGCTGCTGGGATACGATAGCCTCAAGTACGCCTGCAAGCTGGATTCTCACCTGTTGCTGCTGATGTGACGGGAACACGTCAATAAGTCTGTCAACAGTGTTGGATGCTCCGATGGTATGAACGGTTGAGAGTACCAGGTGTCCGGTCTCAGCAGCAGTTATGGCGGTTCCGATGGTCTCAAGGTCTCTCATTTCACCTACGAGGATAACGTCCGGGTCCTCACGAAGGGCAGCTCTAAGCGCACTGGCGTAGTTGTTGGAGTCTGTTCCGATCTCACGCTGGTTTACGATGGACATCTGATGGTGATATGTGAACTCGATCGGGTCCTCAAGGGTGATAACATGAGCTTCCCTGTTGGCATTTATCATGTCGATGATGGAAGCAAGAGTCGTGGATTTTCCGCTTCCTGTAGGACCTGTAACCAGAACCAGGCCTCTCTTTTTCCTGTAAAGATCTATTACAGATTCAGGAATTCCAAGGCTCTCGGCGGTGGGAATCTGGGTTGCCACTACTCTGAAGGCCATGGCAATAGAGCCCCTCTGTTTGAACACATTAAGTCTGTAACGTCCTACCTGAGGAATGGAAAAAGACATATCCAGCTGGCCGCGCTCTTCTAAAGCCTCCTGCTGTTTTTCAGTCATGATCTCGCTTGATATAGCCGCGGTATCAGGAGGAAGCATTCTCCCATAGCTTTCCATGGTAATGAGCTTACCATTGATTCTCATTTTGGGAGGAATACCAACGGTGATGTGAACGTCGGATGCTCCTGCTTCTTTTGCTGCCTGAAGAATTTCAGTAATCTGTGACATAGGGTCTCCTTTTTTATACGTAATCCGGCTCTTCCACTGTAATTCCAAGAGCTTTCATCTTGTCTGTATTTATCACGTATCTGTTGTCCATACTCTTCATGATGTCTACAATCTCGATGTTGTTGTAGGCTCTTCTGTTGGACAGGTCGATGATGGAATTGTCTCTGAAGCTAAGAACTGTCGGCCGCAGGAAATCATCATCGTTGGTTCTGATAACCAGGGCCTTCTCTCCTGTGTTGAGCTCCACGCTGACGCCCGGCATCAGTATGTTCAGGGAATCAATCAGTCCCTTTACTACTCTGGGGTCAAAGACATCGCTCCTGTTCATCATCTTGCGGATGACTGCTACTTCAGATACGGGTGAATCATCAATTCTTACCGCAGTCTCTTTATCGAATATGCCGGCTACCACCAGTACTTTGGCTGCCATGAGCATCTTCTGACTCTGTATGGGATTGCCGTTCCAGTAATCCAGGAGCATTTTTCTGGCCTGGTTGCAGGCTCTCTTTATATTGGGCTGGAACGAAAAGGCTTCGTCGATTATTGGATATCCCTGTGTCTCGTGGCCGTCGATGATTGATCGCTCTTCCTCAGTGGTCATCATTTTAGACTGAAGCTCCACGGGAAGGGTCAGCTTGCCGATATCGTGGATAACTGCCGCCATAACCGATTCATTCTGCTCTGAGAGCGGAACGTTCATGGTGTGGGTTATCATGGCTGCAAGTATCGCAACGTTCAGCATGTGCTTGTAGATATAGTCATCAGCGCTTCTAAGGGATTGTTGAAAGCTAATCTTCTTGCGGAGATTACCGTAGTTTTTAATGATCTGGGCACAGATGTTGGGGAATTTTTCCTGCTTGTGGTTCTTGACGATCTTCTGCAGCTCCTCCATGATCTCGTTGTACATCACAGTCTGAAAACGTTCAAAATCGATGTCATCCTGAGTCATGGGCGGAACCGGCTCTGCAGGCTCCAGGACAAAAAGCCCAATGAGACCAAAGCTCTTTATATTCTCGATGCTCTGGGTGTCCTTAAGGACGGTGGCACGATCATATAAAAGAACTCCTTTGCGATTGTATATGGGTTTTGCGAGACGCATACCCGGTTTAAGTTCTTCGCATTTGATAAACTTCATGCTTATCACTCCGTCAGGTCGTATATAATAATTATGGTTCCTAAACGGAAAAAAATCAATAAGATAGCGCAAAACTAGATGTTTTTTGGATTCGCTCAAGTCGTCAGACAGGGAGCCACAGACGTCGAAAATGCTTGTTTTCAACGCATGTGGCTCCCTGTCTGACGAC
>JAEEGJ010004370.1_pt1 | contig 48135 bp, 41 predicted proteins | sample 8958761 | NCBI WGS metagenome assembly JAEEGJ01 (sample SAMN16246546, study PRJNA631951) | gut metagenome | biome: gut microbiome; feature: rumen; material: RS-attached | host: Bos | place: Iran: Karaj | collected 2018-10
TGTATAAACCCAAACATGTCTGGAATGGTATGCTGAACCATTATTTGCGGTTCCGAATTTTGCTACATATTTCTTATTTGCTTCCAGTAGAACCGGAGCAGTTTCTGATTTGCCGGTCCGGACCAGATTGACCCGAGTATAACCGTTGCCTTTATATATCCCTCTTTCCACATCACTAAACCATTTTTTATCTTGTAATATTTTGTCGGTCATCCCGCCACCGTCAACAAGAGTGTCGGCATTTTCTTCCATCTGATATGAAATGGTTTCAGTACTCGTGATCATGTTGGCGCTAATGCCTACAGCGGCAGTAAAGGTGAGCGTTCCTGCAGTTAACAGGATTGTAAATAATTTTGTCCCTCTTTTTTTCATGTTTTCCCTTTCTATAAGCGCTTTCTTTGAGATTCCTAGCCTCTTATCTAACTCTATTATTAACAAAATCGTGTAAATATGTCAATAAAATGTTGCCAACATGCGACAAAAGGTATATATATGCGCAGATGAAGCCTTTACTTGGTTGAATAGGGGAGCCTGTTCTGATATACTATACTCTGGTTGAATATTCATGGGGGAAAAGTTTTTTATTCAAAATGGCGTACGATAAAGGTGGGAGAAAAAGTGAAAAGGTACTGTACAACAGGCGTATCCGAAGGCTTCGCAAATTCATTCTGATAACCGTCGCCGCTGCTTGTCTTATTCCCACTTTAATCTGCATTATTTTATCCATAAGATTCGACAGACTTAAGACTGATTACAATCAGACCAAGGCTGATCTTGACTGGTACAGAGAGCGCTTTGGCGATGAGATGGAAATTTTGGCCGAGGAGAGTGAGGATAAGAACTCGCCCGGAGCCTTTGGGGAGAATCCCGATATCGATTATACGGATGTCGATGTTATCGGAGCTCAGAATCCCGAAGATATCGAGGGTACCAGATATGTATATCTGACCTTTGATGACGGCCCGAGTGTCTATACCGAGGAGATACTTGATATCTTAAAGGAGAAAGACGTTAAGGCTACATTCTTTGTATGCGGCAAGCCTAAATATGAGGACAGCTACAAGAGAATAGTTGATGAGGGTCATACCTTGGGTATGCATTCCTACAGTCATAAGTACAGTGATATATATGCTTCACCCGAAGCTTTCCATGATGATCTTAAGAAGCTTAGAGTTTTTTTGTATGAGAATACCGACACTATGTCCAAGTATTACAGATTCCCGGGCGGAAGCTCCAACAATGTCAGTAAGGCTGATATGAACGAGCTTGTCGGAATACTTGATAACGAGGACATTACGTTTTTTGACTGGAATGTTTCCGCCGGAGATGATAAAGCGGGCGCCACCAAGGACGTTATTTGTGCTAATATAGTAAATAACATACCTAAGTTTAAACATTGCATTGTTCTTATGCATGACGCAGCGGATAAGAAGGCCACGGTAGAGGCACTTCCCGAGATAATCGATGCAATAAACGGTATGGAAGACACAGTGATGGTTCCGATAACAGATGATACGTTACCGGTTCAACATATCAAAAACAACTAAAACAAACTACTAGTAAGGGGAGGATATCAGGATGGGATTTTTTTCTGAGCTAAAGAGCGATCTGTCCCAGGCAGTTAACACTCTTATGCCGGATGACAAGCTCGAAGGGGCAAACGGTCTTGATAAAGACAAAGCAGCTGAGGAAACGGTTAAGGTGAGTGAGGTCGATATCGACAGCATGCTTAATCGCCTTGATGACATCAAGCTTGAGGACATCACAAACGAAGAGACTAACAAAGAAGAGGAAGCTACTTCTGAAGTTAGTACCGAGGAGGTAGTAACTCCCGAGGAAGAGAGCACTGTGAACGAAAGCGAAAGCTCTTTTGCGGAAGCTTCCGAGGAAAAAGAAGCTGAAACGACAGTATTCAATGAGATCGAGGAACTTACTGAGGAACTCGAAGATAAGATAGAAGAGGAGACTCAGGCCGAGATAGCAAACGAAGAGCCCAAGAGCGCTCTCGAAGCTATCAACAACGAACACATTGATGAGTACATTGCCAAGAGCAATGAAACTGATAAATCTAATAATGATGGGGGAAATGAAACTATGGAATTTGAACAGCAGACACCAACCGATGAAATCGCGAACATCACCGAAGGAATGGTCATCAACGGTGACCTTCAGACAACAGGTTCTCTTGATCTTGTAGGTAAGATCGTAGGTAACGTTAAGGCTCTCGGTAAGCTCAATGTTACAGGTGAGATCCAGGGTGATTCAGATGCGGCTGAGATCTATGCAGAGGCAGCAAGGATCACAGGTGAGGTGAGAAGTAAGGGAAGCGTCAAGGTAGGACAGAGCACTGTTATAGTAGGTAACATCTTTGGTTCAAGCGCAGTTATCGCAGGAGCCGTTAAGGGTGATATCGACGTACACGGACCTGTAGTTCTTGATACAACAGCAATCGTTATGGGTAACATCAAGTCCCAGTCTGTACAGATCAACAACGGTGCGGTTATCGAGGGTATGTGCTCACAGGCATACGCTGACGTTAATCCTTCAGAGTTCTTCGAGGGACTTAAGAATAAATAATTACAGACATACATGGAGATATTATGAGAATACTATTGAAACTCAGCGGCGAAGCGCTGGCAGGAGACAAGAAGACAGGCTTTGATGAAGCAACTGTCAGAAAGGTGGCTCTTCAGGTTAAGCAGCTTGTGGACAACGGAACCGAAGTAGGTATCGTTATCGGCGGCGGTAACTTCTGGAGAGGCAGGACCAGCGAGAACATCGACCGCGTTAAGGCCGACCAGATTGGCATGCTGGCTACTATCATGAACTGCATTTACGTTTCCGAGATTTTCAGAAGCGTAGGCATGATGACCAATATACTCACACCTTTTGAGTGCGGTTCATTCACTAAACTATTTTCAAAGGACAGAGCCAACAAGTATTTTGCCAAAGGTATGGTTGTATTCTTTGCAGGCGGTACCGGACATCCGTATTTCTCAACAGACACCGGTGTTGTCCTCAGAGCTATCGAGGTTGAGGCTGATTGCATTCTTTTGGCTAAGGCTATTGACGGAGTCTATGATTCAGATCCGGCTACAAATCCCAACGCCAAGAGATACACAGAGATCTCTATTGATGATGTTGTAGCAGGCAACCTTCAGGTTGTTGATATGACTGCTTCGATACTTGCAAGAGACAACAAGGTTCCTATGAGGGTATTCGCCCTTCAGGAAGAGAACAGTATCGTCAATGCTTGCAGCGGAAGCTTTAACGGCACTACAGTTACTGTTTGATAGATTACAAATTTAGGAGGCATCGGTATGAACGATAAGATTAAAGAATACGCAGATAAGATGCAGAAATCTTTCGACTTTTTGAAGGAGGAGCTTGCTTCTATCCGTGCAGGAAGAGCCAATCCCCATGTACTTGATAAGATTAAGGTAGATTATTACGGAACACCCACACCTCTTCAGCAGGTTGGTAATGTTTCCGTTCCCGAGGCACGTATTATCCAGATCGCACCTTGGGATAAGACACTTATTAAAGATATTGAGAAAGCGATCCTTACATCCGATCTTGGTATTACACCTGCCAATGACGGTAATGTTATCAGACTTGTTTTCCCCGAGCTCACAGAGGAGCGCAGAAAACAGCTCGCAAAAGACATCCGTAAGAAGGGTGAGGATGCCAAGGTTGCTGTCAGAAACGTAAGACGTGACGGCAACGACGCTCTTAAGAAGCTCAAGGGCGGAGATATTTCCGAGGATGAGATCAATGATCTTAACGATGAGCTTCAGAAGGTTACAGACAAGTATATCAAGGACATTGATGCTGCTGTAGAAGATAAGAACAAAGAGATCATGACAGTTTGATCATACGGAAATAGGATTTTTACAATGGAAACACAAGAATTAATGAATGTACCCGAGCATGTGGCCATCATTCTTGACGGTAACGGCAGATGGGCCAAAGAAAAAGGAATGCCCAGAAACTACGGACACATGCAGGGAGCCAAGGCGGTTGAGGATATTCTTGTTGATGCAAGAGATCTCGGTATCAAGTACCTTACCGTCTATGCTTTTTCAACAGAAAATTGGAGCCGTCCCGAGGCTGAGGTTTCAGCCCTCATGACGATCCTTCGAAATTACTTAAAGACAAGTATCAAGAAATCCATGAAGAACAATGTTCGTTGCCGAGTTATCGGTGACAGATCCGCTCTTTCGGAGGATATTCAGAAGGCTATCGCAGAGCTGGAGGAAGCAACTGCGGGCAATACCGGACTCACATTTACGATCGCGATCAATTACGGAAGTAGGGATGAGATCACCCGCAGCGTCAAGAAGATCGCAGCTAAGGTTGAGAGCGGAGAGCTCAAGGCAGATGAAATAACCGAGGAGCTGATAGCCAAGAACCTTGATACTGACTTTTTGCCGGACCCCGATCTTTTGATCAGGACGTGCAATGAGCAGCGAGTTTCCAACTTCTTATTGTGGCAGCTTGCATACACGGAGTTTTATTACACCCCGATCGCATGGCCCGACTTTAACAAGGCTGAGCTTGTTAAGGCGATAGAAGCTTACGGCGGAAGAAATCGTAAGTTTGGCGGTCTTAAGAAGGATCAGATCTAAGCACTATCGGAAACTGAAAAAAGGCTGGTTAAAAGAGTTGAAGACTAGAGTTATAAGCGGAATATTTATATTTCTTATTCTCGCGGGAGTGCTTATTCCCGGAGGATACCTGCTTGCGGGAGTGCTGTTTGCGGTATCGTTTATCAGTTTTTATGAACTGGTAAGAGCACTCGGCATACATGAAGAAGGAAAGAATTTCAATGCATTGGAATTATGCGGATACGCATCGATCATCGTACATTACGTTCAGATGATCCTTGTTAGGGACTACAGATATTATATCTTTTCTCTGATGTTTGCATTTTTCCTCATCATGGTATGTTACGTCGTAAACTTCCCCAAGTTTAAGTCTATACAGGCCATAGCTACTTTTTTCTGTTTCGTATATGCACCCGTTAATATGTCGTTCGTATATCTTTTGAGAATACGTGTGTTTGGTAAATATCTAGCTTGGATTCCTTTCATAGCGTGGGTTTGCGACACATGTGCATATTTTGCCGGAAGAGCATTCGGCAAGCACAAGCTGGCACCGCTTCTTTCGCCAAAGAAGACTATAGAAGGTGCGATAGGCGGTATCATCGGAAGTGTTTTGGTCGGTGCGCTTATCGGTTATATCATTTACGTAAGAGAGAATTATAAGGTCGATGTAATTTGGGTTATGGCCATCATTACTTTTGCGGGCAGCATCATTGCTCAGCTTGGTGATCTATTGGCTTCCGGTATTAAGAGAGACCATAATATAAAAGATTACGGCAAACTGATTCCGGGACATGGCGGAATTATGGACCGTTTTGACAGTGTGATATTTGTGATACCTTGCATATATTTCTTGGCAGCGGTTCTAACAAGGCGTTTTTAAGGCTTTAGAAAATTTTTTGCACCGGAGAATAAACTTCGGTGCTGATTTTATATAATAGGAAAATCCATCGGATTTCCCGGTAGATTGCATTAGGAGTTGAAATGAGAAATATCGTTTTACTTGGTTCCACGGGTTCTATCGGAACACAGACACTTGATGTTGTTAGAAACAATTCTTCCGAGCTTAAGGTCATCGGCCTTGCAGCCAACAGGAAGGTAGAAGAAGTAGAGGAGCAGGTTAGGGAGTTTAAGCCTAAGTATGCCTGCATGTTTGATGAGAATGCGGCAAAAGATCTTGCCGACAGGATCAAAGATACGGATACGAAAGTTTACAGCGGTATGGACGGGCTTTTGGAGATCGTAGCGGTTCCCGAAGCCGATACCGTTCTTACGGCGGTTGTAGGTATGATCGGAATCAGACCGACTATCCGCGCTATAGAATCCGGCAAGGACATTGCACTTGCCAATAAAGAGACGCTTGTTTGCGCGGGACATATAATCATGCCTCTTGCAAAAGAAAAGAATGTTAAGATCCTTCCCGTTGACAGTGAGCACAGTGCGATCTTCCAGTCACTTAACGGTGAACCTAAAGATAAGGTTGAAAAGATCCTTCTCACAGCCAGCGGCGGACCTTTCAGAGGAAAGAAGAAAGAAGAACTTAAGGACATGACGGCTGCGGATGCGCTTAAGCACCCCAACTGGGATATGGGCCCGAAGGTTACGATTGATTCTTCAACGCTTGTAAATAAGGGACTTGAGGTTATGGAAGCAAGATGGCTCTTCGATGTAAGCCTCGATAATATTCAGGTTTTGATACATCCTCAGAGCATCGTTCACAGTGCTGTTCAGTACTGCGACGGAGCGGTTATTGCTCAGCTCGGTGTTCCCGATATGAAGCTTCCGATTCAGTATGCTCTGTTCTATCCTGACAGAAGACCAATGAGTGAAAAGAGACTTGACCTTTTTGAACTTTACAGTCTGACATTTGAAAAGCCCGACACGGATACGTTTAGAGGACTAAAGCTCGCTTTCGATTCGGCTTATGCCGGAGGCAGTATGCCGACTGTATTTAACGCGGCCAATGAGATGGCGGTAAAGAGATTCTTAAAGGGTGATATCAAGTATCTTGAGATCTATGACATGATACAGGAGGCTATGGAGCATCATAACAAGATAGATAATCCCACGGTTTCACAGATTCTTGAAGCAGAGATGGATATCTATGAGTTCCTGGGAAATAAATACAACATATAAGGGGAAATTATGGCAATCAGCATTATCATCTTTTTTATAATATTCGGAATACTTGTAACAACGCATGAATTCGGACACTATATCATAGCCAAGACAGGCGGCATAAGAGTTAAAGAATTCTTTGTCGGAATGGGACCGACTATATGGAAAAAGCAAAAAGGAGAGACTTTATACAGTATCAAACTTCTTCCGATCGGCGGAGCGTGTGTGTTTGACGGAATGGATCCTGTCGCTGAAGAAAGAGAGAGCTATGATGAGAGATCTTTTTTGAATGCTCCCGTATGGAGAAGAATAGCGACACTTTTTGCCGGACCATTCGCAAACTTTATAATCGCATACATACTTGCGGTTGTACTTGTCAGCTTTTCGGTGTGGGATTTTCCTGTGATAGATAAGTTTACTGAGGATTCTGCCGCAGTTGAGGCGGGACTTCAAGCCGGAGATAAGATAATAAGTGTTGACGGTGAAAAAGTTTATATGGCTGCAGAGGTCACTCTTATTTCTCAGTTTGCGGAAGGCTCACCCATGGACATCGTGTATGAGAGGGACGGACAGCAGTTCAGTACAACTCTTTATCCTAAGTTCAGCGAAAAAGATCATCGTTATTACATGGGCGTATATCTGGGAGAGTTTAAAAACATAAAAGGTATTCAGACTCTTAAATATGCGTGGTATGAAATGAGATATAATTTCAAGGCAACTTACAGAAGTCTTGCGCTTCTTGTTCAAGGTAAGCTCAAGGCTGATGACGTTTCGGGACCTGTCGGAATGGTAAAGATTGTCGATGATGTTTACGAGGAGACGAAGCCTTACGGCATCTCTTCAGTTCTTTTGACAATGCTTGGTCTTACCGTTTTGTTGTCGGTCAACCTCGGAGTGATGAACCTGTTACCCTTCCCTGCGCTTGACGGAGGAAGGCTTGTGTTCCAGTTTATAGAGGTTATTTTCGGTAAGCCTGTTCCGCCTGAGAAGGAAGGCTATGTGCACATGTTTGGTATGATCCTGCTGATGGGACTTATGATATTTGTGCTGTTTAATGATATTACAAAGTTTACAAGGTAATTTGGAAGTGCGCATGACGCCGCTTCCATGATAAGGAGTACTTATGACGTACAGAGACAATACCAAGGTTATTAAGATCGGAAACAAGGTTATCGGCGGCGGTAACCCGATCATGATACAGTCTATGACCAATACGCCCACAGAGGATGTTGCTGCTACTGTAGCGCAGATCAAGAGGCTTGAAGCTGCAGGCTGCGATATTATCAGATGCACGGTGCCTACACAGGAAGCTGCGCTCGCGGTAAAAGAGATAAAGAAGCAGATTACTATACCGCTTGTAGCGGACATTCATTTTGATTATAAGATGGCTATCGCAGCTATGGAGAACGGAGCCGACAAGATCAGGATCAATCCCGGCAACATCGGTTCTACGGAGCGTATTGCTGCAGTTGTTTCCTGTGCAAAAGAAAGAAATATACCTATAAGAGTCGGTGTTAACAGCGGTTCTCTTGAGAGAAATCTCGTTGAAAAATACGGCGGAGTAACAGCGCAGGGTCTTGTGGAGAGTGCACTTGATAAGATCGGCATCATAGAAGATCTCGGATACGACAACATGGTCGTAAGTATCAAGTCATCAAACGTTATGCTCTGCGTTAAAGCTCACGAGCTACTTGCAGAGAAGTGTAAGTATCCTCTTCATGTAGGTATTACCGAAGCAGGAACAGTCTGGGGCGGTAATATCAAATCGTCCGTAGGACTTGGAATCATCTTAAATGAAGGAATAGGAGATACTATCAGAGTTTCTCTTTCGGGAGATCCGATCGAGGAGATCAAGACAGCCAAGGCAATCCTTAGAACCCTTGATATCAGAAAGGGTGGTATTGAGGTTGTATCTTGCCCTACATGCGGAAGAACCAAGATAGATCTCATAGACCTTGCCAACAAGACAGAGACTCTTGTTCAGAATTATCCCGATCTCAATATCAAAGTGGCTGTTATGGGATGTGCCGTTAACGGCCCCGGAGAAGCCAAAGAGGCTGATATCGGAATTGCCGGAGGAACCGGCGAAGGTCTTCTTATAAAACACGGGGAAGTGGTTAAGAAGGTCAAAGAAGACGAGCTTTTAAATGTATTAAAAGAAGAGCTCGACAATTGGAAGTGATACACTTCTTTTGAGAGGTGCTTTAGGGTATGTCAAAAAAGTTTTTTGAGGTTTTCCCTGCACTTAAGCTGGACGCCAAGACCAAAGAGATAATGGAACAGACTGAAGTCACCAAGGTGTCCACGACAAGGAAGCAGGATTTTATACGAATATATATTTCGAGTAACAATCTTATTGATAAGTCAGACATCATTAAGAGTGAGACGAGTATCAAGAAGCAGCTTTTCGGAAGTCACGATGTTAACATCAAGATTTACGAGAAGTTTAGCTTGTCTGCGCAGTACACACCTAAGAATCTGTTAGAACTTTACAAGGACAGCATTGAGCTTGAGCTTAAAGACTATGACCATATGGAGTATAGTCTTTTTCGTTCGGCTTCTTTTTTGTACCCTGATGAAGGAAACGTTACTCTGCAGCTTGAGGACAGCGTTGTAAGCAGGAAGAAGGCGCCCGATCTTATTCGCATTCTTGATAAGATCATGAATGAAAGATGCGGACTTTCCGTGGACATTCAGCCTGAATTTATAGAGGTTGAAAAGAGCAACGATGAACCCGATTACTCTGCAGAATCGGCCAAGATGGCCAAGAAGCTCGAAGAAGCTGAGCTTAAATCAGAGGAAAAGAAAAAAGAGAAGGAAGAAAAAGAAGCAGCGAAGCCGGAAGAAAAGAAGAGTGCCGGTGCTGCGGCAGGTTCTGTTTCAGCTTCCAAAGTGCCTGTTTCGGGCGGCTTCGGAAAAGGCAAATTCGCGGGAAGAAAAGGCGACTTCGGTGCCTTTAAGAGAAGCGACAATCCGGATGTTATTTTCGGAAGAGACTTTGACGAGGAGACAATGAAACTTGAAGATCTAGTCGGAGAGCTCGGAGAAGTTGTTATTCACGGTAAGATCACTGCTTTTGACAAAAGAGATATCAGAAACGAAAAGAGTATTCTTATATTTGACGTTACTGATTTTACGGATTCCATCACGGTCAAGATGTTCGTTAAGACCGAGGATGTTCCCGAGATAACCAAGGACATCAAGCCCGGAGCCTTTGTTAAGGTTAAGGGAATCGCGGCCGTAGATAAATTCGACCACGAGCTTTCGATTCAGTCTGTTGCGGGAGTTAAGAAGATCCCGGACTTTACATCCAAGCGAGTTGACAGGGCTGAGGTTAAGAGAGTAGAGCTTCACTGCCATACCAAGATGAGCGATATGGACGGTGTTTCCGAGGTAAAAGATATCGTTAAGCAGGCCTACAAGTGGGGGATGCCGGGTATCGCGATCACGGACCACGGCGTTGTTCAGGCACTTACGGATGCCAACCACGTATGGGAATCTCTTTATGACGATGAGAAAAAGAGAAGAAAAGAAGCAGGCGAGCCGCCTATCGAGAGACAGGATTTCTTTAAACTGATCCTCGGAGTTGAGGCTTATCTTGTCGACGACCTTAAAGAGATTGTAGTAAACGACAAGGGACAGCCGCTTGATAATACGACCTTTGTCGTATTTGATATTGAGACGACAGGTTTTTCACCTATTAAAAATAAGATAATTGAGATCGGTGCGGTTAAGATCGTGAACGGCGAGATTATTGACAGATTCTCGGAGTTTATAAATCCTAAGGTGCCGATCCCGTTTAGGATCACACAGCTTACAAGCATAACGGATGACATGGTCATCGATGCGCCTACAAGAGAGGTTATAATTCCTAAATTCGTTGAGTTCTGTAAGGATGCCGTTCTTGTCGGACACAACGTAGGCTTTGATATCAGCTTTATCAATCAGAACTGCAAAGAGCTTAATATCGATGTTGATTACACGACGGTCGATACGCTCTGGCTTTCAAGATATTTCTTCCCGCTTCAGGCAAAGCATACGCTTGATGCGGTTGCAAAGACACTTAACGTTGTACTTGGTCATCATCACAGAGCGGTTGATGATGCCGAGTGTACTGCGCTTATTTTTAATAAGTTCATACCTATGCTTCAGGAGCAGAAGGCGGTTACACTTACCGATGTAAATATTCTCGGCAAGCCCACCAAGGAGATGATCCGTCATCTTCGCCCAAACCACTGCATTATCCTTGCTAAGAACACTCTCGGAAGGGTCAATCTCTATACCCTTGTGAGTGAATCTCACGTTGACTATTTCAGGAGATTCCCGCTTATTCCAAAGAGTGAGCTGCTTAAGCACAGAGAGGGACTCATCATAGGTAGTGCTTGCTGCGCGGGTGAACTTTACGGCGCTGTTGTAGAGGGAAGACCACCCGAAGAGATAGCAAGACTTGTCGATTTCTATGACTACCTTGAGATTCAGCCTGTTGCAAATAATCATTTCATGGTTGAATCCGACAGATATGAAGACATTAACTCGGATGATGACATCAGAGAGATAAATAAAGAGATAGTAAGACTCGGCGAACAGTTTAACAAACCTGTTGTCGCTACTTGTGATGCGCATTTCCTTAATCCCGAGGATGAGATCTACCGTACGATCATCATGGCCGGAAAAGGTATGAACGACGAGGAGGAGTCACCTCTTTATCTTAGAACGACCGATGAGATGATGGCTGAGTTCGATTATCTCGGAGGAGACAAGGCAAATGAGATCGTAATAGAAAATACACGTAAGATCCTTGATATGTGTGACAGCATCTCGCCGGTTCGTCCCGATAAGTGCGCGCCTGTCATCGAAAACAGTGATGAGATCCTTACCAAGATCTGCTATGACAAGGCACATGAGATATACGGAGATGACCTTCCCGAGATAGTACAGGAACGTCTTGAAAGAGAGCTTAACTCCATTATCAAGAACGGTTTCGCCGTTATGTATATCATCGCGCAGAAGCTCGTTTGGAAATCCAATGAGGACGGATATCTGGTAGGTTCCAGAGGTTCCGTAGGTTCGTCGTTCGTTGCGTTCACTTCGGGTATTACCGAGGTTAATTCGCTGAGCCCGCATTACGTGTGTCCTCACTGCAAATACAGTGATTTTGATTCGGAAGAGGTTCTTAAATACGGCGGTAATTCAGGCTGTGACATGCCCGATAAGCGCTGCCCCAAGTGCGGAACCATGATGAATAAGGACGGTTTTGATATTCCTTTCGAGACCTTCCTTGGATTTAAAGGAGACAAGGAGCCTGATATCGACCTTAACTTCTCGGGTGAGTATCAGTCTAAAGCTCATAAGTATACGGAAGTTATCTTTGGTTACGGACAGACCTTCAGAGCCGGAACCATCGCTTCGCTTGCCGATAAGACGGCATTTGGTTTCGTAAAGAAATACTTCGATCAGATCGGTTCAAGCAAAAGAAAATGTGAGATAAACAGAATCGTTCAGGGTTGTACGGGTATCAGAAGAGGTACCGGTCAGCACCCGGGTGGAATTATCGTTCTTCCCGTGGGAGAGGACATCAACTCTTTTTGCCCGGTTCAGCATCCCGCCAACGATATGACCACAGCGACCATAACGACACATTACGACTATCACTCGATCGACCACAACCTTCTTAAGCTCGATATTCTGGGACACGATGATCCGACCATGATCAGATTCCTTCAGGATTGCACGGGACTTGATCCCAAGCTTGTGCCGCTCGATGATAAGAACGTTATGAGTCTTTTTATGAATACGACTGCGCTCGGAGTTACTCCCGAGCAGCTCGGAGGAACGAAGCTAGGATGCCTCGGTCTTCCTGAGTTCGGTACCGACTTCGCTATGCAGATGGTTATCGATGCCAAGCCCACATCATTGTCCCACCTTATCAGGATCTCCGGTCTTTCACACGGTACGGACGTTTGGCTTGGTAACGCGCAGACCCTTATTCAGGAAGGCAAGGCGACCATTGATACCTGTATCTGCTGTCGTGACGATATCATGATCTATCTTATTCAGAAGGGAATGGATAAGTCTCTTTCGTTCAAGACCATGGAGTCTGTACGTAAAGGTAAAGGACTTAAGCCCGAGATGGAAGAAGCCATGATCGCAGCGGGAGTTCCGGATTGGTACATCTGGTCCTGTAAAAAGATAAAGTACATGTTCCCTAAGGCTCACGCCGCAGCTTACGTTATGATGGCTTGGCGTATAGCTTATTTCAAGGTTTATGTACCGCAGGCATTCTATGCCGCATGGTTCAGTATCAGAGCCAAGGCGTTTAACTATGAGCACATGTGCCAGGGCGAGAATCACCTTCATGCCATTATGAAAGAGTACAACAGTAAAAAAGATGAGCTTACCAATGCACAGCAGGCAGAGTACGGCGATATGAGACTTGTTGAGGAGATGTACGAGAGAGGAATCGAATTCCTTCCCATCGATATCTTCAAGGTTAAGTCAAGGGATTTCCAGGTTATCGGCGATAAGATCATGCCTTCGCTTACAAGTATCGACGGCATGGGTGAAAAAGCCGCAGACCAGATCGTGGAAGCCGCCAAAGACGGCCCGTTCCTTTCCAAGGACGACTTCAGACAGCGTACCAAGTGCCCTCAGACAGTCATCGATAAGATGTCCGATATGGGACTTTTGGGAGATATTCCCGACTCGAACCAGATCAGTATTTTTGATCTTATGAAGGCGTGAGTTAAATAATATAAAACTTATAAAAGGAAGAGACAATTGTGAATATCGGAATTGATTTAGGTACCACCAACAGCCTGGTTGCGGTTTTCGACAAGGGGAATGCGAAAATTGTAGAAAACAGGCTTGGAGAAAGACTGACACCTTCAGCGGTAGCAGTGGATGAGGACGGGACCGTACTTGTGGGTAAAAGTGCCAAAGAGTATGGAATACTTCATCCGGAGAGAACCGCTGAGGTTTTTAAGAGATTTATAGGCAGTGATAAGCAGTATAACCTCGGGGGCAAGTTATTCCGCCCCGAGGATCTTTCCGCGCTTGTTTTGAAATCATTAAAAGAGGATGTGGAGAAAAAATACGGCGAAAAAGTTGTGGAAGCCGTGATCAGCGTGCCGGCATATTTTGATGATGACAGGCGTAAAGCAACTAAATTGGCAGGACAGCTTGCCGGGCTTAAGGTTGAGAGAATCATAAGCGAACCTACGGCAGCGGCTATTACCTACGGACTATATGATAAAAAGGATTATACAAGATTCCTTGTTTTTGATCTGGGTGGAGGAACGTTTGACGTTTCTATCCTTGAGCTGAGTAAGGATATATTGGAAGTTCGTGCGGTAGCCGGTGATAATTATCTTGGCGGTGAGAATTTTACCGATCTTATTTATGAATCCATTTTTTCAAAATTGAATATTGATAAGGATAAGTGTGACCGAAAAACTCTTTCCGGAATAAGGGAAACGGCTGAGAACATAAAAACAGAGCTTTCGGATAAAGCTCTGTTTTCCTCGAAAATAATAATTGACGGAAAAGAAAAAGAATACTCGCTTTCCGAAAGAGAATTTGAAGAGATGTCACAACCTCTTTTGGATAAGCTTAGAGGTCCTCTCCAAAGAAGTATCAATGATGCAAGGATCAAGCTTTCTGACATTGATGAGGTTGTTCTTGTTGGCGGAGCGACCAGGATGCCTGTTATCAGAAAATTTCTTTCCAGATTATTCAGAAAGTTTCCCGATACCATGATCAATCCGGATGAGGCGGTTGCGATAGGAACATGTATCCAGGCTGCAATGAAAGAACGAAGGGCAGAAGTTAAAGAAATAATCCTCACGGATGTATGCGGCTTTTCTTTAGGTGTTCAGGTTTCGGTGGGCAGAGAAGACGGAAGCTTTGAGAGTGGTCATTTTTCTCCCATCATAGAGAGAAATACCGTCATTCCCGCCAGCAGAACCGAGATATACTATACTACACACGACGATCAGGAAGTGGTGGATATAGAGGTATATCAGGGTGAAAGCCGAAAGGTAAGCAATAATCTTTATCTTGGAGATTTGTCTGTCAATGTGCCGAAGAATTTGGCGGGGATGGAGAAAATAGAAGTTACATTTACTTATGATATAAATGCTATTTTGGAAGTCGAGGTGAGGATATTATCAACAGGACAAGTGACCACCAAGCTCTTCAAAGGGCGATACAACAGAATGACCGATGAAGAAATTGCCGAGAGAATGAAGCAGCTTAGCTACTTAAAGATTGCTCCGAGAGATCTTGAGGAGAACAGATTACTTTTGATCAGAGCAGAAAGAGCATATGAAGAATCACTCGGAAGTGACAGGGCTTTGATCGAAGAAGCTGTGACCGCTTTTGAAGAAGCGCTTGAAAAAAGAGATAAAGCTTTCATTTTTAATTCGAAGAAAAAGCTGATAGAGATAATCAATCAAAATAATATATAGCTTTAAAAGGAGAAGAGGCATGGACATAAAAGAGGTTTTTGACATTCTGAAAATTGAGATCACAAAAGATGAGAATAAGATAGGGGAAGCATACAGAACAGAACTTAGAAAACATAATCCCGAAGATGATCCGGATGGATTTAAGAAAGTAAGAACAGCGTATGAAAACGCAATCTCTTTTGCAAGAGAAAAAGACCAAGGGGAAGGCTTTTTCGAAAGGGGAGAGAATGATCCGCTCAACGTTTTTTATACGAGGCTTGATGAATTGTATAAATGTTATAAACGCAGAATAAATCCGGAGGAGTGGAAGAACCTTCTTTCAGATCCGGTGGTGACTGCTCTGGATACCGCTGAGGAAGTAAGAAGAATTCTTTTTTCATATCTTCAGTCACATTTCTATCTTTCAAACAGCGTGTATAAAGTGATCGATGATCGCTTCTTTATCGGCGAGAATTTTGTTGAGCTTTCCGGTATTTGTGAAGAAGGCTTTTTGCGATATGCCATGGCGAAGGCTGCCAACCGGTATTTTGATTTTGAATATGAGACAGTTATCGGAACGCCCGAAAAAGATGAAGACGGTGTGATTGATCGATATATTGGCAGCTTGATCGATCTGGTCAGCCCGTATTCTGAGGTTGAAGATATTGATGCGGAACTTGGAAAGTTACTTGAAACAGGGCTTCTTCATCCATGGTTTGTATTGATGGCTAAGAGAAATGACCTTATTAAGGGGGAATTGTCCGAAGAACAGGAAAAGGAGCTTTTTTATTGCTATATGGAAGAAGTTCCTGAGGAAAATCATCAGATTATTTATCGCTTTTTTGAGTACAGAGTTTATGAGACAAGAGCTATCATCTGCCGCAAGATGGGAGATATACGAGATGCATTTTATTATTACAGATGGATGCACTTTATAGACGACAATGAGGAGGCTGCGGCATATATAGAAGAAAGCGGAAAACAGACTGCTGAACTGATGGCGGATATGGATGAATTTTCCGAATTTGACTGGAATGTATTTATCATAGCTTGTAAATTCGGCAATGCGCATGAGCTGGGGATAAAACGATATGAAAGAGATAAAGATAAGATTTCCGGATTGGACAATTATGTTTATATCCTTCAGAACATCGCCGAGTTTTACCAAAGGGACAAAAGACACCGCGATGCCATAAAGTTACTTGGTCTGATCCCGGATGGGGCGGATGATATCAATAAGTATAATAAGCTTGCTTCATCAAGCTTTTATCTGACAGACAGAGACGGATACAATTCAAGATCAGAAGCTGATATGTTGGCAGACTATGTATCTAAGCTCATGGAATTAGATACAGAAGAAGAGGAAGAGGGTGAGGGTGAGTATTCATCGGATTTTGTTGAGAATCTAGTCAATGTAGTTTGTTCCGAAACAAGAAGAAGGAATGCTAAACGGGCGATTCCTCTGGGCGAAAAAGTGATTGAAATTATTACCGAAGAACAGTTGGATACCGGTGATTATATTTTTGAAGTTCACAAATTAAGAGCATATTTTAACCTGATATATGCTTATCTTTCGGAATGTTTGGAAGAGGGAAATAAGGAAGAAAATGGCATAATCATAGAGAAAACTGTTTCGATATTAAAAGAAGCGGAGCGATACGCTTATGAAACACAGCGTATATATCATCAGGCAGCTTTTTGGAGCATAATCTCAAAATGTTTTTATTTAAGCGGAAGATATAAAGAAGCGATAGAGTATCTGGAGCAAAAAAGAGAGTTTTTGGAAATCAATAAGGATAAAAATGAAGAACTGTATGAAGAGTTAAATCCCGAACTGTGCGAAAGACTGATCTCTTTTTATACCGCTGTCAACAACAATGATAAGGCACGTGAAAACTTGGAAATAACGGCAAAAGGAGTATTCATTCCGGATCCTTTGTCTGAAAATTTCGAGCTTGATTACAGCGCGATCACGGAAAAAACAAAACTTATTCTGTCTTATTGCGCATATGAGCCTTCGATCTTTTTTAACGATGAATCGCAGAGGCTGTTATTTGACGCTTGCGATAAGTTGAATATGGTTTTGGAAAAGAACAATGGATATAAGGGATTTTCAGAGTTTTTTTGGCGTATACTTTCTTATGGTCCCGCGATTGTTTCGGATCACAAGCGGCTCTATGATCTGCTTGTGAAAGATGAATTTTTGGATATTATCGAATCCGATGATAAAAAAAGGCGAAGTATTTTTATAAGTCTTGCAAGACTTTGTATGTATGCAGGCAATCGTGACCGGGCTAAAATCTTTGCAAAAAGAGCACTGGATGAAGCTACGAATGAGTGCCTATATTGTATCGAAAAGGGTATGACAGTGGAAAACGCTGTGGAAGATAAAGACAGATTCGCCAACAGAATGGAATTATCATATATAAGCGAAGCATATATTTATATGGGAGACATTGATAAAGCCCGCCATTACTTATCTAAGATGGATGGGGAGGAGATGTGCCCATATTGTATAAAAGGCGGTTGTACCGAAAAATATTTAACCTTGGCACAGATATATGCCTATGAGGGTGAATATGAGAAGGCACTGGAGTATTGCGATAAAACCGATGATGTAGAATGGCATAAACACGAAGAAGTTGCCCTGGCCATTAGACGTTATATCAGCAATATGAAGAGCGCCTGATCATAGGTAGAAGAGTCGCCAAAAGCGGCGACTCTTCTATGAATAAATATTTTTTCAAAAATTTTTTAAAAAAGTACTTGCATTATTTTTATCTATGAGATAATATAAACAAGTCGCCGCGATACAGCGGCTGACACAAGCAAGTAAGCCTCGTTGGTCAAGCGGTTAAGACGCTGCCCTCTCACGGCAGAATCAGCGGTTCGATTCCGCTACGAGGTACGCAAGACTGTTAGTTATTTAAACAGCCCAACCCTGAAGCTAGAATACATTAGTATTCTGGCTTATTTTTTTGCCTGGAAAAAAGATTGTGAAATTTGGGAGGTGACTTATCGGAAAATTTATTACTATGATTTCTGCTGTTTTGGGAATTGCTATTGTCGCGCTGCCTGCTGGAATAATTGCGGGGTATCAAGATGAGCTAGAAGAAAGCAGAAAGAATAAGGGATAAAAGGAGTGCCTGCGATTAAGACACTTTTTGAATTTGCATCCTTCAGATACACTCACATTTTTTACGACTATAAAAAAATTCCTCTTAATGCTATAATGTTTTTGCATAAATGTATGTTCATGGTGGGATTTTATGAAAGGATATATTTATGAGTAACAGAGAAAGAGCAATGGAACTTCTTGAACAGGTTCCGGAAGAAAAATTATACTATATCATATCAGTTATGGAAGGTACCTTGAAATCTGATAACGAAATAGACGAAGAAATTGATAAGTCTATAGAGCAATCGGAGAAAGAAATATCTGAAGGCGCTAAGTTGATAGATATAGAGGAAGCTTTTGCCGGATTGGAGGCAAAGTTTTTTGGATAATTACAAGGTTACAGTTACACCGCAGGCATTAAAGGATTTAGAGGAGGTGTACACTGTTACACTTGAACTCTCTGCGGATAGAGATATAGCTTATACTTTTATTGAAACTATTAAATCATCTATAAGGAGATTAAAAAGCTTTCCTGATAGAGGAACAATCAGAACAGTAGGAAGACACAAAGGGTACAGGCAGATATTTGTTAAAAAATATACTGTTGTATACAGAGTAGATTACGAGAATAAGAAAGTATATATTGTTGCAGTAAAACCAAAAAAGAATAAGCTATAATCATTAATAATCGAATCTACTGTTTACAAATACAAAAACACACGTTATAATATTACGCAGAAGTGGACTTTCGCGAGTCCACTTTTTGCATGTCATGATATAGGCTTCATAAATCAAAGCAGCGTGCTGCGGAGCAATTCGTATATCATGTATTTCATGTACTTGTAGCCAACTTGCAACAATAAGGAGATAGAATGGCACGTAAGAATGATATTGAGAAGAAGACTGAAGAACTTCTTACTCCCATAGCTGAAGCAAACGGCGTCAGCATTTACGATGTGGAGTATGTCAAGGAAGCGGGTGAGTGGTACCTTCGCTGTTACATCGATAAGGAAGGCGGCGTAGATATCAACGACTGCGTCAATGTTAACAGAGCACTTTCCGATGCGCTTGACGTTGATGACTTTATCGAAGAGGCATATACCTTGGAAGTCAGCAGTCCCGGACTCGGACGTCAGCTCAAGAAAGACAGACATTTTCAGAACAGCATAGGTATGGACGTAGAACTCAAGCTTTTTAAGGCAAAAGACGGTGTTAAGGAGTTTGCCGGTACACTTAAGAGTTTTGATGACACTTCGGTTACCGTAACTATAAATGACAAAGATGAGACTTTTATAAGAAAAGAGATATCAGTTATTAAGCTTGCTCTTGATTTTTAATCTGAGCGGAAAAAGGAGATTACGATGAGTAAAGAATTAATGGATGCCCTTGACCTTTTGGAGAAGGAGAAGAACATCAGCAAGGATTCTCTGTTCGATGCGATCGAGAATTCACTTATCACAGCCTGCAAGAACAATTTTGGAAAGGCTGAGAACATCAAAGTTGAAGTTGACAGAGACAACTGTGATTTCAAGTGCTATGCAGAGAAGACGGTTGTTGAGACTGCAGATGATGTTATGGATCCCATGCTTGAGATTTCACTTGATGATGCCAAGAAGATCAGCAAGAAGAGCAAGGTTGGAGATGTTGTAAACGTATCACTCAACTCCAAGGAGTTCGGACGTATCGCAACTCAGAATGCGAAGAACGTTATCCTTCAGAAGATTCGAGAGGAAGAGCGCGGTGCGATCTACAACGAGTATTTTGAAAAAGAGCATGACATTGTAACAGGTGTCATTCAGAGATATATCGGTAAGAACATCAGCATCAATCTCGGACGCGCAGATGCAATCCTCAATGAGAACGAGCAGGTTGAGGCTGAGGCTAAGTCAGGCTTCTACAGACCTACATCTCGTATCAGAGTGTATGTGCTTGAGGTTAAGAACGGTTCCAAGGGACCCAGAATCCTTGTTTCAAGAACACATCCCGATCTCGTTAAGAGACTTTTCGAGCAGGAAGTTGCCGAGATTCAGGACGGAACTGTTGAGATCAAGAGCATTGCAAGAGAAGCAGGCAGCCGTACCAAGATCGCTGTTTACTCGCACAACCCCAACGTTGATGCCGTTGGTGCATGCGTAGGTGTTAACGGAGCAAGAGTTAATCTTATCGTTGATGAGCTTAACGGCGAGAAGATCGACGTTATCAACTGGGATGAGAACCCCGGTAACCTTATACAGAATGCTCTTTCACCTGCTAAGATCGTTGCGGTATTCGCAGATCCCGATGAGAAGAGCGCCAAGGTAGTCGTTCCCGATTATCAGCTTTCACTTGCTATCGGTAAGGAAGGACAGAATGCTCGTCTTGCAGCAAGACTTACAGGATATAAGATCGACATCAAGAGCGAGACTCAGGCTAAGGATGCTCCCGGATTCCGTATGGAAGACTATCTTGATGATGAAGATTACGATGATGAGGATTATGAAGGCGAGTACGAGGAAGAGGAGATCGAAGAGATCGATGAGACTTCTGAGGATGCCGACGTAGAGGAATAAGATGCAAAAAAAGATTCCAACAAGAAAATGTGTCGGATGCGGCGAAATGAAGGATAAAAGAGAACTCGTAAGAGTTATCAAGACTCCCGAGGATGAGATCCTTCTCGATACGACAGGAAGAGCGAACGGAAGAGGTGCTTATATCTGCAACAACATTGATTGCTTTAAAAAGGCACTTAAGAACAAAGGACTTGAACGTTCACTCAAGGCACAGATTCCCGAAGATGTACTTGATAAGTTAAGTAAAGAGTTTGGAGAGTAAATTGGATTCTAATTCAAAAAAAGTTTATTCCATGTTGGGGCTTTGCATGAGAGCGGGCAAGCTTAAGAGCGGCGAATTATCGGTTCTTGAAGCTGTTCGCGCTAAAAAAGCCCATGTAGTTATAGTCAGTGATGACGCTTCCGAAAATACCAAGAAGCAATTCGCTGATAAGTGTAGTTATTATAAGGTGCCCATTGTTTTTTTTGGAGACAAGGAGAGCCTGGGACACGCAATAGGTAAGGGTGTTCGAACAAGCCTGGTAGTCACTGACGAAGGGCTGGCGAAGTCGCTTTTAAAGAACTTACTCTTAGAAGATCAGTTTGGAGGAAATGTGAATGGCAAAAATTAAGATATCTGACCTTGCGGTGGAGCTTGGATGCGAAGGAAAAGAGCTGATAAGCTACGCTCAGGAGAATGGAATAGAGGCGAAGCGTTCGAACAGTTCTATCGAAGAGTCCGATGCTGATAAGATAAGAAAGCATTTTAAGGGCAAAAAGACAACCGCAGAGGCACCCAAGAAAGAAGCTAAACCTGCCAAGGAAGCTGCTGAGGCCAAGGCTGTTGAGAAGGAAGTAAAAGAATCTAATGCGGAAGCTGCCAAGGCATCTGCAGAGGACGCTCCCAAGAAAAAGAAGAAGATCATCATGGTTACCAATGCAGGTAATTCCAAGATGGGCGGCTTCAACGGACAGGGAGGAAACTCCGGAAACCAGAGACCTCGTGACAACAGACAGGACAGAGGCGGAAACAACAGACGCGGAACATTCGCTCAGTCACAGAATGTTTATCATCCTATCAAGCCTTTGACAGCGCCTTCACAGCTTGACAGCTATGATAACGGATATAACAAGACTCAGCCCGCTGCAAAGCCCGCTCCCGCCAAGAAGGAAGCACCTGCAGCACCTGCACCCAAGCAGGCACCTGTTAAGGAGAATGTGGCAAAAGAAGCACCTCAGAACAGAGATGCTTCAAGAGAGAGAACACAGGCTCCCGACAGAAACAGAGACAACAGAAATAACCGTCAGGGCGCACAGGGAAATGCACCCAGAGGCGACAGAAATAATTTCCAGAACAGACAGGGCGGCCAGAACGGCGGCTTCCGCAGAGACGACAACAGAAACGGCGGAGCAGGTCAGAACGGCGGAAAGTTCGGTCAGAGAAATGACAATAAGTTCGGCGGCGGAAACAAGTTCGACAAGGGCGGAAGAGGCAACTTTGCAGATGCTCCTTCAGCTAAGGAAGGACAGGGCCGCAGAGACGAAGAAAGAAGAAGACTCGGTCAGGAGAAGGATAAGAGAAACAAGAAGGATCTTGCTTACGAGCAGGAAGAGATGATGCCCAGAAGTAAGAGAGTCGGCAGATTCATCAAGCCTGAGGTTAAGAAGGTTGAAGAACCCGAAGAGCAGATCAAGGTTATCTCTATTCCCGAGAAGGTTTCTATTAAGGAACTTGCCGAGAAGATGAAGATGCAGCCTTCAGTTATCATCAAGAAGCTCTTTATGGCAGGACAGGTTTCTACCGTTAATACAGAGCTTACTTATGAAGAGGCTGAGAATATCGCTATCGAATACGACATCATCTGCGAGAAGGAGATTCCCGTTGATATCATCGAAGAACTCCTTAAAGAGGATGAGGATGCACCCGAGACACTTAAGAAGAGACCTCCTGTTGTCTGCGTAATGGGTCACGTTGACCATGGTAAGACATCACTTCTTGACGCTATTCGTAAGACAAGCGTTACAGATCGTGAGGCAGGCGGTATCACACAGAGAATCGGTGCTTATACAGTATCTGTAAATGACCAGAAGATCACATTCCTTGATACTCCTGGTCACGAAGCGTTCACAGCAATGCGTATGCGTGGTGCTACATCAACAGATATCGCTGTTCTTGTAGTTGCTGCCGATGACGGTGTAATGCCTCAGACAATCGAGGCTATCAACCATGCCAAGGCTGCAGAGGTTGAGATCATCGTTGCGGTTAACAAGATTGATAAGCCCAATGCCAATATAGATAAGGTTAAGCAGGAGATGACCGAATACGGTCTTATCTCTACAGATTGGGGCGGAACAACAGAGTTCGTTCCCGTATCCGCTAAGTCAGGGGAAGGTATCGAGACACTTCTTGAGACCATCATTCTTACAGCAGATATCCTTGAGCTCAAGGCTAACCCCGACAGAGAAGCAAGAGGACTTGTCCTTGAGGCAAGACTTGATAAGGGTCGTGGTCCTGTAGCAAACGTACTTGTTCAGAAGGGTACACTCCATGTCGGAGACTTCATTTCTGCAGGTGCAAGCTCAGGTAAGGTTAGAGCGATGGTTGACGATAAGGGTAACAAGCTTAAGGAAGCACGTCCTTCACAGCCTGTTGAGATCCTCGGACTTTCCGATGTTCCCAACGCAGGTGAGGTATTCCTCGGACATGAGACAGATAAGCAGGCTAAGCAGTATGCCAACACTTATCTCCAGCAGCATAAGAAAGACCTTATTGAAGAGACCAAGGCTAAGATGTCACTTGACGATCTTTATTCCAAGATTGAGGAAGGAAGACTTCAGGAACTCAACATCATTATCAAAGCCGACGTTCAGGGTAGCGTAGAGGCCCTCAAGCAGAGCCTTCTTAAGCTTTCCAACGAAGAGGTTGTTGTTAAGGTTATTCACGGCGGAGTTGGTGCGATCACAGAGTCTGATGTTACTCTTGCCGCAGCTTCTAACGCAGTTATTATCGGTTTCGACGTTCGTCCCGATGCTACAGCTAAGAGCATGGCAGAGCACGAAGGCGTTGAGATCAAGCTTTATAAGGTTATTTACCAGGCAATCGAGGAGATTGAGTTTGCCATGAAGGGTATGCTTGCTCCCATCTATGAGGAGAGAGTTACCGGACATGCCGAAGTTCGTCAGATCTTCAAGGCTTCCAAGGTTGGTAACATCGCAGGTTCCTTCGTTAAGGACGGTGTTATCAAGAAAGACTCCAAGGTTAGGATCACAAGAGACGGTGAGCAGATCTTCGAAGGTGATCTTGCTTCCCTTAAGAGATTCAAGGATGACGCCAAGGAAGTTAAGGAAGGCTTCGAGTGCGGTCTTGTATTTGACGGATTCGACCAGATTCACGAAGGTGATATGGTAGAGGCATACGAGATGGTTGAGGTTCCTCGTACATAAGTGATATAGGGACTAAAAGGCATAGATTGCCGTGCCGGCACAATGCAATCCGTATATCGCGGAAAGAATAATATATGAGAAAAAACAGCAATAAGAATAAAAGAATAAACGGAGAGGTTATGAAGGTTATCTCAGAGGCCATCCGTTACAGTAAAGATCCCAGGATCAGCCCCATGACATCCGTTATGGATGTCGAGGTTGCTCCCGATCTTAAGACCTGCAAAGTATGGGTTACCGTCATGGGTAATGACGAGGATAGAGAGCGTACTTTGGAGGGACTTAAGAGTGCTGCGGGATACGTTCGCAGCACTCTTGCAAAAGAGCTTAACATGAGATATACACCCGAAATCAGATTCATCATGGACGACTCCATTGAGTATGCGATCGATATGTCAAAGAAGATTGATGAGATAGCTGCCAAGGATAACGAGGCCAGAAGAGCCCGCGGAGAAGAGAATGAAGATTGATGAGTTAATGAACGAAGTACGCACGGTCGGAATCGGCGGACATATTCGTCCGGACGGAGACTGTGTGGGATCGTGTCTTTCGATGTATCTTTATATTAAGAAGAACTATCCCGATGTAAAGGCGACTGTTTTTCTTGAGAAGATACCTCCTGAGCTTATGTTTATAAAAGACGCTGAGCTTGTTAACAACGACTTTTCGACGGATGTAGAGTCTTTTGACTTATTTATCGCACTTGATTGCGGCAAAGAAAGACTGGGAGATGCCGAGAAGTTTTTTGACAACGCAAAGCGCACGGTTAATATCGATCATCATGTGAGCAATGAGGGAACGGGTGACGTCAATTACATCGTTCCTACGGCAAGCAGCGCATGCGAGCTTGTTTACGACGTTATAGACACAGACAAGATCGATGTGGAAATTGCCAAGGCTATTTATACCGGAATGGTTACGGATACCGGAGTTTTCAAGTATTCCAACACTTCACCCAAGACCATGAAGGTTGCGGCTGAGCTTATTTCCTACGGCTTTGATTTCGGAAGCCTTATCGATCATGTCTTTTATGAAAAGACATATCTTCAGAATCAGATACTTGGAAGAGCGCTCCTTGAGAGCATGCTCGTACTTGACGGAAGATGTATTGTTTCCGTTATTTCCAAGCAGACAATGGATTTTTACGGGGCATCAAGCAATGACCTTGACGGTATCGTAAGCCAGATGCTTCTTACTATCGGCGTTGATTGCTCGCTCTTTATGTATGAGATATCACCGCTTGAATATAAGGTTAGTCTTCGTAGTAACGGCGCGGTTGACGTTGCCAAGATAGCAGGACTTTTTGGTGGCGGCGGACATACACGAGCTGCGGGATGCACAGTCAACGGCACATGCCATGATGTTATCAACAATATAGTTAAGTATATCCATCATCAGATGGAAGCATAAAACGAATTTAAGGGTACCCATATAGTCAGTATTTGGGTACCTTTTTAAGAAAGAGCGTATGAATAATTACAACGGACTCATAAATATATATAAGGAACCCGGATTTACGTCCAACGATGTTGTGGCCAAGCTTCGCGGAATTTTAAGGCAAAAGAAAATAGGCCACACCGGAACTCTTGATCCCGATGCCGTCGGGGTTCTTGTGGTGTGCCTCGGAACGGGTACCAAGCTTGTTGAGATGCTCACAGACCACGATAAAGAATATATCGCAGTGTGCAGACTGGGCGTTGTTACGGATACTCAGGATATGTCGGGTAACGTTCTTGAGACAAGCGAAGTTAACGTGACAAGAGAAGAGCTTCACGAAGCGGCAAGAGCTTTTGTGGGAGACTATGATCAGATCCCACCTATGTATTCTGCGATTAAACAGGGCGGTAAGAAGCTATATGAGCTTGCTAGAGAGGGAATCGAAGTAGAGAGAAAACCACGCCATGTACACATCGGCGCGATCACGATCCTGGATGATTCTCATCTTGAGAAAGAACACTTTTTTACCATGGAAGTTAAATGCTCCAAGGGTACATATATAAGAACGCTTTGCCACGATATCGGTCAGAGACTTGGATGCGGAGCGGCGATGCAGCATCTTACAAGAACCAAAGTCGGTGCATTCGGACTTGAGGATGCGATCACTCTCACGCAGGTTGAGGAACTTAGAGACGCAGGAACGCTTGGTGAGATGATAAAGTCCCCCGAGTATATTTTCAGAGACCTTGATAAGATCCATGTCAAAGACAGTGCAAGAAAGCTTCTTGAAAACGGCAACAGTTTCAGGAAGGACAACATCCTCAGCGAAGATCCCGCGGACGTTAACGACACGGAATTTGAAGAGAGTATGTTTGTCGATAAAGACACGGTCAGAGTTTATTCCGAGGACGATACCTTTTTTGGTATATACAAATACAACGAGAAAACAAGACAGTTTGACGTTGTGAAATTTTTCTATGAAGGTTAATGATGCGAATAATCAGTAAGCACGAAGAATTTAATATAAAAGACAAAACGGCGATCGCGATAGGTAAGTTCGATGGCATACACCTTGGGCACAGAGAGCTTTTATCAAGGATTGTCGATAAAAAGAAGGACGGTCTTAAGAGCGTTATCTTTACCTTTGATCCGTCGCCCGAAGAGTTTTTTATGGGAAAAAAGATGCCTCAGCTTTTTACACGTGATGAGAAGAGAAGGGCTTTTGAAAAGCTGGGAATAGACATTCTGGTTGAGTTTCCTCTTAATGAAGTAACCGCAGCTACGCACCCCGAAGACTTTGTAAGACGTATTTTGGTAAAAGAGCTTGGAGCAAAATTTATCGCTGCCGGATCGGATGTTTCTTTTGGCGACAAAGGAAAAGGCGACAGCGCGCTTCTTGAGAGCCTTAAGGATGAGCTTGATTATGAGCTTTGCATCATCGATAAGGTTCAGGTCGACGGAGAGGAAGTAAGCTCAACAAGAGTCAGGAACGCCGTTGCCGACGGGGAGATGCTTCTTACAGAGAGGCTTCTTGGCGATAAGTACAGCGTAAGCGGAACGGTACAGCAGGGTAACCGCATAGGCAGAACCATCGGAGTTCCCACGGTAAACATTCATCCCGAGATGTACAAGCTTCTTCCGCCTTACGGAGTTTACAGCAGCATAGTCGTTATCGACGGCGCTGAGTATAAAGGAATGACCAACATCGGCAGAAAGCCGACTATTTCCGAAAAAGAGCGTGTCGGCGTCGAGACATATATCTATGACTTTGATGAAGATGTTTACGGCAAGTTCATAGAAGTAAGACTCGGAGCCTTCGTAAGACCCGAGATGAAATTTGAGAGCATCGATGCGCTTAAAGCCCAGATAAAAAGGGATTTGGACGCTGCGAATATATAGTGTGACGAATACCTGAATATTTCTTTACACGTTTGAATTAATGTGCTAGAATTAGTAAGTTGTTGGGAGACTGACAACTGTTACAGAACTACCGTTACTGACGGATGCGGATACTCCAACCCGTTCTCGGTAATCGGCGGATTCAAGTTTATTGTTTTTATAAGGAGAAAGAAATGATTTCAAAAGAGAAAAAGTCAGAAGTAATCAGCAAGTTTGCAAGAAAGGCCGGAGATACAGGTTCACCGGAGGTTCAGGTAGCTATCCTTACTGAGAGAATTCAGGAGCTCAATGCTCACCTTCAGCAGAACCCTAAGGATAACCACTCAAGAAGAGGTCTTCTTAAGCTCGTAGGTCAGAGACGTAGACTTCTCGGATACCTTAAGAATAAGGATATCGAAGCTTATCGTAAGCTTATCGCAGACCTTGGTCTTAGAAAGTAATCTGATTAAAAAGGCGGGATGAGGCTGACTAAAGTCAGTCTATTCCGTCTTTACTTTTTTTCTAAAGGTTTCTATATGATATGCGGATTCAAAGTTGTAGCAAAGTGCGTGGTGAACATGCGGCACGCTTTTTGCTATAACCTTGAAGACTGTATATCATATAAGTTTATATGATGAAAGGATGAATAATATGGTAAAGACTTACACAATGGAACTTGCCGGACGTACTCTTAAGGTTGAGATCGGCAAGGTCGGAAAACAGGCTAACGGATGTGCATTCATGCAGTATGGTGATACAACGGTTCTTTGTACAGCAACTGCTTCAGCAAAACCCAGAGACGGAATTGATTTCTTCCCGCTCAGCGTTGAGTACAGCGAGAAGTTCTACGCAGTGGGCAAGTTCCCCGGCGGATATAACAAGAGAGAGGGTAAGCCCTCTGAGAACGCGATTCTTACAAGCCGCGTTATCGATAGACCTATGCGTCCTCTTTTCCCCAAGGATTACAGAAATGACGTAACTATCGAGACTATGGTAATGGCAGTTGATCCTCAGTGCCGTCCCGAGCTCGTTGCTATGCTTGGTGCTTCAGTATCTGTTTCAATCTCAGATATTCCTTTTGACGGCCCTTGCGCTATGACACAGATGGGTATGATCGACGGTGAGCTCATCGTTAACCCTACTCAGGAGCAGTGGAACACAGGTGACCTCAAGCTTACAGTTGCATCTGTAGGACAGAAGGTTATCATGATCGAGGCAGGTGCCAACGAGGTTCCCGAGGAGAAGATGAAGGAAGCCATCTACAAGGCTCACGAAGTTAACCTTCAGATCATCGAGTTCTTCAAGGGTATCGTAGCTGAGGTTGGTAAGGCTAAGCACGAGTACACAAGCTGCGCAGTTCCCGAAGAGCTCTTTGCAGCCATCAAGGAAGTTGTTCCTCCGGAAGAGATGGAGAAGGCAGTCTTCACAGATGACAAGCAGACTAGAGAGAACAATATCGCAGAGATCACAGACAGACTCACAGAGAAATTTGCAGAGAACGAAGAGTGGCTTGCAATTCTCGGTGAAGCTATATATCAGTATGAGAAGAAGACAGTTCGTAAGATGATTCTCAAAGATCACAAGAGACCTGACGGACGTGATATCAAGCAGATCAGACCTCTTTCAGCAGAAGTTGATCTTATTCCCAGAGTACACGGAAGTGCTATGTTCACTCGTGGACAGACACAGATCTGTGACGTTACAACTCTTGCACCTCTTTCAGAGGCACAGAAGGTTGAGGGAATGGATGCTTTCGCTCAGGACAAGAGATATGTACATCACTACAACTTCCCTGCATACTCAGTAGGTGAGACCAAGGTTTCAAGAGGCCCCGGACGTCGTGAGATCGGTCACGGAGCACTCGCTGAGAGAGCACTTCTTCCTGTACTTCCCAGCGTTGAGGAGTTCCCTTATGCTATCCGCTGCGTATCAGAGACATTTGAGTCTAACGGATCAACATCAATGGCTTCAACATGCGCATCATGTATGTCACTTATGGCTGCAGGTGTTCCCATCAAGAAGATGGTTGCAGGTATCAGCTGCGGTCTTGTAACAGGCGATACAGACGATGATTTCATCGTTCTTACAGATATCCAGGGTCTTGAGGACTTCTTCGGAGACATGGACTTCAAGGTAACAGGAACAAAAGACGGTATCACAGCTATCCAGATGGATATCAAGATTCACGGTCTTACAAAGCCTATCGTTGAGACAGCTATCGAGCAGTGCCGTGAGGCTAGATTCTTCATCATGGACGAGTGCATGAGCAAGGCAATTGCAGAGCCTCGTAAGGAAGTTAATCAGTACGCTCCCAAGATCGTATCTGTTCAGATCGATCCCGAGAAGATCGGTGACGTTGTTGGTCAGAGAGGTAAGACAATCAACGAGATCATCGCTCGTACAGGCGTTAAGATCGATATCACAGATGACGGTAAGGTTTCAGTTTGCGGCGAGGATCAGGAGATGCTCCAGAAGGCTGTAGACATGGTAAACATCATCGTTACAGACTTTGAGAAGGGTCAGACTTTCACGGGTAAGGTTGTAAGCATCAAGGAGTTCGGTGCATTCGTTGAGTTCGCTCCCGGCAAAGAGGGAATGGTTCACATCAGCAAGATCTCCAAGGAGAGAATCGATCGCGTAGAGGATGTTCTTACACTTGGCGATACAGTTAAGGTTGTATGCCTTGGCAAGGACAAGATGGGCAGAATCAGCTTCTCAATCAAGGACGCACAGTAATCACCTGACGAGGTTTTCTCGACTCTGGTGTACTACTTAGTTCTGGCAAGCACGAAGTGCGAGAGCAGAACTTCCTTGTATAATAATTTTAAAAATAAAGGGGCCGGCGTGTTTTTGCATACCGGCCTCATACTTAGTTAAGGACAATAAAATGAGTAACACAAAAGAGACAATAAACGAGATAAATAAGAGGCGAACCTTCGCCATCATTTCCCACCCCGATGCAGGTAAGACAACACTTACCGAGAAGTTCCTTCTCTACGGAGGAGCGATCAATATGGCGGGAAGCGTTAAAGGTAAGGCTACGGCAAGACATGCGGTATCCGACTGGATGGAGATTGAGAAGCAGCGTGGTATTTCCGTTACTTCTTCGGTTCTTCAGTTTAACTATGAGGATTGCTGCATCAATATTCTTGATACTCCGGGTCACCAGGATTTCTCTGAGGATACCTACAGAACACTTATGGCTGCGGATTCTGCTGTCATGGTAATTGACGCAAGTAAGGGCGTTGAGGCACAGACAAGAAAGCTTTTCAAAGTCTGCGCAATGAGCCATATTCCGATATTTACCTTTATCAACAAGCTTGATAGAGATGCAATGGATACATTCGATCTTCTTGATGATATCGAGAATAACCTTGGTATCGCCACATGCCCTATGAACTGGCCTATCGGTTCAGGTAAGAACTTTAAGGGAATCTACGACAGAAGAGAAGGACATATTGTTACTTTCTCAGAGACTCAGAAGGGAACCAAAGAGGGAAAAGAAACTTTTATAACCCTCGACGATAAAGCAGCTATAGACAGCGAGATCGGCGCAGAAGCATATGAAAAGCTTCAGGGCGAAATAGAGCTTCTTGACGGAGCCGGAGCTGAGTACGACCTTGATAAGGTTCGTGCGGGTGAGCTTACACCTGTATTCTTCGGATCTGCTCTTCAGAACTTTGGTGTTGAGCTTTTCCTTCACCATTTCCTTAAGATGGCGACTCCTCCCACAGGAAGAACATCGGCCGACGGTGAGAAGGTCGATCCTCTTGAGAGAGATTTCACGGCATTTGTATTCAAGATTCAGGCCAACATGAACAAGGCCCACAGAGACAGAGTTGCGTTTATGAGAATCTGTTCCGGAAGATATGATGCCGATAAGGAAGTTAAGCATGTTCAGAGCGGCAAAGTTATGAGACTTTCACAGCCTCAGCAGCTTATGGCCGATGAGCGTAAGATCTTAAGTGAGGCTTACGCAGGTGATATAATGGGTGTATTCGATCCCGGTATTTTTGCGATCGGAGATACCGTCTGCATGCCCAAGGACAATGTTGTATATGAGGGGATACCTACATTCGCACCCGAGCACTTTGCGAGAGTACGTCAGGTAGATACCATGAAGCGTAAGCAGTTTGTAAAGGGTATCACACAGATCGCGCAGGAAGGTGCCATTCAGATATTCCAGGAGTACAATACCGGACTTGAGGAGATCATCGTTGGCGTTGTAGGTGTACTGCAGTTTGATGTCTTGAAGTTTAGACTTCAGAACGAGTACAATGTAGATATTATATTGGAGAATCTTCCTTACGAATATATCAGATGGGTTGATAACGAAGACGTTGATATGGCTTCACTTGTCGGAACTTCTGATATGAAGAAGATCAAAGATATGCATGACAGACCACTTCTTTTGTTTATTAACGAGTGGAGTGTGGGTATGACAATGGAGAGAAATAAGGGGCTTATTCTCTCAGAGTTTAAAAAGAACTAAGATAAGGTAAAGGGTTATGATCAAAGGAAAGAGAAAAATCGCGCTTATAATGACGCTTACATTGATAGCGCTGTCAGGTTGTTCTTCAAAGGGGCTTGATAATTATCTGGAGACGCTTGGGTTAAAAGATCCTGAGTACAACGATACTTCAACTGAGGCTTCTGTCGGAGTTTCAGGTGTGGATTCCTATGTAACTTCAAGTGATAGCACGGAAGAAGCATCTTATCATGTAGTGGAAAAAGACGATGTTGTTGCTCCCACGGAGGGTGCGTCCGAACATGTCGAGAAGTACACGGAATCAGGCATAGAGACTTTATATAAAAAGCTTACCGGCGCCGAAGAAAAGGAAATGAAGGAAGCCAGGCTTGCCATCGGACTGACTGATGAAAACATCGCCAAGATGAAAAAAGAGCAGGACGGCAAGTATTATTACGACAGGCTTACAGAAGCCGGTAAGACCATTTATGTTGAAGTGCTTACGATCCTCAACAATGAGGCGGAAAACATAGCTCTTTCATCTGTTATTAACGATGATGCCATTGAACTTGTTTTTTCATATGTAATGAACGATCATCCCGAGATTTTCTGGGTAAACGGATATAAGTTCACCAAGCATTCAATTGCGAATGAGGTCAAAAAAGTGACCTTCCAGGGAGATTATATCTATGAAAAGGCAGAGGTTGAGAGCCGCAAGAGCAAGATCAACGAATATGTAAATGAATGTCTTGCCAATGCCCCCTCATCGGATGATGATTACTATGCGATCAAGTATGTTTATGATTACATAATAGAGCATACCGAGTATGTATCGGGAGCTCCGGATAATCAGAATATCTGCTCGGTATTTATCACAGGAAAAAGTGTATGTAACGGTTATGCCAAGGCAACACAGTATCTTCTTGAAAAGCTTGGCATAGAATGCATTTTTGCTGAAGGTACGGTACGTACCATGAATAATGAGCGTGGAAAGCATGCATGGAACCTGGTAAAATCCAATGATAAATATTACTATGTAGATACCACATGGGGTGATTCATCCTATCAGGTGGGTTCGGGATCCAGCCTTGTTAATGACAGCAAGATGCTTGAGATCAATTATGACTATCTTTGCGTAACCACCAAAGATATCATGCAGACTCATACACTTTCCGATATCATACGCATGCCTGAATGTAACAGTCTCGAAGATAATTACTATGTCAGAGAAGATGAGTATTTCAAGACGGATGATATCTCTCTTGTGAAAGATCTTTTTGACAGAAGATACAAGGACGGAAGTGACAATGTCACCATCAAGTGTGCGGATAGGCAGGTATTTGATTCGCTTAAAAAGCAGCTTATAGATGACAGTAAAGTGTTTGATTATATGGACAGCGAGAAAAATACGGTGTCATACACGGTATTTGAGGATTCCGGGACCATTATCTTTTGGCTGTGATCATGTATTATCAAGCTTAGAATTATGATATACTTGAATAAGATTTTATACATACAGAGGTGAATAATATGGGAAAAGAAATTGCAGAGGTTGGATCGGTTAAGATTGCGGACGACGTAGTGGCAAGAATAGCAGCTCTTGCAGCTCTCGAAGTCGACGGAGTATCTGCAATGGCCGGTAATTATACAAGCGATGTTCTTGAAAAGGTTAGTCGCAAGAATCTTGCAAAGGGCGCAAAGGTACTTGTCGGACAGGCTGAGGTCAAAGTTGATCTGGCTCTTATGATGGCTTACGGCTATAACATTCCCGCAACCTGCCAGCAGGCTCAGACAAGAGTTAAGACAGCCGTTGAGAACATGACAGGCCTTGAGGTTACTGATGTTAACATCAGGATCGCAGGCATTACAATGCCTAAGGCATAAATAGCAGCTAAGGCGAAAGAAACAGAAGTAGGGAAAATATGATGAACAGAAGCTTATTGAGAGAGCAGGTTTTCAAGCTGCTCTTTCGTGTTGAATTCAATTCAAAAGAAGAGATGCCGGAGCAGGAGGAGCTTTTTACCTCAGCGGTAGATAATGATTTTTCAACCGCGGATGCTGACTACATCAGAGATAAATATGAGAAGATAGCCGAGAAACTTGATGATATCGACAAGGCTATCAATGACAAGACCAAGGGTTGGGATACTGCACGTATGGCCAAGGTTGATCTTACGATCATCAGACTTGCCGTATATGAGATACAGTATGACGAGACGGTTCCGACAGGAGTTGCCATCAACGAGGCTGTTGAACTTGCCAAGAAATTCGGACAAGACGGTTCACCTGCCTTTGTAAACGGAGTGTTAGCTAAATTTGCGGAGTGAGTATACAGTCACACAGGTTAATTCCTACATTAAGAATATGTTTACTCAGGACTTTCTCCTTAAATCGATAACGATAAAGGGAGAAGTAAGTAATTGTAAGTACCACTCTTCCGGACACATTTATTTTACGTTAAAGGATCGGGGTGGTGCTATTTCTTGCGTCATGTTTAGGGGTGACCGCGACAAGGGCGGCCTTAGATTTGATATGAAGGAAGGCCAGCAGGTCAAGGCATCCGGTACCGTCGATGTATATGAGAGAGACGGTAAATATCAGCTATACGCAAGGAAGATAGAGCTTGACGGCGAGGGAGCTCTTTTTGAAAAGTTTGAAGAGTTAAAGAAAAAGCTGGCGGAATCGGGAATGTTTGCCCAAGAATATAAGCAACCCATTCCTCCTTACATAAAGACTCTTGGCATAGTTACCGCTCCCACGGGCGCGGCCGTGCGGGATATAATCAATGTTTCGACCCGCAGAAATCCACATATTCAGATAATTCTTTATCCTGCCATAGTTCAGGGTGACCGGGCTGCCGAGAGTATTGTCAAAGGAATACAGACTTTGTCCGGTACTGACGTAGACGTTATCATAGTCGGACGTGGCGGAGGTTCTATAGAAGATTTATGGGCTTTCAATGAAGAAATAGTGGCGCAGGCCATTTTTGACTGCCCCGTTCCGATCATTTCAGCAGTTGGACATGAAACCGATATAACGATCGCGGATTATGTAGCGGACAGAAGAGCACCTACGCCTTCTGCGGCTGCGGAGCTTGCGGTATATGAATATGACAGATTTATTCAGGATCTAGAAGATTATTCTTATACCCTGCATAAAGGCATCGACAGAAAGCTACATGCGGCTAAGCTCCTTTGTGACGGATATGCCAAGTCGCTGAGACTTTTAAGCCCTATGGGCAAGATAAAGGACAGGCTCCTTAGAATGGATCAGTACGAGGATGCTCTTTCCAATCTTATGAAGAACAAGCTACAGGCTACAAGACACAGATTTATGATAGATACCGAGAGGCTTAAAGGTCTTTCGCCTTTGGACAGACTCCTTGGAGGATATTCTTACGTTGCCGACAAAAAGGGCAAGAACATCCGCAGCATAAAAGGTATCAAGAAAGGCGACGAACTGTCTGTATATGTAAGCGACGGTATTATCAGTACCATAGTTGATGATACGTCCAAAGAAAAATGGGAGTAAGATATGGCGACCAAGAAGGAAAAAGAAGAAAAGCAGAAGCTCTCCGTTGAAGAGGCTTTTGCCAAGATAGAGGAAAAAATAGAGGCTCTTGAGAGCGATGATATTTCCTTAGAAGATTCTTTTAAAGAGTATCAGGAGGGAATGAAGCTTTTAAAGAGCTGTCATGATATGATAGAACAAGTGGAACAAAAAGTTCAGAAGATTGCCGAGGACGGAACTTTAGAGGATTTTGAGTAAAAATGGGCGATACGAATTTTGAATCGGAATTAAAACAAAGAGTTGAATATATAGAGGGTGTGCTCAAGTCTATGCTTCCCAAGGAGGAAGGCTATGCAAAGACCGTTATCGAGGCGATGAACTACAGCCTTATGGCGGGTGGCAAGAGACTTAGGCCCATGATGATGTATGAAGCCTACAAGCTTTTTGCAGGTGATTCCGCAAACGATGCGGTGATACATCCGTTTATGACGGCGATGGAGATGATACATACTTATTCGCTCGTTCATGATGATCTTCCCGCTATGGATAACGATGAATACAGAAGAGGAAGAAAGACAACACACGCTGTATACGGCGCGGGAATGGCGACGCTTGCGGGTGACGGACTTCTTAATCTTGCATTTGAGACCGCGATCTCAGGCGCGGCGCTTGGGGCAGAGCTTTCCGAATATGACGGTGAGACTAAGAGCAGGTACCTTGCGGCGCTTAAGGTCCTTTCAACCAAGGCCGGAATCTACGGAATGGTAGGCGGACAGTGCGCGGATATCATGGCTGAGAACACCGATATCACGGACAAGGACGAGCTCTCTACGCTCCTTCGCTATATTGATGACAACAAGACGGGAGCTCTAATCGAGAGCAGTCTTATGATAGGCGCGATTCTCGGAGGTGCGAGTGCATCTCAGGTTAAGGCCATTGAGAAGGCAGGAAACAACGTCGGAGTTGCATTCCAGATTCAGGATGATATTCTTGATATCGTAGGAAACCTCGAAGAGCTGGGCAAGCCGATCGGTTCAGATGAGAAGAATCAGAAGACGACATATGTCAGTCTCTATGGCATGGAAGCTGCTAAAGATAAGGTAAAAGAGCTTTCGGATGAAGCTTCGGATATATTAAAAGAGCTTGGATTTAAAGATTCGTTTTTGGATAAGCTTTTCCAATACTTGATATACAGAAGGAAATGACATGTTACTAGATCAGATTAAAGATACAGGTGATATAAAGAAGATACCTCAGTCCAAATATCATATTCTTGCGCAGGAGATCAGAGAGTTTCTCATAGATAAGATATCTGTAACGGGAGGTCATCTTGCGTCCAATCTTGGTGCCGTTGAGCTCACAATGGCTCTTCACCTTGCACTCAATCTTCCCAAGGACAAGATAATCTGGGACGTTGGACATCAGGCATATACACACAAGATCCTTACGGGAAGAAAAGATAAATTTGATACACTTCGTCAGTTCGGCGGCCTTTCGGGATTTCCGAAGAGATGTGAGAGCGACACGGATTGTTTTGACACCGGACACAGCTCAAACTCTATCTCTGCGGGACTTGGTATGGTAAAGGCAAGAGATCTTGCCGGAGACGATTATGCCGTTGTTTCGGTAATAGGAGACGGCTCTCTTACGGGCGGTCTTGCTTATGAAGCGCTCAATAACGCTTCCAAGCTTGATACCAATTTTATCATCATCTTAAATGACAATGAGATGTCTATCTCTGAGAGTGTCGGAGGTATGAGAAAGTACCTCAACAACGTGCGTACCGCGCAGGGGTATCTTACTCTTAAAGAAGACGTTTTTGCCCAGGTCGGTAATAACCACAAGGTTGTAGAGAGTATCAGAAGAGCCAAGAACTCTTTTAAACAGCTCTTTATACCCGGAATGGTATTTGAGAACCTCGGTATCACTTACCTCGGACCTGTAGACGGCCACGATACGGTAAGCCTTGAAAAGACTATAAAAGAGGCCAGAAAAGTTAAAAAGGCCGTTATGATACATGTTATGACCAAGAAGGGAAAAGGCTATGAGCCTGCGGAGAGACATCCCGCTAGATTCCACGGAACTGAGCCCTTCCTCGTAGAGAACGGTCTTCCGAGGAACCCCAGAACAACCTCCAACTATCAGGATATCTTCAGCACAGTTATGTGTAAGCTCGGTGCAAGAGATGAGAAGGTAGTTGCTATAACCGCTGCAATGGCTGACGGTACGGGACTTAAGAGATTCAGAAATATTTATCCTGACAGATTTATCGACGCCGGAATAGCGGAGGAACACGCAGTTTCTTTTGCCGCAGGAATGGCCGCAGGCGGATATAAGCCTGTATTTGCGGTTTATTCATCATTCCTTCAAAGAGCGTATGACCAGATTTTGGAGGACGTATGTCTTCAGAATCTTCCGGTTGTTTTTGCGATAGACAGAGCGGGCCTTGTCGGAAGCGACGGCGAGACGCATCAGGGAATATTTGATGTATCGTTTTTATCATCAATGCCAAACATGCATATAATGGCGCCCAAAAATAAATGGGAGCTTTCGGATATGCTTAAATATGCGGTCAACTTTGACGGACCTACTGCCGTAAGATATCCAAGGGGCAATGCGTACGACGGCCTTAAGGAATTCCGCGCGCCTATCGAGATGGGCAAATGTGAGCCTATCTATGAGGAGAAAGATATCTGTCTTCTTGCCGTCGGATGTATGGTCAAGATCGGTGAAGAGGTCAGAGAGATACTTAAGAATAACGGACTTAACTGCTCGCTTATAAATGCGAGATTTGTAAAGCCGATAGACACCGATTATATTCATACTGCGTCCGCATCGCACAGACTTCTTGTAACAATGGAAGAGAATGTCTTGAGCGGCGGCTACGGAGAGAAGGTTCGCGACTACGTTGACGAAAACAGGCTTGATGTCGGAGTTCTTAATATTGCGATCCCCGATCAGTTTGTAACTCACGGAAGCGTAGACAGACTCCGCAAGGAGCTCAGAATAGATGCGCAGTCCATTGCTGAGAGAATAATGCAGGAGATACACAGATAATTTATGGCAAAGGATAAAGAAAGGCTTGATGTCCTACTTGTAAACAGAGGATTGGCTCCTTCAAGAGAAAAGGCCAAGACTCTCATAATGGCGGGAGATGTTTTTGTAAACGGACAGAGAGAAGATAAACCCGGAACCACTTTTGAAGAAGCCAAGATAACATCTTTGGAAGTAAGGGGCGATACGCTTCCTTATGTGAGCAGAGGCGGACTTAAGCTTGAAAAAGCTGTAAATAATTTCGGCTTTTCTCTCGAAGGGAAAGTGTGTATGGATATCGGAGCTTCCACAGGAGGCTTTACCGATTGCATGCTTCAGAACAAGGCTTCAAAGGTCTATTCCGTCGATGTGGGACACGGACAGCTTGATTGGAAGCTTAGAAGCGATGACAGAGTTGTCTGCATGGAAAAGACCAATTTCAGATATATGGTAAGAGATGATATTGATGACGATCTGGATTTTGCATCCTGCGATGTTTCTTTTATCTCACTTACCAAGATACTTCTCCCCGCAAGGAGACTTCTTAAGGACAACGCACAGATGGTATGTCTTATTAAGCCTCAGTTTGAAGCGGGCAAGGATAAGGTTGGGAAAAAAGGTGTAGTCAGAGATCCCAAGGTTCATGAAGAGGTTGTGCACAGGATAATTGATTTTGTTCACATCGCGGGCTTTGAAGTTCTTCATCTTGATTTTTCTCCGATAAAGGGACCTGAGGGAAATATCGAGTACCTCGTACATATCGAGAAGAATCCCGAGTACAACGAGAAGGTTTCGCAGCTGTCGGAAGCCGATGGCGAAAAGATATTAAGGGAAACGGTAGAAAACGGCAGCGGTTATTCTCATGAAAGTGATATGGAGAAGCTTATTAAAGAAACCGTAGACAAGGCACACGGCAATTTGGATTAAGCTATTGTGGGGGAGCCATGGAAAAGTTTTGTATAGTCACAAATAAAACTAAGGATAAAAACCTTGAGATTACAGGTTATATCATTAAATATCTTGAAGGTCACGGCAAAACCTGTACTATTGCGGAGACTACAGGAAAGCCGTCGGAAGGTACGATAGGAAGGGACTTTATGAGTTCCATTCCCGAGGATTCCGATTGCTGCATAGTCTTAGGCGGTGACGGCACAATGCTTGAAGCCGCAAGGAGTCTTGCTTTTCTTGATATTCCCATAATCGGTGTTAACTTAGGAACTATGGGATATCTTGCCGAGGTTGAAAAGAGCGGTATCGATGAAGCACTAGTAAAGCTTCTGTCGGGAGAGTACGAGACAGAAGACAGAATGATGCTTCACGGCAGCATAAACGGTAAGAAGGATTATGCGCTGAACGATATCGTAATAACCAGAGCATCTACGATTCAGGCTATTAATTATAATATCTATATTAACGATCTTCTTTTGTGTGAGTATCATGCAGACGGAATCATTATTTCAACGCCGACGGGATCTACGGGCTATAACATGTCTGCGGGCGGCCCGATCGTTGAACCGTCAGCGAATATGATCCTGCTCACACCCATATGTCCGCATACGCTCAATTCAAGAAGCATGGTGCTTCCTGCAGATGCGAAAGTATCCATCGAGCTGACGGACAGCTTTAAGAATAGGAACAGCAAGGTGGTCGCTGCGTATGACGGCGGCGGTATCATCGACATGAAAGTCGGTGACAGGATAGATATCAGGAAATCCAAGAAGACTACCAAGATATTAAAACTCAACAGAGTGAGCTTTTTGGAAGTTCTAAGTAAGAAATTCAGTATGTGACGACAGCTCTTTTGGCGGAAAGGATAATCCGAAAATGAAGAATAAAAGACATGATAAGATCATCGAGATCATCGCATCACACGTTGTAGAGACTCAGGATCAGCTTGCCATGTATTTAAGACAGGCGGGCTTTGACGTTACTCAGGCGACCATTTCAAGAGATATAAGAAAGATGAAGCTTACCAAGCAGGTTACCGAGGACGGAAGACAGAAGTACGTTTATACAACAGCCGATTCGAGTGCTATGCAGGAGAAGTATGTAAGCGTCCTCAAGGCAGGCTTTGTCAGCATGGATGTTGCGCAGAATATTCTCGTTATCAAGACCGTATCGGGTATGGCGATGGCGCTTGCGACAGCGATCGATGCGCTCAAGTTCAAGGAGATCGTTGGATGTATTGCAGGCGATGACACCATTATGATCGCGATAAAGACCAATGAAGAGGCTCAGAAGGTCATGGATACATTACATGACATGATGCAAGAATAAGTGGGGAAATATGCTATATAGTTTACACGTTAAAAATCTGGCTCTTATAAAAGAGCAGGAGATAGAGTTTTCGAAGGGGCTTAATATACTTACAGGTGAGACCGGTGCAGGTAAATCAGTGGTTTTGGGCTCTGTTAATCTTGCGCTCGGAGCCAAGGCGGATGCTTCTCTTATAAGGACCGGAGAAGAGTCGGCGCTTGTCGAGCTTGTTTTCGGGATCGAAAGCGATGTTCAGAGAAATGTTTTAAAAGAGATGGATATCCCTGTTGAAGATGATGAGACGATCGTCATCCAGAGAAAGATAATGCAGGGAAGAAGCATTTCCAAGGTTTGCGGAGAGACGGTTACGGCAAGGCAGCTCAAAGAGATTGCAAATGCCTTTATCAATATTCACGGACAGAACGACAATCAGGAGCTTCTTAAGAAAAAGAAGCATCTCGAGATTCTCGACGATTACTGTGCGGACAAGACACAGGCTCTTTTTACCGAGTTAAAAGAAAAGTATGCGGATATGAAAAAGCTCGAGGAAAAGCTTGAAAATACGGATATAGACGAGGCTTCAAGGCTTAGGGAACAGGAGCTTTTGGAGTATGAGATAAAAGAGATCACGGATGCGGAGGTCGTTCTCGGAGAGGATGACGAGCTTGAGGGAAGCTATCGCAAGATGGTAAATGCTCAGAAGATTTCGGGTGCCGCCAACATGGCTTTGGCTATGACGGGCTCTGGAGAGTCCGAAGACAGCGCGGCTGATCTCGTGAGCAGGGCGGTCAGAGAGCTTTCATCGGTTGCTTCATATGACGATGAGCTTGAGGACGTCGTGTCTCAGATTTCCGATGTTGAGAATCTTTTGAATGATTTTAATCGCAGTCTTTCTGCGTATATATCGGGACTTGAGTTTGACGATGAGAAGTTTAGGAGCTGCGAGGACAGGCTTAATATACTGAATCACCTTAAGGATAAGTACGGCGGAAGCTTGGAAGCAGTTCTTAAATACCTTGATGAGAAGACGGAAAAGCTTGATGCGCTAAACGACCTTGATGCGCACAGAGCTGCTCTTAAGAAGAATCTGGAAGAGAGAAAAGAGCAGGTTACAGAGCTTTGCAAGAAGATTTCGGATATAAGAAAAGAGTCGGCAAAAGAGCTTGAGAAGAAGCTAATTGCTGCGCTTATAGATCTTAATTTCCTTGATGTTAAGTTTGAGATTCAGATAGATTATGATGAGAATATGATATCGAGCAGGGGCTGTGATGATGTGAGATTCATGATATCAACGAACCCCGGCGAGAGTCTTAGGGCACTTGATGATATCGCAAGCGGCGGTGAGCTTTCAAGAATTATGCTCGCGCTTAAGACTGTTGTTGCAGACAAGGACGATATCAGCACGCTTATCTTTGATGAGATTGATGCGGGTATCAGCGGCAAGACGGCGTGGATGGTCGCAGGTAAGCTCGGCGAGCTGTCTTGTGATCACCAGATCATTTGCATTACACATCTTGCGCAGATCGCGGCGATGGCCGATTCTCATTACATGATCGAGAAAGGTCTTTCTGACGGAAGAACCGTTACAAGTATTTATAAGCTTGACGGTGAGCAGTCGGAGAGAGAAATAGCCAGACTCCTTGGCGGCGAAGAGATCACCGAGGCTTCACTTACAAACGCACGAGAACTTATAGAAAAGGCAAAGAGATGACAATTGACAATGACGATCTTATAAACAGCATAATGGCGTCACTTGGAAGGATAGATGCGATAAAGCTCGAGGACATTCCGAACATCGATCTTTATATGGATCAGCTTACGACGTTCATGGATGAGAGGCTCAAGAAGGCAACTCGTCATCCGGGCGAAGACAAGATCCTTACGAAGACGATGATCAACAACTATGCCAAGAACGATCTTTTACCTCCTCCCGTAAGGAAGAAGTATTCCAAGGATCACCTTATACTCCTCATCTTTATCTTTTACCTTAAAAATATCCTGTCGATAAATGACATTCAGACTCTGCTTGAGCCTTTAAAGAACAGGTTCCATCACAGCGACGACGAGCTTAACTTAAGTAAGATCTATGAGCTTGCGTATGAGCTTCAAAAAGAGGAGCTTGAGCCTTGTATCGACGATCTTAAGAAGAAGTACGAGAAGTCGCTTACGACATTTGAGGATGACAATCTTTCGGATGAAGAGAAAAAGAAGATGCAGATGTTTTCTTTTATCACTCTTTTATCCTACGACGTTTATGTCAAAAAGCTCCTCATAGAGAAGATCCTCGACAATATCACGGGCGCCGGGGATAACACGGCTAAGGACAAGAAAAAAGAAAAGCCCGCGAAAGATAAGAAGAAATAACGAAGGAAATACAATATAAATGGGAATATACGATACACTTAATTCGCAGCAAAAAAAGGCGGTACTGCAGACGGAAGGACCGGTTCTGATACTTGCGGGAGCAGGCTCGGGAAAGACGAGGGTTCTTACGCACAGGATTGCTTATCTTATTGATGAGTGCGGAGTTAATCCATGGAACATCATGGCCATCACGTTCACCAATAAGGCAGCCGGCGAGATGAGGGAGAGAGTTGACAAGATCGTGGGCTTTGGCGCCGAGAGTATCTGGGTTTCGACTTTCCACTCAAGCTGCGTAAAGATCCTCAGAAGATACGCAGACAGGCTCGGATACGGCACCAATTTTACAATTTACGATACCGACGACTCCAAGAGTCTTATGAAAGATATATGCAAAAAATATCAGCTGGAGACCACTCAGCTTAAGCTTCGCAGCATTATGGGAAGCATCTCGAGGTGTAAGGATAATCTGGTAACTCCCGAAGAGTATGCATTAAATACGCAGAATGATTTTATCAAACTCAAGATTTCCAAGGCATATACTGAATATCAGCTAGCGCTTAAAAAGAACAACGCGATGGATTTTGACGATCTTATCTTTAAGACCGTTGAGCTTTTTAAGTCCAATCCTGATGTGCTTGATAACTATCAGGAGCGCTTTAGATATATCATGGTCGATGAGTATCAGGATACCAACAATGCGCAGTTCGAGCTTATAAGACTTCTTGCCGATAAGTACAGAAACCTTTGCGTTGTAGGTGACGACGACCAGAGTATCTACAGATTCAGAGGCGCCAATATCAGGAATATTCTAGATTTTGAAAAGGTGTACCAAGAGGCGACCGTCATCAAGCTTGAGCAGAACTACCGCTCTACGCAGCAGATCCTTGATGCGGCCAATGCCGTTATCAGAAATAACTACGGAAGAAAAGACAAGGCTCTTTGGACGGATGAAAAAGACGGCGAGATCGTGCGCCTTAAGCAGTTTGACACTGCCTATGACGAGGCTACTTTTATTGCCGATGACATCGGAAAGCTTATGAGAAACGGTAAGCTTCGTTACAGCGAGACGGCTGTTTTGTACAGAACAAATGCGCAGTCCAGACTCCTTGAAGAGAAGTTTGTCCTTAACGGAATCCCTTACGATATCGTAGGCGGAACCAATTTCTATTCAAGAAAAGAGATAAAAGATCTTTTGGCTTATCTTAAGACTATCGACAACGGTCTTGATGATGTTGCGGTTAAAAGAATCATCAACGTGCCAAGACGCGGTATCGGAGCTACTACAATAGAGCATGTTCAGAGCTACGCCGATGAGAGGCAGATAAGCTTTTACGATGCGATGTGCGAGGCAGATCAGATCGTTGCGGTTAACAGAAGCGCGTCCAAGCTCACTGATTTCGTTACGATGATCAGGGCGTTCAGGACCAAGATGAAGAGCTATTCACTTGAAGAGCTTCTTAAGGATGTCCTTGATGTCACGGGATATATGGAATATCTCAAGACTTTGGACGATGATACGGATGAAGAGAGTAACGACAGAGCAGCCAACGTAGATGAGCTTATATCCAAGATCGCTGCTTATGAAGAGAACGAAGAGGTCGAGCAGCCTACTCTTTCAGGCTTCCTCGAAGAGGTCGCGCTCGTGTCCGATATCGACAGGATCGGTGAGGGCAATGAGAAGGTCCTTCTCATGACCATACACAGCGCAAAGGGACTTGAGTTCGAGCATGTGTACATCGCAGGAATGGAAGAGGGAGTTTTCCCTTCATATATGACGCTTGGAAACGAGGATTCGGATCCCGAGGGCGTTGAAGAGGAAAGGCGTCTTGCTTACGTTGCGATAACAAGAGCCAAGAAAAATCTTACCCTCACTGCCGCAAGGCGTCGTATGGTGCGCGGTGAGACTCAGTATAACAGGCTCAGCAGGTTCATAACAGAGATTCCGAGGAACCTCTTGGATGAATCAAATGTATCGACTTCACCGTCATTTTTATTCGATGACGGCGAGACAATCGATGAGTACGAGAGCGTTGAAGATACGTTTGGGAAGGGCAGCCGCGGTGGCGCATACGATGGTTCCTCCTATGGAAGTGGAGCTTCACGGAATGGCGCCGGTTCGTATGGAAGTGTTGCGTCAAGGAATGGCGCTGGAAGAGGCAGTTCTTATGGAAGCGCCGGTTCATCCAGGTCGGAACTTGCTAATACTTACAAGCTTAAGGCTACTCCCAAGCCCGTGAAGAAGATCCCTAGGGCTGTGCCGTCCGAGAAGCCTTACATTGCGGGCGTTGCAAAGACTCATGCAAGAGGAAGCCTTGCGGGACTATCCAAGGGCATGCCTCAGGTGGCGCAAAAGCCAGATTATGTAGTCGGAGACAAAGTTAGCCATGTTAAATACGGCATCGGAACAGTAACTGACCTTCAGGAAGGTCCGAGAGACTACAAGGTCACTGTGATGTTCGACGAAGTGGGACAGAAGGTCATGTATGCAGCTTTTGCGAAGCTACAGAAGGTGTGAATACAAATTCTTTTTATAAGTTTCAGAAAAAATTAAGAGTAAGTTCTTTTGCCTGAAATACAAGTGGTTACTTATGTGCTATACTGTAAATATCAATTGTGGAGTAAGAAAGGGGTTATCTATGGAAGTAAAGAACAAGATTGAAGACATAATACAGATGACTAGATTAAATGAACTTCTTGATAAGAGAGATGCAGAAAATGCCAAGAAGCCTTCCAACATAATCCTCTGGGTTTTGGCGATTCTTGGATGCATATCAGCGGTTGCAATAATCGCTTACCTCGTATATCAATACATGACACCGGCATACGAGGATGATTTTTATGACGATGATTTCGACGACTTCGAGGACGACTTTGAAGACGAAGATTTCATTAGAGAAAGTTAAGTTGACAGCGTGAAGAAGAAAGAAATAATAACAGGAACAGTAAAAAGGGTGGAATTCCCTAATAAAGGAATAATTGAAACTTCTGAAGGGAAGGTCGTCGTTAAAGGCGTTCTTCCCGATCAGAAGATATCAGTTCAGATTCAGAAGGTGCGCAAGGATAAAGCGGAAGGAAGACTTGTTGAAGTCCTTGAGGAAGCACCTGATTCTATCGAAAGCCCCTGCATTCATTTCGGTAAATGCGGAGGCTGTAGTTATCTTACAATGCCTTATGTAAAAGAGCTCGGTCTCAAAGAGCAGCAGGTCAGAAGTCTTCTTAAGCCTGCGATCGACAGACAGACCACTAAGTTTACATGGGAAGGCATCAAGACAAGCCCCGTTAAATTTGCATACAGAAATAAGATGGAGTTTACCTTTGGCGATGAAGTCATGGGAGGCCCACTTGCTCTTGGTATGCACAAAAAAGGCAGCTTTTATGACATTGTGACAGTTAGCGGATGCAGAATTGTTGATTCCGATTATCAGGCAATCCTTTCTGCAACGCTTGATTATTTTGCACCTTTGTATGAGGAAAAAGAAATCTCTTTTTACCACAGGATGAAGCAGGAAGGATATCTGCGTCATCTTCTTGTTAGAAGAGCTGTAAAGACAGGCGAGATACTTGTTGACCTCGTTACGACAACTCAGGAAGAGCACGACCTTACTGGTTTTAAGAATGCTCTTTTATCCTTGTCTCTTAATGGCAGGATCGTGGGAATCCTTCATACCAAGAACGATTCTCTTGCCGATGCCGTAATCGACGAAGGCACAGAGATTCTCTTCGGACAGGACTATTTCTTTGAATACTTGCTCGGACTTCGTTTCAAGATCAACCCGTTCTCGTTCTTCCAGACCAACAGCCTTAGCGCAGAGGTTCTGTATCAGACCGTCCGCGGCTATATCAGGAGCCTCTTTGATCAGAAGAAGATAAGAGAAGACGGCGTGATCTACGATCTGTATTCCGGAACCGGCACTATCGCGCAGCTCCTTGCACCCGTCGCCAACAAAGTCATCGGCGTCGAGATCGTCGAGGAAGCAGTCGAAGCCGCCAAGGACAACGCCAAGCTCAACGGCCTTGATAACTGCGAGTTTATCGCCGGCGACGTCCTTAAAGTCCTGGACGAAATAGAAGAAAAGCCCGATATGATCATCTTGGATCCTCCTAGGGACGGCATAAATCCCAAGGCTCTTACCAAGATCATCGGCTACGGCGTTCCATACATGATCTACGTCTCCTGCAAGCCCACAAGCCTTGCCCGCGACCTCGAGATCCTCCAGGAAAATGGCTACGCCATGACTCGCGCCGTCGCCGTAGATCAATTCCCCTGGACAAGTCATGTTGAGACCGTTGTTCTTCTAACAAAGGTCGAATGACCTTTGCTAGAAGTTACAACGGTCCATGCGATAGCTGTCCAAGAAGTGGAGCCGTAGGCGAACACTGATTGGAGACAGCGAACCGCTGAAACAGTCGTTCTCTTAGCGAAAACGACTGATAAGGAAGTTTGAGTTTAGAGAATGCTGTTGTTCTGGCGAGCCCCGTATTTTGGGGCGAGAGCAGAACTTCCTTGTGAAATAGTGGTGGGACGCCACCACTTAACCATGCGGGTTTGAGACGGTTTTAGAAGGAAAATGGTCGACTAAAATCGAAGCAAAAAATATGTACTTTTGGCGGACAATGAAGTTAAGGGGATATGGAAAAATACATATTCGCGGACGCTTCTGTTGTACGCTGATAAGATAGAATTTGAATATGTACGCTAATATGTAGGATTGAAGTTCGCCGGGAGGTTAGGACGGAAATGGTAGATATTGGCGGACGGAAAATATGAGCTTAAGAAAGGCTGTGTATGCAGTCTTTCTTTTTTTATAGTTGAAAAAATAGTAGCTTTTGTTATAATGAAACTAACAGGAGCTCCCACACCTCTCTTTGAAGTGTCCAATGGGAGCACATTTTTATTTTAGGGGTTATTATGCAACTTAAAAAGTCTAAGACTTAT